>Ga0307514_10001886_pt1 | contig 23096 bp, 31 predicted proteins | sample 16_EM_MG_FD_203088 | JGI IMG/M metagenome (GOLD analysis project Ga0307514, IMG submission 203088) | Populus trichocarpa ectomycorrhiza microbial communities from riparian zone in the Pacific Northwest, United States - 16_EM | ecosystem: Host-associated > Plants > Roots > Unclassified | place...
ACCCTTGATGCGATAATGTCCTGGACCACAGTCTCCGGATTCCCAGCAGTCTCGAACCGGTAGTTCTGGGTGTCCGGACCGTCACACAAACGGTAGAAGCCGTGATTGAAATGAATTGACAAAGCTCACTCTGATCGTCATCCCGCTGCTTGGCTAACCTAATCCTCGGAACCACATTGCCATGTGCATCCCATTTTTTTCACCCCGCTACCGGACAAGGGATTAGGCGGATATCATCCCACTGCGCTTCTTTGAATCCATGTAAAGCAGAAGAGGGCGTCATTGAAAGGGAAAATGAATATATTAGATATCCTTCTAAGACCTCCACATCTCCAGCGAATGACAAACTTAAAGCTATCCCCCTATGACACCCACAGTGTTAGTGGTTTTCGCCGTACGAGTCGAACTGTTTCATCCACACTCCTGTCAAGACGAACACAGTTGGTAAAGGTTCAGTTGCGAGGCTGACATGTGCTTACCGTTTAGGGGAGTTTTCTTTACCCACCAAAAGTCGACTTTACAGCTCGGTGTCTCGTCTGAGCACACGAACTCGAAAGTCGAAAAGTCCAGAGAGGGACAATGGAAACCCTCGACGATAGTTGATTGTTCCGAGTTTTGGCGGAACTGGAATGTGATCAACTTTTTTACCCTCTTGGGAGCGCGATCCCAGAGGACGTATCGAGAGAGTTCGCGAGAGTTGTCTAGCAGCCATACGTCCATTTTTCCGGAGTAGTCTATATCCGCAGCGGGGTCGTGAGGCATGTTGCTGGGTGGGACGAGACCTTGGATTTCGCATCGTTCCATCTGGTGATCCATATTGCGGAATTGCATGACCGTCGATGTCTTTCAAAGCCAAGTTACCGTTAGCAGTGGGCAGACAAACGCGATGTCAGGCGATCGGATGCACCTCTTTGGTGACCAAAAAGTGTCTGTCATCCGGATAGATCGCACCCTCCCGACTGTAGTAAAGCCGATCGTCCTCGTACATCTTACGTTGTGGGTCACCGTTCTTGAGCTGAAGCACGACGTACGCGAAACTGTCGATAGGGTTGAACTTTTCCGAAGCGTTCCTACGGACCGTGTCGAGGTTCATGTAGGTGCTAATTCGTCTTGGGGGATCCGTACTTTGGTAGAATTCCTGTGTGGGACGGGTTGGAAATGAACCATTGATGAACAGACCCGTCGAGAGGATAGAAGAGCATATTGCGCCTATGCACGCCCAAAAGAATAGACGACTGTCGACTGTGGCTTGCGGTCAGGTCAGCCCGTATCAACGAATTTTGGGACCCACAAAGGGAAGGTCCGATGCTTGAATTGAATGAACCATCCTCCTCTTCCAGATGCAACCGTCCCGGCGAGTCGGTAGGCAATGCGATGTAGTCCGAACGGGATTCTCCTCCTGTCATGGCGAGTTGGAGAGCGGGAAACCGCAGGCTCAAAAACAAAATCCCTACGCATCTGTTGATCACCCGGACTCCTTCTCGTGCATGATACCATCCGAATTCCTTGATATCCCGTAACCTCGTCTTGGATACCACTCCTCACGTTGCCAAACGAGCTCTCAAGTTTCTTCTTCTCCTTTCTTTCCCCTTACGGGCTTCAACGTTCATTAAGGAGGAGAGTATGTCTCGGTCCCGCGCTTTTAGCACCTCGCCTACTCTCCCTTCGGTCGTTTTACTGGCACTGAGCGCTCTAAACTTGACGGTCGTTTTCCATTATTGGAGGGTGCAAAGGTCTAGGTTACCCGCAGACGACTTTTCTCTTTACTGTGAGCCTTGTTTATCGGCTTTGGGTAGTGTAGGATTCTGACATCCGACGATTTTCAGCGTTCCGAGGACACGATTACCCGCCGCTTTACCACGATAACAAGAACCCGTTCGAGACGGTCATGATCACCGTCGAAGAGTCCTCTCATTACCAACTTGGCCCCGAGTGGGATTCCGAGTGGTTCTCGATGGCTGGAGATTCATATGGCTACGTTCGTGTTGGAATCCCCTCCGCTACACGGGTGGTTAATGACGCGCTCGCACCCAATCCGAACAATACCCTCGATCGACCATGGGGAACACTCACTCCACACGATTACTACGTCGCCAAACCCATCCCCGGTAAACGCATGTTCGTGGTCACGATGTTTCACGAACTCCACTGCCTCCGGATGCTTAATAGGGGATACGGGCCGCGCGGCGCCGTGAGTGAAGGACACCTCAAGCACTGTCTCCACTACATCAGGCAGATGGCCCTGTGCGACGCGGATATGACTCCCGAACCGGCCGGGTGGGAGGAGAAGTGGGCCGTGGAGGACGACACCGGTTTGGATCGGGAAGGTGCGACCCATATTTGCAAGGATTTCCAGTCGGTTTTCGATGGGCTCCAAAACAATTGGGCCGAGTGGCTACGAAAGGGCGAGGGGGATGACTCGATGCATCACGCTGAGATTGTTGGATAGACGGAAAATCCGCGTATTTTCTCTCTTTCATGTCGAATTTCGCTATTGTTTCTTATCCAAACCCAGCGTCGAACAATACATCTTTCGTCAAGTGCCAGCGTAGTCTTTCTTTCCTCACCAGAAATGTTCGGCGCCGCACAATTGCCCGGCCTATTCGAATCCGCACAGCGTGACGCAATTCTCGGCGAACTTAAGTTTGATAGTTCCCAGTTGTCCAGGAGGATCTGCCATGTGCTCTGTCGTCGTTACCAGGGGTAGGGTGGAGTTTGAGTGTCCCATGCTTTACGAAACGATGTCACCCATGAATGGCGGGTGTCCCTTTTTTTGGGAGGAGGGTGCTAGCTTATTGCGCAGAGGTAGGAAAACCTATGTTACATATTGCGTGCGGCAAGGTTCGGCTGGGTGGTGAAGGCGTCGGCATGAAAGTAATCTGGTCAGCGTCGTCGGTGGACGCGTGCATTGTCCAAAGGAGAGATAACAGTAGGGGGTGTAAATACGATGTAAAGGACATGAAGCGAAGAGATTGCAAAGGCGTGCATTGAGTCGTAAGATTTGATCAGGTTCAACCGACAACAGCGCAGAGGGAGGAAAAATAAAATTCAAGCCCAGAAACCCAAAACGTCAAAGGAATTGTAGGTAGGTCCGAGAGTGCCTCTCAAACAAAAAACAGGTTAGCCACACCAGCGAAAATGCTCCCAACCAACATTCTAATACCCATCGCAGCATCCATCACACCGGAACTACTGGCATCATTTCCAGTGCTCGAAAGGGATCCGCTCTGGCTAGGTGCCGGGGTAGGATTAGGCGAAGAAGAACCCCCACCAGATCCACCTCCTTGAACCAAGTACGGTTTCACCGACTCACGAAGTGATGTCGTTATTGTCATATCTGGTTGTTCGATTTGACCGATGCAGTTTGCCTGGCCCGAGTTCAACGCGCACGAGAGGCTCAATTCGAACTGGGGAAAGGAAGCATGAACGACCGCGTCTGAAGGGCCCTGGACCATCGTAGCTGTACAAAAGAATCGAAATGTCAGCCACCGTTTTGTTTCGTGACGGAAACACCCCCACCCACCTACTTACGATGTAGGCGGGAGTATCTGGTGGGAATGAACGACAACTGAGATAGGGTGAACTTACCGGTGACAGGGAAAGGAGCTGGGGAGAAGGTCCCAGTCGGTTTACCAGGTACAATCTGCCAAGTCGTACGGCCATCGGAGTCTACACCAAGGGCCGTGACGCTGACTGGCTGCTCATCAAACCCAGGAATATAGAGCGAAGTCTCGGCGGTAACAACTGTGCAAACAAAATCCGTCGGTCAACGTTCCATTCTCTTGCCTCGAGTCTCTCGATTTCGGAATCACGAGACCGAAAGATCGTATACTTTGCTCACTCACAAGAGAAAGAAAGTAGCAAAGCCACTGCAAATGTAGCTCCAGGGAAAAACATCTTCATGGTGAGCATTGAGCGTATGACTGTTGCGGAGTGAAAAGAGTGGGAAGGAGATGGCAACTCCACCGAGTAACCCAAATAGGTTTCACATACTGCATAACGTTTGTGACAAAATACTTCCGCAGAATTAGCAACGTTCAGCGATTGCGGGGGCTTGACACGATGGCCCGTGCCGTACTCGTAGTCGTATGGCCCCCTGACGTCTTCCACTGTGGAAGACTGATTGGCATCACGGTGGTAGTGGGATCAGATGTCGACGGCGTCGAAGACAAGCGAAATCTGTTTGGGTTGACGGGATTATGAAAGTAACCACCCCGATCCCGCATTCACCAGCAGAGTCGACTTTTAGTACGCCGTTCACATTTCGTACAACCATACAACATAAAGTGACAAAGCCCGCGGGCGACTAAGGTACATACACGAAGCCCATAACAGCATGTCACACAACAACAAAAAAATCAGGAAGATCAGGAACAGGACCCGAACTCTAAAATACAAATTCCACGCGACCTTGGCGGAACAAACCAACGAAACGGGCGAGGCCGACGAAGATGAGAGACAGCCGACTCTAAACAGTGACGTTTCGACACCGAAGCATCAATATCAGAAAACTCCATCTGAAAATAGCCAAGTCTCAAGAGGACCTGACGGAGGTAACACTACCAGCCAGCGGGAACAGAGGAAACTTTTCATCGATCCACGTCTCGAAGGCGGTGTGTCGTTGCTCAATCGGAGTCTTCAACTCCAACGCGCCCATAACCAGCGGCCCGAGGCAACGCTCGTAATCACCCACAAGAGATAATCCTCCGCTTTGCAACAGCGTGCGTACCCTCTCCCTAAACCCTTCCACGCCCTCCCCCTTCTCGACTTCAGGCACAAACGTGAAGAGCAACCCTGAGAGATAGATAGCCTTCCATCTTATTCGGTCGAATTCGGGAGCAACTTCAGCGACCCCAAAGTCCCTGACGGTGGTATTCCAGATCGCCCTCTCCATCTCCCCAACCAACGCCCCCACCCTTCCAACGTCTAACTCAACCTCTCCAAATTCGAGCAGTATAAGAGCCGAATAAATGTGCAAGTCCATCACGTCTTCTTCCATCGCGTTCTTCTCGATATCGCGTCTGACGTCCAACAACGTCTCTCCGAACCACTCCGCCGTGATCCCGTCCATGAAGGTGGAGACCTGGGACGATGTACCGAGGTTCAGCACCATAGCCATCGCATACGTTGCCATCGGCCGACTGTGATCGTACTTGAGGCCGGCCTTCAGGAGTTCCAAGGCGGTACGAGACGTGAGCTTCGGCAGTTCGCCGCTGGCAGCAGCGTGGAACTGAGCGGCAGCAACGAACGCGTCGACTGCGTGGAAGTTCATCCGTTCACGGTAGCCTTCCGGAATCGACTCGTTCGTCACCGTCCAGATGTAAGCGATGTCCGTGAGCAAGTTCTTCCGCGACTTGAATGCGTATGGAACTCGATATATGAGCCAGAACCCGAACCCGACGACATCGATGAAAGGGTCAGTGATCATCAGCGTATCGATCAGCTCCGAGGCGAGTTCGTCGAACTCGATCTCCCGCTCCACCAACGGCTTCCTCCTCGCAGGAGGCAAGAGGAGATCCAGGGCGTAGTTGATCAGAGTTCTGAGCACCACCTCGTCCTCCGACCACGGAGAATCATAATCATCGCAAAGCAACGGCAAGAACGAGACGATGGACGACGCGATGCCATAGTCGCCTCGAGGGATACAGGCGTGCATGCCGTGGATCAGATTTATCAGGATCTTGTTGTCGAGGGGCTTTTCGCCGCGAACGTGTCGTTCAAGCATCATCTTGATCTTTTCGATGAATTGGAACCGATCCTGGATCTTCAACTTCTCGCCGTTCCACTCCACATCTTCTGCCCCCCATACAGGAGAAAGCCAAGCTGACGCAGTCAGTAACCGCGCTCGGATCCCTTCGGATTGTGGCGTGTTGAACTTGGCGTGGAAAGCGTCGATGGTGAGCTGCTGAGCTGCCCAAGCAACTAAAGCAGTCACAGGGATGCCGTCGACGTTGTGATCGCTCTCTGAATTTCGGTCCACCGCTGACTGAAATTTGATGTGGCCGAGAACAAGGACGCAGTCGATTGCAATATCTGTCTTTTCCTGGCCGGCTCCCTCGCGGAAGGAAGATTCGAGGGTCAAGTTGAGGAACACCGTCACGGACTTCGGGAAACTGTGGGGCAGAGAAGAGGAGATCAAGGCTAAACTCGAGACCACGGCTTTGGACTCTGATTGGTTGAGTGGCATCTGAGACAGCCACAGGATTGCTTCTTCCTGGACCTTTTGGCTGGTATCGATTTTATCCAGGGAGTCGTCAAATATGTTCGCCCACCAGACCCGAATGTGCTTGTATTCTGCTGGAAGGATTGTCCGTGCTTGCATGTACCAACGCTGAAGGGCTCCGTCGCCGACGATGATTTTAGCGAATGGCCACAGTATTGCGCTGATCACGTAGCGGAGAGTAAGGTAGCAGGCGTGCACGAAGATATCCACGATCGGTAAGACGGCCTTCCCGATAACGACGGAGACTCGGTGTAAGAGTAACGTCGAGTAGGGGCGGAAGGGGGCATTAGTCACGAAGGGGAGGATGGTCGAGATGAGGTATGAGATACCGAAAATACCCCCTATCGCTTGCCAAACAATCGCCACCAACGTTTCGACCCGCCAGAGGTACACCACGCCACCAATAAAGAACAAGAGGACGGAAAAGTGTAAGAGAGGTGGGAGGAGAGCGACAAGAGCGTGAACGTTCCACCGCTTGAATGCCCTATAACGAATTTGGCGCTGGCAAGCTCGAATGAGGTCGACGACCGGGTTCGCACCGCCGTGGTACTCCGTGAGCCATTCTTTACAGATCATGGCGCCGAAACTGGCGCCGAGACTGGCGGAGAGACTAGCGAACCAAAGGCAGTTGACCGCGACCGCGGAAGCGCTGGGCTTGAAGGGGGTGGTTGGGTCGAATATGTTATCGAGGTTTGGGTCACGACCATTCAACAACTGATGAAGGAGAAGGGCCGACTGTCGTTGATAATTTGGCTCTAAATCGTCGAGGGCCTTGATAAGAAATGATGTGACGATGGCAGAGAACAAAGCAGCCTAGATATTGTGTCAGTCGGATTAGAATTCGTGATTGCCCCCACTCACGAAAATGAGCAGCACGTCCAAATCGGAATTCCACTTTTCTAACCTCTTTTCATCGAAGTCTTGCGAAATTTTGTTATAAGTGGGCCAAACTCTCGCGTGGATGCCACCGGTCACATCCTCTGCTCCGTAATGGGGTGGATCGGAGTTCGACCGGAGAGAGGGTACGGTATCAAACCGATAGGCGTAATCCCCGGTGTTATGGTGGGGATCACCGCGACTCGGTCCGTGATGAGATGGGGAGAATGCGAACCCTCCTATGCCGCCACCAGGAACGGGTTGCTGTCCGTGTCGCATTGGAGTAGGAGGGGAGGGGTACCCCGGAGTTTGTGGGAAAGACGGGCTAGGGATGGGGATAATGCTCGGTGGTTGTGATGTGGGAGAGACAGATTCCTCAGGGGCGGAGACGTAGGTTTCATAGGTGTTCTGTCGGGTAGTTTGGCGTCTAAGTCCACCGATACCAGGAGGCAAGCGAGGGAAAGATGTTGGCCGGGGAGGTGGAATCGGTGGAACCGCTCGGGGCGAGGTCTCGGACTGGGGGGACTCTGTTTCGACTGTCTCAGCCGTTTGTGCGCGGAAAGGCTGTTGGTTGGTTGCCACGCTCAACACTTGTCTGCTGCCGAAAGAACCACTCCTCGGTTGCGGGGGGGCCTGATCTGGGGTTACATTCGTGGAATTCCTACGAGGCAGCATGGCGACAGAGACGAGAAGGGGGAACGTGCGGAACGCAATCCTGTAAATGGCAGGGAATATATACACCGCGGCCACGACGGAGACATCCTCCAGAGATCACAACGTCAACCGCCGGGATGTTTCCTGAATCTGGGTTCCAAGCCCATATTGAGAGTTTAGCACGAGGAGAGCAATGGCAGATTGCGGGATATGAGGGCAACGTTGCTGCAACGCGGTTGCGGTCATCTTCGACCCTATTTTGAAGGATGCAAGTTATGAAAGATCAGGCCGATCACACACCGACTGGCAGCCGTTACGACACGGCACGCCCCAGATATGCCTCGCGGGAGTTGCACGCACATTCGTTGTTTCCGAAAGGGGAGCACGTTCACTTCTTCCATTCCATCAGTATATAGTCACATACATACTACAGTTCACAATCAGGATGATGCGCACAAACAGATTTCAGAAATCTTTGATCTGAGCAATCCTCCCATCTAACAGCTTCAGCGTGGTATCCATTCCCAACAGCACTCCCTCGTCTGGTCCTTCTCCGACAACCACATTGGTATGAGCGAAATCGATGAGTCTCACCAAGCACGCCGGACCAGGTTCGGTGTTCTCCTCATCTTCATCTTCCGCGTCCTCGTCCTCATCATCCACTTCCTCATCTTCCACGCCCTCTTCAAGGAGAGCAATCCCCTGTTTCACACGTTCGAGATCACCCTCGTAGATGATCAAGAAGCTACCCCCAACCATTCTGACCTCGAGCTGCGTAAACGCGTCTCGGATTGCAGCGACGTGTTTTCTTATCGCCTCGATGACTGGTAACAGCTGCTCCTTGGGCAGCCCCTGGGTCAGCTGTTCCGAACGAACCGGGAAGAACCTGGCGATGCCGTCTGGCAAATCCGAGGCTTTGATCGATTTGCCGTACGCCTTGGGCGTGTTAACCGCCTGCCCCGTCGATGTGTCATAAACCTAGAATCGTAAAAGTGTGGAATGGAAAAAAGTCAACAAAATAAATTCGCAAAATTTATGGTGGCTGACCTGAAACCCCGTCAGTCGTACACCAGTTTCGAAGGAGGTCGTGGCTTTCGCTGTTTCAATCATTCGTGCTTGCTTCTCCTCGTTCGCTTCATCATCGTAAAGCCTCGTTCCGAGCTTGATGTCGAGGATGTTCGGCTTCGAGAACGCATTAGACAGATTCTCCAACACTATCGAATGTACTGCTGTCATAAATACACGGGCGATCTCCCAACAACGGCAATACTTATCTTTTCCTTCCTTCGGCGCCCTGAGAAGGGTCTCGAGGTTTCCGTCCTCGACTTTTCCCTGAAGACTGAGGGTTCCGTAGAATCTCGGGATGTACGGTCTCAAAGACGCGAAAGCCGGATCCGAAGTCAGGTGTTGATAAAAGCTGACCTCGCGAGTCAAGGCAGGTTTGATCAAGAGAGATCCGTCTTCTGACGTTGACACGCCCGCATGGCCACCTACTTGCGATGCCAGAGGAACCACCTTGTCCACGTCCATCTCTTGGGCAATCCAGAAGTTGCGAGTGAGAGACGAGTCGGGGGGAGGTGATCGTGGGATCTAGCCAATCCCGTTGCCCGAACGGCATCCGCGTCCGCGGTATGAAACGCCGAGCCGAAGTGATTCATGTCCGTTACCTGCCCTCCCTGAGTTGTATGCACTTCCTTGTCTCCTCTCTCCACAACACATAAACGTATAGTCCAACATGGCCACAGCGAAGATCGCCACCCTCGTCATCCGAGTAAGGGACTCCACTTCTACCGTCCGAAAATAGCGGATAGGTGGCGCTGACCTTCCGGAGAGACTCTAGCCAAACCATTAAGTAACCAAATCAAGACTCAGGCCAGGGAGTACGCCAAACCATTCTTACACTCATCCTCGTGGCCTCACTCTCATTTATTTCTCTCCGGGCAGGCACCCGACGTTCAGGTCGATATGCGTAAACCTTGCGCAGAGCATGTACAGGACGGAAGTCAAACTTCGTACCAACTTGCTCGGTGAACCAGCAAACCAGAATGTTCGACCACTTTCCGAGGCTAGGTACGTGATCACACTACCTCTCCCACTTTCTCGTCCGAAACGTGGTAAACACAGGGCGATCGAGAATGGCGCAAACGCACTTGCTGAGGGTTTCCTCTTCGGAGTGGCAGCGATTCTAATCATCGGAGAAACATGGCGTTCCTCAAGAAGTCAATCAAAGCGACGAGACGATGTGGACGACAAGCTTGAAGGTCTCTCTACCCATATTCAAGAACTCTCTTCAAGATTGGACCAATCCCTAGCCAACATCGAGGAACGATTAGAATACGAGCGCCATAGGTAATTATGTCTTTCACTCCTGCGTTGGTTGACTGAACGATGGCAAATTTCAGAAACGACGATTTGGAGAGGATACTCGAACGTGTTGTGGAGATTGGTCTGAGAGGGGGATGGGCAGAATTCGAAGGAACTCCCTTGATGCTCCCTCGAATCCAACTTGCCCCTCCAATCGACCACACATCCTCCGTTGACGACAATACCCCAACCGATTCACCTCGGAACACTTCGGATTCACAGTCATGAAGATCATAATAACCACTATAGGGTATCGACACAACCGTATCACAAGAACCTTTATACAGCTACTTTATTTTAGTCTAATGCAAGTTTGGGATGTCCGCGAATTACAACTCATACAGGGTCCAGATCTGAGGGGTCGGGAGAAGAGAGAGAAACGATGAAGTGGCCGTGTCGGGTGCGTGAATGCAATGAGAAATATAAGGGGAAAAATCAGGTATCAGGGGGAATGCAAGGTGGAAAACAACAAAACAACCGGTAGACAACGGCTTCACATTATCGTGCAGCTTGAGCCGCTGCAGAACTCTTCACACCAACCTCCAACCGTATCCAACCTAGCCTTACGCTCTCTCTCCTCGAGGGTATTGATCGAACCGCCGGCTCTCTTCACCTTGATCGTATATTCCTTGGCTTCCTCGTCGGCTTGTGGGATCGGGTACCACCACTTGAGGGTCTGCCCACGCAACTCCCACTTGCCATCAGACACCTCAACTTCGATTGAGAGGGGACATGGACCATCAGTCGGTGAATGCGGAACAGCAACGAGCGTTGTCGAAGAGTCATTCGGGTCTGGAGGAGGGGGGAAGATACCGGAGATGTTCGCTTCGCCTTCGGGCCCAAGCTCATCAAGAGCGGCATAGGATTGACCGTAGGTCGCGGCGACAAAACTATGGTGTGCATAGTGAACCAATGGGAGGTAGATCTCTGTCGGTTTCCTAGGATATGTGGGCTCATCCAGATCACTGCATATCGATGAGGATGAAGAGAAGACGGAGGAGGAGGAAGACTGGGGATCGCTCTCCGGGCGCGTTTTGAGAAGGTCTTCAGGCAGGACGACGACGGTGAGCTTGAATTCGGTGCTAGCAATCGTGAATTGGATATCCTTGGGTGTTCCAACCGTCGCAATGGGCCACGGTCTGCAGAAGGCTTTGACTGCCCTTCCGCCGTCCGTGAGAAAATCGTACGCATTCTTCCACGAGTTCCCACCAGCACGGAGAACCTTCGGCCCATCAATATCGCCATCGACGTCCGGGCTTGCCAGCGTCCGCAGGGAAATCGATGAGGATGTGGCGAGTCTTGGCAGCCGCAGCTCTGAGCTCAGCGCGCTCGGGCTCTTCAGCAACGCCGCAGAGGACTGAATGTTCTTGGTATGGGGAGCTCTCAACGACATCCCTACACAAGAATCCTTCGTGTCATCCTGTGACCAAAGACTCAAATCCTCCATGTTCCAGCCATCGCCCCACATATGCGAACTGTCGGGGCAGTAGGTCCAGATCGTCCAGTTTAGCGCATTCGGTCCATCGCTTGCGTTCATGCTGGCATCGAGAGCTTTTTGTTGGCGCGAGTAGTCGCCCTTGTATTTCCCCCCATCGGTGAAACCATAAGAACGTTTTCCATCCATGTCGAAGGGGGTACCAATCTCGCCGATGATGGTAGGGAAGTCACCGATGATATTCGCGTCAGATTTGAGCACGCCGAGCTGCTGCTGGATCGAGGCCCGAATCGCCTTCTCGCCGAAACGTAGGGCCTGCATGACATGAGAGTACTTATGGCGAAGGACTCCGAGGGCATCGGCATTGAACCAGTTCCAGTGCCTTGAGACGAGGGTGAGGCCGTCGTAATAATGAGCCGAATAGCAGCATCGTCCCTCAAGGTCGTCACCTTCAACGTGAGGTGGGAGAGAGAAAACTGGAGGCTGAATGAACCAGATGCACTCGGGATGGTGAGGTTTAATCCTTTTCTGAAAGGCTTGCCAATGGGGTCTCCACCACTGTTCCACAAAAGGAAGCTTCCCTTTTCCGGGCGCAGCGTAGAAATAGTCCGGCCTGAGAAGTTCGCCAGACTCGACATCCCACACTCCATGCGACGCCCATATGCACGTGCCCTGGGTCCAACCGGGATCCCGCCTCCATCCCCATTTCACGTTCACCCCGTCTTCGCCCTCGTCCTTTGGTCGAGCCCAGAGTACGGTTCCTTTCGGGTCGATGGTAACCATCTTGGTCATCTTCGGTCCGAAGGCTCCAAACTCCCAATATTCCACTTCCTGAGCCTGGCCCATACCAAGCCTGAAGCCCTGTGCTGGGTTGGGGGTGGGGCCCTTCTTCAAGCTTGCCGTAGACTCCTTCGAGAACGAATTGAGATCGTCAATCCCGCACATACCCTCGAAGGGTTCGTTCATGCTGTCCCACCCGATGACACACTCGTCCAAAAGATCGCCGGCGTCCCGTATCCGCTCGGCCAATAGGCCGAAGGCCTCGATGAAATGTGACTGTAACCAATCCTGGATGTTTTGACCATCAATGATGCAATTGGGCGCAAAGTCTCGACCAGCGAAGAAGAGGGTGAACATTGTTTGAGAAACAAGTCGATTGTAGTTGGTTCCCCAGATCATGGCGGGGATGGAAGCAGGGTCAGGATTTTCTCTGGTGGGATATTCTGCGTGAACGAGAGCGGCTTGTGTTGCGACGAAGGCGTTGGTGGCAATACCGCATGCCGGCAGGGTCCAGTAGGGGGCACCTGACCCTCCCGAAAACCGAGACCACTGATTCGGGATAGAACGGTTAGATACTACGGGTGTATGCGTGCGCCTGAAATACATACCACATCCTGATGCGGGTCCATGTAAACCTTGAAACCGTAGTCCTTGCACTTCCGCAACACTTCTATAGTGTAATCCATGAATTCGAAGTCGTACTTTCCACTAGTGGAAACCCCGCGTGAGCGGCAGCATCAAAGCGAGGATAATGGAATGCACGTACGGCCCTTCATGTTCGAGGGCTTCCCAGGTAACGACATATCTAATCATGTTGAAGCCCCAACCTCGAAGTCGGGCGAGGTGCACATCTGCTGAACCGTCTTCGAGGTTGAGCGGGCGCCCTACGAAGCTCTCTCCGCCATTCTCGCCAATCTGGTCGAGGACGTATGAGGGTCTATTGACTGGAGCCTTGTCTGAGCCCGAAAGGTTGACGCCCCGTAAGAGGAGGGTTCTCCCGTGGTTATCTACGAAAGCGCCCTTTGTGGTATGAATGTAGTAGTCTGGGGTGGGGTTTCCGGTGGCAGGGGATATGGAGGGGACGGAGGGCATTTGCGGGGGAGGGGGATGACGATGGATTGTGAGAGGGAGAGGAAGGAGGTGCGGGTCTTACGGGGATCGGTTGCGGTTGCAGGGACCAGGCAGTGATCGAGGGCAAGGTGGGACGACATTGCGTCGAAATTTATGCATTCCAAATTACTAAGCAAGTCCTCAAATAATATACCGCAAAAATTAATCCCGCCCTTTTGTCTATCGTTTCCTCGTAGTACGTCTGCTGTCGGCTGGAAAGCGAATAGCGCAGACGAAAAGTTGAGTAAAGGGATCATTGGGAAACGAGATCGGAGCGACGGACCTTTCGACTTGGCTTTTTTGGGCGCACCCTTGCCCCTCTTTTTCCTGTCTTCGATATCCTGCAACCTCTGTTGTTCGGCGGCGTCGACGAGCTCCATCTCAGGGAACTCGCGGATGATGGAAGCGAGCGAGAGGGTTGGAGGATAATAATTCATCATGGATGGTCCGCGCAGACGCGCCCGAAGGTATTTTGCGCCGGTCCTGGCGGATGTAGGGTTATATGAGGTCTGGAAGACCGTGCAACGGGTTTTGATGAGGGCTGCGAGCCTCGAGGAGGCAATGGACGCCATGTTGCGGTGGGGGAACGGAACGTTTGTGACGGAAGCGGAGGTTTGTCAGGTTTGGGAAATGACCACGATCAGCCCCGTACGCCGCAGCACCGGATGGACGTCCGCAGACTCCGTCGGGTTCTCATGCTGCGGTTTTTTCACCCACGCATAGCCCTGTTCTCCTTGAAAAGCACCCTCTGACGGGCGTTCACACGTTTGTTCCACACACAAAACCAAACTGTATTTGGTCAAACTGGGATCTAATCGCTGATTCTGTCGACAAACTCGACGGAAAAGGTCAAGCCTTCGACCCCACGACAAAGAAGATGTGCATCACCCTTTCAAATAGGGTGTAGTCGAATGCGTCCTCGATGATGACGTCAGTCAAACCCGCACCGGCGAAAGCATCTCGCATGACATCCTCAGCCATGCCGTGAGCATGAGCGACAACGTGTACAAAGTCTTTCCGAACCTCTCCACTGTCAGCGCGGAAGTCACTGACAATGAGCTTCCCTCCTGACTTTAGGAACCCAGCAAGGATCCTTGTCATCTTCCCGACATCTTCAAAATGGTGATATGCCATGTTACACTGTTCACGGCGGGCGTAAGATTAAGCCGGCACCTCTCCTCTCAGGCGAGGCGATACTCACGATGATGACGTCGAACCTCTGGCCATCCAATTCTCCGTCCTCGCCCTTCAGATCGGCGCAGACCGCCTTCATGCCGCCGAATCCCTCCTTTTCTCCCGTCTCGTTGTACACGTCGACCATTCCCTGACTGACATCGACTCCAAGGATGGACTTGGCATACGGTATGATCTGCTTGGATACCAAGCCTATCGACGTTCAGGATCAGGGGTATTCAAAATATTGGAGGGCCAGAACCGACATACCCCATCCTGCGGCGAAGTCCAACACCTCCGTGGTCTCCTTGTCGAACTTGTGGTGTTTGATGATATATGGTGCGGACAACTGAGCGAGCTCGGTCCCAACTTTTATCATCATCTGGTTCTTAGACTCTTTGTCGAAATGTTCAGCATTGGCTTTGGAATAATCGTGCTTGTGCTCGGAGTGGTTGTGAGGGTCGTGGTGGTGATGGCACATGTTGTTGGAGAGATCCTACTGCGTCTGGGACTGCTAGTGAGGTCGAATCGTTTTGTACCATTTCCCGCTTCACAGCCACCTTTTATCCTTGCTCCTTGGATGACCCCACACGCGAGTACCTCCCCAGTCCCTGCGTGTGTGAGCCCAGTCGTGCCTGACTCAGGGTCCTATACATCCCGTTACCAGTGGAAGGTCAAGCGCCCAGTTTCCCACGTATCCACTATCCAGTGTTTTCGGATCGGATGTGACGGATCAAAGGGTTCAACCCGAGTTTCGGCTTCTACAGCGCACAAAGTCACGATGTTTACATTGATGGGGGATGGTGATTATGGGTGTAAAATACTTGTCTAGACGTCTACTGCCCCTACAGCAGAAACGAAACCTGCCGTTCATGACGCAACCTGCATTACGAAGATGTTGGGTGCTTTGTACCCAAGTCTGTTGATCGTGTAGTGATCAGTCCGGAGGAGACCATCGAAGTAGACTTTGTCTCGTAACCAATCTGACATACCGATCCATGAATATTTGAGATGTGTACGAGCACGGGTCGAGACTTACCGACTCGCTTGTATCGATTTGGAACCTGAGCAGGGGTATAGTACATGTTCCATCCAGCAGAGTTGTTCTGATTGTTTGTGGCGGTTCTGCGCAGGGCATCCTGCAATCGTGGGGGCAGTGATGCGAATTCTGCATCCGTCACATAGTTGTCGGTGTATCTGAGGTCCGACTTATGTCAGAAAACCGATCCGGCGGGCATATCGCATAGGATATGGGCGTACTCTTTCCAGATGGTCGTGCAAACATCCTGTAAGGTGACACCCCGATCGTTCTTGACGATGGTGCACCACGGAGAGGTTTCACAGATAATCACCAATTCCTGGACACGGGGAAGCGTCGCGGGCTCGTCCTTGGCGGTGAAAGGGAGGTCCCTGTCTCGAGCTTCGGGATTGAACCCGGAAGTCGATCCTATATCGTCACAATAAAAGTTTCGAGGGCGATTAGCCCGAGTCATATACCAATTTGCGGACGCGAGGGGCATACCGGTTTGGAGATGGAAGATGAGATGGAAACCGGGGTTTGAGTTTGTGAGGATGGGGTTGAGCTGGAGTTCTGTCTGGAGGAGATAGAGTTCGGTGGTGGAAAGGACGGGTCCGTCTGCAGGAGTGATTTGGAACCGGGATCGGAAGAATCAGCAAAATCGCGATCGGTTTCTTGAGAGATAAATGCGACTGACAAGAGAAACCGGGTGCCCACTTGCTTCCAGGAGAGTCGAGAGCCATTAGGATAGTGAGAGAGGAAGAGTGAGAGTCAGATGGTCCGTAAGTTGCAGAAATCAAAAATGTGCGTCAGATTTGATCTGATAACGCTACGTCAGAGTCAGATCGTCCAACTCTTCCTACCACTCTTCTTATCTACCCGAGGCCTATCTTTCCATCTGCACCACTCCTGACCAATATGCCGCCACGAGGAGTAAACACAAAGAAAGAATCAGGACGAGCCAAAAAAGCCGAGAACGAAGCAAAGAAAAAGGAGGCTGCTGTTGTTGATAAGGTACTTGCTACCTCCGAGGTGATCGTATGACTAGTATAAAGACGCGTATACAGGAACGTTCGGAAGCATCCAAGTGGGACGACGGTGCTAAAAAGGACAAGAACGCCGACAAGGAGGCCAAGCGTCAGGAACAACTCGCCCGCAAGGCAGAAGCCGCCCGTCTCCTCGCGGAGGAGGAAGCCAACGTACCACCAAAGAAGACGACACCCAATAAGGGTGGAAATAAGAAAAAGGGTGGCAAGCCCGCAGGTCCTGGCGCAATTTCCGCTGGAGGGGGTCTCGATTCCGCCGGCGGGGAAGAGACCAGCGGCGAACCCCAGGAGGTCGAGAGCTTCTCTGCTACTGGTATCGATAATGCCTTGGACCTATTGGAAGTAGTCAACGCCAAGACGGACAAAGCAAGTGTTGGCCAGCAAGCTGCTGGAATTGAAAGGCACCCAGAGGTGAGTGTGGACGTTACATCCATGCACAGCTTACTGAGACTGTCCGTGCTCCGCCACCCTTACAGCGAAGGTTCAAGGTGAGAACTGGTTCTAGTGCCCGAGGGTCTGTCGTGCGGCGACGATATGCTCATGTTTCTTGGCCTATCATTTAGGCCGCCTTGGAGGCTTACAAAGAACGAGAATTACCTAAACTCCGTGTCGAGGTACGTTCCCGACTCGGTGTTTTGTCGATGGCTCTGTCTGATCACAATCTGTGTTCAGCACCCCGGATTGCGTTTGCAGCAATACGAGGAACTTCTGTACAAAAAATTCCAGAAGGCTCCAGAGAACCCGTGAGTAAAACTTTCTCGCCAGTGGGGCCTCGCTCTGGTATGATCATGCCAAGACTGAAATCGGATCTCAAACAGATTCAACCAAACTGTGGTCGAATACGATGCCACCAAAGAAGAAAAAGTTGATGCATTGAAGAAGAAGAAGATGGAAACAGAGCAACGACTTAAGGAAAGGCAATAAAACATGAACGGAGCCCGTGGCACCTTCGAAAGAAAGCACTCCAGAGAAGCGGTGGACCATGGCGGTTTTAGGACACGTCAGGCTGCTGCGACAGGACAGCCGGAGGAAGGCGAAGGGAAAGCGGTGTGGTGATTTGTGGATTTTCTGTTAGAACGCCAAAACCGTGTGGGCATGACCGTAGCTCACACGATCGACCTGTGTATTGCGAATCGTTGTCGTCCATAAAAAGGCTGATCACCCATCTCCATCTGCACCACCCTCTCTCCATCCGGATTCCACTCTACCACCCCCCAGACGCTTTCACCGTCGATGGCGCAGACGCTGAACTACGGTGATTTTACCTTCGACTTCCACGTCAACATGTTTCCCGCTGGGCAACACACCCACCAGACAAAGTCACCGTCACCCATGACAAACACTCTGGTGATCACTGGCATATCTCGTTCTTTCATCCAAAATTCTGCCATGGTTTCTATTCTCGAACGACACTTTCAACTGTTCGGACGTGTACACTCGTGGGTCCTGTTGCCGAACTTTGGAAGAATAATGGTTGTCTACTTCGATGAGGAAGATGCTGAACGGGCGAGGCAAGACTTTGATGTCACCGCTTTAAAACACACACACGACTGGTATGCACTTGCAGATTCTTGCCTATCTCCCCCCTTTACTGATTGATCATGGTTGTAGGCCGGAGGGCATCAAGTCAATGAAGGTGTATCGTGCAGACCGGACAGAGATCGAGAGAGATCCCTCAGAGCAGTACCTCCGACCACCGGAACTTGAAAAGAACTTCCTCATCTCCCCTCCCGGATCGCCCCCTGTCGGTTGGGAACAAGTTCGGGAGGATCCTCCCAATGCATCTCCTCTCGCTGAAGACCTGATTCATGCACTGCGGAAGCTGGAGATCGACGCGCAGTTCCACAGGACGAAGGTCGAGGGTCAGAAGGGACTTGAGCTGTTGCTTGCGGCGGAGGACAGTGCGGATGGGATCAGCGTTTACGTTGAGGACTGTGACATGGCTGAGGACGAGGATGAGATCACGATTGACATCGAGGAGACCGGGGAGGGATGGGCGTACGGGGAGTACTCTCCCTATCGCATCCCGGGTCCCAAGTTTGTGCCCACCGCTCTCCCACCTCCGCTGGTGTCTTAGATTAGACGGTCCTTGTTAAAAAATTCTCCTTCACTCATCCCCGAACATTATATGCAGCATGTTTTAGTTTCTGTAGTATCATGTGATCACCTTATAAAACTGTACACCCATTCGTTTTTTCCCACCTCTTGTTGATTTGAAGCATTAACTTGCTTTCATCGCCGACGACCCTCCTCCACAAATGGCCTCCCAGCCCTCTCAGCAGTATGCATGTCCGTTTGAACCCTCGCCTATACTCGTACTCTGGTTACAGCTCACAGCTTCCGTCCAGTCCGTGCCCAAAAATCCCTCGGTCTGACCAGCGGTTCGCCATCGTGGGCACCGCTCGAAGGCATCCAATCCCCGGATGTTCCAGCTCGAACGTACAAGTACAGCGATGACGGAAGGCTCTACGCATACGTCCTTCCGACTTGGTTCGTGCCTCAGCGTCAGGATATTCCGATCAAGCTGTCCCTCACGCTCTTCCACTTCGATGCAGTGTCCCGATATTCTTAGCAGAGAGCGCGCAGCTGCTTCGCCAACTCGATTTGCCGAATGTATTAGAAATTGGCTTTTCTCCGAGAGGGACTTACCTGTCTACTTGGGAGAGACCTGGTGAGTCGTTCTTCTGCTAGTGCTCTCTCTTCCATCGAAAATTTCCCGGTCGAATCGTTTTCTGATCGGTTTCTCGTTTATCGGTTCGGTTGGACTTTTCCGGATCTGTTCGGTTCGCGTGCGCAGTTAAGTTGGAGGATGGTGCTCAGCACAAAAATCATCGAGTCTTCAGCGTTTCCACGGGTGAAGAGCTCATCGCTTTCACCCAAAAGGCTCAGGAGGGTTGGGATCTTCAATATACGATATCCGAATCGCACGCCATCAGGTTGGTCGGTGCAGACATCCAAGTATACCGTCCCGCAGAGTGGTCCAAGGGAATCATCGATAAACTCAAGATCGAAGGCGCTACTACAGTTGTTCTCAGCCCTGGATTGAATCCCTCTGTCGCAGTCTTTGTTGCTGAGAAGAAGGTACGCCACTACTTGTTTTCCGCGGCGCTTGAGTCATTTATGCTTCTTGTTTCATGACACCAGGGTCAACCCGCGATCATCAAGATTTATGGCCTCCTGTCACTCTCAGCGCCGCCTACGTGTCAAAAGTCATTCTTCAAGGCAGACCGCGCACAGATAAAATGGAATACTCTCGGCACACAGGTCTTGGTGCTCACTCAGACGGAAGTCGACAAGTCCGGAAAGAGTTATTACGGAGAGACTGGTGGATTTTACCTCCTCAGTGCTGCCGGAAATTTCGACCTGCGTTTAACCCTCGACAAGGAAGGTGGTATCCATGACTTCAATTGGAGTCCAAACTCCAAGGAGTTTGTGGTCATCTATGGATGTAGGTTTTTTTGTCATAATCCCATTCTCGACGTCGGTCGCTGAAGTGAGAGGCGACAGTCATGCCGGCGAAGGCCGCCTTGTTTGATCAGCGGGGGCGTCCCCTCCACGACTTCGGGAACAACTTCTACAACTTCGTTGCGTTCAATTCTCATGCTCGCTTGGTCGCGTTGGGCGGCTTTGGAAACTTGAGGGGAACTCTTGACATCTTTGATCGGAGGTCACTTGTCAAGGTCACCACCATTGATGCAGCGAATGCCTCCTTTTGTCAATGGTCACCGGATGGGCGGTTCATCCTCACCGCTACGCTCTCCCCCCGGCTTCGTGTGGACAATGGCATCAGGATCTGGCATTGTACAGGTGGCTTGATGCATGCTGTGTTAATCGACGAACTGTACCAGGCTTCTTGGCGACCTATACCCGTCGACCAGGTGCCGCAGTTCGGTCAAACGATACCTCCGGCCCCAGCACCGCACCCAAGCGTGTTGGAGTTGGCAACAGCGACGAGGGTCGTAACACCCGTGAAGGCCGCATATCGACCTCCGGGCGCCAGAGGACTGGAAGCGTCGTTGGCTTACCGTCGGGATGATGACGGCGGGAGCGGTCAGAACACTCCCACAAGGCGTCACAGCCCTGGGCCAACGACCAACGGAAGGCGGTACGTCCCCGGAGCGCCGAAGAGTCCTTCTCCGAAACCGGATGGAGTCGGAGGTCCCGGGAAGAAGAAGCAAAAGGGCAAGGGGGATAAGGGGCCACTAGGTCCTGGCTTGCAACAACAGTTTGAGCAGAACGGTAGGAGGTCGGTAGATGTCAATGGAGGAGGAAGACATCCTCCGCCACCAGTTGAGCAGGAGGAACCGGCTGAGGCTATTGATCCGGCTTTGGATGCGAACGCTAAGAGGGTTCGGAATCTAAACAAGAAGGTTAGTTCTGCTCATACCATGTGTGTGCCTGTTTTTGACCTTGGCGCCTGCGTGAACAGCTCAAGGCAATTGAAGACCTCAAGGAGAAGGAGAAGAGGGGAGAGAGGTTGGAGGCGACACAACTTAAGAAGATTGAGACAGAAGCGGAGATCAAGAAAGAGTTGGCTGAGCTTTCTGTTTCTTGATTGGTCCTAGGTACGGCCGCAGGGTTCATGTCCCCTTGCGAATTGTCGTGTTTGTCTGTTTTCCTATTGGATATATCTGGCGGGCGATCTATTGGGTTTTCGTGTCGGTTTGTATCGCTCAGCAACCGCGTGTTTTTTTCATGACATGAAGGACAACCCCCTTGGCATATCAAACCCAGGAACTAAGCGTCGGCCAGGTGGCACAGCAACCGTTTGAGATGAGGGTGTATTATACTAGTACAACTAACTTGAAACTACTACGCTTGATCTCGGCTTCGCAGGCATTCAACTCAGGCGCCTTTCCCGTACACGGCCTCCTTACCGGCCTTGAACGCCTCCTCATTGCCAGCGACGCTTCCGTAAGCCATCTGCATGGCACCGGTCAACATGTTCGAAGTGGCGTTACCGAGATCTATAGCGGTCTTCATCATTCCTGCTTTGGGATCAGATCCAGTGTCTGTCGAAGTTATTCCAACATCCTCCCACTGGTCTCTTTCTAGACAACCACGATACCCGTAAGAAAAACGGAGAAAGGCGAGCAGCGAGAGTAAGTGTACTGACGTGATGTGTTCTCTTTGAGTGGTTCAATGTGGGTCGATTCGATGATTCCTGGTCGCCCTTCGATCACTCCTGCGGTGGTGCTGAAGTTTTTCCTGGCTTGGATGTGACCTTGGAAGTTTGGTCCGGCACCAGCTGCAAATTCTTCCGTCGTCGGGTCTTCGACCTGTGGGTTCCACCCCCAGCGGTTCAGTATACAACAGGAGATCTAGAAGATGAAGTAGGACGTACGAGGTTCGTATCGAGCGGGTTTGAGTGATTGGAACGGGATGTCGGGTTACCGATGCCGGGGTAGACGTCGGAACCCTTGTAAACGCCGAGGTTCGTATCGTTGAGAGACATGGTTTGTGGTTGAGGTGAAGTGAAGTATAAGTCAAAGGTACAAGTTTGGTTGTTCGTGATTATCCAAGGGCCAGGACCACAGAGGTCGTTTTATACGTTTCCCTCTGCCGGGGGTGTCGTCATAGACCTCCATTCCCTGTGGTGGCTATAGCGAGTGACGCAAGGATGGAGTGTGTCGATGGTCACCGGTCGTATCGGCTCCAAATAAACTTCGAACCTCCACTCGGTCGCTTTTGCGTATCCTTGTACCCCACACCCATTGAAGAACGTGGCGCAATCGCTCGAATCCAAGACCCATACGGGACCGCGAATTTCCGTAACGAACGCGTGAGAAGAGACGAACCCGTTCCACGCGCCGTTGAGACTTGATGGCGAGTTTAATCTCCAAGACTGGTGAGCTGACCGCCCCCGAGTGAGGGTTACCGTGGAATCGGCGTGGATTTATGAACGGAACCTGTCGCCGCACGGGAACATTACCTTATTTGGTATGCTATTTTCATGATAGACGCTCAGCTCCAAGAGGCAGTGACCTTCACCCGTTACTCATCTGCGACCACAGGTCACTCGAAAGGACAAAAAAAATGCGCGAAACTTGGGAGCTCAATAGTGTATCACACTCAGGAGCGGCGCCGCTGACGTTGCAGAAGGAAAGTGACGCCCAGAGGCGTTCATCAGCCCGATTTGACCATATGTCAGAGACTATAGCGGTGGCCAAGGTGTCACCACACCTGGTTTGCATCAATAAACCTGAACATTTGGTTGCTGACCAAATCACTCGTCTAACGATAGCGACACGACAGCTATCACTTTCGGGTTAGAGTTTGGACCTGTTCCTGTTTTTTTTTTTGCATACATGCAGTTATGGGCTTCGTGTATGTACCTTAGTAGCCCCCGGGCTTTGTCGCTGCATGTTGTATGGTTGTACGAAATGTGAACGGCGCACAAAATTAGGTGCCAGTGAA
>Ga0307514_10001887_pt1 | contig 23094 bp, 20 predicted proteins | sample 16_EM_MG_FD_203088 | JGI IMG/M metagenome (GOLD analysis project Ga0307514, IMG submission 203088) | Populus trichocarpa ectomycorrhiza microbial communities from riparian zone in the Pacific Northwest, United States - 16_EM | ecosystem: Host-associated > Plants > Roots > Unclassified | place...
GGACGATGCGGCCATCGAGCTGGCCAATGCCGGCAAGGCGGTGGCGCCGAGCAGGGTGGCCAAGCAGGCGAGACGGGTGGGGGAAAGTTTCATCAAAGCTCCAAGCTGAGGCAGGTGACGCGCAGCATAGTGCACACCTCGGCATGACCCCACGGCGAGGAGGTCACAGCATGCAACCGACGCGCGAGTCGTCGTGAAATTCACCTTGCGGCCCGGTCAGACCTTCTCGTTTTCGCTGGTGCCGGGCTGCCATTTCATCAACCGCTTTTCCACCCGGCCCACGACTGCGTCGAGCAGCAATGCGAACACCGTCAGCACCAGGATGCCGGCCATCACGGTGTTGATGTCGAAGCTGCCTTCGGCCTGCAGGATCAGGTAGCCCACGCCGCGCGCCGAGCCCAGGTACTCGCCGACCACGGCGCCGACGAAGGCCAGGCCCACGCTGGTGTGCAGCGAGCTGAACACCCAGCTCGTGGCGCTCGGCAGGTACACATGGCGCAGCAGCTGCCGCTGGTTGGCGCCCAGCATGCGGGCGTTCGCGAGCACGACGGGGCTCACTTCCTTCACGCCCTGGTAGACGTTGAAGAAGACGATGAAGAACACCAGCGTCACACCGAGCGCCACCTTGCTCGCGACGCCGAGGCCGAACCACACCGCGAAGATCGGCGCGAGGATCACGCGCGGCATCGAGTTCAGCGCCTTGATGTACGGGTCGCAGATCGCGGCAGCGAGCGGGCTCAGCGCGAGCCACAACCCGCAGGCCAGGCCCAGCACGGTGCCGATGCCGAAGGCGAGCATGGTCTCGAGCAGCGTGACGCCGAGGTGCTGGTAGATGTCGGCGTTGGTGACGAACCAGGCCCAGATGCGCGCGAAGATCTTCAGCGGTTCGCCGAAGAAGAAGGCGGCCTGCCGGTCGTCGCTGAACAAGAACGGCGGCAACAGGCCGGGGGCGGTGAGCAGATGCCACAGCACGAAGATGGCGACGAGCAGGGCCAGTTGCCAGCCGCGCAAGGTCCACTTGTTCATGCTGCGAGCTGCTGTTGATAGCCCTTGAGCACCTCGTCGCGCAGCACCTGCCAGATGGCCTGGTGCAGCTCGACGAAGCGCGGCGTCGCGCGTACCTCGGCCACGTCGCGCGGGCGATCGAGGTCGATGCGGAATTCGCCGATCGGGTGCGAGGCCGGGCCGGCGCTCAGGCAGACCACGCGGTCGCTCATCGCGATGGCTTCATCGAGGTCGTGGGTGATGAAGAGCACCGCTTTCTTCTTCGCGGCCCACAGCGCCAGCACCTCGTTCTCCATCAGCTGCCGCGTCTGCACGTCGAGCGCCGAGAAAGGTTCGTCCATCAAGATGATGCCGGGGTCGAGCACCAGTGTCTGCGCAAGGCTTACCCGCTTGCGCATGCCGCCGGACAGCTGGTGCGGGTAGCGGTCGCCGAATCCGCCGAGGCCCACGCGCTTGAGCCACTCTTCGGCTTGGGCACGTGCATCGGCCACGCCGCGAAACTCCAGCCCGGCCATCACGTTGCCGAGCGCTGTGCGCCACGGCATCAGCGATTCGGCCTGGAACATGTAGCCCGCCCGCTTGTTGATGCCAACAAGCGGCTCGCCGAACACCTTCACCTGGCCCGTGCTCGGCGCCAGCAAGCCGGCCGCCATGTTGAGCAACGTGCTCTTGCCGCAGCCCGTCGGGCCAACGACCGAGACAAACTCGCCTGCGCCAACGGCGAGCGTCACGTCTTCCGCCGCGGTATAGCGCCGTGCCGCGTCGTTGCGCGAGACGAAGGTACAGCTGACGGCTTCGAGCGAAAGTGCGGTCATCCCGCGATGCACAGGCGCGAAGCGCCGTGCCCCTCAAGCAACGCCCACGGATCCGGCTTTGCCGGTCCGTCGGGTGGCGCCCCTCGGGGGCAGGAGCGAAGCGACTGGGGGGCCATCATCGGTACTTCGCGTTCGCCTTCTTCACGAACTCGTTGGTGTAGACCGCGTTGAGATCGAACTTCACGCCCTTGAGCGATTCGTCGACGCTCTGCAGCGCACGCAGCGCCGTGGCCGCACCCGCTTCGGGGATGGAGCCATCCGCCGACAGTGCCCCCTTGCTCGCGAGGAAGGCATCGATGTACACCGCGCGGTCGCCGAGCAGGTAGCTCTCTGGCACCGCCTTCACGATCTCGCTCGCACCTGCTGCCTGGATCCACTTGTCGGCGCGCACCAGCGCGTTCGTCAGCGCCTGCACGGTGTTCGGGTTCTTGTCGATGAAGGCTTGCGGCGCATACAGGCAGCCGGCCGGCATCGGCCCGCCGAAGACCTTGTCGGCCTCGGCGACGATGCGCGTGTCGGAGATGATCTTCAGGTCACCACTGCGCTGCAGCAAGCTGATCACCGGGTCGAGGTTGCTGATTGCGTCGATCTGGCCGGAGCGCATGGCGGCCACGGCGCCGTTGCCTGCACCCACGCCGATGATCGACACGTCGCTCGGCTTCAAGCCCGCCTTCGCGAGCACGAAATTGGCCATCACGTTGGTGCTCGAGCCCGGCGCGGTGACGCCGATCTTCTTGCCCTTCAGGTCGGCTACCGTCTTGTAGCTGGCCATGGTCTTGGGGTTGATGCCGAGCACGATTTGCGGCGCGCGGCCTTGCAGTGCGAAGGCGCGCAGCTTTTGCCCCTTGGCCTGCATGTTCAGCGTGTGCTCGAAGGCGCCCGACACCACGTCGGCGCTGCCGCCGATCACTGCCTGCAGCGCGCGCGAGCCGCCGGCGAAGTCGACGATGGTCACGTCCAGCCCCTCGGCCTTGAAGTAGCCCAGGCTCTCGGCGATGGTGAGCGGCAGGTAGTACAGCAGGTTCTTGCCGCCGACGGCGACGGAGAGCTGCGGCTTCTCGAGCCCCTGCGCGAAGCCGAGGCCGGGCAGGGCCAGCGCGGCCAGGGTGAAGGTGCGGCGGTGCATGGTCTGTCTCCTTCGTTTCTTTGGCGGTCACTTTATCAGCGGCGCTTTGAATCGGCGGCGGGTTCGAGCTGCAACGCAATGCCATCGCGGGCCTGTGGCATTCACCGCCCGTAGAATGAATCGCGATGAGACTTGATTTGTGGCGCTCCCTCGGAGTGCTCGTTGCGTGGGCCGGTTTGCTGGCGGGTGCGATGGCCGCCCCGCCGCCGCAATCGCCTGCCAAGGCCGAGCCCAAGCCGCCCGTGGCGGCGGTGCCCGCGGAGCTGCCGGCCTCGGCGCCGGTGTCGATGTCGGCGCGCAAGGTCTACGAGCAGGCACGGTCGCAGCTGGTGCAGATACGCACCGTGCTCAAGGGCCAGGCGAGCCAGACCTCGGTAGGCTCGGGCTTCGTGGTCTCGGCACAGGGCCACGTCATCACCAACTTCCACGTGGTCAGCGAGGCCGCGCTCAAGCCCGAGCGGCACGACCTGGTGTCGGTGACGGCCGACGGCCGCGAGATGCCGGTGCAGATCTTGATGCTCGACGTGCTGCACGACCTGGCGCTGGTGAAGATCGTCGACCCCAAGGCGAGCACCTACGATGCGCTGGCCTTCCGCCCCGAATCGCAGAAGCTCGCGCAGGGCGAACGCATGTATTCGCTGGGCAACCCACTCGACGTGGGTTTTGCGGTGATCGAAGGCAACTACAACGGGTTGGTCGAACGCAGCTTCTACCCGCAGATCTTCTTTGCCGGCTCGCTCAGCGCCGGCATGAGCGGTGGCCCCGCGCTTGACCAAGAGGGCCGCGTGATCGGCATCAACGTGGCGCGTCGTGTCGATGGCGAGCAGGTCAGCTTCCTGGTGCCGGCCTCGTTCGCCAGTGCGCTGCTGGCTCGCGGGCGCGACGGCGCGCCGCTGAAAGGCGCCGCCTGGCCCATCGTCAGCACGCAGTTGATGGCGCACCAGGACGCTCTCACCGAACGTTTCATCGCGCAAGGCTGGAAGCCCGCCACCCACCCGCGCTACACCGTGCCGGTGCCGCCCGACCGCTTCATGCGCTGCTGGGGCAGCAGCGAACCCTCGCGCACGGGCGGGCTCGACTTCGAGCGTTCCGATTGCGTGATGGACACGCGCATCTTCGTCGGCGACTTCAACACCGGCACGCTGGCCACGCGCCACGAAAGCTACGACGGCAGCAAGCTCGGCACCTTGCGCTTCGCGTCGCAGTACTCGGCGAGCTTTCGCAACGAAGGCTTTGCGCGCCTCGGCTCCGAGTACCAGACCAAGCCGCAATGCCATGAAGACTTTGTCGACCGCAACGGCCTCACGCTGCGCGCCGTGGTCTGCCTGCGTGCCTACAAGAAGCTGACCGCGCTGTACGACGTGTCGGTGCTCGTCGCCACGCTCGACCAGCCGCAGGCCGGCGTGCAGGGTCGCTTCGACGCGCAGGGTGTGAGCTACGCCAATGCGATGAAGCTGAGCCAGCACTACATCGAAGCGTACGGATGGGTGGCACCGAAATGACCATGCTCGCGGTGATCGAGGTGCTCGACCGCGACGGCAGCGTGCGCCACGCCGTGGGCGTGCGCGACTGGCCGCTGCGCGTGGGCCGTGCGCTCGACAACGAGCTCGTGCTCGACGACGCCCACACGGCCGCCCATCACTTCAGCGTGCAGCCCGATGCCGAAGGCCGCATCGTCGTGGCGGTGGGCGAGAGCATCAACGGCCTGCAGGTCGATGCGCGCCGGCTGGCCGCTGGCGAAACGGTGGCCATCGGCGAGAAACCGCCGCTGCTGACCGCCGGCCGCACCCACCTGCGGTTGCGGCTCGCGAGCCACGCGCTGGCGCCCGAGCAGGCCATGCGCTCGACACGTTCGCTGACGCAAGGGCTGTCCACGCTCGCCGCCCTCGCCGTGGCCGCCGCGCTGACGCTCGTCTTCAGCACCTGGCTCGAGAACGACCCCGATGTCTTTGCCAAGGCGTTGGGCTCGATCGGTATCTATGCCGTCAGCGTGGCGCTGGGCTGGGCGGGGCTGTGGACGCTGCTGTCCAAGGTGTTCACGCGCCAGGGCCACTTCGGCTGGCACGTGCGCGTGCTGCTGATCGCCGTGCTGGCCTGGCAGGCGCTGATGGCGGGCAGTGCGCTGGTCGCGTTCTCGCTCTCGTGGTCGTGGGTCACCGATTTCAACTTCGTGCCGGGCTACCTGATCCTCGGCGCGATGCTGTACTTCCACCTGCAGGCCGTGGAGCCGCACCACCCGCGCCGCACGCTCGCCTTCGCGGTGTCCGCCGTCGTGATGGGCACCGTGCTGAGCCTGTGGTCCAACTTCCAGAACGGCGACCGCGCGGGCAGCGAGCTGTACATGAACCATCTCTTCCCGCCGGCGCTGCGTGTCGCGAAGCCGGTCGACTCCACGCGCTTCCTGGAGGGCGTGGCGGGCTTGCAATCCAGGCTCGACGAGAAGGCGAAGAAAGATGCAGACGACTGAAGCCAAAGGGCAGCGCAGCGTCCTCGTCACCGGCGGCAGCCGCGGCATCGGCGCTGCCACTGCGCTGCTGTGCGCCCGACAAGGCTGGGCCGTGGCCGTCAACTACGCGCGCGATGCGGTAGCGGCCGAGTCGGTGGTGAAAGCCATTCAGACGAGCGGCGGCCATGCGATCGCCGTGCAGGCCGATGTCTCCGACGAAGCCCAGGTGCTCGCGATGTTCAAGCGCGTCGACGCCGAGCTGCCGCCCCTCGGTGCCCTGGTCAACAACGCTGGCGTTGTCGACGTGATCTCGCGTGTCGACGAGATGAGCGTGCAGCGGCTGCAGCGCATGTTCGGCATCAACCTCGTCGGCAGCTTCATCTGCGCACGCGAGGCGCTGAAGCGAATGTCCACGCGCCAGGGCGGCACGGGTGGGGCCATCGTCAACCTGTCATCGGCAGCGGCGCGCCTCGGCTCGCCCGGCATGTACGTCGACTACGCCGCGGCCAAGGGCGCGATCGACACCTTCACCACCGGGCTGGCCCGTGAGGTGGCGGCCGAAGGCGTGCGTGTGAACGCGGTTCGCCCCGGCATCATCGACACCGACATCCACGCCTCGGGCGGCACGCCCGACCGGGCGCACCAGTCGGCCTCGCTGATCCCGATGCAACGGCCTGGCACTGCCGACGAGATCGCGCAGGCCATCGTGTGGCTGCTGTCCGATGCGGCCAGCTACACCACGGGCGCCATCATCGACGTGACCGGCGGGCGCTGAGCCGTTTTCGAGTCCCTGCCGTTGGGCTGAGTCCCCTACCGTTCGGGCTGAGCCTGTCGAAGCCGGCGCAGTGCACGGCGCACCCTTCGACAGGCTCAGGGCGAACGGAGTCAAAAACGCTCAGCGCCGCTCGATCACCACCGGCACCAGTTTCAGCGCCTCGCGAACCCGGCCCGCGGCTTCTTGCGCTTCGCTGCGCGTGGCATAAGGCCCGGCCTGCAGGCGGAACATCTGCGGCTCGCTGAAGATCGCCAGCAGCGGCGACAACCAAGTCAGTTCATCCGACACGCGGCGTTGGAACTGCTCGGCGCCATCGCGCTGCTTGAACGCACCCAGCTGCACCCAGAAACCCTGCGCCGCGGTGGTGTAGGCGCGGCTGGGTGGCGGCAGCGGTGCTGTCGGCGAGGCATCGGGCAGCGTGGCGCTGGCGGCCATCGGCTCGGGTATCGGCACGGGCGCCGGCATGGGCGCGGACGGCGGCCCGTCGTCGTTCGTGGCCTTGACCTCGATCACCGGCGCCACGGCCTCCTCGGGCTTGCTGCCGCGCTGCCACGCGCCGCTGCGGATCTGCTCGTAGGTGATGCGCTCCACTTCCACCGGCGCGATGCCGTTCAGCACGCCCAGCTTCAGCGCGGCGGTGTAGCTCAGGTCGATGATGCGGTCGGCCACGAAGGGCCCGCGGTCGTTCACCCGCACGATGATCTCGCGGCCGTTGGCCGGGTTGCGCACGCGGGCATAACTCGGGATCGGCATGGTCTTGTGCGCCGCCGTCATTGCGTACATGTTGTAGACCTCGCCACTGGCCGTGCGCCGGCCCTGGAACTTCTTGCCGTACCAGGAGGCCAGGCCTTTCTCCGTCATCGCCTTGTCGGTCTTCACCGGGGAGTAGCTGCGCCCGTTCACGTCATAAGGCTTGTTCGGCCCGCCATCGCGGATGGGCTCGACCTGCGGCTGGGCGTCGGGCACCTTGTCGAGGTTCGGCGGCGGCTTGGCCTCCGGGCCGTCGCGCGTGGGCGTGGAGCTGCAAGCGGCGAGCACTAACGCAAGCAACAAGACGCCGAGGTTCAGTGCGCGTGTGATCGGGGTGATGGTTCTGCTCATACCTAGGCCCATGCTTCGGCCAGTGCCTTGGCCTGCTCCAACACTTGCTCCACCGCCGCGTCTTGCTTGTCAGGTGGGTACTTGTACTTGCGCAGGATGCGTTTGACCAGCAACCGCAGTTTCGCCTGCACGCTCTCGCGTTGTGACCAGTCCACGCTCAGGTTCTTGCGCAGGCTCTCGGTCAGCTCCTGCGCAATCTTCTTCAGCGTTTCGTCGGCCAGCTCGCGCACGGCCGATTCGTTGTCGGCTAATGCGTCGTAGAAGCGCACCTCATCTTCGGTTAGCCCAAGCTCTTCTCCGCGACCCGCAGCCTCGCGGAACTTGCGCGCCATCTGCACCAACTCTTCCATCACCTGCGCCGCTTCGATGGATCGGTTCTGGTAGCGCAGCACCACATCGCTCAGCATGTCGGAGAAGCGCTTGTTCTGCACCACGTTGCTGGCAAAGTGTGACTTGATCTCGCCTTCGAGCAGCCGTTCCAGCAGCTCTACCGCCAGATTGCGTTCGGGCAGGTTGCGTACCTCGGCGAGAAAGGCTTCGTCGAGGATGCCGATGTTCGGCTTGTCCAGCCCCACGGCGTCAAAGATGTCGACCACCTCTTCTGACACCACAGCCGAGCTGATGATCTGCCGGATAGCGAGTTCGCGGTCTTCGTCCTTGCGCTTGGCTGCCACGATGTCTCGCTTGGTCAACATCACCTTCACCGCTTGGAAGAATGCGACCTCTTCGCGAACGGCCTTGGCTTCATCCAAGGTGCAGCACAGCGTGAAGGCCTTGCCCATCGCCAATGCCAGGTCGGCAAAGCGCTTCTTGCCTTCCTTGATGCCCAGCACGTGATCGGCAGCGCCCGCCAGTGTCTTGTGGCCGCCGGTGAGAAAACCGCTGTAGTCGTAACCGTGCCCGTTGGTGCCCGCCAGCATGCCGCGCAACGCATCCAGTTTTTCCATCATCACGCTGTACGCCTCGCGCGAATCCACGGCGGGCCTATCGCGGCCGCCGCTCGCCGTGTATTCCTTCAGTGCCGACTTCAATTCATTGGCGATGCCGATGTAGTCCACCACCAGCCCACCTTCCTTGTCCTTGAAGACACGGTTCACGCGGGCAATGGCCTGCATCAGGTTGTGGCCCTTCATCGGCTTGTCCACATACAACGTGTGCACGCAGGGCGCGTCGAAACCGGTGAGCCACATGTCGCGCACGATCACCAGGCGCAGTGGGTCGGTCGGGTCTTTGAATCGCTTCTCTAGCCGCTTCTTGGTCTGGCCGCTGTAGATGTGCGGCCGCAGCAGCGCCTTGTCGCTGGCCGATCCGGTCATCACGATCTTGATCGCGCCTTGTTCCGGGTCGGCGCTGTGCCATGCCGGGCGCAGCTTCACGATCTCGTCATAGAGGTGTACGCAAATCTCGCGGCTCATCGCCACGATCATGGCCTTGCCGTTCTGGGCTTTGTCGCGCTCTTCGAAATGCGTCACCAGGTCGGCCGCCACGCTGATGATGCGTGGCTCGGCGCCCACCACTTTCTCAAGCGCCGCCCAGCGCGTCTTGAGCTTGGCCTGTTGGTCTTCCTCTTCGTCTTCGGCGAGTTCATCCACCTCGTCGTCGATGGTGGCCATCTCGTCGGCCTTCAGCCCCAGCTTGGCCAGCCGGCTCTCGTAGTAGATGGCGACGGTGGCGCCATCTTCCTTGGCCTGCTGCATGTCGTACACGCTGATGTAGTCGCCGAACACGGCGCGCGTGTCGCGGTCGTCGCCTGACACCGGCGTGCCGGTGAAGGCCACGAAGGTGGCGTTGGGTAACGCGTCGCGCAGATGCTGCGCGTAGCCAACCTGGTAGCGGTCGATGGTGAAAGCGGCTGGCGCCAGTTCCGCTGTGTTGGCCGGCGTCTGTCCGGAGCCGGTGCTCAGAGAAGACGCACTGCGTGGCTTGACAGTCTTCAGCTTGGCCTCGAAGCCGTACTGCGTGCGATGTGCTTCGTCGGCAATCACCACGATGTTGCTGCGGTCGGACAACAGAGGAAAGCTGTCTTCGTCCTCGCCCGGCATGAACTTCTGGATGGTGGCGAACACGATGCCACCCGATGGCCGGTTGCCCAGCAGTGCGCGCAGCTGTTGCCGTGTGGTGGCCTGCGCCGGGCGCTCGCGCAGCAGGTCTTGCGCGAGCGAGAACACGCCGAAGAGCTGGCCGTCCAGGTCGTTGCGGTCGGTGATCACCACGATGGTCGGGTTCTCCAGCAGCGGCTCCTGCATCACGCGCGCTGCAAAGCAGGTCATCGTGATGCTCTTGCCGCTGCCCTGGGTGTGCCAGACCACGCCGCCTTTGTGGGTGCCGCCCGGTCGAGATGCTGCAATCACCTGCCCAATGGCCGAGCGCACTGCGTGGAACTGGTGATAGCCCGCGATCTTCTTGATCAGCCGCCCGTCGTCTTCGAAAAGCACGAAGAACCGCAGGTAGTCGAGCAGGTAGGCGGGGGCGAGCACGCCGTGCACCAGCGTCTCCAACCCGCCGAACTGCCCCAGCGGGTCGATCGCCACGCCATCGACGGTGCGCCACGCCATGAAGCGCTCGCGGTCGGCAGAGAGCGAGCCCAGCAGCGCGTCACTGCCGTCGGTGATCACCAACACCTCGTTGTACTGAAAGATGTCGGCGATCTGTTCCTTGTAGGTCTCGATCTGCTCGAACGCCTTCCACACATCGGCGTGCTGATCGGCCGGGTTCTTCAGCTCCAGCAGCACCAGCGGCAGGCCGTTCACGAACAAGATGATGTCGGGTCGCCGTGTGTGGCGCTCGCCCTTGATGGAAAACTGGTTCACGGCCAGCCACTCGTTGCGCGCCGGTGCGGCCCAGTCGATCAGGCGCACGAAGTCGCCGCGCGTTTCGCCCTCGTGCTGGTACTGCACCGGCACGCCGTTTAGCAGCAGCTTGTGGAACTGCCTGTTCGCGGCCAGCAGCGAGGGCGTGCCCAGGTCAACGACCTGCTTCAACGCATCGTCGCGCGCCGCCTGCGGCACATCAGGGTTCAGCAGCTTGATCGCCTGGCGCAGCCTGCCCGTCAGCAGCACCTGCCGGTAGTCGCTGCGCTCGGGCGTGCTGCCTTCCGGCGCCAGCTCGGGGCCGTGGCGGTGTTGGTAGCCCACCTCGGTGAGCCAATCCAGGGTTTCTCGTTCCAGCTGGTCTTCGGTCATGGCTTTTCCCGTTCTGCTTAGCAGATGCTTAACAAGCTAAGCCGCAAGCCGTTGATTTGAAACGGGATTTTTGTTGGTGCGCCAACAGTTGTGCCATTGCTAAGCACCGCCGCGCGCCATCTTGCTTGCCGAGCGCACCCAATTCGATCTAGGGCGTGCCGATCCAAGTGAGAAATTCGTCATCGGATCGGGTCCCTCAGGCTTGCAAGCATGCTTAACGCCCATAGAATGCCTCTTCAAGTGGATTGGGGGTTCCTGGTCGGCGCTACAGCCTCGGTGGGTTCACCGGGGCTTTTCGCTTTCTGGGGTGGGTGAATCATCAGCCCCACGTTCTCGAAGTCGTGCCCCACCTCCTTGCGGCCGCCCGCGCAGTAGAACTTCGACTTCAGCAACTCGAACGCCTGGTTCTCCTGCGCCGGCCGCAGGTAGTTGATGCCGATCGGGCGGGCCACCAAGTCCGCCAGCTGCAACCCCGCAAGGTTCGTCTTCTTGTCCGCAAAGACGATGTCGAACGGCAAGACACGGCTACCAGGGTTGTTGCCATCGCAGATGCGGCGGAATTCGAGCTCGAGTTCGGCGTCTTCTTTCTTGCCGCGGCACTCCACCACAACATGCGTCTTCAACTGGTCTTGTTGCTTCTCGGCCAGGAACGAGCGCAGAGCTTCGAGGCAAATGCCAAGCGCAATGTGATACGGGTTGGATGCGGCACCTTCGCTCTTGGGCAGGCGAGCCTTGTCCACCACGCCAGCGATCAGGATGAAGTTGCTCGCGGCCATGATCGATGAGAGCTGTGCCATGAACTCGGCTCGCACCGCGCGCTGGCTCAGAAATGCGAACGGCCCCTTCTGTTTGCGAATCTCGTTCTCGTGCAGCACCACGCTGTCGTGGCCGAAGTAGTTGAACTTCAGCTTCTCCACGGCCGGGATGATCTTCTCGCTGTAGTGCCGCTTGTGGAAGATGCACAAGGCCAGCACGAACACGGGGTAGGCGGGATCGATGCTCGTGAGCCCGTGGTCGCCGCTCTCGTCCACATAGACCACGTAGTCGCTGAAGCGCTTCTCACCCCCCGGCACGGCAGACGGCAACTCGACCGGGATGGCCTCCACCGATTCGAACAGCGCGTACTGGGTGACGGTCTGGGTCATGCGATGGCCTCGTCAACCGTGGCCTGCGCCTCGGGCAGGCGCAGTTGGCCGGAGATCAGGCGGGGGAGGAGGGTGTCGCGGAGGGTGGCGAGGGTTTGGGCTTGCATGTCATTTGCAAACATCCGATCACGCAAGGGTCGAATCAGAGAATCGAAGGCCGCGATGACTTGCTCGGGAGGGATGACGACGGGTAAACGATAGACGTTGTTGCGATTCAACCCGGGGACGGCCCCGTCGGTGTTCATCCCTTCCAGGCCCAAGACGCGCAGTTGATAGAAGCAGTAGGTCAGAGGCAGCTTGGTCTTGACATAGAACACTGTGTCTATGGGGAAGAACGGGCGGTCCTCCCAGTACAGGCTACCGACAGTACCCTTGCGGCCGACCACGACGGAGGGACCTTCGACCAGCGCTTGGTTGTGGAATCCAGTGAGCCCACCGGAGCCGTAGACGGGAACGTCACCTGCGACTCGATCCGTTGCCTTGAGTGCCTTGCCATAGGCCAGCTCCAGCAGCGACTCCACCTTGCCGATGCTCCATGACCGAGGCACTTCACCCGACTCTGATTGCTCCAAGCTGTCCGGAAACAAGGCCGCAGTGGCTTCGTCCATCCCCGCGGGCGCGATGCCTTGTTGCTTGGCGTGAACGGGATCGAAATCGACAAACCACGACTTGAACAGCGCCTGCGCGATGGCTTCGAGGGTGGCGCTGGTTTCGCGCAAGAGGGCGATGCGGTCGTCGATGGCGCCGACCATTGCAGCAATGTTTTTCTGCACAGACAAAGGCGGCAGCTCAAGCGGAGTGGCTTTCAGAATGCCGAGATTTGTATGCGGCACACCGGTCTGAATCGCTGCGTTGAAGATGTACTGCAACTGCTCAGGTGTCTTGAACAGGTAATACAAGAAGCTCACGTCCGCCTTTGTCGGATCAACCGTGATCTTCATTTGGCTCTGCGATACGACGTACTTGTCGTATGGGGCTGACGGAACGATCGCTACTTGACCCAGCGTTCCTCGCTGTGTGAACACAAGATCATTCGGCCGAGCGAGGTTCTGACTGAGTTGTGCCGCTTTATCGTTCGAGACAAAAGCAAACTGACCGGACACCCACTTCCCACCCATGTTCTGTCCGCGGATCACTGGCACACCAGATGGGACGTAGTCCTTAGATACCAAGTTCGACCCAAAGGGCCCGCCAACGATCGCGTTCTTCATGGGTGCCGCCACGTCGGCGAGCGTGCCGGCCTTAGAACTCATGACCGATTGCTGCAAGCTTCGTTCGGATCAACTGGTCGAGTTCTGCGCCCTTCGCCATCTGCTCCCCCAACTTCTCGGTGAGTACCTGCATCTTCGCGGTGAAATCATCGTCGTTGTCTTCGACCTCTTCGGCACCAACATAACGGCCCGGCGTCAGCACATGACCGTGCTCGGCAATCTCGGCGAGCTTGACGCTGCGGCAGAAGCCGGCGATGTCTTGGTATGGCTCGGCGCTCGCCTCACCGCGCCACGCCGCCACCGTGCCGGCGACGCGTTCAATCACCTCATCACTCAACTCGCATTGCACCCGGCTGATCATCGTGGCCAGCTTGCGCGCATCGATGAATAACACCTCACCCGGCCGTGCGCGCTTGTGCTTGGTCAGGAACCACAAGCAGGCCGGGATCTGCGTGTTGAAGAACAGCTGGCCGGGTAGCGCGACCATCACCTCCACCACGTCGGCCTCAACCATCGCGGCGCGGATCTGGCCTTCGTTGTTCTGGCTGGAGCTCATGGAGCCATTGGCCAGCACGATGCCGGCGCGGCCGTGCGGCGCCAGGTGGTGCAGCATGTGCTGTAGCCACGCGTAGTTGGCGTTGCCTTTCGGTGGGTCGCCATAGAGCCACCGCGCATCGCCTGTCAGGCTGGCGTGCCACCAGTCGCTGATGTTGAACGGGGGATTCGCGAGGATGAAGTCGGCACGCAGGTCGGGAAACTGGTCTTGGGTGAAGCTGTCATCGGCTTGGCGGCCCAGGTTGGCTTCAAGCCCGTGAATGGCCAGGTTCATGGCTGCCAGGCGCCGCGTGGTGGGGTTGGCTTCCTGGCCATAGATGGATACGTCGCCCAGCTTGCCGCCGTGCGCTTCGATGAACTCTTCGCTCTGCACGAACATGCCACCCGAGCCGCAGCATGGGTCGTACACCTTGCCATGGCGCGGAGCGAGCACGGCCACCAGTGTCTTGACGATGCTGCGTGGCGTAAAAAACTGTCCACCGCGTTTGCCTTCGGCATTCGCGAACATGCCAAGAAAGTATTCGTACACCTGGCCCAGGATGTCGCGCGCCTCGCCCGCCGTGTTGCCGAAGCCGATGGTCGACACCAGGTCGACCAGTTCGCCCAGCTTGCCGTCGGGCAGCTGAGCTCGCGCAAAGCGCTTGTCGAGAATGTTCTTGAGCTTGGGGTTCTCGGCTTCGATTTGCGACAGCGCGTTGTCGATGCGTTTCCCGATGTCCGACTGCTTGGCGGCTGCGCGCAGCGATTCCCAGCGGGCGGCTTCGGGCACCCAGAAGACGTTGACTTCGCGGTAGTAGTCGCGGTCTTCCAGCTCCGCGGTCAATGATTCCGGCGTGCTGTCTTCCAGAAAATAGTCATCGGCCGGGTCGGCAAGGCGGTGGGCGATTTCGTCGCGGCGCGCGGCAAAGGTGTCGGAAACGTACTTGACGAAGATGAGGCCGAGCACCAGGTGCTTGTACTCGGCGGCGTCCATGTTGGCGCGCAGCTTGTCGGCGGTCGCCCACAGGGTCTTCTTGATGTCTTGGAGCATGGCGGCGGTGAGCATGGCAGGGGCCCTTTGAAGGCCGCCCGATTCTCACTGATCCGGCGGTCTCAGCTCAGCCAATCGGCAAGCGCCCGCGACACGGCACCGGGCTGCTCCATCGTGCTCATGTGCCCGCACTGCTCGACGATGACCAGACGCGAGCCGGCGATGGCTGCGTGCATGTGCTCGTGGCGCGATGGTGGGCTCCACGCGTCTTCTCGGCCGCACAGCAGCAGCGTGGGGCAGCGGATGGTGCCGAGCAGCTCGGTGCAGTCGGGGCGATTCAGCAGGGCGTTGATCTGCGCGGCAAAGGTGTCGGGCGTCTTGCGGTCGAACATGTCGAGCACCGCGTCGAATACCGGGCCGGTGTGCCGGCTGGGGTGCACCATGCCGGGGGTCCATTCGCGGGCCATCGTGCGCATGCCGTTGCGGCGGGCGATGGCGAGCAGGGCCAGGCGGCCTTTGGTTTCGGTTTCGCCGGCTGCACCGTCGGCCAGCGGGTGGTACGAGGTGTCGAGCAAGGCCAGGCGTTCAATGCGCTCGGGTGCACGGCGCAGCATCTCGAACGCAACGCGCCCGCCCATGGAGTGGCCGGCCACCGACAACGGGCCGGCGGGTGCCGTGGCGAGCACGTGCTCGGCCATTGCGGCGAGTGAATCGCGCTCGCCGTAGTCGGCGACATGGCCGGTGCCCAGCGCCTCAATCTGTGCCTGCCACACCGCGCTGTCGCACAGCAGGCCGGGCAGCAGCACCAGAGGGGCTGCCATCAGAATTCCTCGGTGTCGACGCCCGCTTGCGCGGCTGCGTCGTAGCGCGGGCCGACCACGGTGCGCTGGTTGATCAGCGCATCGAGCCTTTGCATCGTGGCGGCGTCGAGCACCACGTTTGCCGCGCCGAGATCGTCTTGCAGATGGGCCAGGCTGCGCGTGCCGGGGATCGGGATGATGTGTTCGGCCTTCGTCAGCAGCCACGCCAGTGCCAGCTGCGACAACGTGCACTTGAGGTCAGCCGCAATGTCGGCCACGCCGTCGAGCAGCTTCAAGTTGGCGGCATAGTTTGCCGGCTCGAAGCGCGGCATGCTGCGGCGGATGTCGCGTTCACCGAGCGTGCTCACGTCGCGCAGCGTGCCGGTGAGGAAGCCGCGCGCCAGCGGGCTGAAGGCCACGAAGGCGGCACCGATGTCGCGGCAGGCGTCGAGCACGGCGATCTCGGGGTTGCGTGTCCACAGCGAATACTCGGTCTGCACGGCGGTGATTGGGTGCACCGCATGCGCGCGGCGCAAGGTGGCGGCCGACACTTCCGACAGGCCGATGGCCTGCACCTTGCCTTCGCGCACCAGGTCGCTCAGGGCGCCGACGCTGTCTTCGATCGGCACGCGCTGGTCCCAGCGGTGCAGGTAGTAGAGGTCGATGACTTCGGTGCGCAGGCGCTTCAGGCTTTGCTCGCAGCTCCACCTCAGCGTCTCGGGGCGGCCGTCGACCACGCGCTTGCCATCGACGCCGTGCAGGCCGCCTTTGCTGGCGAGCGTGAACTTCGAGCGGTGCGGGCTCAGCACCTGGCCGACGAGTTCTTCGTTGAGGCCGAAGCCGTAGAGCGCGGCGGTGTCGAAGAGCGTGACGCCGCGGTCCAGCGCGCCGAGCAGCAGTGCCTCGGCCTCTTCACGCGGCGGTGGGGTGCCGTACGCGTGGCTCAGGTTCATGCAGCCCAGGCCGATGGCGGAGACTTGGAAGGGGCCGAGGGGGCGTTGATGCATGGTGATTGAGATACTCCGTCATTCCCGCGAAGGCGGGAATCCCCGATGTGCCGCGATGCTGGTTTCCCGCCTTCGCGGGAATGACGATGGCGCGACTTAGTTGAGTTGCTGCTCCAGCTGATGCAACACGCGATAGCACGGCAACACGCTGGCCACGCTCGCATTCGGCTCGCGGCCTTCCTTGATCGCGGCGAAGAACTCGCGGTCCTGCAGCTCGATGCCGTTCATCGACACATCCACCTTGCTCACATCGAGCTTTTCTTCCTTGCCGTTGAACAAGTCGTCGTAGCGCGCGATGTAGGTGGCGCTGTCGCCGATGTAGCGGAAGAAGGTGCCCAGCGGCCCGTCGTTGTTGAAGCTCAGGCTCAGTGTGCAGATGGCACCGGTGCTGCTCTTGAGTTGGATGCTCATGTCCATCGCAATGCCGAGTGTCGGGTGGATCGGGCCTTGCACCGCGTTGGCCTGCACGATCTCGCCGCCGGTCTGGTAGGCGAACAGGTCGACCGTGTGCGCCGCGTGGTGCCACAGCAGGTGGTCGGTCCACGAGCGGGCCTGGCCCAGCGCGTTCATGTTGGTGCGGCGGAAGAAATAGGTCTGAACATCCATCTGCTGGATGTTGAATTCCTTCGCGACGATCTTCTTGTGCACCAGCTGGTGGCTGGGGTTGAAGCGGCGTGTGTGGCCGCACATCGCGACCAGGCCGGTCTTCTTCTGCAGCGCGACGACTTCTTCGGCGCCTGCCAGGCTGTCGGCCAGCGGGATCTCCACCTGCACGTGCTTGCCGGCCCTCAGGCAAGCGATCGACTGGGCCGCGTGCATCTGCGTCGGCGTGCACAGGATCACCGCGTCGAGTTCCTTCAGCGCGAGGCTGTCGGCGAGGTCGGTGGTGACGTGGCCGATGCCGTACTTGGCGGCAGCCTCTTTCGTCTTCTCGAGATCGCGGCCGATCAGCGAGATGACTTCAACGCCATCGATCAACTTGATGGCATCAAGGTGCTTGATGCCGAAGGCGCCGGCACCGGCGAGTGCAACTTTGATGGTCATGCTTGGTTCTCCAGAATCAGATGGCCCACCGCCGTGTTCGACGCGGGCACGTGATAGAAGCGGTGCGCCACCTTCGGCGGCTTGGCACTCATGGCACCACGCGCGATGAGCCACATCACCAGCTCGATGCCTTCGGAGCCGGCTTCGCGCACGTAGTCGATGTGCGGCACTTTCGCCAAGCCTTCGGGGTCGGCAATCAGCCGGTCGAGGAAGGTGTTGTCGAACTCCTTGTTGATGAGCCCGGCGCGCGGCCCTTGCAGCTGGTGGCTCATGCCTCCGGTGCCCCAGATCTGCACCTTGAGCGGCTGGTCGTAGCTCGCGATCGCGCGGCCGATGGCCTTGCCGAGGTTGTAGCAGCGCTGGCCCGACGGCACGGGGTACTGCACCACGTTGACGGCGAACGGGATCACCGGGCAGGGCCACGCCTGGGGCTGCCCGCACATCAGCGAGAGCGGCACCGTGAGGCCGTGGTCCACGTCCATCTTGTTGACGATGGTGAGGTCGAAGTCGTCCTGGATCACCGAGTGCGCGATGTGGGCCGACAACTCGGGGTGGCCGATCACGGTGGGCACCGGCCGCGGGCCCCAGCCTTCGTCGGCCGGCTGGAACTCGGCGGCGCAGCCGATGGCGAAGGTGGGAATCATCTCCAGGCTGAAGGCCGTGGCGTGGTCGTTGTAGACCAGAAAAATCACGTCGGGCGTGTTGTCCTTCAGCCACTGCTTGGAGAACTCGTAGCCCTTGAACAGCGGCTGCCAATAAGGCTCGGTGGTCTTGCCCAGGTCGAGCGCCGCGCCGATGGCGGGCACGTGCGAGGTGTAGACGGATGCGGTGATGTGGGCCATGTCAGTTGCCTGCTTTCGATGCCTTGCCTTGCGGCTGGCGGTGCGCTTGTGCGTCTCCGTCTTCGCCGATGCGGCGGTTGCCCTCGGCCGAGCGGCCGCCGCCGATCATCATCTGGCGGTACTCGTCTTCCGTCATGCCGGTCATGCTGCCCGCCATCTGCTGGAAGCTCTTGCCGTCGGTGGCGCCGATCTTGGCGAGGAAGTAGATGTTGCCGCCGAGCCCGATGCAGCGGTTCAGGTCGCGCGCGAGCACGGCCTGCTTCTGCGCTTCGCTCATCGGCCACTCGTCGAGGTAGGCGCGTTCGTTCGCCTTGAAGCGCTCGCGGTTGGCGGCCTTCATCAGCGACATGCAGAACTGGTTGAGGTGAAACCCCCGGCGCGACTGTTCGGCGTCGAAGATGGTCGTGCCGGGCACGTCGAGGTAGTCTTTGTTCAGGGACATGGTGCTTCCCGCGGGTTGAGTTTCAAGGTTTGCATTCGAAGCTTGCGGCAGCGGCGGGGTCGCCACCACCACGGTAGCGCGGCACCAGCGGCCAGCGGCACAGCGGCCGCGCACGCGCGACGGCAAACGGCGGCTTGGCGTTTTGCTCGACCACCTGCAGCGCCGCCGGCATTTCATCGCGCTCGACCCAGCCGACCAGCGCCTGCAGCATGTCCACATTGGCCGGCCCGCCGGTGCCCACGTGGTCGACGCCGGGTGCGGTGTAGAGGTGGAAGAAGGTGTTCACCGTGCCGGGGCCCAGGCGGCGCTCCACCGACTCGTAGTACGCGATGCCGGCATACGGGCTCTGCGCGTAGTCGGCCATGTTCTCCAGCATCAACAGCTTGCCGCCCAGCGCCTGGAAGGTCGACAGGTCGGGGTCCGTGGAATCCATCAGCGAAGACACCTCGCGCACGCGGTCGTAGTAGGTGTCGGGTTTGTAGCTCAGCAGGTCGACGGCCGGGTCGCGCGCATAGAAATACTGGATGGCGCCGGCGCCGTAGAACCACCCGATGCCGTTGCCTTGCTGCGGCGGGATCGACGGGGCCGACGATCCGAGCCACCACGCGTTCCAGCCGCCGGTGGACGCAAAGGCCGGCGTGGCCTCGCCGCTCGGGCCGCGGCCGGGGTACTCGCGCACGCCGTTGGCCAGCTCCATGCCGAGGCGCAGTGGCGATTGCAGTGTGCGCACCGCTGCCTCTTGCGGGGGTGTGAGGCAGGTGTCGTCAGCGGTGGCTCCGGTGCAGCGCAGCGTGGCGATGTCGAAGCGTTTGCGGCAGCCCACCGGGTCGGAGACGAGGCCATCGGCCAAGCCATCGAGGCTGTCGCAGGCGGCGAGCACGGCGTCGTGCACTCGCTTCACCTGGGCAGGGTGCAGCCAGGCCGGGCCCATGGTGGCGATGCCGTCGCGCAGGCCAGCGTGCTGCAGCCCCGTCCAGTGGATCACCGGCACGCGGCTGAAGATGCCGTTGAAGGCGTCGGGGTAGCGCTGCGCCATGGTCAAGCCTTCGCGCCCGCCTTCGGAGCTGCCGAAGAAGTAGAGCCTGGTGGGGCCTTCGCCGTAGGCCAGGCGCATCACGGTCAGTGACACGTCGCGCACCTTCTTGTACGACGCATGGGCGAAGTTGACGAGCGCTTCGTTGTTCAGCGCAAAGGCCTGCGGCGGCTGGCCGGGTTGGTTCTGATGGCCTGAGTCGGTGCCGTAGGTGACGAACCCGAGCGCGAGCGGCGAGGGCTGCTCGTAGCGCGCGGCCGGCAGCAGGCCCAGGCCGCTGATCAGCGTGCCGTTGAACCCACCGCCGCCGTACTGCACCGCGCGGCCGTTCCACACCGTCGGCAGGTTCACCTGGAAATTGATGTTCGGCGCCTTCGGGTCGAGCGGGGCGATGTGGCCGAGCAGCTTGCAGTACTGTGGCGTGGCCGGTGTGATGCTGGCGGCCGGCGAGGGGCCGCGCTCGGCCACGACCATCGCGCTTGGCGCGATCAGCACCGCCGAGTCGATGGTGGCCGCACCGCTGGGCAGGCTGATCTTGCTGGCCGGAATGGTGCTGCCGGCCAGGCTCGCGCAGCCCGCGTTCAGGTCGGACTGCAGCAGCGCGCCCGGCGTCGAGCAGGCGGCCAAGGTGGCCGTCAGCGCCAGCAAATACCAGAGGCCGGGTCGGGTCATGTCTCTTCGGGCCAATACAGCTTCATCGGGTTGTCGACCAGCATCTTGCGCTGCAGCTCGGCCGTGGCCGCGATGTGCGGGATGAAGTCGACCAGCAGCCCGTCATCGGGCATGTGGTTCTTCAGGTTCGGATGCGGCCAGTCGGTGCCCCACAGCACGCGGTCGGGGAAGGTCTCGACGATGCGGCGCGCGAAGGGGATCACGTCTTGGTAGGCGTTCTGTTCGCCGTTCAAGGCGGATGGCCCGCTCACGCTCAGGCGCTCGGGGCAGCTCACCTTGCTCCACACGTTCGGGTACTCGCGCATGAACTTGATGAACAGCTCGAACTCCGGGCCGTCGACGGGCTTGCTCACGTCGGGCCGGCCCATGTGGTCGACGACGATGGTGGTGGGCAGCGCCGTGAAGAAGTCCCACAGCTCGGGCAGGTCGACCGCCTCGAAATAGATCACCACATGCCAGCCCAGCGGCGCGATGCGCGAGGCGATCTCCATCAGCTCGTCTTTCGGCGTGAAGTCGACCAGGCGCTTGACGAAGTTGAAGCGCACGCCGCGAACGCCGGCTTCGTGCATGGCTTGCAGCTCGCTGTCGGTGACGCTGCGCTTCACGGTGGCGATGCCGCGCGCCTGGCCCTTGGAGTGCACCAACGCGTCGACCATCGCGCGGTTGTCGGCACCATGGCAGGTGGCCTGCACGACCACGTTGCGCGCAAAGCCGAGGTGGTCGCGCAGGGCATAGAGCTGCTGCTTCGACGCGTCGCAAGGCGTGTACTTGCGCTCGGGTGCGTAGGGGAACTCGGCACCGGGGCCGAACACGTGGCAGTGCGTGTCGACGCTGCCGGGTGGCAGCTTGAACGTCGGCTTGGAGGGGCCGGTGTACCAATCGAGCCAGCCGGGGGTTTTTTGGAATTCCATGGGTGCTTTCAGTCGAGGGGCTTGAACTGCGCGAGGATGCGGTCGGCCTCGGTGCGCCAGTCGGCGCTGCGGGCAAACTCCTTCGTGCCCTTCGGTCCGAAGAGCCCGGCGTCGGCGAGGTCGGCCACCCAGGCCTGGCGTTCTGCGGTGCCGCTGGCCGACCAGGGCTCGAGCCCGGCCTCGCGCACGGTTTGCGCCACCTCGCGCACCTCTTCGCTGCGGCGGCGGCCATGCTCGATCACGCGCTGGAAGAAGTAGGCGCCTTGCTTTTCCCAGTCGATGCCCGGGAAGGTCTCTTTCAGCGAGGCCAGCACAGCGTCTTCGACACCATAGGCGCGTGCCGTCGTGAAGCTCTCGATGACCATGGCCTCCAGACCTTTGATCATCACGCTGCGGCACATCTTGGTGGCCGAAGCCACGCCCAGCTTGTCGCTGGCGACCTTGGCCGCGAAGCCCAGGCTGTTGATGAGCGGCAGCAATGTCGCCGCATCGGGCCCACCCAACAGCAGCGGCACCTTGATGCGGTAGGGCGGGATGGACGTCATCACCGCGCCTTCGACATAACGCCCGCCGGCCGCGTTGATCAACCCGGCCGCGCGGATCTTGGCGCCCGGCGAGGCGGAGTTGAAGTCGAGGAAGAAGCTGCCGGCGCGAACCGCCGGCGCGCAGGCCTGCGCCACCGGCACGGCCTGGCTCGCGGTGACGGCCGAGATGATGAAGTCGGCGTGTGCCGTGAGCTCGGCATGCGAGTTGCGCAGCGTGACGCCGATGCGTGCGGCGTGCTCGCGCATCGGCCCGCCGGCTTCGCTGCCGAGCTTGAGGTCGTAGGCGTTGACGGCGACGCCTTGCGGGCGCAGGTCTTCAGCCAGGATGCGGCCGACCTCGCCGTAGCCGACGAGGCCGATGTGCCACTTGATGGGGTTGCTGTTCATAACAAGCCTCCGGCACGCGCGAGCGGAGCGTTGCGCTCCATCGAGCAACGACTCACGCACGGGTTTCCCGGGCGTTGAGTTGGCGCCCCTTGGGGGCAGGAGCGAAGCGACTGGGGGGCCATATCCCTAGTCGATATACCGGAGGCCGGCCTTCTCGAGCGGCTCGCGCATCTTGTACATGTCCAGCCCCAGCACGCCCGAAGCCAGCTTGGCGCGCTTCTCGCCCTCGAACGATTCGCGCGCGATGGCCGCTTCCAGCGTCTTGGCGGCGATCGCACGCGGCACGCACACCACCCCGTCGTCGTCGGCCACGATCACGTCGCCGGGAGTGACGAGCATGCCGGCGCACACCACCGGGATGTTCACCGAGCCGAGCGTGGCCTTGATGGTGCCCTTGCTGCTGATGGCCTTGCTCCAGACCGGGAAGCCCATCTCCTGCAGCGTCTTCACGTCGCGGCAGCCGGCATCGATGATCAGCGCGCGAGCACCGCGGGCCATGAACGAGGTGGCGAGCAGATCGCCGAAGTAGCCGTCGGTGCATTCGGCGGTGACGGTCGCCACCACGATGTCGCCGGGTTTGATCTGCTCTGCGGCCACATGCATCATCCAGTTGTCGCCCGGCTGCAGCAGCACGGTGACAGCGGTGCCAGAGACTTGCGTGCCCGGATAGATGGGCCGCATGTAAGGCTTCAACAGGCCGACGCGCCCCATGGCTTCGTGCACGGTGGCGCTGCCCAGCGCGGCCATCTTGTCGGCCACCGCCGCATCGGCGCGCTGGATGTTGCGGTAACAAACTCCGAGTTCGTACATCTCACTGCCCTTTCTGTTTGAGCGCTGCGTCCAGGCGCGGAAACACACGACGCGCATTCCCTTCGTAAACCTTGTGCTTGTCTTCGGCCGAAAGAATCGTCGAGGCCTCGATGTAGCGCTTGGTGTCGTCGTAGTAGTTGCCGGTCTCCGGGTCGATGCCGCGCACGGCGCCGATCATCTCGCTGGCGAACAGGATGTTGTCGACCGGGATCACCTTGGTGAGCAGGTCGATGCCCGGCTGGTGGTACACGCAGGTGTCGAAGAAGATGT
>Ga0307514_10001888_pt1 | contig 23090 bp, 12 predicted proteins | sample 16_EM_MG_FD_203088 | JGI IMG/M metagenome (GOLD analysis project Ga0307514, IMG submission 203088) | Populus trichocarpa ectomycorrhiza microbial communities from riparian zone in the Pacific Northwest, United States - 16_EM | ecosystem: Host-associated > Plants > Roots > Unclassified | place...
TAAGATCGGTTACCCTGGCCTACCTAATGGACAAGACGGATCCACGGATAAGGAAGCGGACATGCAGTGGAAAGTCATCGCAGGAGCTCTCACCTTCGAAGGGAGAATATACGTGCCAGAAACACTGCGCAATCAAGTGATAAGTCTTTTCCACGACAACCCTGAATCTGGTCATTTTGGAGCTCTTTCGACTACTAAACTCGTATCTAGAGACTTCTATTGGCTAGGACTCGACACCACGGTACAGAAGTACATCGCCGGTTGCGAAGTATGCCACTGAATCAAAGCACTGCACCATACATGATATGGAGCTAATATGCCACTGTCATCACCATACAACCCCTGGGACGGAATTACTATGGACTTCGTCACTGACCTGCCGGAATCAACCTTGTCGGAATACACTGAGATTTTATTCATAGTCGACTGATTAACAATGATGGCGATTTATCTACCCTGCCGAAAAGATATCAACTCACCGGAATTGGCACGTATGATTTTCGAGCACGTAATATGCAAGCATGGCGTACCAAACAATAACGTCACTGACCGCGGAACGCAGTTCACCAGTCGATTCTGGACTCGAGTCTGCTGCCACATGAGCATCGACCACCGGCTCTCGACCGCCTTCCACCCGCAGACCGACGACCAGACCGAGCGCCACAACCAGAGCATGGAAGAATACCTCTGAGCCTTCAGCAACTACGAGCAGGACAACTGGGTCGAACTCCTTCCTCTGGCAGAATTCGTGTACAACAACTCAGTGCATGCTTCGACTAGGATAACACTGTTCTGGGCCATGTACCATCGTAACCCCGAGATGTAGTTCAAAGCACCGAAAGCGTCACATCTACAATCGGAGATCCAAGCGAATGCTATGCTCGAGGGATTGGCAGAGACTCATCGGACTCTCCATGAGAACATACTGGAAGCCCAGCAGCGGCAGACAAAGTACGCCGGCGGAAAGGAGATTACGTTCGACATTAGAGACAAAGTGTGGCTCTCGACCAAGCACTTTCGGCCAGCTAGGCCATTGAAGAAGCTCGACTACAAACGCGCGGGACCGTACACTATGTGTAAAGTCATCAATAGAAATGCTTACAAATTAGACTTGCCAAAAACAATACGGAACCACAACATTTTCCACGTGTCACAGCTCGATCGATACACACCTCCAGTCTCAGGCCAGCCGTCCAACGAACCTCTAACAATGATTGTCCACAACTCGGAAGAGTGGGAGGTTGATCATATACTTGACTAGTGTTAGCAACGGGGCGGGGTAACCCGCCAGCGGTTCGGGTTTGGTCCGGAAACACGGATCGGTTCGGTTCCAGACCAGTCCAAAAACCGGACCTGCAGATTCTTGGGGTGCCAAACTCGTACCCATACACGTGAACCCACGGGTTTTGCCGGGTTTGGCTAGACCCGTCAGTTCCAGTCTCCGGTTCTCATTTTCGGGTTTTTCTATTTATAGTCACAGTCATATATGTTACTGTTATGTGCGAAATATTAACTTTGGTACATCATTCGCCTTATTGGTTTCATTGGCAGCCTTTATACTCAAAATAAGGAGAGACATGCTCCCTGCTACATCCTGAAGTTGAGTGTGATCAAGTGTTCATCTTGCATCAGTTGTAAGATTCGTGGTCCAGAATAGCCATATTGATTGCTATTGCAGTCATTCAGCTGGAATTTGATCAGTTTGCACATGTGACTGCGCCGACAATATTTGGAGAGCTGTTGGAGATACATGATAGTGTCAGCGGAAAATCGCAATGCCGCAAGGAACCTCCCGGGATAGAGTAGCCATATGTAAATAGCATGCCGCAAATAACCGTCCCACATATGCATATCGGCTTGCACAAATGACGCAATACCCAATTCATCACCGATTAACAAATTGAAGCCTGTTAAACACGTAAGCGTTTACCCTTGCATATGTCCTCCATACCTACGTACTATACTGGAAATGGAATCAGGTGAACATATTGTATTGGCTCGTAGGTCATGTGTACACAACCTGCACAATATGTGATTATTGATGACATAGTTCTGCAAAAAGTAGTTGGCGTATCTATTTTGATACGTCAAAGAATTTTTTGGATTTCACTGACTGTATTGTAAGAAATGATAATTCTTCTGTGCATGTGCAAGGGTCATACGGGCCATGTAAATTGTCCAAACTCCAAACCAAGTTGATTGACAACTGATCAACACAATATAGTCCTGCCTTTTACGGATAAGTGAGAATGCGCAATCTAAACTAAAGATGAAATTTATTAACAAAGTTTCACTTAGTGATGACATACGAGTCATAGAAGGAGCAGTCATTGCGCGACGCGAATCTGGATGAATGACCACCATCATGTTGCATTCATTCATACAACCAACTACATTACTCCGCATTTATACCGGGCGCAAATAGTGACCATTGTAAAAATTGCTTATGGTACGTCATGGAAATCGAGCGAATCGAACTGGATATGGCAAACTGCGTATGTTGGGCTATATTAATGGAAAATTAGGTTATGGCTCTACATGCAGTGAATTGCCAACTGAAAGCGCTGAAATGTCACCGTGCTAAGTTATCCATCTCTCAGAGAACTTCTGTATCAGTTGATCAGAAATTGATGGGCCATAAAGCTTTTGTATGCAACTGAGTATTGGTACAAATTATTCATTGGCTGTCAATAATGACTATATGATTATTAAAGCGACACGGAAACAGCCCCATTGTTACAATGAGCGTCAACGGAGCGTCAATGAATTTTGGATATGTAAGCCACTTAATAGGAAGGTGATTTGCTCGCTGCTATTCATAATCAACAGACTGGCAGCCTTTGTAGGCAAAAGGGACCGCGGCGCGGTAACAGCCACATTCTGATACTGAGCGTCAACCGAGCGTCAACGATATTTGCTATGGTAAGTAAGTTAATTGGAAACCGATTTGCTCGCTGTTATCCATAAACAATGTATGGGCAGCCTCTCCAGGCAAAAGAGAAATCAACACAGTAACAGGCACATTCTGAAAGTGAGCGTCAACGGAGCGTCAACTGTTTTTGGTGTTGTAAGTAAGTCCATCGGGATGCCATTTGCTCGCTGGTATCTATAATAATCATATTGGCAGCCTAGGTCTATGGAGTAGTGCAGGTCAGCTAACCTGCAACTGCATCCGATGGGTGGGATGCACGTTACACACCATAGAATTCAGTTGCAGGGGGTGGAAACCAGGGTCTGACCTGCCATAGGATGCAGTTGCAGGGGTCCTGACCTGCTACCATAGGATGCAGTACAGGGATCAGACCTGCTGCCATAGGATGCAGTTCAGGGGTGTGAACTACTGCTGCCTATCTGGGATTAAAAATATATCTCCACCCACACTAAAAATTCTTGCCAGCCTTGATGAGACTCTTCATCACACAGTAGTATATCTCCAAAATGTTACAATAGAGAGAAAAAATAATTTAAAGGGATTAGAGATAAGTATGAAGAGAAGCCATAAACAAAATGTCAGACTCCTAATTGCATTATTTATGGAGTAATTGTGAATAATGCTGGGGAACATGTATAAATATATGAATAAATGCGACAGGTGAAGAGAAGGTGTAGTACCACACCAAGAATATATCTTGGCAGCTGAAAGTGTCCCCTTTTCATCAGGTACTATTTATCTACCATCCCACAATAGAGAGTGAAAATAAATAAAAGGCATTACAGATAAGTATGAATATAAGCTGTTAACAAAGTTTCAGACTGACAATAGCAATACTTGTTGAGTAGTTGCGAATTTGGCAGAGGAACATAAAAGCAAATACAATCAAATGCGACAGGTAATATGACAGTGTTGAACCCCACTCAAAAATATAGCTGGCCATCATTGATGGTTCCACTTACAGCCTGGTACTATGTGTCTATAATTTCACATTGGAGAGAAATACTAAATTCATGACTGTAGGGATATGCATCAAGTCAAGTGGCTACCAAAGTTTCAGACTAAGGATACCTTTATATGTTGAGTCGTTGTTATTTTGGAGAAGGAAAATGTAAGCAAATACTAAACAATGCACCAGCTGATGAGGTGGTGTGGTACCCTACGTACTCGGTTGCTTGCCAGCTCCAACTGTTCTATATCTTACCTATATTTCTACGTTAGAGTCGGATACAGAATACGATGCATTTCTGACACTCATTACGAGAATATTGAAACTATGATACAGACAATCAAGAGCATTAGTTATTGAATAATTGCTAAGTGTGTAGATCACAATAACTGGAATTACCGTTTATGTGAGCAGTAACGAATTTATGCAGTACCCCACTTTCGATATTTCTTACACACTCGAATGGTTCTCAAACATATCTGCTACTGTAACAAGGGTCCTCGATCTGGAGGGACATAGTCAAAATAAGGGTTTAGAAATAGAATTGATTTAATGTTCATTGAGATTTTTGAATACCACATCCTTATAAAGTATTATATAGTGCAAATATTGTATGAAGTAAAGATACGAACAATTTGGTAAAAACTACTCTATATATCCTGATAAATATCAGACATCGGGAATAACTATAGAAAGGTGGAGTTATTTGAAAAGTGAATACTAGTATGGGTTTATCATGGAATAGAAATGTTTGTACATGACCATACACAGTAGTAAGGGAATGCATTTTGTAATGGGTGTCAGTATGGGGTAAGAACTATTGATACTAACACTGTTTTATGATTCCTAGAGAGTATAATAAGCTATGGGAATCATTCTATTAAAATACTAACCCATATGGATTGATGGAATACCAGAGATATATATGAATAAATGATTATTCAATAATACTAGAATACATAAATATATGCTACATTGAATACCAATTTCAAGGAATTGTGCTGAATTCATCTGTGCAAGATGGTATTCTACAATGATATTCCATGGGTGAGATACTCCCAATCTTAAGAACAATAGGCTGCCAATAATACCGGAGTAATTGGGCCGCGATAGTTCAAGAACATAGGATCGAATACATCACATCGGAATGTTGCAACAGCATAACTATTGTAAGTATTTTTCACTATAAATATATTGAGTAGTAAAGAAACTAACAACTTCATAAAAATATTCTGCACGTCCTGATAGAGTTATGGAATGTGCAACTTGTATGACTAATGTGCAGTTGATTTTGATTTGAATACTAATAGCAGTCAATAATGTATAAATGATGCAAGTATTGTTCCACACAGTGCAGTAGAGATATGAATATTGTAATGAATTTGAGTGTAAATTACCAAACGGAGAATGAGAGGATGTTAATGGAATACTAGAAAGTGTAGCGAGTTATATTAATTATCCAATTACGATACTAATGATTATGGCTGAATGGCGCAGCATATATATATACGAAGATATCATCAGTTATTCATACTCCAGGTGATACATCTTGTTGACTATAATCGCAGCATTGAATAAGTTGAGCCATTTTGTGATTGCCAAATTAGTGTTCACCACACATGGTGGATTGGTAGGATATTGCAAACTAGCATCTTTATAGAATACATTGTTTACAAATATACTGTCCAGAAATAATACTAAGATCCTGGTAAATGGTACTCCACCTATCCAGATACAAATATATCATTTAAAACTGATACTACAGTCGTTCATTCAATTTGCATGTGAATTCAAGTATCAGTGAATAATTCAATGGTAGTTTTAGAAACATATTTTTCCAAAAAGCAGACCAGTAAGGATACTAACAACTGGGTGAATTGTACTCCACCTATCCAGATGCGAATATGTCTTTGACATCCGATACCACAGTCGTTTATTTGGTTCGACTGTGAAAACTAGTATCAGTCAATACAGCATAGTTGATTTTAGTATCATATGGTATAACCTTTGTGTCCAGTAATGATACCAGCGACTTGGTAAATGATACTCCGCCTATCCACATACCAAAATGTCATTTCGAACTGATGCTAGAATCAATGATTGAATATGAATGTAAATACTAGTATCTGTGGATTTTTTAAGCATCATTCAAGTCTCTAACAATCTATGGAACTATATGTCGTACAGAAGCGATACCACAGTTAATTTAACAATATGAATCTGAACACTTGTATTAATAGATAATGGGAAGATAATTTTAGTATCATATTTCATAACTTTGCTGTCCAGTTGAGATACTCACAAGATGTTGAATGTTAATCCACATGTTCAGATACAAATATGCCAGTGAAAACTGATACTACAGTCTTTCATTCAATTAGAATGTAAATTTCAGTATCAGTGAATTATGCAAAGAGAATGTCAGTATCATCTTGAATACATATGCCGTGAGGTTAGATACCACGAACTTGGGGAATGTTACATCAATAATGCGGATGCGAATATCTCGTTGAGAACTGATACTACACTTCTTCATTTAATTGAATGTGAATATGAGTATCACTGGAAAATGCTAAGATATTTTTGACATCACATTATATTGATACGCAGCCTTCTAAAGATACTATTGACTTGGGTAATGTCACTCCACCTATCCTGATATGAGTATGTTGTTGAGAGAAGATACTACAGTCATTAATGTACATTGCATTTTAATACTAGTATCAGCGAATCATGCAAAGAGAATTTCGCAATCTTATTTAATATTTATACTGTTCAGTAAGATACTAACAACTTCGAAAATGTTACTTCTCCTATCCAGATACAGATATGTCATGGAGAATGGAGACTACAGTTGTTTTTTCAGATTGAATGCGAATACTGATCTCGCTGGAAGATGCAAAGAAAATTTTAATATCATACTGAATAAATATGTTGTCCAGTAAAGATTCTAACAAATTGTTATTTGATACTCCACCTACCTAGATATGAATATGTCGTTCAGAACTGATTGTACAGATGTTTATATATTTTGAATATGAATACTAGTATCAGTGGACAATGCAAAGGGAGTTTTTGTATCATATTGATTAATATGCTGTCCAGTCAAGATACTAACAACTTCACAAATATTACCCCACCTGTCCCGATATAGATATGTTTGTGAGAATTGATACTACAGTGCTACATTGAATTCGAATGTGAATACTAATATCAGTGAATTGAACCAGGGGAATTTTATTATCATATTTGGTATATATGCTGTCGAGTGAGATACTTTCAACTTGGTCACTGTTACTCAAGCTGTCCAGATACGAATATTTCATTGAGAACTAATACTACAGTCGTTCATTTAATTTGAATGTGAATACACATATCAGTGAACCATGCAAAGATAATTTTAATATCATATTTCATGTCTAAGCTGTCCAGTAATGATATGCACTAGTTGCTACATGTTACTCCACCTCTCGAGATAACATGATATCATTCATAACTGACACTTCAGTCATTCATTTAATTGGACTGTGAATACTATTAATCCTGGAAAATTCAAATATCATTTTAGTATTGTATTGTATAAATATGGTAACCAGTATTAATACTAACCACTCGGCAAATGATTCTCCACCTATCCAGCTAGCACTATGTTGTTCAGAACTGTTACTACAATCATTCATTCAATCTGAGTTTCGATAATACTTTCACTGGATTATGTATACAACATCCTAGTATCGTTCAATGAATAGTAGTATATATGGTTCAGTGATGATACCACAGTGATTTCCTTACTTTGAACGTGAATAAAAGTATCAGTGTATAATGCAAGAAAATTTTTGGAATCCTATGGAATTAATATGCTGTGCAGATTAAATACTAACAACTTGGTCATTGTTACTCCACCGATTTGGAAATGAATCTGTGCTTCAGAACTGACATTACTGTCGCTCGTATAAATCCAATGTGAATACTGGTGTCAGTAGTCAAAGCGAAGACAATTTTAGTATCATATTTCATATATATACTGTCCAGTAATGATATTAACTGCTTGGTAAAAGTTACATCGCCTCTGCAGATACAAATATATTGTTTAAACCTGATTCTACTGTCATATATACAATTTGAAAGTGAATACTAATATGAGTGGAAAATGGACAGATAGATTTAGCATCATATTGTATAAATATACCGTCCAGCCAAGATACTAACAACTTGGGAAATGTTACTTCACCTATCCAGATATGACTATGTTGTTGAGAACTGATACTGGAGGGGTTCATGTAATATGAATGATAATATTAGTATCCATGGAAAATGGGAAAATAATTCTAGTATCATATTGTATCAATATAATGTCCAATCAAAATACTAACAACTTAATGAATGGTACTCCATCTATTCACATATGAATATGGAGTCGAGATCAGATACTACAGTCATTCAGTTATTCTGGATATTAATACTAGCTTCAGTGGATCATGCAAAGTGGATTTCAGTATCATATTTTGGATCTATGCTATCCAGTACATTACAAACAACATGGTGATTGTTATTTCACCTATCCAGATGCGAATATGTTGTTGAAATGTTATACTACAATCATTGTTTCAGTTTGAATGACAATACTAATATCGCTGCAAAATGAAAAGATACTTTTAAAATGATAATACATGAATATACTGTCCAGCAACGATACTAACAACTATGTATATGTTACTACACTTACCAAGATACGAATATATTGTTCAGAAGTGATACTACAGCCATCCATTTATTTTGTATGTGACTGTTAGTATCGGTGGAAAAAGCCAACAGAATTATTGGATCATATTTATTATATGTACTTTCCATTAAAGATAATAACTTCGTGGGAGAGATTTCATCGCCAATCCAGATACGAATATGTCATGGGGCCTGGATACTACTAGAGTTGTTTTATTAAATTAAATACGAATACTAGTCTCACTGGAACATGCCAAGACAATTCTAGTATCATATTGTAAAAATATATTGCCCAGTAATGATACTAACAACTGGTTAAATGATACTCCACCTATCTGGATACAAATATGTCGTTCAGAACTGATATTACAGTTCTTCATATGATTTGAATGTGACTGCTAGTATCAGTGGACACTGCAAAGAGAGTTTTGGTATCACATTTACTAATATGCTGTCCGGTGAGGACAATAACGACTTCTCAAGCGATTCTCCACCTCTCCGGAAAGAAATATGATGCTGCGAATTGACACAATAGTCATTCATTTAATTGGATTGTACCTACTAGTTTCAGTGCATTATGAAATGGGAATTTTGTTACTATATTTGGTATATATGCCGCCTAGTGAGATACTAGCAACGTGGAAAAAGTAATTCTACCTGTCCAGATATGAATATTTCGTTTAGAACAGATACTACAGTTGTTCATTTAATTTGAATATTAATACTAATATCAGTGGATCATGCAAAAATACTATTAATGTCATATTTTATATCTATTCTGTCCAGTAATGATACTCACTAGTTGGTAGATGTTACTCCACCTATCCAGATACCATTATGTCATTCATAACTGATACTCCAGAGGTTCATTTAATTGGAATGTGAATACTATTCTTTTTGGATATTTCAAAGATTATATTAATATCTTATTGTATAATCATGGTATCCAGTATTGATACAAAGCACTTGGTAAGTGATACTCCACCGATCCAGATACCAATATGTCATTCAGAACCGATACTACAATCATTCATTTAATCTGACTGTGAATACTAATCCCAGTGAATTATGTATACAACATTCTAGTATTTGTACTGTAAACAGTAGTATATTTTGTTCAGTGATAATACCACAGTATTTTCCTTACTTTGAACATGAATACTAGTATCAGTGAACAATGCCAAGAAAATTTTGGAATTCTATTGAATAAATATGCTGTCCAGTAAAGATAGCAACAACTTGGTAAACATTACTCCACCTATCTAGATAGGAATATGTGGTTCAGAACTGATAATACTGTCGTTCTTATAAATTGAATGTGAATACTAGTATCAGTGGTCAAAGCCAACACAACGTTAGTATCATATTTGATCTATATGCTGTCGAGTAACGTTGCTAACAACTTGTTAAATATTACATCACTTCTGTTGATATGAAGATGTCTCTAAGACCTGATTCTACAGTTGTACATATAATTTCAAAATGAATTCTACTATCAGTAGCAAATGGAAGGATAATATTTGTATCAGCTTGTAGAAATATGCTGTCCAGTGATGATACTAACAACTTGGAAAATGATCTTCACCTGGCCAGGTATGACTATGTCGTTGAGACCTGATCCTCCAGTAGGTCATGTAAGGTAAACAACAATATTAATATCCGTGGAAAATTGAAAGATACTTCTGCTATCATTTTGTACCAATCGAACGTCCAATAAAGATACGAACAATTCAGTCAATCACACTACATTTATCCAGATAGGAATTTGTAGTTGAAATCCGATACTACTATCGTTCATTCAATTTAGATATGGATACTAGCTTTATTGGATCATGCAAAGTGAATTTTAGCATTATATTTTTGATATAGGCTGTCTAGAATGATACCAATGACGTGGTAATTGGTACTTCACCAATCGAGATGCAAGTATGTTGTTGACAAGTTCTACTACAATCGTGGATTCAGTTAGAATGACAATACTAGTATCGCTGCAAAATGGAAATATAATTTTAAAATCATATTGTATGAATATGCTGTCCAGCAAAGATACTAAATGTTACTCCACTTATCGAGATAAAAATATATTGTTTATAAGTGATACTGCAGTCTTCCATTTATTGTGAATATGAAGGTTAGTGTCAGTGGAAAATGCGAACAGAATTTTAGCATCATGGTTCATATATTTGCTGTCCACTAAAGATAATAACATCTTCCGATATGGTATGACCATGTCATTGAGGATTGCTACAGCAAGTTGTCATCAAATATGAATGTCAATTCAGGGAACAGTCAAAAATGCAAGAGTAATTGTAATATCGTATTGTATACATATGTAGTCCTGGAAAGATACTAAATACTTGATAAATGTTACTTCACCTATCGAGGTAGGACTATGTCATTGAGAACTGATACTATAGTTGTTCATCCCATTTGAAACTGAATTAATATCAGTGGAAGATGCAAGAGTAACCTTACTATCATATTGTATAGATACGCAGTCCTGTACAGATTTTAAATACTTCGTAAATGTTACTTCACCTATTGAGGTACTCCTATATCATTGAATGCCGATACTACAGTTGTTCACTTAATTTGAATGTGAATGGCAGTATCCATGGCAAATGCAAAGATCATTTTTGTATCATACTGTATAAATTGGTGTTCCAGCCAAGATACTAATAACTTGGTGAATGTTATACCACATGTCCTGTTTCAAATAGGTAGGTGAGAATTGATACTACAATCGTTCATTCAATTGTAATGAGAATACTAGTCCCAGTTAATCATGTAGAGAGCATTTCAATATCAGATATTGTATATATGCTGTTAAGTGAGATAGTAACAGCAGGGCAGATGTTCCTTCACCAATCCAGTTACCATTATGTCGTTGACAAATGATTCTACAGTCGTTCATTAAATCTGAATGTTAATCCTACTATTAATGGATCATGCAATGATAATTTTAGTATCATTGTATATATATATGCGGTCCAGTAATAATACTCACCAGATGCTAAATCTTTCTCCACCTATCCAGATGACATTATGTGATCCATAACTGATACCTCAGTCGTTCATATTATTGGAATGTAATTACTAGGATCTGTGGATAATTCCAAGATCATTCTAGCATTGTATTGTATCAATATGTTCTGCAGTATTCATACTAATCAGTTGGTAAATGATACTTCGGGTATCCAGATAGCAATATGTTGTTCCGAACCGATACTACAATCATTCATTCTAACACTGTTCGAATACCAATCACATTGCCTCATTTGAGCAACTTTCCAGTATCGTACAATTAATAGTAGTATATATTGGTCAGAGAAGATACCACAGTCATTGCTTTCAGTCGAATGTGAATATTATTATTAGTGTACAATGCAAACAGAATTTTGCTAGTGTATTTTATAATTATGCTGTCCAGCAAAGATACTAACAGCTTGGGAAATGTTACACAACCTATCTAGATACGAATATGTGGTCGAAAACTGATAGTACTGTCGGTAGTATAATTTCAATGTGAATACTAGTCTCAGTTCACAATGGCAAGAGAATTTCAGTATCATATTATACATATATGCTCTTCAGTAACAATAATAACAACTTGGTAGATGTTTAATCATCTCTGCAGTTACGAATATGTAGTTCAGTCCTGATTCTACACTCATATATAAACATTGAATGTGAATACTAGTATCAGTTGACAAAGCAAAGAGAATCTTAGTATCATATTTTATACATATGCTGTCCAGAATAGATAATAAGAGTGTAGTAGATGTTACTTGTCCAATTCAGATACGAATATGTAGTTCAGGCCTGATACTTCAGTTGTACATCTTCTTTGGATGTCAATACTAGCATCAGTGGATCATGCAATGTGAATTTTAGTATGATATTCTTTATCCATGCTGTGAAGTATGATACTAATAACATCGTGAATGTTACATCACCTATCCAGATACGAATATGTCATTGTGACCTCATACTACAGTCTTTCATTTGATTCGACAGTGAATACTAGTATCAATGGCAAATGTCAAGATAATTCTGATATCATGTTTTAGAAATATGCTGTGTAGCAGAGATACTAACAACTTGGTAAATGTTACTCCACCTATCGAGATACAACCATATCAGACAGAAGTAATACTACATTCATTTATTTAGTTTTAATGTGAATTCTTCTATCAGTGGATAATTCAAACAGCATTCTAGTATCATATTTGATATTCATGCTGTGCAATGATGCCACTTACAACTTGGTAAATGTTGCGGTGTTTAGCCACACAGAGATAGGTTGATGTGAAATGTTACTACATTCGTTCATCAAATTTGAATGTGAATACTACGATCTATGGACCATGCAAAGTTAGTGTTAGTATCAAATTGAATAAATATGCTGTCCAATAAAGATACAAAGAACTTGGTAGATGTTACATCAGCTGTCCAGATATGAACGGCTTCTTCAGAAGCGATACTACATTCGATGTTGAAATTTGAATGTGAATACCAGGATCATTGGAAAATGCAAACATATTTTCGTAGTTATATTTTATGCATATGCTGTGCAGTAGAGATACTAACAACTTGGTGAATGTTACTCCACATGTCAAGATACGAAAATGTCGTTTAGGACAGATGCTACTGTCGTTCATTCAATTTGGATGTGAATACTGGCATCACTAGATCTCGCAAAAAGCGTTTCAGTATCAAATTGAATATGTACGCTGTCCTGTAAGATACAAAGAAATTGGTAAATGTAACTGAAGCTATCCAGGACCAAATATCACGTTGGGAATCGATACACCAGGCGTTGATTGAATTTCAATGTGAATGCTAGTAGCACTGGAACATGCCAAGATTATTCTGATATCACGTTGTATTAATATGCTCTCCAGTAAAGATACCACCAACTTGGTAAATTTTACTCCACCTATCCTGATATGAATATGTTGTTGAGAAGTGATACTACAGTTGTTCATGTAATTTGCATGTAAATATTAGTATGAGTGGATCATGCACAGAGAATGTCAGTATCATATATAATATATGTGCCGTGCAGTAAGATAGTAACAACTTCGTACCTATTACTTCACCTATCCCGATGTGAATGTGACAGGGAGAAATGATACTGGAGTCTTTCATTTAATTCGAATGTGAATACTAGTATCCCTGGAAAATGCACAGAAACTGTTTGTATTATAATGCATAAATATGTTGTTTAGCGAAGATAATAACAACTTCGTAAATGTTACTCCACCTATCTTGATAGGAATAGGGGTTTGTGATCTGATACTGCAGTCGTTCATATAATATGAATCTGAATATTTGTATCAGTCGACAATGCAAAGTTACTGTTGGCATCATATTTTATAAACATGCTGCCCAGTCAAGATACTAAGAAGTTTGAAAATGTCACTCCACCTGTCCAGATACGTATACGTCATGGAGAATTGGTACCGCGCTGATCAACATGCTTTGAATGTGAATCCTAGTATCGCTGGTTCATGCAAACAGAATTGCAGTATCATATTTCATATATATGCTGTGCAGTAAGATACTGACACCTCGTGAAATGTTTCATCACTGATGAAGATACCAATATGTAGTTGAGAACTAATACTACTGTCATTCACTTAATTTGAATGTGAGTACTATTATCAGCCAATAATGATAAGATAATTTTTTTATTATATTTTATATATATGCTGTGTAGTAAGGATACTCACCGGTTGCTACATGTTACTCCACCTGTCCAGATACACTTGAGTCATTCATAACTAATACTTCAGTCGTTCATATAATTTGATTGTGAATAATACAATCAGTGGAACATGCTAAGATCATTTTTGTATTCTATTGGATAAAGATGCTGTCCATCAAAGATACTAACCACTTAGTAAATGATTCTCCACATATCCAGATAACAATATGTTGTACCAAACTGATACTACAATCATTCATTCAATCTTAGTTGTACTACTAGTATCAGGTGATTAGGTATGCATCATTGGAGTCTCAAACAAACGATAGTTGTATACATCGTTCAGAGGTGATACCACCGTCAGTTCTTTATTTGAAGTTGAAACCTACTATCAGTGGATAATGTAATGAGCATGTCAGTATGATATGTTGTAAATATGATATCCCATAATGATACTAACAACTTGGTACATGTTACTTCACCTATCTAGATACGAATATGTCGGTCAGAACTGATACTAAAGTCGTCCATATACTTTGAAGGTGAATTATAGTATCAGTCAACAAAGCAAAGAGAATTGTAGTATCGTATTTTATATATATGCTGTCCACTTTAGATATTAACAGCTTGGTGAATGTTATGTTACTGCTGCAGATACACATATGTCGTTAGGACCACATACTACAGTCCTTTAAATCATTTGGATGTGAATACTAATATCAGTGGAAACGGGAAGAATAAATATATTCTCATATTTCATGAATATGCTGTCCAGCAAAGATACTAACAACCTGGTAAATGATACTTAACCTATGCAGTTACAACTATGTAGCTGAGACCGGAAACTCCAGTCATTCATCGAATTTGACACTGTATACTATTATCAGTGGACAATGCGAACATAATTTCCATATGACATTGTATTGATATATTGTGCAATAAAGATACCACCAAGGTGATAAATGATACTCCACCTATCTAGATAAGAATACGTAGTCCAGACTTGATACTCCAGTGATTCAAATATTTTGAATCTCAATACTATAAGCGGTGGATCATGCACAGTGAATTTTAGTATCGTAGTTTAGATATATAATGTCCAGTATGATACTTGTGGTGTGTTAATTGTCACTACACTTATCCAGATTCGCATATATCATTGAGAACTTGTACTACAGTTCTTTATTCAATTTGAATATGAATACTTGTATCACTGGAAAATGCCAAGATGATTGTGTTATAACATTGTATTCATATGCTGTCCAGTAAGGAAACTATCCATGTGGTAAATGTTAGTCCACCTATCCTGATATGAATATGTCATTGAGAAGTAATACCCCAGTAGATTCTTCTAATTTCCATTTTATTACTAGTATTGGTGGATCATGCAAAGAGAATTTCAGAATCACATATATTATAAATGCTATCCAGTTAGATAGTAAAAGCTTAGTAAATGTAGCTTCACCCCTCCAGATACTCCAGTTGTTCATTTAATTTGAATGTGAATACCAGTATCGGTGGAAAATGCAAAAATAATTATACTATCATATTATATAAATATGTCGTGCCGTAAGAATATCAACAACTTGGTAAATGTTACTCCACCTCTCTAAATGGGAATATGTTGTTCAGAACTGATACTGCAGTTGTTTATATTATTTGAATGTGATTACTAGTATCAAGGGTCACTGCAAAGAGAGTTTTAGTATCGTATTGTATCAACATACTATCCAGTGATGATACTAACGTCTTGGTAATTGTTACTCCTCATGACCAGATACAAATAGATCGGTGAGAATTGATAGTACATTCATTCATTTAATCTGAATATGAATACTAGTGTCACTGCATCATGCAAAGAGAATTTCAGTATCATATTTGGTATATATGCTTGCCAGTAAGATAAAGACAACGCAGTAAATATCAATTCACCTATACACAGACTAATATATTTTTGAAAACCGATAGTACAGTCGTTCATTGAGTTAGAACCCGAATACAAATATTCATGGATTATTCAAAGATAATTTTCATATCATATTTTATATATATGCTGTCAAGCAATGATACTGACTGGTTGCAAAATGTTCCTACACTTAGGCAGATGAAATTATGTCATTAATTTCTGATTTCTCAGTTGTTCATATCATTGGAAGGTGAATACTATCATCCATTGATAATTTCAACATGATATTACTATTGCAATGTCTAAATATGGTGTCCAGCATTGATACTAAGCACTTGGTAAATGATACTCCACTTATCCAGATACCATTATGTTGTTCAGAACCGATATTACAATCATTCATCCAATCTGAGTTTTAATACTATTATCCTTGGATTATGTCAACAATATTGGAGTATCATACAATGTATAGTAGTATGTATTGTTGAGAGATGATACTACAGTCATGTCTTCATTTTGTATGTGAATACTAGTCTCAGGGTATAATGCAAAGAGAGTTTTGCTATTATATTTTATAAATATGGTGTCCAGCATTGATACTAAGCACTTGGTAAATGATACCCCACCTAGGTCTATGAAGTAGTGCAGGTCATGCAAACTGCAACTGAATGCTATGGGTTGCATTCACGTTACACTACCATAGCATTCAGTTGCAGTGGGTGCGGACAGGGGTCTGACCTGCCATAGCATTCAGTACAGGGATCTGACCTGCTACCATAGCATTCAGTTCCGGCGTGTGAACTACTTCTTCCCCTTTGGGATTAATTCTGGTTGCACCACGCACACCAAAAAAATTCTCGCCAGCCTGCAACATACACATTAACATACATCATAATATATCCACAATAGTAAAATAGAGAGAAAAAATAATTAAAAGGCATTGGAGATAACTATCAAGAGAAGCTGCTAACAAAATTTCAGACTCAGAATAGCATTAGTTGTGGAGTAGTTATTGATTGCGCTGTGGAAAGAGTAAAAATTCAGCAAAAATTGCGACAGGTGATGAGCTGGGAGTGGTACCCCACCACAAATATATCATGCAAGCTTAAAAACATCACCCTATCAGTCAGTACTTATTATTTACAACCCTGAATTAGAGAGTAAAAATAAATAAAAGGCATGAGAGATAAGTATTAAGAGAAGCTACTCACAAATATTCAGACTGAAAATCACATTGTGTGGAAAGTAGTTGTTGACTTTGCAGAGAAACAGGAAGGAAAATATTAAAAAATGCGCCAGCAGCTGAGATGGAGTTTTACCCCACCCAAAATATTACTTGGCAGGTATAAAAGTTCCCATTACCACCTGATACTATCAGTTAATAATCTCGCATTAGAGAAAAATACTAAATGCAAGGTTGTAGCCATAAGTATCAACAGAAGCAGAATAGAAATCTTCAGCTTGAAAGAGGCAGTATGTGTTCCATAGTGCTCAATTCTGGAGAGAACATTGTGTGAAAATTGCAATCAATTCAGCCAGTAACAAGATGGTGGAGTATACAACCCATGATATATCTAAGCAGCCTCAATTGATCTCCTTGCCTGCTGCTGCTGTTTATCTAAAATCCTAAGTTGAAGAGAAATACTAAATACATGGTTTCAGTTACAAGTATCAGGAGAAACTGAAAATGCATTTTCAGCTTGAAAGAGAGATTACTGGTGGCATAGTGTGTGATTTTGGGGTGAACAATGAATAAATATACAATTTAATGCACCAGGTGATGAGATAGCAGACTAGAACCCCACCCAGGATACATCTTTTCTGCCACAATTGTTCCCCTTCCCTGATGCTGCCAGTTATCTGAAATTCTGTGTTGAAGAGGAGTACTAAATCTATTGTATTAGTTAGAAGTATAAAGAGAAGTTGAAAATGAATTTTCAGCCTGAAAGAGGCATTATTTGTTGTATAGTGTTTGATTTTGGAACAAACAATGAATGTATATTCTAATTAATGCACCATGTAATGAGATACTGTAGTAGTACCCCAGTTATGAAATGGCTTGCCTGCATCAATAATTCCTCGTACCTGCTGCTACAATTCATCTTACAACCTGTATTGAAGAGAAATACTAAACACCTGGTTTCAGTTAGCAGTATGAGGAGAAGCTGAAAAATAATCATCAGTTGGAAAGAGGGATTCTTTGTAGTATAGCGGTTAATATTGGAGCACAAGGTCGATGCAAATACTAAATATTTCGCTAGTTGATGACAATGGGTAGTACGCAACACACAAAATATCTTGCCAGCCACAATACTTGGTGCTACCCATTTGTGCTATTGATCGAAAATCCTAAGCAGGTGCAAGATACTGAATCCAAGGCGATTGCAGTAAGTTTAACGTGAAGCTAGTATCCAATTTTAAACTGACGATAGCCTGAAGGATTGAGTCAGTTTTTGAGTTTCCAAAGCAATCTAAAGAAACGTACTAAAAACTGTACATGGTGATGCCATTGAGTGTTGTCCTACCTATCACAACTCTTGCCAGCTCTAATGCTGCAGGTCACGTCCTGGTGGTACTTATCCAGAATTTTACCTCAGAGAGAAATACAAAATTAATGGCCTAAGCATCCAGTAGGAAGAGAAGCTATTTATAAGTTTCATACTGGGAGTAGATTGTTTTGTTGAGTACTTAGTCATTTCTCAGAGGAATATGATTGAAAATATCAAACAATGCACTGGCTAATGAGATGGAGCAGTATTCAATCCAGATTATTTCACACCAGTTGTGGTAGCTCACTGAACACTGGATACAATTTATCAACAATCTCGTATTACAGTGCAAAACTACCCAGGAGGCTTCCATCCTAAGCATGATATGCAGTGAGAAACTAATGTGTATACTTAGAATCGCAATATTTGTGAAGGAGTTATTGACTCTGCTGTGTAATTTAACAGGAAATACTAAGAAATGTATGAGATGATAAGATGGTATTGTACCCCACCCAAATTATATTTTGCCAGCATTAATAGCTCTTCTTACTAGGTGGTACTAACTATCAAGAGTCTTCTATTGGAGAGAAATACTAAATACCAGTGTTGAGAGAGAAGCATAAAGAGAAGTTACCACTTATCTTTCAGATTGAGAAATGTATGACTTGTTTATTAATTGTTGAGCATGGTGAGGAATGTCAAAGCAACTACATAAAAACATGACAGGGGATCAGACTGGGTACTAACCCACTCAAACTATGTGTTGCCAGCTGTAAACCATCCCATATCTTCTTTACCGTTATAATTCAAAGGTTCATGGTATATTTGTCAACGATTTATTGCATTCTCAATACATAATTCATACTGTGTATTGTTCACACTTCATTCAATTTGTTTTTGCCACAAGGTAGACAGGATATCAAAACCTGATATACACTCCTTCGAGGGCATACAGTACATATGAACCAATAACACACACTCCTTACATACCCAGCCACTATTGTTTAATGAAACATAAATCATAATTCCTTATACAAACAGGACATGAATTATAATTATCACTAATTTTATACTTATACAAATCAATTCAATTGGCTGTGTTTCTGGTGATACATTAGGTTATACAATGCTGGGTACACAACTTGGTAATAAGAGTCATATTATGCATATTGAAACTATATCTATACTGTCATATTATTAATACAATCCATGTTAGTTTGATTTCCTTATAAGTCTGGCACTTCCCCATTCACCAATTCAGATATACTACCACCACCCCCAGTGCAAGTGTTCACCACGAAACAAAATCACTAGTATTGAAACACTTTTCAGTGAATCTCAACCAACAATTTGTAGCCTCCCATCACTTGAACAAACCTTCAGTATCATTCAATTTCAATCCCACTATTGCAATTGGGACTCCATTGCCACAAGTATATTTTTATAAATTCCCCCATAATATATTAACTACTAATGCAATTTTAGTATTTGCAAATGTCTGGCTCCAGCACAGGCTTCTGCACAAAGTGCAATACGACTATTAATGTCATTCAAAAATTTCATGATAGTACCCATCACAAGCCCCAAGGTCACATAACATTCAAGGATTCCCAGTTTGAATCAATTCTACGTTCTGAACATAATAATTAATTTCACTGTCCATGTGGAAACTATCAGTCTGCAAATCCAACAAGAATTAGAAAGCATGCAAAAACTCACTCCAAACCAATTACTCTGGAAGGTTAGTATTGCAAATATATTGTCCAAAACTATAGAAGTACTAGCTAATGATGATCATAGTTGGTCCAACTACCACTCAGTGTATGTGAATATATTCAGTATTTACGTAGTTACATTAAATCATGATACTAAATAGTTAGTATTAGCATCAAACATTTCCAAAGGGATTCAAGATGACTCAAACAGACATATTGAGCCATCAGGTATTATTACCTCAACATCAAACACAATGACATATAGAGCTCCATATAATACTGATACTATCTATATTCTAGCTGTTGTAGCAACAATACTAGGTAAGATATAGTACTACAATATATGTCTAAAAATGTCTGGCCAAATACTAACATTGTGCAACAGAAAATTCTCCACTGCTTGAAGAAAGTATAGTACCAGCAACTCAGCAAATCAGTGGTATGACTATCATATCATTTGTTATAGTGTAATTGATTGCTATTGTTACTAAGACTAAGTTGGACTATGCAGTTGGAATAGGCTCTGAGATTCCAGATCTTGAAACATTGGGTATTTCATTCTGCTTAAAATTCCGGGTTATCATCTTCAAAGATTGCCAGATAGGAATTCAACCATCCAAGTTTATCTCCCATTTCCGTGGTATCCACAAGATGTCCAATTGCAGCAGGCTTCAACTGGGGAACTTATTGGATCAGTTGGAACCCATTGATCCATCTCTGATTCAACTGCCAGTTGATTCCATTCCTGCTATTCCCCACATCGCAATACACCAAGGATTCATCTGCACTGCCAGTGGGTGTTCATTTATTGTCCAGAGTGCAAAGTGGATGAAGACACACTGCAGGGAAAGACACAATGATACGAGACTTCAGCAAGCATGTCTGGTTCAAACCTTGTTCCCTTCAACAAAGTCCCGATACTTAGTCGTCAAGAAAGTTTATCCCGTATCTGACCCTGTTGAACAATCTGAGGAGCAGTTGTTATCTTTTGTGGATGAGCTGGTGTCTGAACATGATCAGCTGGATCAATTAGTTGAGAATACTAACAAAGTTACATCTGAGAACTTGGGAGAAATGGCTCAATCCCTTTTGGCTGAAAAAGACAGGTTGGACAAAACACCTTTCTGGAATGGATCGATCAGTTCTACTCAGAAGGATTGACCTACCACCACCACGCAAACAACATGAGCACCGTCTTGCTATCCTCTTCTTGAGTTTTGATAGAGTCTTTAACAGGCTACGTCAACTACCATCTCAGATTCACCCAACATATCTGGATTGGACTGAAAGCCCAGATCCATCACGTCCCTCAGAGAGGCCTTTCACTGCAGTTCAGAATGACACCACTTGGACACGATATACTCGGTGGTGGAAGAAGCTACTGGTCTATATACATGATCTTGAGTCACTGCAGCAAAGTATGACAGGTTTGAATAGTGAGTAGGCTCTTCTGAAGAAACTTACAACAGTGTGCTGTTCAGGTGAAGTACAGGAAGCACTAAGTTCATGGAGATATTCTCTTTACATGAAAGATGATATAGACCTGGAGATTATTGATTCCAAAATGATGGAACTGATGATTGCAATTATCCAACAAAGGTATTCCTTATGAATCATAAAAATTACAGAGAAAATACTAATTAGTATCAAATATCAAGGACATTCAATTCAGAATATGATAGTATCATGGTTTATTTCTTAGCAATTGCATCCATAAAAGAAAACCAGTATCAATATCTGGAGCCAAAGGATTATACACAGATACTAGCAGCCTTTCAGCATACAATACGTATGATTGTATTACACCACTGGTTTGATATTCCAGAAAACCACCAGCCAGGAAACCAAGAGCATGAAAGACAAGAACACGAAGAGAGATCAACAAAGTTTTTCTCAATTAGAAATTCTTGTTTGGTAATTGGTACCCAGTCTCCAATGGATACCATCTTACGTTGGCTAAGATATGGACTTGGAATCAATAAAATGACTAGAGGAAATGAGGCATTTGAATGGTCTGAAGACATGACAGTTTTGAGATACCATGATGAGCCAATTACAATTGCTCAGTTTCCAATCCTGGCCAACAATATTGTTACACAGGCCCAGAGGATACTGGTGGAGAAGTTATGTTTTGGAGAAAATATGACACAACATGAATCATTTGGGCAGTTGAGGGATAGTCGATTGGATAAGACACCAGGGGCTAGCATTATATGTTATGAGCCAAATAGGAAGATACTAAGTCCCAGTCCAAAGTCAATACTTACTCTGGCATTGAGACAGACAGCCCCAAGATGGAAATCGGCTACTTCCCAATCAGATTCATGGAATGCATTACCAATGCAAACCTACCTCTACCTCCATGAGCTGTTTCTGGATTACCTGGTTGTAGCTTGCCACATATTGGGTGGACAACCCCCAAGAGGATCTGAACTACTCCAACTGAGAATCACCCAAACTGCAGAATCAGATCGCAATCTATTTCTGCTCAATGGCCAAGTCATGATGGTATTGAGGTATCACAAAGGTCAGGCAAAGTCAGGTATGGAGAAAATCATACCAAGATTTTTAGGGTTAGGGTTAGGGTTAGGGTTAGGGTTAGGGTTAGGGTTAGGGTTAGGGTTAGGGTTAGGGTTAGGGTTAGGGTTAGGGTTAGGGTTAGGGTTA
>Ga0307514_10001889_pt1 | contig 23081 bp, 24 predicted proteins | sample 16_EM_MG_FD_203088 | JGI IMG/M metagenome (GOLD analysis project Ga0307514, IMG submission 203088) | Populus trichocarpa ectomycorrhiza microbial communities from riparian zone in the Pacific Northwest, United States - 16_EM | ecosystem: Host-associated > Plants > Roots > Unclassified | place...
TAGGTGCGTACGAAACTGTACACAGCTTTTAGACTGGAACGTGGAATTTACCTGAGCTAATCATGGCTCTATTCATTTCTCTTGATATTATACAGGCCCTCTCCATCGCCGCCACCACACGGGGCTACCACACAACCCTCTTCCGGACCCAGCTCCTCCTCTTATTCTCTGTCCCTAGTAACCCTACACCCCCCTCCTTCCCCTTCTCCGCCCTTGTCGTCGATATCGCCCTCTCTTCCATCACATCCCCCTCCCTTCATTCTCACCGCACCCAGATACTTGCAACAGCCACCAAACCTGACGCGGACACCACCATAGCTACGATTGAAAATTCGTTTGCACTGATAAAGCCATTGATAAACCGCACAGCTTCCGTATTTGCCACCACTCCAAGTCAGGCCGTCGCCTGTGGCTCATATGTGGTGGTTTCGGAGGAGAACGCGCGGTCCGGTGGAAATGGGTGGGGTGGGGCTGAGGTGCTGATACCTCGCGGTGGAAAAACACATCTAGATGCTCCAAGATTTTCACGACGGGATGAGGAGGATCTCAAGGCTGTTGGCCAGATGGTACAGTTGGTCAAGGAAGTGGTAGCTGCATGGGATGCGCATGCGGCACGATGGGCGGGGGGGAAGTTGGGCAAGCGAAACAACTACCTCGCTCTTAGGAAGGACTTCACTCCGATGAACGGGGAGGAATGGTATGGAGCCCTGGGAGCTGTGCCCTTTATTATGTACAACAACCCATGGGCTACTAGTAAGAACAGGAAGCTTGATTCCGGTTACTACAATTGTGACTGGGTAGAGAATGACAAGGGTTACCGCCGCTGGAATAAGCACGGTATGAAGAGGAAGCAGAAGCAGAAGGAGGCGGAGAGAGCTGCGAAGCAGAAGGGTCCTACTACTAGTACCCAGATGGAAGGATCTGACTCTGAGGATGCTGGGATCATTGCCGTGGTTGAAGAGACAACGCATCAGGGGTGCGGGGGAAGTATTCTGCACATTTACGGCCCAACAGGGACTGGGAAGTCGGTGCTTGCATATCACCTCCTGCAGCAGCTCCTGCGAGAGGCTATGGAGACTGGGGTTGTTGGAACTGGCCCCACCTCCAGCTCAGACAACGCCAGTCGCCAGTCTTCCTCGCCTCTCCCCCCTCCGACTCTGTCCTCCGTTTCATCACAGGTCCCACTGGCGCCACCCACTGGCATTAGCCGCCCCATCATCCTTGCCTACCTCCCCCGCTTAGCTGGCTGCTCCTACCAGGCCCTCAGCCCCTCGCATGTAGCCAGCTCAACACACCATGCATCCCACTCCCTCACAACACTCATTGCCCAGTACCTTGTCCAAGATGCCACCTCCGCACATGCCCTCTACCGCTTGCGGCGTGCAATCGCGAAGCGCAACAAGAAGCAACATTGGTGGACTGGCTGGAGCGATGAGGATCTGTGGTTGCTGTTTGACGGGATGCTTGCCACACGTGAGGCGCGGCAGGTGTGGATTGTGATAGATAGCATGGGCGACGCCCATGGCCAAATGAGGCCAAAATGGCTTTTACAGCGGCTTGTAGACCGTATCGCCAGCGGTGGTGCGGAGGAGGATGGCTTGGTCAGGCTTATCATCACAACACAAGCAAAGGGAGACATAGTCTCACCCCCAGCACGCACAGCTGCAGAGGGCTATGCGTACTATTGTATCACACCCACCACCCGGGGGTTCCTTGATGCTAGTAGTGCATTCATTGCCTCCCAAAAGTTCAGCGAGATGGAAGAAAAGATCATTAAGAGACTCATGCGACGAAGTGGGGCCACATGGTTAGATCTTTGGCTCACGTGTAGCCTTCGAATCCACCCTGGGAAAGTGATGACATTGTCAAGATTTTTAGCGCGTTGGGAGACTTACGAGGATGATAGCGGTGAGTCTGATGTGTCCAATGACACTGACAACGAGGGCCACAACGCACATGCCCGTGACGATGGGTGGATCGTGCGAGAGACCTTGTATAGCATGCATTACTCTTTTGTTTATGTTGACACACTCTCCCACAAAAGATGGGCGAGGCTTGCACTCGGGTGGCTGTTGTATATCTCCACCCCCATCAGGGTCGGCCCCCTAGCCATGGCAATAGCTATCTCAGCAGCACGGGGGATTGAGGCAAAGACCAAGGAGGGGAATGCCAGCGAAAGTATTAATATCCACGGAGAATTCAACACCATCCTCGACTTCCTCCGTCGTGGCCTCGCAAACACACCGTTTGTCCAGACTATCCCCGCGACTGGGGACCTCGACGAAGGGAGCCCAGAACATCATAAATGGGGCGGCGAATTTATTGGTATTCGACATGGGCAGGTTCAGCGATTCCTACTTTCTCGGATGGAGAAGGAGGAGGATTTGTTAGGACTGCCTGCGTTTTCGGATGTGGGCAGATGGAACGAATTAATGGCGCTCACATGTTTCGAGGTAATGGGCTTGCCTGGGGCAGACCAAGTTACGTTCCGAGGCGACGGGGTGGGGGCAGACCTGGAGGATGAAAATGAGCCATGGCTGGAGTTGGGTGATTATAAGTTTGATGAGGATATATGGCGAATTGAAGGGGCAGGTGATTTCGGTTTGGGAGACGAGAAAGAGGAAGATGAGGAGGAGGAGGAGGAGGTTGTCGATAGCGACGCTGACAACGAGGATGACAACCCGGCGGGCACAAAGGCTGACAGCAACCGGCGCCGACAACATGGGCCACTTCCGCTGCCTATAGTCCGGTCCATGGAAGTTGGCCACCCTGCGCAGCGCGCCCTCCTCGCCTACGCTATCCTATGCTGGCCCACTCATGCAAAAACATACTACGACCTCACCCACCCCAGCACGAGTGATGGCAACTCGGCGCTCCCCACAAACTCCCTCACCGTTGTCATCATCAACTTCATGACATGTAATGAAAGTGAACATATATTATCGTGGCGTGAACGCTTCTCGTTCCTTGCCCGCATAGCCACATCCACCAGCGCCCCCTTGTCTACACAACTCGCCCAGAACCCTTTACAGCTCTCCGCAAACCTGGGCCTCCTCCCGCTGGTGAAATACTTTTCAAGCACGTGTATTTGCCGCAACTCGACCACCACCACCACCTCCCCACCGCGGAGAGCACCATATGAAACCCTCAAAAGCAAAATGCTCGCAATGGTCGCCGCGGCGACAAACGGGCACATTGAATGCTTCAAGCACCTCTTCTATATGCATACCCATTTCAACTACTCTGTTCGGTACTTTTTCCTGTCGCTGGTGGCTGCTGTGCGCAGTGGTGCTGTGGGGGTCGTAAAGGAGTTGCTGATAGGGCAGGAGGCCAGTAAGGTGAGGCAGGCACTTGCGAACGGGCCAATGCTGTGGAACTATGATTGGATCCTCAAGATTGCTGCAGAGAGCGGTAATATGGAGGTAATGGAGGTGCTGCTAGACGAGATACCGGAAGAGATGATATACTCCACTGCAAACCCGAGCAGTCAAGTTGCAGGTGAGAGGGGCCACAAGAAGGTCCCAGCGGTCCAGGGCAGTGGTGGCGAAGATGGTGGTACTCCCCTCCATTTTGCTTGCAGGGCTGGCTTTACGGCGATTGCGAAGCTCCTCCTGCACGGCAACATGCGCATGTCCTTCCATCCCTTCGACCCCTCCACGGCAGATGCCGCTGGCTTTACCCCGCTTCACCATGCGGCGCGCCATGGTCACCTTGGCATCGTCAAGCTACTCCTTACCCACCACGCCGTAGATGTGGACACTCCCGGCTGGGTTATCAAGCCTCTGCATCTCGCCGCGGAGAAAGGCTACCCCAGGATTGTCGATGAGTTATTGCGAAACCACGCTAGTACCGGCGTGCCCGATCACATCGGCCGCAGCCCGCTGCACAGGGCCTGCGCTAAGGGGCACCTTTGGTGCGTTCAGCTGCTGCTGAGCACAGAGCCGCCGATGGACGTGTCAATGGCGGATAAGGCGGGCACCACACCCCTGCATCTGGCCGCAGACTGCGGCAATATAGACATTGTGAATTTGCTTCTTATCAAAGGCGCAAAGCCAAACATGGTAGAAGAGAAGACCCTCCACACACCACTCCATTACGCGGCCAAGAAGGGCTTTGTGCAAATCGCACGCAGGCTGCTGGAGTGCGGCGCGTCCTGTGATGCACGGCTGCACCAGGTTGAGTACACGCCATTGCACTTTGCGGCCTTCTACCAACATGTGGACATGTGTAAGGTACTGCTCGAGTATGGTGCAGACGTGAGAGCCATCACAAAGCCCAACCCGGCACTGTTCGCGCAGGCAAAGGACTGGAACGTGCTTATGCTGGCCTATGGTGCCCCCGGCCTCACGCGCACGTTTATCGATGCCAAAGCAGACGTGAGCCATCGGGACATGGATGGAGCAACGCCTCTTCTCATAGCCTGCCTTGCCAACAGGCCTGAAGCCGTGGCGATGTTGGTGGGCGCTGGAGCGGACGTCAACATACCTGGGACAACTGACGACTGTACACCACTGTACATTGCTGCTCGGGACAACAGGCTGAAGCTCGTCAAGTTGCTGATTGCACATGGGGTAGACGTGGAGAAAGCAACAGGGAAGTGTCCGCAGCGGCCTTTGCACGTAGCCGCAGCCTACGGGCACACAGAGACTGTGGCCGAGCTGATCCGCCATGGTGCGAATGTCAACAGTGTCACACAAGAAAGCGACAGCCCGAAGACGGCACTGTATCTCGCCGCGCTGGGAGGGCACATTGAAGCTGTCCGGACCCTGCTTGACAATGGATCAAAGAGCAGCTTGGGGAACGATGCCCTAGAGTACGAGGGCATGAAGCACAAATACGAGCACACTGCGCTATGCACCGCCGCCCAGGATGGATGTACTGAGATTTTGCGTCTGCTGCTGGAAAAGGGAGTCGACGTGGATCAGCACGCGGGTGGTGGAGATCACGGATTCACCGCACTCTATCTTGCGCTCGTTAACAACCATAGCGCGTGTGCCAGGCTACTACTGGAGAAGGGCAAGGCATCTCCTGTCAAGGCGACGGTGAAGCAGGGGTGGTTCCCACTGCACGCCGCTGCGAGCATAGCGGACCTTGATTCTGTGCAGATGCTACTGAAGCATCCAGGGGGTGAGGTGGAAGTTAATGTAGTCACGCATGACAAGGGGAGCACGCCCCTCTGGCTTGCATGCCGAAAGGAAAACGGGCACGAAGTAGTGAAGCTGCTCCTAGCCAATGGCGCTGACCCTACCATCGCAAATGAGGAGGGTTGGACGGTGCTTCACGCTGCGGCTGAAGCTGGCCATATTGACTGTCTCCGTGAGCTACTTCGTCAGCCAAATATTCCTCTGAACGCAACGATGACAGAGAGGAATCGAACGGCACTCTTTTGCGCCGCCTGGAAACAGCATAGAGACTGCGTGGAGGCCCTATTGGCTGCTGGGGCAGACCCATCAATTGAAAACTCATTTGGTCGGACGCCGCTGCACTCGGCTGCAAACGTTGGCAGCATTGAGTGTGTGCAACTGCTGCTCAAGCACAAAGTCCATGACTCAAGCTCGTCCATAATGTTCTCTACTATTTGTGGCGAGGGAACCACAAGCAGTATCACTAGGTGTGTGAGGATGCTGCTGGACGCGGGGCTGCCCGCGACTATCAAGAGCGATGGCTGGGCGCCACTCCACGGGGCTGCATTTTTGGGGCTGAAGGAAGTTCTAGGGATGCTCTTAGCGCAGGCACCTGTCCTGGCGGATATCGACTACGGGAATCCCTCTGCCCAGGGGTCCACAGCACTAGATCAAGCTGCAGTAGCTGGTAACGAGGATATCTGCAGGCTGTTGCTCGAGAAAGGCGCAGGCACTGAGGTAAGACGCATTGATTCCCGCACGCCCCTTATTATGGCCTGCACGGGCAACAAACTGGGAGTCGCCAACGCTCTACTTGACCATGGCGCAAACTGGCGTGCTGTGACTACCAGGGGGGATTGGTGCCTGAAGGTTGCACTTAGGCGGAGCTCCCACGTTTGCGCTAAGGCCATTGCTACTCACCCCAGCATCTCTTCCGCCACCGCGATCGATAACCCACTCATTTTTGCCGCCAGCATGGGGAGTCGTAAAACAGTGCGGTTCTTGGTAGACTCGGGCTTGCTGGATGTGAATTGTACCAACCAGAAAGGGTTCAGTGCTCTCTTCAGCGCTGTAATCATGAGGCGTAGGAGGAATAGAATGTATGCAGCCCAGAGGCTCTGTATGAACATATGCGAATACCTGCTTGACAAGGGCTCGGCCGTCGATGGGAGCGACCCCCGCTGGGTATACGTGCCACTCTTTGCGGCAGCACGCTTGGGGAAGGTTGATGTCATGGGGCTTCTGCTAAAGCACGGAGCTGACGTAAGCCGACGGGATGCGCTTCTCAACCGAACGACCCTTTTCTTTGCGGTGCAGGCGCCTGGGTCCAGCAGTGTGCAATGTCTGGAGGACGCGTGTGCTGCGCGGAGTAACGGGGGTGAACCGCTGCTGGATGTGTGGTGGGCTGAACAAGTGAGGCAGAAGGATAGCAGAGGGAGGACGCCGTTGTGGTATGCAGCTGCTGCTGGCAACCACCGACAAGCTACGGTTGAGTTGCTTCTCCGGAAGGGGTTAGATAGGTTCGCGCGGGATATACTTGGTCGCAGTATTCTCGAGATTGTGTTACATGACAATGCTGAGCTGCGGAAGTTGTTGGTGGAAGGGCTTCCCCAAGCGACAGAGGGGGCAGCATTAGTAGAGGGTGCCGGCAGAGAGGTAGCACCTATTAACCCAGAGGCGTTGTTGCAAGAACCCAATGTAGATGCGGATGAGTTGAAGAAACTGGAGGGGTGTCGGCGATATCGCAGTAATACCTATATCCAGGGCACGACCACCTGCAGCGAATGCAGCGAGTCATACATGACGGGATACTTCTGGCGTGAGTAACCTCGTTGAGCACTCTGCATCACCCACGGTACAAATCTAATCATTCTGGGTGTAGATTGTTGTGAATGTGGTGACGACGACCATGGTCAGAAAGTCGATGACAACGACAAAGGCGATGAGGATTATGACTCTGTGATCTGCGCTTCCTGCTTTGTTAAATCTGGCAAATGCTGTAAAGATACCTCACATTGCCGCGAGTGGTTAGTTATGTTTGCGGACGGCGGAATGTTTAGCGTGATGGCATACTCCAAAGCTTGGATGCAGAAGGGTAAGATGGGGCCCAATGGCGAAGTGGATAAAGTTGGGATTGAGGGAATTCGGCGCTGGAAAGCGGGAAACGGGAAAGAGGATAGCACGCAGGAGACTATCGAGGGGCTGCAAAAACCCAAAGAAAGTGAAGCAGAGGAAGACGACGAAGACGAGGTGGTTGAAGACGATGACTAAAGTGTGTGTATGTAGTTATCTGGACATGGTTTTGTTGACATGTTGTTTTGTTTCTTGTTATTTCACCGTATCCAGAATTCATCGGCGGGCAGGGTAAATGACGTGTGTAGTGTGTGTGTGAATGGCATAAATGAATTAGTTTGGACAATGGCCGAAATATCTCCCAATTCTTTTTCCTGCAAAATCACTCTCCCGTATTACCCATAATTAGAAACCAACAATATTGTAGCAAATTATGTACTACTTCTCTCAAGCTCTGGGGTTGGGAATAAGAACGGTATGTATCCTTGAATAATACTCCCATTATCTGGATTGATAGGGCTACTACCCCGTATAGCAACAAGATGCCCCTCCTGTGGATTCGATACTGCACATAGTTTTTGATATAGAAGTATTTCTCACCCACACAAAAAAGCCACATGTCATGGCGCTTAGATATAGCGATGCGCAATGCGTTTCATATGGTTATGCGATCTGCGTTTCATGTATTTATACATTCATGCGATGGGATATGTATGTGAAGAAGACGCTGTCTATTAAAGACCCGTCTACGCTCTATTGTCCATTCTCTTCCTCACGCAACGTCCTGTATCTACTTCTGAATACCAACGTTCGTCCCACAGTCATAGCTATATCACAGTCATAGTCACAGTCACGAGCGCTCCCTGGAGCTTCCATAGTCACAGTCCCGTTACACCACATTGGTAGTGAATATTTTCTGTATTCCTCCTAGGATATCCCTAATATGTAACTCTCCCAACATGATATAGATGGGTTTACGTGTAAATACTGTGGTTGTGGATTCTGTGCTGGGGCGGCGCAGATGGGTTGTTGGCAAGGGAAGATGGAAGGTCGATGCAGTGAAGGGATGGGGGCTGGGGCAAGGCGGACGGAAATAGGTTGAAGGCGGTTTTTGAGGAGTTGGAAATGGGAGAAGAGGACAAGAGGAGGTGGAAAACAGCAGAATAACCCCCCACCTCCCCCTCCCACCCCGTTTCCCTTTTCACATATTATTATCTGCACCCAGAGTGTTTTCAAATTGGCACTGTTAATACTTCCGCAGCTTGTCATATCTGTTAGGTAGGCTCTTTCCTCTTGCAGACTTAGTACCGAATTTCGTACCGAATTTCGTTCAGTTATCATCTCCTTCCTGCCGCTTTTGATTGATTTTGGTGGTAGATGGTTGAGCCTGGGTCTTGTCGGTTTCCGTGATGTGCAACTGTGTGCTGCTGTATATTTTGTCATCCAGTTGCATATTTCTACCTGCGGCCCCTTCTTCTGTGCTTGGTTTCATCGGCTTTCTAGCGAGTTATTCTGCACGGCATGATAGTCCTGTAACATTATGAGGCTACGAGTGACGGAATAGTGACGGAAGGTAGTGGCATATTATTGGGGTTTGTATTGTAATCGCTATACAGTAGTCTTGAGTCCTCAACTCTGATTAACATGGAACGCAACATACCATGCGGGCTTACTTATACTGCTCCATTAGGATACTGGGCATTTCGCTGGTCTAATTTTTACCCTCATCTCCTCACCGTTGAACACATTACCCCTACATCATCCCCTATCCACCACTCCCATACTCGGGGGAAAGGCGTATAGACTCAAAAAAAAAGTCCCTCCCATACTTCGCGAGTATCCCCGCCAGATATCCTCCAACCGTCTTATTACCCGATAAGAATACGAGTCCACGGGGAGAGGAATGGTGCTAAGCTCGATTTAAGCTACCACACAAAAATAAATCGGTCTGGGCACGAGAACAGCTAAGCTGGAGATAGGTAGCAATAAAGATATGTTCGAGCGTTATTTGTTATCGCCGCTATATAGTGATCTCGTGCCCAGACTCTTATCTACCTACGCTAAAAAATAAATACGCTGCGGGAAGAGTCTGGGCACGAGATCAGCTATATAGCTCTTCTCCGATTTAAGCACCCACACAAATAAATTGGTCTGGGCACGAGAACGTTGCACTCGCCCATTACCACAATTTGCTTAGCCCCTACTCTGTACCTAGTGTGTTTTGATCACCCCGGCGGACACCTCTAACTCCCCCCCCCCATTCACTAATCCATCCTCATCTACACTCCCCCCTTCAACCCCTTCAACCCCCCACCTAGCCTCTGCAGGATCTTCAAGCACTACAGGAAGATCACTACTCCCAATACCCCCCCTTTGGGCTTGAGTGGTTATTTTGGTTGAGGGGCTTCTTTTCGATGCATTTCGACGCCCCAACAGCCCCAACAGCCCCAACAGCCCCAACAGCAGCCATGTACTCAGCCCAGGCCTATCAACACCTGCACACTCTGTTTGCACAATATAGTGCCCATAGGAGAGTCCATAGGGGAGCCTGTAGGAAGCGCGCCTATAGAGGGAGTCTATAGGAGGATAAAGGAAAGTCAATAAGGGAGTAAGCAGAGCTAATTCCGTCTCATAGCCTACGGCTCCATAGACGTATAGACTTCAAAAAAGCAGAGCTAATTGCATATATCCAGGGAGTGCAGAGCCAATCAGACCTTGACCACAGGCAAACCTCGATAATATCATACTCTCTATATGCATAACCTGGCTATTAGCAAAGAGGCAGTCGGCCCGGTTTGGATTACCTACGGCGCAAATAGCATAACTCTTTAATATCATGCATAGCATTTTACCAGTCCAATCCTGGGAGATACGAACCTGTATACCTATAATAATGGCATGAGGGCCCCTTCAACTCATGAAAGTTCGGAGATTTGCACTTCCATCTCTACAGCAAACCCACCAGTATCTACAATGGACACACCTATCAGTTCAATTGCTATTGACCCTGCCCTACTTAAAAACATAGATCAGACCCCAAATCAGCCCGCTATCGAGAGGTTGATGCAACAAATACCGAGCGTTTCCAGTTGTTTTCTTATGCGCAAGGAAATCCAAAGGTAGCACAGCAGGAGTTTGTACAGTGGTTTAATGTTCAGTTTAAGAAACAATCTACAGTATCTCGTATGTTTGACCATATATAGGTATGACTTCGGTATATGCGAGACACATACCAGAGTTGAGAGTAGTGGCAGAACCGATCCTCCGAGAAATACTGGAGGAAGATACAGAAATGCGGTGGTTACAAGGGAAAAACCAGGGGGGGAAGGCAAAGGTACAGGTGAAGGAATTAGTGGAGGGGGAGGTAGAAGAGTGGACGGATGGAAGCATGATGGAAGGGAGAGCGGCAGGAGCCACGAGAGAGAAGAGTTTATATCTCGGAGAGTGGGCAACGGTTGCAGATGCAGAGGAAGTGGGAGTGATGCTATATAGCATGGGAAGAGGGGAGGGATGCGGTAGCGCTCGACAGCCAGGGGGTCATACAGCGAATCCAGCACCTGCAGTACGAGAGACCACGATCATAGATAGAAGAGAGACTGGTAGCAAGGATGCAAGAGAGACCACGCACGTTAATGTGGGTCAAGGGACACAGTGGAGTAGAAGGAAATGAAGAGGCAGATAAGACAGCGAGAAGAGCTGTGGATATGGGATGGAGGTTACAAGAGAGGGAAATTGCCACACCAGCGGGTATAAAACACAAATTCCCAATATACCCAAAGGCACCGGCACATATAAAGTGGTCAAGGACGGCAGGAAGGGGTCTAGTGTATATGGTAACGGACAAGGGACCACAGCGGCAATGGTTATGGGAAATAGGGAAGAGTGAGGAGCAACAATGCGTGTGCGATGGATGGACGGCACAAAATGCAGCACATCTAATGGAGTGCCCCTGGGTGGGAGACGGAAAGGGCAGGACTTGGGAAATGCTGTGGGAGGACGAGAAGTGGTGCGAAGCGGTGGCGGAATTTATCAGGTAGAGAGGGAGGGTAGTGGAGAGTGAGCGGGGGGGAGAACATGGGGATAGAAGTATATAAGTAGATAGTGGGGAGGGCAGGGACTGGCCCGAGAGGATGAGAGAGGCCAACCGGGACACCGGAAGCCGCAGTCCATCGCCATATTCTAGATAGGATGAATGCGATTAATGATTCTTTAAAAAAAATATATATATAGGTATGAGTCTTCCACAATACATACACTTATCCGTGCAACCAGACTAACTTATCGAGGCACTAGCGACTTGGCTTACCAGTACTTAATGTTTCTCTCCACGCCAATTTTAAGCGGCGACACCATCAAATATCTATCAGATCTAGGACCCAAAGGTCCACAGAAACGCCCTGGCCATGCCAGAGTTTTCAGAATGAATCCACTGCGACCCTCCGACGCAGTCTCTACAATGCAGATGCAGGCGGCCAACTCCTATGCCATTGAGGTTATCCGCGCACTGTGCTAAGGAGCGTAGACCGAACCGTCACACACGGTTTCTGTGCTGGTTGTGAGATATGATGAGAATGCGGTTTCTACTCAGCAAACCCACCTGAAAACGTGTGGGGAGTATTTCCTGGCTGCCAACTTAAGGGGGTGTCAGGGAACCATCACCTCCACCAGCAAGCAAGAACATCACTTCCCCCTCTGCGATGTACCAGCCGCACCATGGCTGGAAACGCTCCAGCAAGGTTAGGCTCAGAAGACTCTTACCTCACTATCCAGCAAGCTCTCACGTCAGCTAATGGGGACAAATAGCAAGCAGCTACGCAGCGGGAATTAGCACTGCTGGAAAAGTACGACATCCCCGAATCGTTTGACGAGGCACCAGCAGGGGCCAAGTGACTGACACTAAATGGGTGCTAAAAGAGAATGAGGAGGGGGATGCCAACGATCCTAGGCATTTCAAAGCCCGTCTCACCGCGAGAGGATTCACCCAGCGACCTGGTATTTGGGGGGGGGGGGGTTCGAGTGGTACCTAGTGTTGATATCTCGTCTGGGAGCAGCCCCTATTTTTATATAGCCATTAAGCCGAAATTCAACTCTGTTAGTGTGCAACACAATTGCGTCACTAGATACGGCCATCATAAAATGTAAAACCCAAAAGACTGGACGATAGGGTGGAACCCCAGAATGGGTCAATAGAGCTCTTTTGAGGGAGGGGTGATACTCGTAAAGTAGCTAGTTGAAGCCTTTGTAGCTTGTGTCTTTCCAAAGTTACTGTTTTGTTGTCAGCGGGAATGAAAAACACGATTTTGGTGTTGGGGAGTCGAATTCAAATATGCTCGAAAATTTCATACAAATTTAGTTTTATCTTTACCAAATAGCGAATTCCACATGGGTCGGGGATAGTACTGTCTTTGGGATATACAGTTATAGTGTAGTCTAAAACATGTAGATTCAAAGTATATCGCAGCTGAGAGCTAGTATAGGCACTGCCTGTGTAAAAGACTTAATAATACTCTCTTATTTCTCTGTATTAACCAGAGCCATACTGCTCCAACCGCTTGAGTTATGAGAATCGATGACTATCAACTATTTCCGCAAGTGCTTCCAGCTTCTATCCTCAACTTAAGCCTTAACCATCTTGTTTCAGAATTGTATCCATTGGTTAGACATATCCTGTTGAACTCCATCTTCCTTTTCTACAGCCGGTGGTGCCAACTTGTCATGTTCAGATTGCATTGTGACTGCAGATCTGGCCGGGAGTCTTATTCCCGGTCGTAAATTATGCGATAACATGAGCTTTGTATAAGACTCTCTTTTGCGATGATACTGTACCTACTGGAGTGAGATGATTTGCACCTCCATCCCCTTGTTTTGTTTGATTGCGACTCACGTACTGATAGGTATCAGTATTGCGAACCCTGAGCCGAGGGTTGTACCAGTCTAAGTAGGTAGAGGTTAAGACTAGCCCAACTGTGGAAGTCAAAATCCTCACAAAAAGGTTAGTGTACCAGCCGAAAGAGGCAATCGTCTACTTAGCACTTAGCTGGCAGTTAGTTAGGTATGTATATAGTCGGATAGCAGAGATCAGCTCCAGTTCCTCTAGATACGGGTACTTAGCCTGGAGGCTCAACATCCGCTACATCTGGGTCATATTCCTGGCAAATTGAGAACCTTGCAAGCTGCAACGAGTGCCCTCTGTGCATGCTGTGGCTATCCGTGCGTGAAGTATCCTCAGAATAGCGACACGCGTCAGAAATGTCTGGCTTGCTGGTTTTTGTTTGATGCACTGCAGCATCCTGGTTGCAAGTCATCGGCGGGTACAAATACAACTAATTAATGATAGCAGTGCCGTGATTTCCGTCGGGAGGTAGGTATGGCAAATTAGCGCGCTGACATGTCACGTGCCTGGTGCCAAGGATGCTGAGTTCTGGATACTGTGTTACGAAACCAAAACAGTGAAGGCCGCTCGGGATGCAGGATCCCAGGCATAGGTACTGTACCTACCCACATACCGTACCTAGGCAGAGTACTCTGCATCTGTACCTCCAGACTTATGTATGGCGGCCCGATTCTGGTGTGGCGGGGTCCGATTGGGCCTCAGATCCCAGTTCAATCCTCGACATCTCTGGTGGCCTGCCCTCATGCTCGTGCAACTGTGACCCCTCCCATCAATACAGTTGACTGAGCCGTGGCAGGCGTTGCTCTAGGCTACAGCACTCAGTCTTCCTCTCCTTCTTCTGGTGTCTACACCTGCTCTCAGCTGCAGCTGCAGGAAAAGCTCCTTCACAACACCTCACTTCCGGACTTTTCTCTTCATCACCCCCAAACCCCGCCATAATGGCGAGCACCGAAATCACTACCCTTGCCCCCACCGATGTTATTCCGACTTCCAAAACCACTAAACCAAGACTATCAGGCCCCCTCTCCGTTCGTCAGGCAAGGATGATGGACGTTGCAAACCTCTACATCCACCGGGGTGATTCCGAGACACAGGGAAAGAACTACCTCGATACCTTTGGGCAGCTGAGGGGACAGTTTAAGTCACTGTTACAATACTACGAAGGATGTCGGGAAGTGAGGCTTGGTGGGGGTAAAGCCGGATGCAGCGATGAGACGTGGAATATGTTGACGAGGAAGGTTACTAGGAAGGGACCTTCACTCCGGAAGGCATTGGAGGTGAGTTGGCATCTCCAAGGATAGAGTGTAGAATTCTGATTGACTGACTGACTGACCTTTAGAAGCAAACGCCTCATAAGATGAGCCTGAGGCAGGTCCTGGATTTGGTTTCCTTTATCAACACTATGGAGTTGTTACTTCCGTCTACGCTGAGCAGCTCAGTGGATCTGTCTTGCCAGAGTTCCCCACATTTTCAGTCGCCACGGCTTCACGCTACTCACTCTAGGGAGGTATGCACCCGGAATCTGGGTGGAAGTCCAGATTCACCAGGTATCGAAGTAGTGGATTCTCTGCGTCCACCTCGAGTACGAGCAATTGGAATTCTCGACCGAGACGGCGTCGGGCAAGGGCCTGAGGAAGAAGATAGGATGAGGATGGCCAATGACAGCAATCCAACTACTCCACCGGGGGGTATTACCTACGAAATGCCAACCATGATGACTCTCCCAGGTACAGAAATGTCGTACTCCCGGTTTTGGTACTTCAACAGATCCCCTCCTAATTCCCGGGTATCCCAGATCTTGCCTTTCCAGCGGCTTTCGGCTTTGCTATCCACGTCTTTGAATGGGGGTGCCTGTACCCCGGGAGGTGGCTGTGCTATTGGACCGAAGCCCCCCCAATCCGGTGCACCCCCTGTTTCCCCAACCGCTTTGAATTCAAACGATTCTCGCACGCCTGATGAGGGCCCTCCCCACCAACGCCATAGACCCGAACCTCCTACAGTAGGAGAAGATGTGACACCACCTGCTACTGATCCAAGCACCTCCCGGCATCGACCCAGAGCACCTCCAACAGCATTGGTAAAAGGAAATGGATTGCAAAGGCCGAAAAACCCATTGGGAAGAATACTCGAGGAAGAGCACGAATTGTCGGAAAGTACTCGAACAAAACGTCCACCCTCAGTGCTGGGGCAATCCGAGGATGCATGCTCCACCGCCATGGTGCGGTCCCAATCCAACATCCTCGGCTCACTATTCATGAATGCTTATCCCCGCCCGAAGCCAACTGCTACCGACACTTTACTTTACTGGCTGCTTCAAGATCATACCTCGGAGGAGGATGTACCAACTTTTTCCCGCGGACAAGACCAGAAATCACTTTTTCGGTTGATGATATGTCTTTGGGCAGAACCGGTAGTGGGTACGGGACCCTTTGATAAAGAGTGGAAAAGGCTCCTGAGGGAACGGGAAATGCGCAGGTGGTCCGAAGTCGGCGGAGAAGCGGAAGTTAATGTCGTTTCGGTGTTGGTCATGATGACCTTATTGGGAGCCGAGGTGGGGCTGGGTTTATGCAGGGGACAGTCCAAGATCCGGAATAGACCGGTGGAAATGCTGGAAAACCGGGTAGTGTCGACAGCATCAAATTCCTCAAATTCCCGAACTGTCACCAGTCCTCCAAGGACACCGAAAACCCGGCCGACATCGGACTCAACAACTGCTAGTGGAGCGTTGAGTTTACCAGGTTCACAGGATGGTATTGCTAGTGCCTGTCCAGTATGCAAAAGGAAAGGAAATCGTACTACAGTGTGTCCATGTGCCTATTCCCTGCTGCAAGGAATGGGGGTCATTGCACCTACAATCCCGCTTGGTATCTTACCCCCGTCTCCGACGTTACATGGTGGAAGGCCCATTGGTCAACGTTCCCATACAGCAGGATATGGGGGCTCTAGGGCACAAGCACTCCATACACCGAAGAGACCCCACACTGCTACCCAACAACAACCCGCTAAAGTCGAGGTGAGGCGGAGGCCGTCAACAGCTAGTGATGTACCCCCAGTGACTCCATCTGAGTCGTTGGGGAATGCATCTTCCAGGAGCCACAACTGTAGGGTTGGCGAAATGGCGAGGGTCGTTAAGGCAAATGACGGAGAGAATGAGGAAAGTTCCAAAAATAACATACCAACTATCCATCTGGATTGGGATCCTGCATCTACACCATCGCTTGTGATGGCGTCTCAAACTGAGGGCCCCTCATCCCACCATTCACTATTGACTACCAGTGTAACAGCCGAGACTCCAGGACTTTCGGAAGCATATAACAATGCACAGGAAGTTCAGTCTGAGTACGAGCAGGATGTCAACTCGACGTTGTTTGGTGCGACGGCCAAGCTTTATACAGAAAATGCTCAGAGTCCTGAAACCCCTCCGTCGTTAGTGTTATTAGCGGGGGACACGGAGGATTCGGCAGAGGAACATGGGACACCGCTGACGAATAAGCATATGAATTTACTGTCTGAGGGCGAGGAGCTGTCGGCACTCCAAAAAAGTAAGAATAGGGAAACCTTTGGGTCTGGCTTACTTACTAGTATCCGGTCAGATACCGCGGCCTCTGGTGAGGCTGGGAAGGAGGAATTTCGGGACGAAGACTGCGCAGCTGAATGGACGCAGACTAGGAGCCACAGTAGCTCGTTAGGGCTCTAGGAGCACCCGGACCAGAAACGAAAAGTGGTGGACGATACCGAGGTGGGCATAGTGGCCGGGAATATAATGGCCGAGTGGATGTACAGGTCACGGGTGGTGGTGCAAGTGCGGTCCCAGAAATCAGATGAAGCAGATTCGGATTCAGTGCCGAGCATACCGGCATCTGCGGGGTTGGGGGATGAGCTAGATAGGGTTTCAGAAAATACGACTATGATTACAGCGGAAGAGGATTATGCAACCCAGTATGCGAGATCATGGGGCAGAATTAGGTCTGACTCTAGTGCGGGTTCGAGTGAGAACTTGGGGGTGGAGGTGGTGGATAGGGGTGGCCATAATTATGGTAAGAATTCACCAGGTTTCCCGTGACGGTAATGATTGCTAATTTAAGTAAATAGTGGGAACCGTGATTGTCGGTAGAGGGGATACCATATACCAGTTGTCTAGCGCAGCCTCCTCACTGACTGACCTCGGGGATTTACCATACATTCGCACACCAGAGCCATTCATCTCCGGAAGGAAAAGGGTGCAGTCTATGCATACGCAAATGTTTTGTAGCGATAGCCCAAGGTGATGAGTGATTACTGTTGCCACGGGATTTCCGCCTTCAGGCTTTGAGTGGTATGGAATGGGATGATCGTGAGATGGCTGCTATTCCTGAACTAGGATTGTATGCGGAGGTTTAGAGTGTGGGGGGTGAGGGGAAGGGAGCTGGAGAGGAGAGAGAGTTTTCAACCCGGCCATATATGGGTGTGTGGTACAAGGACGGTGCAGAACAGAGTGGATATGATGTCCCTGCTCTGGGGAGCGACAACACCAGGGAGGTCACTCGGGGAGACGGTGTGTACATGGCTACCGGAATTGCGGAGGTGAGGTGGTATGCTTTCCTATGAAGCGCGCAGGAAGGATGCCGGAGGGGGGAGGTGCTGAGGCATCTGACGGCATTGGTGGTTGGTTATGAGATGCGTACGTACTAGTGAGTGGTGATGTCACGGGTAGAGTCTGTAGCGACTCGTTAAAGTATACCTAGGTGTATTATCGAGTAAAAGTGAAGCATTGTGCCCGTGCATGTGGAAATAAAAGGAACCCCAGTTGAATTGAGCAGGTGTAGGATGTACACTAGCGGAATCAATATGGAGTTTCGCAGATGTAGTTGTCGGACGTGTGCGGGTCTTAGTATACATTCCCATGTTGCTACCATGTTGGTGACGACGTCCGCCTTACACATCACTCAAATCCCTTTCAGCCAATATTCCATCAATAGTTAAACATGTAGAAGAATTCAATTTCTAATGTAACCTAGGTACTTTACTGTTGGAATACTCTCACGTGCTGGATGTCACGGGAGCTGCGGGGGTCAGGAAGCTGGAATTCGGTAGAGCACTCCTAGGTAGATCCATAGCATACAAGCCTATAGCGAACTCTTCGATTGCTCTGTTGATTGAATATATTCTGTTTTTACTCTCCAAAATTCCTCCATATAACCTCGTAATCTTACAGGTACTACTTAACAATATGCTCTACCTATGCCGAGACTACTGCCTATGCTACCTAAGCGTATTATTGTATAACCAGACTTGGGATTATATATGGCAAATCTCCATAACTTCTCTCAGTACGAGAAACCGCTGCCTGCCATCCGCCATACATATCTAAGCTTTAGAACCTAGTACTGCTGTGGGTGACCACATCTGGTACTTATAAGGGGCAAGATGCCTTCGCATTATGGACAGGTCTCTAGAAGAAGGCGATAGAGTTTATACTATACACGGCACAAAAGGTTCATGAATATTGGTGTTGTCCATCGCGAATTGTCTTTTGGGGTGTTTATGTATTGCACGTGAAGTAGAGCAACTGGGGCTATTTGAAAAGGTAATGTAAGGAAAAAGGCTGGCAGACCGGGTCGAGCCCTATGCTCTTATCCATCTTACCACCAGTTTACCTCCCGCCTGCGCCTGCTACCCCAATCTGCCTCCTCCGCCACCACCCACTCCGCCTCCTGCCTCTCCTGAGCCGTCCAGGTCGCAGTTGTATTACCCTTCGCAGTTCCTACCCCCAGCTCCTCATCTCCCTCCACTGACCCCTCCTCCAAGCCCTGCCCTCTCGAATCCACACTCTCACTACTTCCCCTCCTCTCCCTCCTCACAACCTTGTTCATCACTGCGTGCTTCAACACACTCTCCAACCACCTAACCACTTCTTCAGCTATCTGCCGGAGCAAAAACGGTGGAAGGAAAGTAGGGTATATATTCCCATAGGAATTCAGGACTTTCAGACCTGGCTCATGGGAAATTGGTATGCCCTCATTGTCAAATATATCTACCATCACCTGCATCTGTTCTTGTCTGTGCTTAGACAGGCGAGAAAGCAGTTTTGTACACACTAGGCAACATCTCTTCGAGACCCCAATTATCCCATGCGTGTTCTTGAGCAACATATGTCCTTCCTCTATTGGTCACATAGGTAGTATTTCTTGGTTATGGGTAACGCAGTGGGAGTGGTACGAGAGATATGTAAGTGTATCCAGCATGCTCTTGGTGTGATATGCTCCGGAGAATGAACACTTCTGGCCAGTAAAGAGGGATGATTTTCCTTTGTCGAGTTAATGCATTGACAGCTTCTTGCACCGTAAGTCGCTTGTGGTCTAGAGGGTTGCGCTGTGATTGACTATACACTATACCCTGATACTGTATATTCTCGTATCCTGAAAGAATATAAAGAACAAGTTCGCAAGGTCCTGCAAAAGCCCAAGTAAGCCAGCTTGTTTATCACACCTGAGAAGTGCGAATTCTCCGTCACCAAGACCACATTCCTAGGCTTCATCATCTCTGGAGAGGGCCTATAAATAGAAACCCCGCGAGAAGGTTAACGCCGTACTTAACTGGGAAATCCCGAAATTTGTGAAATTTGTGAAGGATATACGGCGCTTTCTGGGTTTTGCCAACTTCTACCGGCGGTTCATTTATCAGTACTCGCACCTCTGCCAGTCCCTGTTCAACCTGCTTCGCAGAGATGTACCTTTTGTATGGAATGTCGCTTGCGGAGAAGTCTTCATGGCCTTGAAAAAAGGGAATGTTTCTTTGGATATTGGAGTTGCTGGTCGTGTACTTCCCACAAACTAACAATACGGGTAAAGACGTATAGACTCAAAAAAAAAAAATAATACACGAGTTCAACATGCATGACACTTTTTTTTTATTAATCGCCTTCGGCCTGTCTAGACTATGGCAATGGACTGCCGCTCTGGGGATTAAGTACCCCCAGTCATGAATTGGTCATCAACCAAGGTTGCTGGCCTTCTTGTTCTTTTTTGGGGGGGCAAATCATCTCGTATTCAGTCTATGTAGACTATGACGAGAGACCGCACCTACTGGTAGTTTATCCAACCCCGGGGCCGCCCCTTCTAGCTACGTACAAAAAACACAAACTACAGGCAAACCTGGCTATAGTGAACCTTGCAGTAGTGAAAAATTGGCTATAGTGAAGAGATTGGCTGGATTGTTTCAGCACGCACGTATTCCACCCTGACTATAGTGAAATCAGGGCTATAGTGATAGTGAAGCGCTTGCAGCGATTTATTAATTCAGCTATAGCTAAAGTACACTGGATATAATGAACTGCTGTATATAGTGTTGGCAGTGGCCTTGGCACAACTTAGATACAGGGACGTACCAAATAACATAAGAATTAAGATGAACGTGGATTTAGCCAGCTATCAAGACTGGATTGCTTCTTCTGTGTTGCTAGATACTGGTTGAGAGACCAGTGGGTATTAAACAAAGGTTTTGCAAAATCAGAAATGATGATGCAAGAAGATCCAGATACTGGTGGAAGAGAAGAGACTGGAACAGCGTGAAAGTAATGTGTAAGATCTTGGAGAAAAGTAACAGTTGTGAACCGCTGATAAGAAGTGTTAGGAGCGTCTGTCAAAGCAATTGATTAGCTTGCAAAACTCCTTTAATTTCATCTCTCCGTCTTGCTGGTCTGGTTGTTGTCGAGCCTGACAGATTTTCCATTTTTCTAATACAGTACGTCCAAATCTGCGTTGTGGAGGCATAGCGGTCGATTAGTCTGGTTGGCACAAGCCCCTCGTAGAGGTACGATCCGATGCAGTCTCTACCCGAGTGGGAAGTTGGCGTTCTCTAGGTTCCATGTCGAGCGAGTTGGTATTTGTAAAAATTACAGAGGCCAAAAACAAGCTTGCTATTTGGCACTTTGGCACTATTATCGAGCTCCATACGGAACACATTATGCAGTTGATGGGACCCACAGGAGGGGTGGTGGCAGAGGGTATTTGTGGAGCAGCAATCGTGGTAGATAGTGAGGGGGATGGTGGTGTTGTGGGCTTCTTTCAGCTGGGAGAACAGGGGGGGGAGGGACTGGGCGACATGCCTAGCTCTCGGTGATCTTGTGGATAGGGGTGGACCGTGGTTAAGTATGGGAGTGGTTTTTTTTCTTTGAGCCCATTCATTACTCGTATTCCGGCTATATAGGCTCTGAATGCGATTAATGACTACCACTTAAATATACACTAGACGAGAGACCGCAAGGGAAAAACCACAAATTGTTGCATGTCAGCCATGGCAAAATCCCTCATAGTACATAGCGCTAGACAGCCAAGGGGTGATTCAACGGTTAAAAAACCTACGGTACCTACACGCGACCACGGTCTTGGATAGAAGAAAGTCTAGTGGAAAAAATGCAAGAGCGCCCCAGGACGTTGATGTGGGTCAAGGGGCACAATAAGGTTGAAGGGAATGAAAAAGCAGACAGGACAGCAAGGAGGGCGGTGAAGAAGGGAAAGCGAGCGCAGGAGACAGTGATCGCCACACCGGCGGGTATTAAGCAAGAATTCCCAATATACCCAAAGGCACCGGCACACATGACATGGTCTCCGATGGCGGTGAAGGGGTTAGTGTAGATGATCACAGACAAAGGACCCCAACGACAATGGCTCTGGGAGATAGGAAAGTGCGAGGAGCAGTGGTGTGTATGTGATGGAAGGACAGCGCAGAACGCAGCGCACTTGATGGGGTGCCCATGGGTAGGGGACGGCAAAGGAAGGACAAGGGAGATGCTGTGGGAGGATGAGAAGTGGTGTGAGGTGGTGGCGGAGTTTATCATGTAATTTGTAGATAGCGGGGAGGGCAGGGACTGACCCGCGGGGAAGAGAGAGGCCACCCGGTCCGCCGGGAGCTGCAGTCCATCGCCATATTCTATATAGGATGAATGCGATTAATGATTCTTTAAAAAAATCCCTCATAATTTCAGCATATATAGACCCAACACTTTTCAATCACACTCCTCTCAGCCCCGCCCCCCAGCCCTCCCAACCTATCCACCTGTTCTGACCCATACGTCAATACGACCCGTTCATCAATCGGACCCTATTGGCGGGCCCAGCCCATTCACCAATGTGACAACTACAGTAATATTAATATTAATATAATTATCTTCTCAGTCAGCTTCTGCCTCTTCCTCAGTCTCTCATATTGGGGCCCCTGATATGAACTATACATTGAACACTCGAGTGCTACGGAAGAGAGCATGATATATTTTCTTTTCTTGGTTTTCTTTTATTTTTATATCAAATATTTTTTCTTTATCCGCAGCCCTTAATTGTCCATAGTTCCGTATATAGAAGATAATTTTATTAATATTATTGTAGTTTTCACATTGGTGAATGGACTGGGCCCATTGATGAACGGGTCGGCCATTAGCGCGCTTGATGGATGAGCCGGCTCAACCGCCAATAGGGCCCCATTCATATATCGACGTATGGGTCAGTACGTATAGACATGCACATTGCTGGTTGGGCCACCCAGCCCAGCCATAAATGTGTACTAGACATGCACATTGCTGGGTGGACCACGTAGCCCAGCCATAAATGCGTACTAGACATGGATATTGCTGGTTGGGCCACCCAGCCTATTCAGCAATCAACTGGTTAGTTCCGTACTGCTTATAAGAAGCCTAGATATCCTCACTGAATCCTCAACCTCCCACTTCTCTCGTTATGCTTACAATGTCTGCTTCCACTCCGCATAACAGGGCAGAAGAAGCCTTCCAAGCATGGGCAAGTTCGGATGAAAACCTCAATCGTGCTCGTCTGAGCACCGACAAATACACCAATATATATCAATTCTCACCTCTCCCAATGCTAAACCTCCACCACATTTCAAAGATAAACTGGAAAGGCAGATACCGCATCCACTGGGAAACAAGACTCCATGTCGCTTTTCAAGACATATGTACGAACTAACTCAGAGAAGGTGATATCTGTGCGCAAAACAGGTGG
>Ga0307514_10001890_pt1 | contig 23080 bp, 28 predicted proteins | sample 16_EM_MG_FD_203088 | JGI IMG/M metagenome (GOLD analysis project Ga0307514, IMG submission 203088) | Populus trichocarpa ectomycorrhiza microbial communities from riparian zone in the Pacific Northwest, United States - 16_EM | ecosystem: Host-associated > Plants > Roots > Unclassified | place...
CCAGCCTCCATTAACTGGTAGAATACATGGAAATTACGTTCAGCTTCGCTCCTCACTACAACCCTACTCTTCTCGAGTAGATACCAATCAATGTTTGCACCGGCAATGCTTCCATCAGGCGAGAAGCTGATGCGAATGAACTTTCCGAATCGGCTGGAGTTGTTGTTTCTCTGGGTTTGAGCATTGCCGAAAGCTTCCAGAATTGGATTGGCCTGGAGAATCTGGCGTTCAAGAAGACCAAGTCGACCCTTGGAAGAGAGATGAGATGCCGAAGAAGAAGGGCTCATCGACACATGCTTGCTATGTCTCTTCATGGAGGCAGCGCGAGGTAAACCAATGGTTGGCATAACACCGAACGAGGGAAACGATGATAGAGATGGGGATTGGGAATGTCCTGGTGTCGTCGGAGGTGCGTATGTGTCCGTGGCAATTGCAGCAAGGTATGAAATAACCTTTTTCGTGCTCTCAGTTTTACCGGCGCCGGATTCACCACTGTGCAGATGTCAGTCGAAATTCCAATCGAGGATCAAGTGCACAGACGTGATGAGGATGCTCTGGTTCTCGCGTTCGTCACCCATGTTCACCCAAGCCCTTTCTGCGATAGCAAAAATGTGTGGCGGGTTCTCGTCCTTCCGTTTTCCACGATACTGGTGTATTATTGCGTCTGAGTAGAGTGGAAGGGCCTGGTACGGATTGATCGCAACTAAGAATAGTCCAGAGTATGTCTGTTTCTCCGTGAGTATGAGACCACAGAGGCGGGGCTTCTTGGGCTCACGTAGATAGCCCCAGAGCCGTATCGTAGGCGGAGATTATGAACCACGCTGGCTTCGTTCAAAAACGAAAGGTCGGCAATATCACCCACCCTATCGAACTTTGGCGGATTCTTTTTGGACAAACTGTATCCTGGTAATCGTCGGATCTGATTCCTGGGGTCAAAACTGGTATAAGCTGATAAAAAGGGTAACAAACGCCACGTCCACCATCGAGCACGACTTCGACCATATCATCTTTGTCACTTCTAACCCATCCCGAAAGGTATCCTTCTATATCATCAGGTACCCAGACCCACGTCTTCTCGCTGACTTGAGCCATGAGGTCTCTCGTGGTGTCCGAGTTCTGGTGTGACAGCAGTGTAGACATGGTAGAATGTCCCACAGAATTAGATCGGTGTTGGGAAACAATACCAGTGCCTGGTATCGTGTTTGGAGCACTGATTGGTGGTGCTTTGAAGTAACCCCGAGGTGAAGCCAGGGAATGCTGAACTTGGTCAGTTTCCGCTAGGTCCGTTGAGGTTCAACCAAAGAGACAGACGCGGACGCTGGGGCACGTGGTCCCTGACTCCTTACGTAAACTTTGTCAAACGACAGTCGCCCGAAGTCCATAAAACTGATCCTTTGGGTTATCTCGTCTACTGCATCGCACCCACCCATCCTGGTCCAGGCCCCTCAGTCCTTATGTACCTTTCTCCGTACGTATATCTATTTTTTCCTCTTGTAATTGGTCCCCCGCCGCGTTTCCTCCTGACGAGCACAGAGCAATCGGAAAAGTCACTGGGGTTTCCCACGTTCTGAGCCATAGTTAGGTTCGTGGTTCTTTTACGATATTGAGTGACTGTCTGTAAGGCCGTAAATATCTCCGAACGCTGTAGAAGGGTGCCGATAGCCGAGGTTTACTCGTGAATATCTGGGGCCCTCCACATAGTGTATGTCAATGGAATTGGAAGTTCAAACACGACGACGACGCGAGCACCCAGTGGGATTGGAGTGGGTGAGATTGCAACCCTCCCTGACTTCCGTAGCTCGAACGGTTGCCCCGTTTCGAGCGGAATGGCTTGACCGCCGTTACTCCAGGTGCGCGGTTTGGAGACAATATTCCCGACCCGACAGAGCGGTCGGGGTCCTAACAGTTCCCTTATCAGGGCACAGATATTGGTTTACACGGTTTACGAACTTACAGACAGTCACTCACTGGGCACACCGGTTTTCCTTCAATTTGTTTAACCGCGTAAAGCAATCCCGATCCCGACGTTTCCCAAACATTCCGGACTCAGTGCTATGTGCCCGCACACGCAAGGTTGTCAAATCGAAAAGCCGGCGGAAGCGCACCAATGCTCACTACATTCTGGCGAAAACGAACGGACAGATATCAGCTGTATCTTGTGAATCCCAGGTACATCAATAAAAATGTTGTCTCGATACTGGGGAAGGAGTCGGGGATTGGCGCCTGCGCCACTACGATAATTACTGTGGTGGGCGCCGGGCGTGGTTCGACCCGTGCTAAATACATAACAGTCATAAAATACAGGACAATCATGGGATACGTCGGTGTGCGTGAGTAGAGGGATTGTCAACGACAAGTATTTCCGCTTGCCAGGAGCTTAACCTGTCATTATCGTCCTTGTGACTGAAGAGACGTGTCAAGCGGAGGTCTTCGAACCTGATCCCACTCTCTCGGTCGTTCATAATCTTCCAGTTGGGATCAGGGTGGGGGAAGCGCAAGTATGAGTGATTCTGAGTGGGTGTAGTCAAAGATCTGATAAATTCATGCGTACGAGGGAGACCTACGGTCATGAAAGCTTGGAAGTGCTGAGCCACCACTACGGCGAGCAGTCCTCTGGTTAGGGGGCCGTACTGACGACCACCCCTCTCACATATCTCCGTTGGGATAGAAGCAATCCAAGAAATGTGGCCGTACCCAGGCCACTGAGAACGCGGATCAGCGACTAATTGGCACCCAAGGACTGCACACTCACGAGGATATAAAATTGGATCTCGTTGTGGTCGAGGCTAAGCGCTTCAAAGACTCGCTCCTCGGGTGCAACGACGAGACCCTCGGCTCCATGTTCTACTACATCTGCCAGTGATGCTCCGGGGTCCGGGTGCCCACTCTTCGACTGAAACCAAATTGATTGAACACCGGTCGCAGATCTCGGGGTTATGATCCGTTGTGGCAGGATTCGCGCTGCCTGTTGTATAGAATCGTTCCTCAGGGCAACAGGAAGCCGAGCAAGTCCGCAGTCGATGGTTTTCCTACGGTCCTTCTTTATGCTGGCAGTAGGCGCGTTCTGATGGCGATGAATGTTCTCTGTATTAGGACTTCGTTCCCGGCTGTGGCGGTTGTAGCTAGCATTAGAACTTTGGCGCTACGGTCTGCTTTAGTATACCGCTCATCAGAGATTTGTCTGAGCTCACCCTTCCACCAGGGAAAGCGTCCAGGGTAAACGAGGGAGACGGCACTGCTGCCTCAGACGGAATGTAGGAGTTGGTATTCGACTGGGACAACATGTCGTTCGAACCAGGGAGAAGTATGAGATGGAAGATGGTTGGTTTGAAAGCTGGGAAGTAGAGCCATCCCAACACACCGACGGATTTTATAAAAGTCTGTGGAGTCCACCATGGTCAACGCAGGAAAGCATCGTTTTGATCCCAGCCACCCAGATCAAGCGGAATGAAGATAGTGGGCCGGTGGTGGTTCCAACAAGTTGAGCCGTGGATAGCGGCACGGTCTGTCCACAGTGGCCCCTTGAAATCACGTTTCGCTTCAAACCGGCGGTCCTTACCATTTCGAGCAATGCAGACGGGACGCGTCATCGAAAGAGGTGACAAATGAGGTACGAGGTAGAGCAACGCGTTCATCCCGGATGTTTCAGCCTATGTCCATGGCTAGGGAAATGAGAGCCATGCAAACCTCAAGGCGGGTCGCATCATTCGACTGAATATGAACCCGTGATTTGAAGTTCTCACGGACTCAACCTTGCCGATCATCCACCACTCATGGCCTCGCAAGCCAAAGATCGCCACTCCGCGCAACTTGCTCGGTCATTGGCAGGGTTCAACGAAACGATCACACAGACAAAGTCTCTACTAGAGCAGTTCTCCACAGACCTCGATGCCATGAGAACTTTGACAGCGATCCACGTCTCGCAGTACGCATCACTGCCCTTTGTCTGCTCCAAAATTAAATGGGATTCTGTACAGATTCATGACAGTGGCAAAAGATATGGACACAGGAGCATGGAGGAATGAAAAGGAATCAGATCACGAAAAATAACAACATATGTACGGCATAAGTTATCCTTAATGCTACAGGGATCATCCTGGACCTCCAGAGAGCATAGCGTACAAACCGAGGTAATAACTACAAACAAGGCGGAAACAAGCGTTGATATTCAGACCATCATACCCCCATTAAATTGAGGAAGACTTCCGCCTCCCAGCAGAAGCGAGAAGTCCGAATCGAATTGCGTGTTCGACATCTCCGCAGGTGAGACCGCTGTGTCCGTAACTCCATAATCTGAGAGCCCCAGCTCAGTAAATATCGGATGATATACACTGTCTTGCGACAAAGGTGTATCGAGGAGAGAAGGTGATGATTGTAGGTGACAATTGGGCATGTCCGGGGAGATGTTAAGAGCTGACGGTTGCTCTGGAACTAATCCGCAGAACATCTCCGAGGGCCCTGTTTCAGAACCGGAATCGGGGGATGAATGAGAATGATCAGAATAATGGTCAGCAGAGACGCTCTGCGATCTTGTCGTTGAAGGGGTTTTCCTCCGTACCGGTCGTAACCAGGGTAAGCGTGGCATCTTCTTGTCTTGTGGCCCGGACCTGTGATGCACATCAAGCGGAACGCCAGCCACTGCGAGCATTTATGAGCAGTTTTTATCGAGAGTTGAGTTTAGTCACCATACCTCGGCAAAACTCTTCCATGACATCACAGGAACGCAATCCGCAGATGTACCGCCCGCTGAACTGTCTCAAAAGCGCGACGCAAGAACGCAAGGCGTTCATAGAGGTGGGGATTAGGTGTTGTAAGGGAGGCGATGTGCAATTCAGCAAGACAGCAATGATAGTCCTTCCTGCTTGGGTCAGTTGGTGGATGACGTGGATTCCGTCTACTTGGAAGGTCAGGAGGAGTGTGCAACACACGCAAGAGGTACATACAGTATGTCATCAATCCTTTTGTGGCGATGTGGATGTGGGCTGTCACTATCTGGAGTGTGCATGTGTGGGCGTCTATGATCGCCTTCATCTCCGCTTCTGACTGCTCTTCCGGACCGTTATACCACCTCTCCGCAAGGAGTTCTTGGAACCGGTGTCTGTGAATGAGCATTCGGACGAATTGCTCTACGCAATGAAACCTCTCTGCTTGGGTCACCCGAATAACATCCCCACTCGACATCGTCTCCACGCTGTACGCCCAGTGAGGGGAGATGTTCTGACAAATCTCATTCAGAAGAGACTCTTCCTCCACTAGTTCCTGGGGATGTGGGCCTCCAGAAGCCATGTTTGCTGCGCGGACGAACAAGGGAGAAGCCCGCCCAACCGGGTTGAGTGCCATGCGATTGAGGACGGACTCGAGGACGACGAATACTTTGACAACGGCCATGAACACCTCGATCCTGCACGGCGTTCCAGCGGGCTGCTCTCCGATGCCTTCGTGGGTGATGAACTCATCGTCCACTGCGATAGGTTCCCCGACATCACAGTCCCTCATCCTGATCATAGGTGGCCTCCCGAAGTGGACACTAGCCTGTTTATCCCACAGGTATACGCAGAAGAAGGTTCGCCTCCTCACTTCATCCTCGATCGGGTCGAAACATTCGAATGCCTCGGAATCTCTGTGGAGTCCAAGGTCGATGGCAAGGGTGACAGACTCCGCAAGGAGAGCAAATGCGCGTGAAAGTCTACCAGCACCAGTGGCATACACCCCCGCGACAAGTACCGCCTGAACAGTGCGAACAGTTGGACGATCAGCTGAGGGTGTGGTCCGTAACCGCCCGAATAGTTCAAACCAGTGTGTTCCGGCAGAGCCCCCATCTTCCGGATCCGCACGAGCACGAGGGTCGTCAATGTGCCTGGACGCTAGACAGCATATCGCCACGATAAGCGCCGCAAACCCCGGTTCTCCCCACCGTGATGGATTTCCGTAATCCTAAAGAAACCGGTTGGCCAGGTCCAAAAGGTTGAAGAATGCGGGACTCACCGACATGAAGGAGGGGACGTGGAGAAATGGCATAATGTAGTAGGAGGTGGATAAATAACACTGTACCAACCTGGTCCTGACGTCAGGTCTTGCACGTCGGAAGAATGGAATATGCGTACGTGTCGATTAGATCTGGAGGTATGACTGAAGTGACATAGCGCCAAACAGCCTCTGGATTTACATCTGTTTTGCGAGGCGAGCGATCTGGAAACCAGTCATCTGTAGGTAATTACGCTCAGAACTGTATAGATTCTTTTTCTTTCTAAGGCTTGCTAACCGGTCCCGGTTGAATGTCTTTCAACCAACGAATCCAAGAAGGGAAGTCCCGAGGTTTCACCCTGCCAACGGGGATAACCGGCATCGTCGAGGTACATATAGGATGGTGATAGAGGCATCCTACGAATGGAACCCGCAAACCTTTCGGCGGAATTCGCGCAACCGGGTACAGTAGGGGTGACACCTTCGGGAGGGCTGCTTCGAAACAACTGATTCGGGGAAGTAGGGATAACCCCATGTTCGCCGTTTCTATTTCCGTTGGTGGTGAAACACAAGGATGGATCGATGAGGGGATATGAATTCAAGTTCGGAGGTGGGACTGGAGAGGGGTACGCTTGGGCAGATGCGGGAAATGTTGTTCCATGGGTAGGAGGTTGCGGGCTGGAGGATGATGTTGTAGGGTTTACCAATCCGTTCGCTGCGAAGACAGATGGTGGAATGGCTTGTATCAGCTGTTCTAACTGTCTCATACGAGCCTCGATGCCCGCCGTTTTTCTGCAACATCGTTAGACCACCGCTTGGAGACATGATAAATGAAACATACTTTGATTTCTGGCCCTTCTTTCCGTTCTCCTCGAAGGTACATGCTGAGCCAGACGAGATGCATGCTTGACAAGGGTTACCGTCGTCGCAACGGATCCTCCTGCGCCTGAAATAAAAAGTTTGGTCAGGACCATCTGAACATCCGCCACTATAGTAGCGAAACCATCATGCCTGCAACGATCGCAAGCTCTGCGTGCGACGGGGAGTAAGTTGTGTCATCGATGGGTGAGACGAGGAAGTAACTCGCCTGCCCAACTTGAACCTTCTCTCCTTCATAGCTGCGGTGGCGGACTTGAGTTCACTGTTACGCTCGGCGACAGGCATAGAAGAGGTAGCGAGCTTGGGCTCCCGATTTGAATGATTTTGGTCGGTAGCATCCATGGGGGGTAAGGTCGATGCTTATAAGGGACATGAAGATTAGTTTTTCTGGGGTAGTTTGATCCTATTAGCCCATGACCATGGTTATTTCCGGGGGTGGCTGAACAAAATAGCCAATCGTGAAAACCTCCAAATCAAATCGTTTCAGGATCTATAAAGTACATGCCACGGCGTGGAAGGGGGAGGTGTACATTCGGACAAGAGCGACCAGGGATACATTACAAAATCCTTCTTTCCCCGGCACCGTATTTCCAAGTGATCAGCCAGACTTACTTGTTCCGAAACTCCCTGGTCAGGTCAACTGTATTCTTCAGTTGTTCGAAAATGACGAAGATCAGAATGGTCGTGGGTTGCAACCTGGTCCAGGCGGGTACCCAGCCCTTGAAGACGAACATCGGACCTTCGTTGCGCAACGAATTCTTGATCACTTCCAGCGTAGACTACGTAACAGAGATCATTCGACGCGAGGCCGGCAGATCTAACACATGGAAAATACGCACCCGTGATCCCGATCCGGATGCGTTCATGATTCGGCTCTGAGCACGAGGTCAGCAATTGTCAGGTCGGGTCTTAGGGTTTGACGAGCCTTCAGTACGTCAGCCGGAGAACACACCGTCGTGGCTACGGTTCCCTGGAATGGTCAATTGTCAATAGTGAACACTCAGACAACAAGAAAAATCGCAAACCGCGCCAAGGCTTGCAGCTACATGGCAAGCCATATTGTCATCGAAATATGGCGTCTTCAGCAGCTCGCGCTTGAAGAAGTCATACCTGTCGAGGGCTCAGGCAGGAAAGGGACAACGGGTCACACGGAATGATACATACGATGCTAACTGACTGGCGTTCATCAGGATTGCACGAACAACATTCGGACCAACCCCTCGACCAAGGGAAGAGAAACCTTCCTCCCGTACCATCTATGGTCATTTTGAGAATAAGTGCGGGTGCACCTGTGGCGTGAGACTTGCCCTAAACAATCCATCGAAGCAGTTCTTATAGTTCAGCCGCTTGTCCACTGGCTTGGCCATATCTCCTTGCAAGCGAACCTGCGCAAGACGTAAGCCGGTGGAAACCGGGAAAAGACCCGCGGAAAACAAACCATAATGATCTCTATGGGTGAAGACATGAGTCGGGAGGCATGCGGTGTAGCTAATTGCGGGACACGAACCTCCGGGGTTTCCAACAAACCCAGCGATACCACCAGCTGTTGAGCGAATGAAACTCGAATCACTGGTGGGCGATAATATTTACGTACCCATACACCCGGCTAGTGCCAACTTCCAAGGGGGGGCGGAAGGACCTTAAACCGGTGAATGCGCGGAATACAACGAAGTGGGGCTATACATTACATACCAGCACCAAGGAACTTCTTGCTCTCGTCGTACGCCCAGAACCTGCAGACAGAGTAGCTCATCTGCCGCATCCAGGTTCCGGAAATGCCGTCAAAAAGTCCTCGAACACCTGAGACCCAGCGATATCATCAGTCCCATGCAAACGGCCATCGGTAACGCCACTCACCCGCGGTTCGTACCGTCTTTTTCAAAGACTGAACCATGCCCTTATCTCCAGATGCCTGGAGTCTGACTTTGGTGAGATCGAGTGGGCTACAAACGACATTACGTCATTAACGACGGTGTCTGCCTAGGTGAGAGGATCTGAGATGATTACTGGGTTATGGACGCCGCGATAGTTGCAGCAACACCTGAGGAGAATGTTACTGAGGAACGCACGATCGCCATGCATACAGCTAGCACACACCTCCCAGCCAGAATGGATAAGGAGCCTTCTTCGGCGCATTGATGGTAGTTGTAGACGCCATGTGACCCGACCCGATCTAGGTCGATGAAAGCGGGGGAAGATGAGAGAGCGACGACCAGGGGACCGCTGGTGGTGGTCGTAGAGGCAAAATGGTCGCGGCGAAAAGTCGGTGATGACCGTGTGACGCTCAATTGACAGGAAGGGCCCGGTCTCATGATAATGCCCCACCATCACAGCCCATTGTGGGGCAGAGAACAGTGAAGAAAAAAAACAAGTATTCAAGGCTATGGAACGAGTTTACTCGTATGAAGAGTTCAAAAACTGGAGTAATTTTTCCCTGTTGCTATCCCTCTCCAGATCAGCAGCGTCCTTATGCACTTTCAGCTTGATCTGCTCGAAACGGAAGGTTCCTCGAGTTAAATCCGGCACTGTTGCGATAGGCAATGAATGATGATTTCAACAAACCTTCTTCCCAGTCAGAACACTCCTTCGAACATCCTTTTCATTGCGACCGCAGTTCTTACTCCGTTTTCCCCCGTGCCTTCTTTTTTTATCTTTCAAGCGCTGCCTACCCGATCCATGTTTGGACCGCGAAGACGACATTGAAGAGTCTGAGGACCAGCTTCGAGAACGCGAACGAGAGTGGGACCGTGACGGGTGTCTCCGCTTTCTTTTGTGTGAATGAGATGGTGACGATTGATTCTCCTCTCCGGAACCGTCCTGATACCTATCCCGGGAGTTTTGCGGAGTATGTGACCGCGTTGATTTGCGCATCTAAATAACAACGAAAGCTGGGCAATGACTACATTTGTAATGGCACACGACCTACGCTGGAGATCCGGCTTCTATCACGTTTCCGTCCTCGGTGATGGTGGCGCTAACATCAGCTTTGAGCCGACTCTGATTCGATGCGAGACAACGCTAAACGTACACCGTTACTTGGTGAGAAATCGCGACCCTTGAAGTCAGGGCGACGGCGACGAGACTTTGATCCTTCCCCCAGATGAGAGTAGGGTTCATCGCGCTCCCTTTCCCTTGACCGTGAACGAGATCTTCGGTCTGCTCAAGGGAGGAGGTATGCGGCATGTGGGCGTCCAAAAATCAAATCATGACGGTTGAGGTGTAATTCCGTGTTCATGAGAGCAATTTGTCGTGGCCAGGAAGAGGAAGTCAGGTTTTTCGACGATGGTAGTGATGAAATGTCTCTCACCATATTCTCGACGATGTCTTTCTGAGGGGCACCCAGACATGTTTTTGTGGCGGTCCAGCGATGAGGACGACGGCGGTGACTTTAGTCGGACAGCGGAAAGTGCCGAAGTTGGGTGATTGGCTTCCACGTGATCGACGCATCTTAACCTTGGATTTCTTTTGCTTACTACAGTCCAGCCGACTCATACCCGGGATGTTAAAAACGCTGAGATACCCAAAGGTCACGGGCAAGTGCAGGGGCTCTCAAAAATTTCCCAACATGCGACTTATTGTTCTTCCGAAGGCTATGATATTGTCGAGCAAATTGGTGGCGGAGGTTTCTCGATGTGAGGGCCACCCTACGGTGACAAATCACACTTGAGATTGCTGACTCTCCACGTCCTGTATCACTTGTATCGGTGATGTAGGGTATTCCGGGCGGTTCACTATGAAGAACATCGGGTGGCAGCATGCAAAGTCGTGGCATTAACGCCTGAAACGAAATCTTACGATCGCAAGATGATAGAGAAGGAGATCCAGGTCCATTCAGCTTTGAAACACCCTAATGTCCTCGAGTTCATGAACGCCGTTATTGTTGAGGCGAATGGAAAGTCTCGTTATCACCCTGGGATCTACATGCTGCTGGAGCTTGCCGCTGGCGGTGACCTTTTCGACAAGATTGGTATCCTGCTTTCGCATATTTCGTGACTTGAACCTGATCAGCGAGGACAGCGCCGGACGTTGGTATAGACGAAGAGATTGCCCATTACTACTTCACACAGATCTTGTCCGGAATGGTTCGGCCACTCCCTCAGCGACGTTCTGCACCAAACTAAACTGGCCCCACCGTCAGGACTACGTACACACAGAAGGTGTCTGTCATCGTGACCTCAAGCCGGAGAACATTATGCTCGACGCAGCGGGTGTTCTCAAGATATCCGATTTCGGTTTGTGCTCCGTTTATAAACTGAAAGAGAGTGGCAAGACACGCCTTTTGAGCGAAAGGTGCGGGAGTTTGCCTTACATAGCTCCAGAGGTGGGTGCCTCAATTGTCCCGGACTCATCAAGTGTTAACCGCCCTCAAGCTCGCCGGAAATGCCCCCTATAAGGCAGAACCGATCGACGTTTGGGGTATTGGTGTCATCCTTTTTACTATGCTTGTCGGAAGTGGGTCAACCCGATTTTTTATATGGATCAGTCATGTCAAACCTCCCCAGACACACCTTGGGATGAGCCGTCTGAGAAGAGTTTCGAGTTTTGTGCCTACGTAAATGGCGAGATCTTTGACATGGACCCCTGGAATAGGCTTTCCCCGACAGTGCTCAGTAAGCCGTTTCGGTATTTTCATCGCTCGTGTCATATTGAACGGAGTCAGGCTTGATCACGCAAATGTTGAATATCAACCCAGATGAGAGGTTGACGATCGCAGGGACTGTCCAGCATCCATGGGTATCACGGTTGGTCTCCTCGGTTATCTCTTCAGTATCTCAAGACTTACCCAATAAAGCGCGAGTCAAGTTGCGAATCAAGGTCCTATTGCTTTAGCACAGAGACTCACTCAATCGCTACGAAATGCGGGAGACCTGGAGATCGCTACTCCGCAGCGTTTGTGAGTCTTTATCGAGCCACCCAGGGCCCAGATGCCAACCGTTTCTTTAGCGAGGGGAAGGTCGACCCCGATGGAGATCAAATCATGGGAACTGCTACCGCTCATAACTCTCAGTTTACGCAGTCATTACTCCTTTTCGTGAGTGATATCCAACTGTCCAGGCGACACGTGCATAACTCGTGGGCTCCCTCTCTTAGTCCCAAACTCAATCCGGAACCAGGTATACCCCATGCCTAACGAGGTTCTACTGTTCGCTTGGGGCTAGAAATATGATGAAACTCATCCACAAGAGCTTGCTGAGCTTCAATGTCAAGTGCAGGGAATCGGATCCCGTCTCTCGAGACACTGGGAGATCAGACAAACAGCTCAGGTTGCGAATTGGTGGCGTGGATCGACGTAAGGTCAGGTTCAAGGGTTGGGTGACCGTAGAGAATTTTGTCTATGGTGACGTTGAAGGTAGTTTCGTGGTCATGCAAAGAGACGAAGTGAATTTTTCTATCCGGATCGGTATGATGACTTCTGACTACCATTGAACCCCAGGGTTCACCACTGTCCTGGCGACAATTATGGAAGGCATTAATCAAGCACGACGATGTCAGCCCGCACGTTTTGAGGAAATAGGAATTGACCCGTACACGAGTCATCTCCAACTCATATTTTTGCTATGCCTATCCGTAGAGCCTGCTTCTTATAATTCATCGAATATATTTAATGGGAACGCAGACGAGGCAGAGATACGGAACAGCAGAAATGGGTCGACGACCAAGCAACAAGAAATCAACCACAGTGATCAGTTACGAGAAGCGCGAGTGCAGAGGTAGCCCCTTTCGAGCTGAGCATGTTCCGGGCTGTCCAATTCTACGCCGAGGTCCTCAAGTAGTTCAGCTGCCTCCTTTGGGCCTGTTGCCTCCAAAGCGATGTCTCTAAGCCTTAACAGGGTTAGCATACATTTGCATCCACAAGGAGACGACATGAAATGGTACACGTTGAAGACCTTCCTCCTGCTGACCCATTCTTGCCTCCACCTTCTCCAATCTTCGTCGAGCTGGGCGAGGTCAGATGCAGAGATGATGGAGGAGCCAGCTCTCAGCGGCTCCAAGTATTTAAGGGTCGTGGAAATCTTGACCCCCGTTGGGATGAAAAGAGTCAGTCAACGAAAGTAAGGACAACTATATGCGCACCTTTTCTTCGGTCCGCACAACCTGTTCGTCGAGTTCTGGATCTGTGGGGGTAGACTTGATTTTTGCTAGTTCTGGGCGGGGGTTAAACGTCCCGGCTATTAAGGGGAAGTTCGCCACACCGCACACCTGTTGAGAGAGATTTGACTTCTGCCGCAAGAAGCTTGTTCTCTTCTTCGACATCTTTCAGCTGTACCTCAAGTGTGACGAGCTTTTCCGCAGGCAAATTCTCGATGTTCGACTGATTATAAACGAAAAAGGTAGATTTCCCTGGAAAGAACTGAGCGAGATACCCGTGGGTTGTGGAAGCACTGACCGTATGTCTTCTGCGTTACATCTCCCTTCTCGGCGAGGGTCAGGAGAATCTTCTGGGTTGCCGTCTTCGGAACAGCTCCCTTCAGATTAGAAGAAACATCAACAGCACCGAAAGGGCGATTCATCTGCGGGATCGAAGTTCAGTGCGCGTTCGCCAGACGATACCTCGGTCAGCACTTACGCGTTTGAGGTACTGTAAGACCGCGTCCTCAGCTAGCCAAGGTACGTGAGCCTACAATATTGTTTCCCACCAGCCTTAACTACCTTCTTGGCCCTTCAAGGTCGCCACTTTTGTTTCTGCCTTCTTTCCAGAGGTCATGGTGGATGATCGTCTTGGGGATCGTGAGAAACAGAGGAACCGGCGGGATCAAGATAAGGTAGGGCTCAATCAGATTCGACCGGTCTCAATTTGACGAAAAAATCAAAATCTCTCTTCTTTCCCACACCGGAAGAATATCACCTTGGGGGCCTGTTAGGAGAGATGTCTCGAATGTTCCTCCAAGCTGGATTGTTCGTAATTCTTACACAAACAGAGATTTTGGGTCGCTTACCTCATTAACCGCACCACACCGGCCCGGTGCTCCGTCCTCCTTAGTGGGGAGAAAGTATCCACTTTGGCTTTTGCCTCGTCTCAAGTTTTACCTGCACCATGACATCCCCGCTAGACTCAATCGTGGTCGCTTTAAAGCGGGAGGAAATTATCCCAGATGTTATTCCTCCCGACTTCACTCCGACTTTCTTGTTCTCCATTGTATACCCCACAGGATGCGAAGTTGCAACCGGGAACACTTTGTTCAGGGAGGACACTCTCGATGAACCTGACGTCGTTATCACCCCGATGAACCTTCCCTTTGCGAACGCTGACAGCACCGGTGAGGGAGACGACCTTACAAAGGAGGTGTCGTACACACTCGTGATGGTGGATCCGGATGCACCATCCAGGCAGGATCCTCGGTACCGCCAATTTAGGCACTGGGTTGTAAGAATTACCTGTTCCGTTGCGCTGTGCATGCACATCCTCAGGACCTACTTGTCGAATTAGATCTCAGGTGTCAAGTCCGCACCTCAGGGTTCGACGAGCGAAACTCAGGGCTTGGCTTGCTTGAAGCCGAAAGCGGCTGCAACACCTTACAGGCCTCCAGATCCTGCTTCTGGTATACATCGTTATGGTAAGTGGTGTCGTGGAGTTCCCATAATTGATTCAACGAACTCCCGCTCCAGTGTTCTTGTTATTCGAGGAGCCTGTCGGTGGCTACGAAATCCCTCCCGACGCGCCGGAACGCGGCGCAGAGGTGGAACAACGGAGAGGTTGGAGTGTCGTTGCCTTTGGAGAGAAGTATGGACTAAAGTTGGTGGGAGCGGACTTCTTCCTTTTGGGTGCAGTAGACATTGTCCCTGTCGCTGTTCAATGAGACCAAGGGGTGAAAAAAACGGAGTGTCAAAGAAACTTTTAATTACATACAAGCAAAATCTAACGACCCACTAGCGTGGACGTGAATACATGGCTCGGAGAAATCCTTACAAACATACAAGCAGTTGACACAGATTACAGAGCGGGTTACGGTTGGAAGTACAGTATTCGTCAAGAAGTCAAGAAAGGAAAGCACGACTGATCCAAGATGGGAAGGTCTCCGTCAAGGCTTGAAGTGATATGGGGATAATTCATCATGATAGGTCGTAATCAAAGGATGAACGCTATGTTGGTATCCTGTCCAAGGGAATCACGGTAAACAGCTGACAGAACGATGACAGATAGGAGGTCATACTATCTTGTGTGAACTCGAGAGCTGGGGTTTCTGATGGTAGTTCTTCCGCAAGATTTCCCGAACGTCCTTCAGCAACTGCTGATACGACTGTTTCGGATTCGCATCTACCGCAAAGTTGGTTCTCCCGATTCTGAAAGTGAAAATAGACGAGGAACGCACCAAGACATTTCATGAATGCGTAACTCATCGCGCCGACGGCTAACCCGTTCTTCACCACATCAGCGCTCGTCTGGCTATCATCGCACCCGCTGAATGAAATCTGTCGAAATTGAGTTGGAGTGCTTCCCGTTCGCGGAGGCAATAATCAATGCACTTACTACGTCCCCGGCGGAGGATTTGGTCCTACGGAACCTGTTCGATACTTCGCTCTTCTTTAGCCGCCCGTTGCTATGATACTGCAGATGGTGAAATTAGAACGAGAACTTGACGCATCCCATTGCACTCACAAGGTAAACCAGATCTAGACGGGATACCGATTTAGGAAACCGTCGGTAGAATGTTAGGTTGAAACGCCGCACCAAGAACGGAACCTGAATGGCACGACTAGCGGTGAGGCCGCATGTCAGCCGGCGCATCACGAAAATAAGGGGTTATATTGCTTACATCGAAGAGGGCCTGTACCCTGAGTCAGTCGACGGTTCTCAAAATCTGGAAGAGGCGAGATGACTTACAGTTAACCGACAACCATCAGGGATTGGGCGCACCAACAAGTCGTTCATCGTCTGAAGTTTCCCTTTAAGGTCATTGAAGGAAAAGAACGGCAGTCTCATTTACTCACATCGTCAGTGATTATTCCTACACCTCTCTGTTCGTAATCGCGAGGGAAGATGACTGGCGAACCGTCAGTAGTGGGCATACCTTGCGATCCTCTTTACTCACCTTCATCGTATCCGTCAACTTCGTCCCCATCCATGTCACGGATCTGTCCACCATGGCCTGAGTCTAAAAAAAAGCACAAGCAATGTGTGATGTGAAATATGAATAGCTCACTCACAATGGAAAAAGAGCGAGTCATGTTGCTTAGCACCTTTTACCAGCCACTTCATAGCGCCCAGAATATTGGCCTTGGTCGGAAGCCGTCTGGGATCTTTGAGATCTTGGGGGCCGTCCGTCAGGACAACAATATCTTCGGGTTTAAATTTCCAGTGCCCTGTTGGATGGATCGAGTGAGTGGAACTGGAACATTGGAGGACACATGAGTAGAACCTACTCATGAGGAAATTGCGAACGTTCTTGGCGTCGTTCACGCAGCCATTCAATTCCTTGGCAGTCCCTGTATAGTTGATCCCGACCTGAACAGACGCGGCAATTATCAGCGTCAAGTTTGGCGTAAGGGTAAGAGCGATAATACACATACACATACTGCCTTCTTCTTTCCCGTACATTTCGAGTAGTGGAATACTCGCGGACCACCCTGGGCGGGCTTCTGCTTCGGGGCAGGTGACTGTACTGTGTCCTGGGGGTTTGAAGATCCAGCGTACTGTGGCGCCTGGTAATAACGCGGAGGTGCCTGTTCGGAGATGGTGTGTTGCGGTTGGGGCATCTCTGGAAAAGCGTTCGGTCTGAGTGTGAGGCGTCGGGGTAAATGAAAGCAACGAACTACGAAGTTTGTTGTGTTCCTTGCTAGGTTTTCGGCTCCTGCTATGGCTCGTCTTTTGGACGCGCGCGTACGTGCCCTGCAATGGGGCTGCAGGTTGTCCTACCTCCTCAGGGAAACCTGGCCTGCTGCCAGTTCAGAGCATGAAGTAGCAAAAGATCGGAAATGGGCGCACTCTGGGAAGTACCTGCGAAATGATGAGTTGGAGCGTGAAAAAGATGAAGGTCACGTACGAAGACTGGTAATCGTTCTGTGGTGTCGACGCAAACTGAACATCGGCAACGCCTGGCGTTGTAATAGTTACGGACTGCTGTTGCCTGCCGAAATGAAAGCAGATCCTCAGCCAAAGCCCTGTAAACATGGTGGGGAATATCGAAGAGCACTGACGGTGCACCCCTGCAAAGTATTTCAGGTTATTGGTTCAGCACGACTGGGGGAGCGCAGCTAGAGAGACTTGCATTTGGGGAAACTGGAAGCCACCGACGAAGTCCGTCGGGGGTGTTCCTTGGTGACTCGCAACCCACTGCATGAGTGTAGCCGAACGAAGTTGGGTGGAGAGAGAGAATGGACAGATTCGATCGTGCGTGGAACAAGAGGCGGGGGATCAGAGCTGCAGAGATATCTCAAAGGGTAAAGCCGTTCAAATGCCCTTTGCAAATCAGACATCGCCGGTGTTCTCACGCGCCCGGAGCATCGTCAGTAATGGCTCACTAGCGCTCACCAGCGTAGAGTGCGTGAGAAATGTAATGCTCCATACTGGTGACTCAGCGGTCGAGGCACTACGGGCACAGCATGCTATGGAATGAAAACCGGTCATGGGTCCTTTCGTCGTCCTCGTCCATCGGAACCATCCGCGGCAGATCTCAGCCCTCCGATACACATGAGTTCAGCTTCATATGATTACAACTACGTTAATCAAGTGCGGACGAAATGGGCTGCGGGCCCATTTGCCGTTTTCATGACACCAGTATTCACTGAATGTTTTATAGCCAAGGGCAAGCGAGGAAAGGCGAAACGTGCTCACCAGCTTTTCGTTGCCATCCCCGGGTCCGATTTACGGATACGGCCCCATTCGTGTTCAGCGCTCGTGAGGAAAACTTGATGGCAGAACTGGGAGGCAGTGTGCGTTTGGCCGCCGCTCGCTCCGACGTTTTAGGGAGTGTCCGGACAGCGCGGGAACTGCTCGTAAGAGTCAGAAAGGCACTCTTCAAATGATGGGGAAATACACACCCCACAATTCTATCTTTTGGTGTCAAGCCAGTACGTTTTCGCTTCTTCTGCTGGGTGTTGGGAGGTGTGCCCTTGGGAACGCATGGAACGGGAGCTGAAAGTGATTGACTGAATGCAGCGGCGAATAGATGATCTGGGAGGAATCGGGGGTCATTTGGCTCTTCGTCCCCTCCAGAGCTCTCCTCTTCATCAAGGATAGGTTCCGCCTTTGGTTTCGAAGACTGCTCCTTCAATTGGCGGTCCCTTTCCCGATTGCGCTCCTTTCGCTTCGATTTTGCTTGAGCGAGCTCATTCGCAACATCTTTCTTTCGTCCGATGACTTGCCGTTTGGAAGTAGAGAGGGATACCTGCTCCGGGACATCCGAGTCTTCTTGCGAGGAGGACATTTTGCTGTTGCACGTGACCGGCGTGAAAGTGTTTGGCTGTGGGCGTGTGTTGTGAGATTGATCCGCGAGTTGAAAGTTGAACTTGGTTCTAGCGCTAGAGCCTTTCCCTCACCGTCGTTCGTCTTCACCTTCGCCTCTGCTGGACAATAGCCCCGAGTAATTCTCCAAAGCGATCGCAAAGCCTATCACTGGCCACGCGTTGTTTTGCACGCTTGCTATCGTCAAGAGCAAGGTAAGAACTTTGCCCCCCCCGTTCTATGCTTTGTCCCTCAACGCTCGTCCCAGGAGTTGCGAACCGCGTTCCCGTCAAGAATCTCACGAAAGGTCCTTTGCACGAACCTACGAAACCGCAATTTGCTTTGCGCAGAATAACGCTAAACGAACTTCAAGAGTCCTCAAGAACCTGCTTCATTTCCACTTTACGATTTTCCCATTGAATCTGTCACCATCACCTGTAACGACTATCAGCAACGATGCGCAATACTCTTCCAGCACTCTCCATTCCCCTCTCAGCATCTTCTTGCTCTACCCAGCCTGCTCCTTCCGCGGTTGACGCTTCTCATCAGTCTATTCCTACAATCCGCCTTATAAACGCTACGCCATCTGCTCCTGCTCCTCTATCTGACCCTAGCACGTCCGCCGCTTACAACACGTTCGACCTTCCACCTGTTTCTTCGCCCCTTGCCCCTCGTCCCCTGACAACGAGCAACGCCTCCCGCAAGCGACTTGTTCCCAAGAAGTCAAAGCTTGGGCTACTTGGTGCCGTTAAGGGCAACAAAGAACGCACTCACAACGACTTTTCGGATGTCGTACGGCGTATTGGAGGAACCACTTCTGCTGGCCGGGATGGTTACGAAATCTATGTCGATCACACTGAAGACCCCGACCTCGAAGAAATTGTCCTCGTCAAGAAGAAGAAGTCACGTCTCGGTCTTAATGCTGTCGCCTGGGGCCCCGGCGATGAGGACACGGGTGATGTTCTCAAGTCCAAACCCTCTGTCAACGCACTCAAACCCACGGCTTCGGCCAACGTCCTCAAACCCAAGTCATCTGCAAACATCCTGAAGTCCAAGTCCAAGGACAAGGAAAACTCTGTTAGGGCTAAACCAGTCGAGCATCTTAAGCCAAAGGCCGACGAGAACCAGAAATGGTGGAGCATTGGTCGGGGACGTAAGGACTCGAAAGAACAAAAGGAGCCCCGCCGGAGCAAATGTAAGCACCCTTTCATGCAAGAACAAAATCGTAGATCCCTGACCTCGATCATCCATTTCAGCTCCAGAGCCGGAGAAGAAATCATTGCGTGCCAGGTTTGGCTCTCTTGATTCCGGGATTATGCTCTCGTCCCCCACTTCCGCGTCCCACCCACACCCACCCTATTCGTTCGGGACCAATTCCTCACAAATATTGTTGGCTTCCTCGCTTCAGATCGAACCAGAGCCTCAGCCTACTTCCCCGGTCGAGGGAAGGTCTACTACACCCGCTCCTGGTCTTCTTGCTCCACCCTTGGGGCGAGAGGTCTCTGGTTCCGGCTCGATTGCTCTTCGTGCAATGAGGTCCATGGCCAGGCTCACGAGTTGGTCTCAACCCAAGGCTGATGAGAAGGAAACAAAAAAAGAAAAACCAGATCAGCGAAGAGAAAAGGAAGAAGTGGCTGAGAAAAAGAAAACTAGGAAAACTAAGAAGGAGAAAGAGGTCGCAGAGAAGAAGATTACCAAGGAGAAGGCGAAAGATGGAACTGTCAAGATGTCTACCAGCAGCGTCGGTGTCGGGTCGAGCAGCGACACCGGCACCCCCAAAGTTTCGCTCGAGGTTCCGCTAGAGGATCATGTTCCAAAGGCTATTGGCAAGAAGCAGAGTGTTCTTGGTCTCGGTCTTCCATCCTCTCTTCGTTTTGGAACCGTTCGTTCTGCTGCCTCGACTGCTACTTCATCCACCACCGCTGCCAAGGAGGAACGCCCATCCACTGGCACTGTCAGACGTACCTCGATTAGCTCAACCATGAGTCTCAATATCCTAACCTCCCGCCGCCCTTCGTCTACCATTTCAAATTCGTCCTCGCTCCGTCCTCCGTCCACTGCATCTGCGATGTCTCGGTCGTCATCTAGTTCTGCATCAGTCAAATGGGACGAGGAAGGACTCGAGACTGTCAAGGAGATGAGGAAGAAGGACCGCGAGGAGCGTCGCAGGAACAGCACCGACTCCAACCTTGTCCTCAACGGCACCGCCAAGAAAGGGAGCAGGAGGTCAGCAGAAGGCAGGAAGCGACCTTTGGCCAGCGACCTCTTCGCAGAGGTTGACATCAGTAGTCGTCCCACATCCCCGGAGGTTCAATCTCAACGTTCCTCTATCATTTCCAAGGAGGGTCCGATTGTCAACATCGAGACCGCCACCAACGACGGCCACGGCTCTGCTAGTGACCTTGAGACACCTATGAAACGCGCGCGGCCACGACCAATGTCGGAACAGGTGCTCAGCAATATGCCTCGGCCTCAAGGAATTTACGAAAATGTGGAACGTAAGGATTGATCCTTCCTTAGGTGTGATCCCATACTGAAATCTTCAAGGTGCCATGTCTATATCTGTTCTTGATGCCGTGACCGATGATTTGGCTTCGCTGATCAACCGACTGGACTTGGAGGCTACACCACGCACCCCTGATGTTTCCCCATTCGCTTCAGCCCAGCGTTCACTCGCCAATCGCGAATCCGCCACTTCCCTCGAGAGCCCGTTGACTCGCGCAATGCGCCATAGGACCGCCACTGGTAGCCCGTTGCGGATGGGTCTTCTCAATCGTGCCAGCACCACATCCTCAGTCGCATCTCTTCGTCCATACGCCGAGAGGAAGAGCGCTAGTCCCAAAACCGCTGCTTCCAAAGTGGAGACGAAGAAACCCCAGCGTGGTAATGAGCACTTGGTCGGCCAGCACATCTTCCCCTGGGAAGACCTCAACTGGAACGTCTCGCCGATTAAGAAGGTCAAGGCTCCCTCGCCCTCAGCTCGTCCCACCCATAAGCGCACCTTGAGTCCCCCTATGCCGTTTGATCCGCCTCCGGTCTTCCAGCCCTTACACCCTCCCAAGAACAGGACTCCAAGCAATCCGAAGAGCGCCAGGAGTTCACCCGAGACGAAGACCATGGAACTGAGACCTGACACCCCGTCTGACGGACATCAACCCCCCCAGCTACCAACCTCCACATTCGGACAACGACCGAACAAGATTTCACGCAACGGACCTGGTGTTTCGGATGGACCGGTTCCTGCTCCTGTCTTCTCCCGCGGTCATTCGAGGAATAAGTCGTCACTAAACAGCAACAGGATGCTCGGTATCCCGATGGCGTCTGAAACTAAGGTTGAATTGGGATTGCGAGGAACGATGGGAAGCACGAGCTTGCCAGATGTCAACCCTGAGGATCCTGATTCGGACATTCCGCAGGAGTTACAGTTCATCTTGACGAGCAAAGAGGAACATACGGATACGCTCTCCTTGACTGAGCAAGGTTAGTTGTTCATCATTATCTCTGCTTTTCGTTCTAACCTTCGAATGTTAGTCCAAGACATCCCCCTGGAGCCTTCTCTCTCTCCCTCTCCCACCGACACAGCTATTCTCCCAGCCGAACCTATTCCTATCTTCCGTGCACAGGTCTTCCACGTGGATTCTGGCTCTGGCGATTCCGACGCCACCTCCGATGAGGACACCAAAAAGTCCTTCGACTTCACTGGAGAGATCCGCATGCTCAACGAATCCGGTGCCTCCGACCGACAAAGCTTCGTCGAACAACTCGAGAATGCCTTCAAGACTCCTGCCAGGATCGATTTGAGATACAGCTTCCCTGAGAACACAATAGACATTCCGCCAGTCCCCACCCTGCCCACCGATATCCAGGACTCCTCGACCTCAAACACAGGCCAGTCTTCAACCGCAGATGACTTCTTGACGGATGATATGGGTGTTTCTGAATTGCACGATGCGATTTCTTCTGATGACGAAGAGTACTGTCGTCGCCTAAGCATGTCCATGGACAGTCCCTCCGTTGATATCGTTCGGGAGCGCCCTGGCAATCCCCTTGCTTCATCCAAGAACTCCAGGTGCTCAGATGGTCAACTTAACAGGAGCTTCAGGTTTGGAGGTAGCCCCATGCCCTCCCAGAGTTTGGACAACAGCCGCAGCGAAGGGGTCAGCGAAGGACCATTGACACTTTCCGATATCATTCCCCCGCATTCCCATCATTCCCACAACAATTCCCGAAGTTCCTTGGTCGAGGAAGACAGTTCCGTCCTCAAATCCATCATGGCTCAGGCAAATACAGTTCTCCCAGTCGCCTCCGAAGCTGCCGTTCCCCGAGCACGACCGCGTGCCGAATCAAACAACAGCGTCAAGGAACTCGCCGAAAAGTTTTCGAGGAACTCTTCCACATCACAAGTCTCCAACCTGGGTCCGTCTCGTATCAGTTACGCTGGCTTTGACTCCTTCGATGAAGTCCGTCGCGGGTTTGAGTTTGGTCCAAACAGGCCGGCATTCTACCCTCCTATCAGTTTCTCTCGCGAGCACAACAAGCACGACTCGATCTTCAGCATTGCTTCTGTATCCTCCTACGGTTCAGTTATCGACAACGGCGCCCCTGATCCGTTCGGCTACTCTCGTCACAGCAGGCCACCGTCGGACGACATGTCCATTTCGATGTCTATGAGCGTCGATGACACCTTCTCTTTCATGTACCAGAAACGCCGTAGTCGTGTGGACAGCGATGCTTCGAGCTTCTACTTCAGGTCGCAGCCATCGATGATGGGGCCCATCCGTCGCGGACACAGGACTCATGACTCCATTATCTCCGCCGGGGGAGCCCCTCCTGTCAGTCTTTACAACCGTAGCC
>Ga0307514_10001891_pt1 | contig 23064 bp, 23 predicted proteins | sample 16_EM_MG_FD_203088 | JGI IMG/M metagenome (GOLD analysis project Ga0307514, IMG submission 203088) | Populus trichocarpa ectomycorrhiza microbial communities from riparian zone in the Pacific Northwest, United States - 16_EM | ecosystem: Host-associated > Plants > Roots > Unclassified | place...
AACCGACAGTGTACCGTTATAGCTCAGGAGTGAATCGCCATTTTCTAGGACAAAACTACACCTTTCTGCGTTAGCGCTGCCTATGTCTCAAAAAGCGACATGGACCTTTACTCGCCAGTAGATGCGGTACATCAGAGCCGGATTCTAATGACTCAATGGGTTGGTCAAGCATGGGAGTCAATTCACCATGAATCACAGCAGACTATTCAGCGGCCTTTCCAAAAATGTGGCATCACTCACGACATCAATATTCGAGGCCTAGTCATCAATTGCCAGTCACCACCTCCGACATGGATCCGATCCTGATAGCGACTCGGATGAGTCCACTACTATTCTCGTACCCAGACCGATTTATTTCTAAATCGCAAAAATAAATCGGTCTGGGTACGAGAACATCCACTACTTCTTCTTACCTTGGTCAGTTAGATTTACGGCGGAAACCATGGATTAGGAAAATGCTCTGTATATATATAAGGCCGTAGCTATCCCTTGGCCCGGTGAGACACCCACCCATCGTGCATGAAACTGCTAACTGTAAATGTATACGATCTATAACACTTGACGCGTTACAAACTGAGAGTTTTACAACTTGTACCGTGTACCCATTATTCAATCATGCCTCCAAAACGCAAAGCTTTAGATACACTGAATCCTAACGCTGTACAGCAGGTCCTTAGGACAGCAGAAGATCTACCCCCGGTCCCTCTGTATGAAGCGCCTGAAACCTCAGCCTTTGACCATGAGGCGCATTCACTACTACCAACACCTCCGAGTGGCCATCTACCTACGTCTCATAAGCATTTTCAATTTACTGTCTCTCGTATGCTTATTCAATCAGGTATTCAAGGCATGCAAACATTTAGAGAGTTGAAGGCACGTACATGCAATTTACAGCATGTACATAGCCTTCGATATATTAACCAGAGCAAGCGAACTCGTCGGATCTGTCAAGGTGCTGGTTGCAAGTCCCGTACTTTATTTCTTTGCTTTAAATGTAGCGTTTCCTACTGTTCTGCATGTATTCACAAGTCCTAATTTCACGCGTTAAGTGTTAGTAGATCCGATACATTTACAGTTAGCAGTTTCATGCACGATGGGTGGGTGTCTCACCGGGCCAAGGGATAAAGGAATACCCCGCTCAATGAGCCAGCGTGACTGCTGGTCATTGTCTTACCACTGCTGTATGTCTTATACTCAGCTGTAGGCTGGTGCTGCATATTGTGCAGGGGGGGGGTCGCGGATTCTTTGCCCACGCACTGTAGGTATCGATACCGTATCTGTTTGAAATCACTATTAGTCAACTTCATATCCTACTCGAGATGCAGAACTGGAGGTCCGATTGCACTGTCCTCCATTATTGGGTGGCGGTATTTTCCAACTGGGGGCATCATTTTCTATCTATGTCCACCGTATATCTATGCGGCTGGATCTCCATGTTATATCTGCACTTTCTTCTGTTTACATGTCAAATTATTGTCGTTCGCGCCCAAACCGCCACCCTTGCTAGCACAGCTGGGCCTACACAAACTAGTGGTCCAGCTAATGCTACTACATTCGAACAAGGTTGGAAATCCTCACCTCAAACCCGTGGAACCTCTGACATTTTACGCTCCTGCTTTGGAACCATCATCCTTGCGTTATGGTCTTCCGTAATACTTAATGTACAGGTAGGAGGTTTGGCGCGCTGGATACATAAGCTTCGTTGGGCTGTGATCAACCTCATGGCACCTGAACTGGTACTGGGTATAGCACTAGATGAACACCGTACAGGGAGCTCTCTCTTGAAGGCCCTGCAAGATAAAACCGAAATCAAGGAATGCCATGAGATTTTCGAGGAGTGGAATCGGACAATAGGGTTTTATGCCGTGACTGGGGGATTTTATGTGTAGGTTTATTGACCTCTCAAATTCGTTAGCGTATGCATATGCTGAAGGGTGCGTAGATCTCCTTTGGAGCCTGTTGACCTTGGACAGGAAGATGAGGGGTTAGTTGACCCGTTGAGCCCTGATAATCGTTGGCATGTACTGAAGGGTGCTCAGGTCTACAATTGAGTCTGTCCCTCAGGGTTTGGTTGAGCGATGTTGTTTGGTTACTCGTATCCAGAAGCAGGCTCCGCCAGCGCAAAAGCAGGTTCGGCAAGCGCAAAAGCAGGATGACGACTTGCAGTTGGGTCAAGAAGACTTGGGGCGGGGTCAAGACGACTTGGAGCGGGCTGAAGACAATAAATCGAGACATGTATTGACAGCACACGGGATTGTATACATCGCAAAGTTGGTGGATAAGTTGATGGAATGCAGGGCGGTGGAATATAGGGACTTTCCAGGGACTGGCATTGGTAGCCATTGTCAATTACCGGTTGAGCAATGTACATGCATTGCTGCCGGGAAACAATTGAAGGCACAGTTTGCGGATATTTCATCAGAGATTTTGGGGGGCCTCAGCAAAGGAGATTGGCTTGTCCGGGGCCTTTTTTTTTTCCAGGCACTTTGGATGATTACTCAATGCATTGTCCGGCGGTGGACTGGACTCAGCTTGACACTCTTGGAACTTTACGCCGCCACACATATCGGACTTGCAGCAGCCAGGTTCCTCGTCTGGTGGCGCAAACCGATTGATATTATATTGATGACCCCATTATCTCTTACCAAGACCGAGTTAAAGACCATGCAAGATGCCCATACCGAAGAAAGCACGGGTCATTATAAATTTGACAAGAATTTACTAAGGGATCCGAATAGCAACAAAGCCGAGCCAACGCAAGCGGGAATTCGAGCTTGGTGGAGAGACCTGTTGGACATGGATGATATTGATACTTGCAATGCGAATTATTTCACGTCACAAGCAAGTCTCGGGAAAAGCACAATCAAGCAAGTAACTGGGCGTCAATCACTTAGAGAACCGCTCAAGGCTGTTGTCCGCACAATGGTCATACTGGCACTGAGAGGCCACCACACGGTTAAGACGGGGATGGCATGGGGTGTAATATGCCTGGGACACAATGCAATCTACGTCGCTGCGTGGAATTGGTATTTTCCGACACCTTTCGAGAGAGTCGCATGGAGGGTTTGCACATTACTCGTCTTTGTGGCTTTGGGGGGTTTCATGCTCTGTTTGTTCATGGGGGAGATATATTATAGGGTGGCGACACGTTCCGGAACTGGCCTGAGACTCCTCCGCCCCCTATACAGGGCTGCAGTTCGTCTTTTTGGTATCATTATATTGGTAGTGGTAATACCATGCGTCGTGGCAAAGCTTTTCTGTCTTATTGAGTGCCTTATAAGCCTTCGGAAACTTCCTGCGGACACGTATGACCTTGTTAGGTGGACATCGTTGCTTCCCCATCTATGACCGATGGAAGGAAAGTGGGGAAGTGGGGGTTGGGGCCCTCGCTTGGGAATTAAGGGTGACGATTCGGATGGATACCTGACAGCAGAATATGGATGTAGCAGACAGACTCGTTGTGTACTTTTTTTGATAGTAGTAATAGATTTGGCAATGAGGATAATAGGACTATAAACTAGATGCAAATATTTTAGATTAGTCTGGTGCCAAGACCAGATCTAATTTTAAATGGAATACACTACTATATATATATGTAAATCCCCAAAGCAATGGTATGCCCGGTTCACCATTTTTTTTATTTTTATTTTTAGTTATTTAAATAAAAAAAACCCCTAGTCCACGGTGGTGTAGTGGCGTATGGTTAGTGCCGTAGGTATGTATGATGTTTGGTTACGACAAAGAAGGGCTTTGATATACTGCTAGAACATGTACTAGGTATCGAATTGTTTATCTGTACTATCTGCATTGACTGTAAGGAAGACAGAAATTCTAGTCTTTTGCTTCTTTCGTCCTCGTATATCTTCTGATTCTCTGTTCTCGTGCCCAGACCGATTTATTTTGGTGTGGTAGCAAATCGTTCTCTACACAGAGTCTGCTCTGGTAAAAGGTTATACCTACGGTAATTATATATTAGCAACTTAATTACTTAGTATATATGAGTCTCGCAAGTCTTCTCTCATTTGGGGGTAAGAAAGCTCCCTCCATCTCCACGAGTTTTTTTACATCCCAAGACATGTCGATCCTTTAGATATGCTTTTGATTTGCTTGATCTACCTATTCAACCAAATACTGCTCTAGAAGAAGTCCGCTACTTTTTCTTCCATGAACCACCTGCAACTGCAAGTCATTTGTCACTTTCACGCAAGATATCAGATAAAGATTGATATGGCTACAGCTCGACTATGTATAACCCAGCCATGGCCGACCCCTTCCCCTTCCCCCCCCCTCCCTCCCAGGGCCGCTATTACATATTATTCTACTTTGCACACAAGGGATTACCAGCATCCGGATAGGGCGAAAAACTAGTAAGGGAGCAGGGTATCCCAATGTGGGAGAAAATTGGTGACGGACGAAGGATCTCCCATATCTTTCTACTTCTTCCTTCCCGTCCACCTTTCTTTCTTTTACTCTCTACCCAAAGTGATCTCTTGTCAACTCTGCAATCTTTTCTTCATCTTTTGTCAACTCCGTTCCTGCCATATCAACCAGCTTCTCCTTCAGGTACCATAGGTCCTTTGCCTACTTTACAATTTCCCAAGAGTCCTTGTTGCCATGTCCCTCATAGAATTTTTGCCCACTCCTTCTTCTCCCTCACATTGCTCTCATCTTCTCCTATCTCTCTGTGTCTACCTCTTCCAAATCTTTTCCCCTCTTGCTTTCCAAGTCATTTTGAGTTGCTCGGTTAGCTCCCCGTCCCACCACCTCCTGGGTCTCAGCCTCGGCTGACTCTGCTCGGAGCTGCCTTTCTGCCTCTTGATCTCTGGCGCTTGACATGTTCATAAGGTCCCCCTCACCATCCTCTACCGATATTCCTCTTCCGAAGAGTACCGAGTCTACTTGTCCAATGCGGATGCCGTCAACCCCCTCTTTCACTCTCGTGATGTCAGTCTTCAACGTACTGGGTTTCACCCCCTGCATCGCATGACTGGCACATGAATCTTTCCCTCGTCGTTCCAGCTTTTAATTCGTGTCCCAGATGGTTTCATAGCGATATACCACTCCCCCATCTGTCACTACGATCACTGCCTGTCCTAGATAGTACTGCTACCTCGTATACCTTGCAGCTTGTTCCGTCTCGGATTGTATGTATATATTTGTGTTTCGAGGCCTGGTCGAGGTGAGCGAGGTACGCTTTGAATCTTGTCCCTGTCGCCATCTTGTAATCCGCGATTGGCTGGTTACGGAGCCTCAGTTCTTCCCATGTTTTATCATAAAACTGCTGCCCTTGGTTTGTTCTTAGTACTTGGCTTTCTAAAATAATAGAACTATTGAACTTTTTTATTGTTTTAGGGGGCATAGCACATGGAACATGCGCCATTTTCCACTGCCAATCGAACTGAAAAACTAAGAAATGGCCAGGGCAACCAATTGAACCCGCACTTGCTGATATCCTAGCTACGGTATTAAATTTCTTCCAGAAACATTTACTTCCCACGTTGCATCGTAGAACTTCTGCTCTTGGTTTGTTCTCGGTACCTTGCTTTCTAAAATAGCAGAACCAATTGTTTTAGAAGGCATAGTACGTTGAACGTTTGCCACCTTCCATTGCCAATCTAACTGAAAGCCTAACGAGTGGCCAGGACGATCAATGAAACCCGCAGTTGCTGATATCCGAGCTATTAAATCTCTTCCAGAAAGATTAATTAATTCCATATAAATATCATCGTGATGGATAAGCAAACCAAAGCGATGTAATTGTAGCCCTTGCCATAACCGTAACCGTTGCTTTTTTTCCCTTGGTTTTGCCCACCACTTTCCACTTAAATTATGTGGCTGTTCCGGCCCAGTCACCAAGGATGTGTTTTTCGTCACTAGCCCGGTCTAGTGATCATTAGACCGGTCCCTTGATGAGTGGTCCTACCAATTGGCCAGTCCAGCGGGCCCGGTCCATTCATTGAATCAAACAGACAAAAAATAAATACCACATAGGAGAGTTCGTTTCTATGTGCTAACTAAATACACTAAACAAGAAATAACAAACATATATCACAACCTATAACTATTCCACCTCTCTATCATCAGCCTCTCTATCCTCGCTATCATCATCCTCCCTATCCTCCGCTTGATCTGTTGCATTCACTTCCCCATCTTCACCTCCACCCACTCTGCTTAGTTTGTTGCAGCAGATTCCATTACCAGTTCCTCGAGCATAGCAGTGAAAGCTCGGTTTGTATGCGAATAAATCGATCAAAATTTGCACGCACTTCTGCTGTAAATGGCTCTACAGCATCCTGCATAACATTATTGGCCATTTTCTAACACGGTATTAATTTTTCTGCCCTATGAACACTTCCCAGGAAAAATACTTACTGAATCTCTGCCTGAGTTGCTTGTATAGGTAGTGAACTTCTACTGCGCTGAAGAATTTGCTCCTTCTTTACTGTCAGGAAACTTGTCGGCATTTATATTTTTATTCTCTTATATCCGTATTAATTTTTGTCCTACTGAGTGCGATTGCTTGCCCTACTGTGTTGCGTTGCAGGAGTGGATTATATTCCAGAAGTCGATATCAGGGCAGGGGCGCATAGTGACTATGGGAGGTGAGACATCTACTCTCCACTTTGTTTTATAGTCTTTGTATCAATTCCAACCCCCTCGGGGAACTAGTGTGAGCCTCCTATTCCAGCGTCCCTCCCAAGTCGGCCTTGAAATCCTCCTACCTAACGGCGGAGGGTGGGCGCCCGTTCATGCTAGGGCCAACAGGATTCGCAACGTTATCAATGAAGCAACAGGAGCAAAGGTTTCCTTGTAATCTAGACCTTTCCTTTGTAGATCCCGAACTTTGAAGGATCCAAGAAACTAGAACCATTCTCAGATAGAAAAGAAGGGTTCTGGTAAGCCGTTTGGTAAGATGTAGCTGAAGATGTAGCGTAGGCCCTTCCAGGATTTGCTTGTTGAGATTATAGAGGTGTATTGACCGCTGATCGAGTCTTATATTTCCGATTCCTTATCCATTCTTCCTTGTCTACCATCTACTTCGGTTTCAATTCTGGATATTTGACCCAGCAAGCATCTTAATTACGACCCAATTGTTTGCAGAAAGGACATGTGGTGTTCGGTCGACTGTATGGGTGAGGTCTATAACTCGGTGTTGAGGTAGGAGCACGTAAAGAACCAAAATGTTGGTTATGGTTCTCAGTCGTAGCGGGCATTGCTGTTGCAAGAGGACCATACATCGATCCAGGCTGAATTTGTCTCCCAGTTCCACCGTAAGCCTACCGCTCCTCACTTTTAAAGCCCATTTGACATTATCCCATTCAGGTCCCAGACCGTTCAACATCCTATTCGCTACTCTTTCTGATGGTAGTATTGTTCCAACCTCACGTAACCTTGACGCCAAATCTCGTATGTGACTGAACCACTGGCTCATGGGCATTCCCGCAGTTTCTTTTGCAGCACCAAAACGTTCTTCCAGTTTCATAACGTTGGATACATCAGAAGAAGCATAAGTGTCGGAGAAAATTTTCCCAAGCTTTCTGGCCTGTAGCAGCATGAGACATAAGATGAGCTTAGTCGTTCTCGCATGTAAGGTGTATGATAGCACGAGTATGTTCCTGGACCTGTTTCCAGGCTTTCAACTTGCCTCTTGTTCAGCTGGAGGTCTTTCGTCGTGCATCAAGAACCAGAAATCACGAAGGACTAGAATCGAGCGGATATTGTCCTTCTATTCATGGTAGTTGGAACCGTTTAACTTAGGAATCTTGAGGATGGAGTCATTTGAGTGGCCTGTCATTTTGTGTGTAGAGGTCGTAGAAGTTTGCAACGTTTGAAAAAAAGAAGGCTATTGGGTCATAACCTAGCTAGGTGACTTGATGGTCGAGTCCGAATGATATTCCTATTATTCCATTTTTCTTCGTCGTGATGAACAACAGTCTCGGAGTCCGTCCCAAGGTTCATCCTTCCGAATGATAACCATGCTAGCAGCGTTACCACTATTACCCTATATGGTACTTGTAACTATATCGGGGCCGCCTCATAGTCTCAGGCTCCCTTCGGGGGAAAGGCGTATAGACTCAAAAAAAAAAATTATGGTTTAGGTGTGACAAGCATATTTATGGTGACTATGCCCCCCAAAAATAAGAATATTCTTGTAGCTATGACAAATCCCCGAGTGGAGACTCTCTAATCACGGGGCTGCTCCCTGCCCCGTATCCGTACGCAAGGCCAGATACCTCCCAAGAGGGAAAAAGATCGACACTAGAAACTCGTGTTGGTATAACAACTCCATCCTTAGTACAGGTAGAGAAGAAAAAACCAGAAAAAACACCCGAAATCATTGAACTCTAACCCAACATCCCCAAATCATAATTCGCCAGTGGGACATTATGAAAATGATGAGATGAAAAAAGGAACACCACTCAACGATTCCAATCATAACCGTGTGGTGTAGAACAGCCTCCTACCCACCTGCAATTTTGTGGCTCCCCATCAGATCTCTCATGTAGATGGCTAGGGAGGATGCAATCTGTCCCCGTCGATCCTTCTTCAACAGCTTGTTTTCTTCCTCAATCCACCTTTGTGGTTTATGTATACATGAGTGGTATCGCATCCATAACCAATGTTCGTGTGTGTGGGTGGTGGGCTTTCATGTAATTTATTTATGATGTAGGTCCAGCAAAGGTATGTTTATATCTAGGTAATATGCTTATATCGAGGATCATTGGTATTGCACACCTGGGCTGCCTCAGTTGATAAATTTATCAAGTACACATAAGTTTTCAAACCTCATTTGGGGCCGCACCCAATGCTACACAATGAGGTTACCACAGCACACAACCCCTCGCTACACAACTTTACAACAACCTACAAAATTAGGCTATCTAGCCCTGGCCAATCGCTCCAACTACGGCTCTTTCGACCTCACCAGATCTCTCCTCCCGTACCAGCCCGGTAAGCCCTCCCATGCCAACTCTGGAAACTCCCTCAACACCAAAACCCCGAAATCTGCCGCCACCCCTCGCCGAGCACCACTCGCCACATCCTCCTCCTCTTGGGGCACGTGAAACTTCCACAGTCCACCCGCATCCGGAGGAGTATCCCCCCCATTCATCTCACCAATGTCATAAGCCTCACCAGAGACTTTGTCCTTCTCGTTCCCTATACATCTTGGGAAGCTGGTTAATAGGAGGAAAACACGCTCTTCGGCCCTCCTGAGCCAGAAAGCCAACTCCTGAGGTCCCCAGCGCTGACGGAATTCCTTTGATCCACCAGGTGCACTCCAGAAAGCATCCTCCAAGAGATTCTCACGAAGACTAGCAACTTCTGCTTCCTCCTCTTTGTCCTCTCCCCCTCGGTCCTCAAAGCTCTCGTCCCAGTTTCCAACTCCACCAACATCATCATTCTCTTTTCTATTCACATCGACGCCACCGAGACCTCTCTCTGCTCTCCGTCTCGCTCGCTGCACATACTCGACTGTGTACCCCCTCTCCCCAAACTTCTCCCGTACATACACCCATAAGCTCCTAACCACTAAACCATGAGCTAGGCGTCCTCTTGGGTCAATGAGTTCCAGTGGTCCCAGTGGGCCCACTGGCGTTTTCCGCGCAGCATGCACGTGTTCTGTAGCGATATCATCCCACCACAGCAGATCAATAGAGAGTAGGGATGCGTTGACATGTAGCATCAGGGATCCATATGCTGCGACTTTCCGGGCTGGGGGCAGCTCGGGGGTTTCTGGTGCCCCAGGAGGACAGATGGGGAAACAGGGCGTCGGGCCAATCCCAAAACGCCAGAAAGAGCGTTCCAAAAGTGTTGGGTTTGGGAATGGGTAAAATTCATCCACTGGGAGGGACTCGCATCTTCCCTCATCAGCCAAGTGATCAGGTTCGATAGCACGCTGACTACACTCCTCCAGGTTGATAGACGGGTCAGTATCGCGACTGCGTAATACTTTCAGAGACATTGCTCGTGCCTCCTCAAAGCTCCTCACCACACTGCCCCGCTGTTGTAAATAAATATGCCTCCAATTGTCAAGGTCCATTGGATTCGAGTTCACGGATATCCTCATCTCCAGCCATGGGTGCCTTGGCACTGAAGGGGAAACACCATCGCCGGTACCATCGAGGTCCAGGCCAGGGCGGATTACACGAGGGTTCATGTTTGGATTTCCAGGGTGAATGTGGGACGTGTAGCGGATTTCGGAGAAGGTATGCGGAAACAGATAGCAGAAGGTTGTCCAATCAAGATTGCTGAGATCGGGTCTTAGAGTTACGTTGGGGTCGCCGGGGTGCTCCACCCGGCTGGGACCATGCTCACCCAGGATATTTACAGCTTCGGAGCCCGGGATGTCCCCGTTAGAGCTTCCCGTAGTGCTATTGTCGATGCCTGGGATTAAATGTACCCGACATAGCCCCACTAGCCACATTACAAGATCCCCCCATGCTGACCCTCTCCACGCCCACGGGCCTCTAATTTCACTTCCCCCTGGCGCAAAAACACAATCGCAGTACCCATCCCAAGTACAACTTCCTTTCCTTGCATCGTGCCACATACTCTCGCCTGTGCCACCAGCTCCCCCCAGCACCCACTCCCCGATCTCCCCTCCCTTTGACAAACGATTGATTTCAACGTCAACCGTCGCCCGTTTCAGATCCTTAAGCCACCGGAACCGATTCTCTGATCCAGACGCCGCTTCCTCAATTTCCCCTTTCTCCGCGTCTGCCGTGACATATCGTTTCTCCCTCCAACCCCACCCCATCTTGCTCTGTATCACCGTCCTTGTCAACTCCCACATTCGCTTCCGCTTCAGCCAAAAGTCGAAAATCTCGCTGACGTCATGCAAGCAATCCCCTGGACGGATTTTTCCTGTCCCTAGCGTCCTCTGGAGATCTGCTCGGCCGAGAAGTAGGAGTTTCGTGTTGTGGAGAAGAAGTTCGTGGGCACGGTGGGCGATGAGGAACCAGAAGAACTGCATTCGTAGGGTGGCTATTTTATACAGTTCCGCCTTGAATGGGGGGAAGTCAGGCCCCAGGGGGCGGACTGTGGAGTGTGTCCCGTCGGCTGAGACATATGACGGAGACTGGGGTGATTCAGAAGTTGGAGGTGGGGTAGGAGGTGGGTCATCACCTTCTCCGAAGGTCGGATTATTAGTAGGCGCTCCACCAATCGTCCCTGTAGTACTTGCTACTGCTGGAACCGCAGTGGGTGGGGGAAACATTGCATACACCGCCCTGGGCTCGCGACCGCTTGCAGTGGATTCTGGTGATAGTGGTATAAATGAGACGGACGTTGTTGATTTCGAGTGTAAATTTCGTGTTCCATGTTTATCTGGGGAATCACAAGGGTGGGGCTTATTTTGGCAGGGGTCAGGCTGCAGATCCAAAGATAGATGTGATATATACACCGTGGCTGCAGGGATGGGCTTGTATTTATATTTTGATTTGCAAAAGAAAACATGGGGAGTTTGATATGTACCAGGTACCAGGTAGCACCCAGGTAGCACCATACTGTTCACGGGAGTGACGTTCGGTAAGTACAGGATAATGCGCCACTGAGGTATAAAGATGATTAGTCAATTAATAAGTCAATAATAAAACATATGGATTGGTATTACAAGCACAACACCGAGGACAACCCAAAATATTCAAGTAGCTAAATCCACCCTCCAAGCGCCTTAACCCGCCTGCCCTTTGCCGTCACCTCCAATCCTGTGTTAGAGAGAGACTTCCATCCTGTTTAGACGTATTGGGTGTTCTGCTTTTTGCAACCAAGATGGAATAGCTCTTGAAGAAAATACCCTTGCCTCCACGTGGGATATCAAGCATAGTCAAAATAGAGGCAAAATATATCACAAGGTATTCAAATGTATGCAATCGTGTAATGGACGAAAGGTATCAGCACAGGATTTTTGTATGTATTTAGAATTCCGGTCGATAGAGAGAATAATCTCCAGAGAGTGATTAGTAATAACTAAATACATCTTTATTTCTATCTGTCCATACAGATTAGAACCTTGTACCCTTGTAATCTTACAGGTTATGAGCCTGGCGCTCCATTGCGATATGCAATTTGATTAAGATATCTGTGGCACTACACCTAATTAAAAAAAAGATTTTGAAGTCGCGCATTCAGCCTAAGGCTATGACGCCCAGTAAAACGAAAACTACATACACTCTGTGTTGGATCCCAAAAATGACCGCTTTGTATGAAAACATGGCCATTTTTTCTTCATTTTTAAAGCCAGTGCTCGCAAATAATGGCAAGGAAACATGGGTAGGCAATGGCCCCAACTGTCTCGGAGTTTTTTGTTTTTTCGAGTCTATACATCTTTCCCCCGAAGGGAGCCATAGGCTGTGAGACGGAACGTCCTCAGAGTACCTAGGTATCTACTCACTTCTGGAATTGACTGGTCCAAACCAGAATGGCCCCCCTTGCAGATGGAGCAGAACCTAGAGGATGAAATTGGTCTAGATTGATACTTGCTGCCATTGTGTTCTGCAACTGACATAGTGCTGGTGAGGGAGAATTGTACAAATGCAAAAAATCCTCATTCTGGAGGGGCCTGGGTATATGCACAGTATGTAGTAGACACCCATATCTGTGATCGCCTCATAGCCTAAGGCTCCCTTCGGGGGAAAGGCGTATAGACTCAAAAAAACAAAAAAAAAAACCATATCTGTGAGGATTCTTCAGGCGGTGCATAGCGCATAGCGTATGATGGCATGGGATGATAGTGCATAGCGTAGGTTAGCACGGGACATGCTGGACTATTAGCTTTCGGACATGGCAGATCATCATCATCATCACTTAATATAGACTTTGAGATTGCTCTCCGTCATTTTGACTTGTGATTGCTCTAAGTCATTCTGACATCTGGCGTCAAGAGGGATTGAACTGCTTCGTCCACCTTCAAGCTGGCTTCTTTTAATTTATCATCGGTTCCGGTCCAGAAACTTGCTTCGAGACTACTATCTCACTTGAGGATAACCCCCCACGCTTGGTGGGAGACAGGGGCATTCTCAACAAAGCGAGAGACGTCATTAGCAAATCTGGTCCCGCACAGGAGGAGACATCTAGGGAGACTAGGGTCTCTGCTGTACTGTACAAGACCCCGGTGAGTCTAGTCAAGGTGGAGTTTGAGAGGAGGTACGACAGCTGGCTGGGTTTGTGGGAGTCGAGCGAGAGTAGGTTCAGAGAGGACAGGAAGAAGGTGCTAGGCAGGAGGTTGCTGGGTGACGGGGGACAGTCAGGGGCACAGGACCCACCGACACAGGCGATCATACCTCGGGGGGACTGGGGCGTCGTAAAGCCCGTGGGTACCCCACAGTTCCCAGGGGCGTTCAATATCCCTGCAATGTCTATGGGTAATTTTTAAAACAAAAAATATAACGCCAGTGATGGCAATATGTATGTTGCCCGACGGTTTGAGCCTGCTCTGCCTCTTTGGCATTGTCTGCCAGTGAGTTGCTTTGCCCAGTAATTTCGACGTTTCAAACCCGGAGAGTACAAACCGGGGCGGGTATAACACAGCAAAGCAAACAAGGCTCTGGACATATTGGACTGCCTAAATGGGAACTAAGACAGCCAAGTGAAATTCATATTCTGCGGGTTACGCCCTCTGTTGAATATCTGGTTCGTATTTTCTTGGATTGAGCGGGCCGTGCAACAAAAGTCAAAATCGGTGTCTTTGTCTCACCAACCATGAAATCACCTGGAGATATGCCCACTTTATGCCAGAAGGAAGATGGTCAATGGAGGCGGGATACATCTATGCGCACACCAGAATTACATACCATATAACGCAGTCGTTTTTCAAAAATTAGCTTTTTGAATTCACTGGGATATGGTCATGGTGCACTTCCCAAAAGTAGGTCACGGTGACATAGGCCGAAAATCTAATTGTCATACAAATGCGAAAGATACAAGTGCTATTCTGAGGCATGCAGAGGTTATGAGGCATTGTATTGCTAAAGGTAACAACACCAAAAACAAATTCCAATTTAAGAAGAGCCCCTTTTCTGATTTCTGGAGGCAGAGTCGAAGCCCTGGACAGGCACCGTGGTCTGGAGAGTTGAAGTCATTTTAAAGATGGCGCTGCTTTTCACCGATTTCAAAAAACCGCAGCTGTGGAGCTGCTCTAGGTCTCTAAACTTGGAATTAGGGGCTTCATATCAAGTTTTAGCTCTATTCCCAAAATCGCCTCCAAATCCAGAAGCACAATTATGCAGGCATCTATGATGCGCACTTTTGGCTATTTAGCTGTGTTTTGGGGGATCTGGTATACAGACTACCATGCACTAGAATTTTGCAACTTGTCTCCTGGTTCACTGGTGGGACCCAGAGAAACTTCGTAAGATGTTTTCCTTATTTATATACTGAAACATCCCACAACGAGGACAATATATACTGTAGCGGTTGCATGCTGTTTCCGAAGTCAATTCAGGCTTGACTTTATCTAATATGTTCAAAGTCCCAACGATTTATTCCCTGGCATGTTAATACAGTACTTTATAGTCTGTGCCTAGAATTCGAAATGGACTGAGATGATTGTTACCAAATTCCGTGAGTTACACACCCATATGAATCATTTTCAGGTACGGGGACAGAGCATTCTGACAAGAGCACTTTTATATTCCAACATATCTATTTGCAAAAACTAGTAAAAATACCTTCTGATCCCCAACCAATAAAGTGGGAGACCAATATCTAGAAGTAGAATTCTAATCTAAATTGTTGAGATACTATCCTATCAAAAGAGCCCATATATAGCAATGAATAATCTTCAATTCATTATAACAGTGCTTCGAAAAATAAGATGAAATCTACAAGCTAGGCTCTATATCAGCTGTGATTTCTGGAGGACTTTCTACAGTCCAGCTACCCTCTATCATTTATGAGCACAAGGCAGTTGCGGTGCAAAAGTGCCACAACATCTGTCCTAGTCCTTTTAAAAACGGTACATCCTAGCTTTATATTGAAGCTGTAAGGCTGGAAATCTGGGGTTATACGTGATAAAGCAGGGCATTGAAAATACGAAATCGAGGTATACCCGTCGACATAATGTGGATTGCCTCCTGCAAAACAATTATACTGTGGTCCAGTCACATGTCTAGTATCTGCCTATTACCTATGAAGTTGATATGAATCAGCAATGCATCTGCTGAACCTTGCTGCGGAGACCTTACTTGAACTACCTAAGCTGAGCATCCCGAGCTGTTACTGAACATGTCTACCGAATACACTCAAACCTAGCTATACCGGACTGCATAAATCAGCTCAAATCTGTCCGGTATAGCTAATATCCGGTATAGCAAATGGTGTGGGGGCCGTTGGGGACCGTTGGGCAAGGCCATCCAGAAGACTATACGGATTTTGTTTTTTCAAGTGGTTGGCTGTCTGCATTTAAGGCTCGAGGTGGAATAGGAAGACAAAAGTTACGTGGGGACACAAACTCACAACAAGTTAGTACTCTAGCGGAAGAGTTTCTAGACTATAATGAGGATGAGGCTATATCTCCGGAGGTTGTTGATATTGAGGAGATTATTGATGATCTTAAAAGTGTGGATAATGAAGAAGATCTATATTCACCACCTCCTATACACTGCACAAGCACGCTCACACCTTACAGCGCTAGTTCAGCATCTAGAAGCTCTATCGGTTTCCGAGCTTCGTGGTGGAGCAAAGCCTAATCTAAATGTTGTAGCTATGCAGTAACTGCAGACTCTTGAGCAAGCTCTTACTCACAATATGCATGCATCTCGTATTCAGAGCTCTATTACACATTGGTTTTCACCGCTAGAATCTTCTTAAGTTCTGTTATTGCATTCTTATCTTTGTTGTTGCGTTCTTGTCTTGTTGGGTTATTACGCTGTTGTTACTCTTCATAGCAGGAAATATTTTTATGTGATTAATCCCTGTATTAATCCCTGCAGCCCCTGTCCATCCGGTACGGTATCCGCTATAGCAAGAAGCTGCCTCTCCTAAATTGCTCGGATTGGCAAATTTTGGCGTAATCCATCCGGTATAGTTAGGTTTGAGTATGTCTACTGGGACCTACACCCTCACAAGGCACTCTAACATACAGTATATGCTGGTCGAATGCATGAAAAACTTACACTGCGGGGTGAAGGCACCTATCAGAAGTTATCAACTTACCTATGATGTAGAAAATAGAAATACATGCAGAGCAACGCTGGCAGACCACCCTCTGCAGTTTATCACGCAATGGCAGCAGTTAAGCCCAATGGATCATATTTTGTAAGTTGTCAATCCAATGTATCGAAGACACTGAGGACTACCCCTGTGGGATTCCAATTTTTGTGAGTATGCCAGGCTCTTTATTAACCGCCACTTGTATCCGTAAGCTTGTCCCCTAATCCAGTTGTTTCATTCTGGGGTTTGCAATCCCAAGCACTACCATTACGACACGGGGCTGGATTTTTTTGACTGTTACAGCTCCCATCAATGCGGAAACTGTTAGCACTCCAGCTGGCCCTCACGTTGATGTCCTCAATATGGCGTTTAGCATTAGGCAACGCCATTGAGTGTTCCACTGACCCCTTCGGTGAAACTGGGCATTGTATAGGCACCGGAGCACAGTACAACTCTTGGGATAAATATTCCGAAAGTCAATCAAGAAGTGCATAAGCGCCCCAAAAGTGATACTCTAGGTGGGGCAATCTCGAGAGAGGCTGTGGTCACATCCTACTCAGATAGTAAGATCACTAAAGAGTCTTCCCAGCTAATGGGAGATATCAACCCTACACTGGGGGCACAACCTGTGACAACGTTTGGGATTCCGTAGCCTGTAGTGTTGGCGCCAGGGGGTGAATGACTTTCGGAATATCAAGAGATACGTCCCGGACCTATCTCTGACCCTCCCGGTAGCGGCTTCCTCATAGACATGGAGTTCTGGGCTCCGACTAATCATTCATGGATATCAAACATGTACATATGTAGCCCTTTCCCCTCACAATACAGGTTCGCATGCCATGTGATCGAACTGGCATGTCCAGCTACAAATACGCTGTGCCCTAAAGCATTGTCAGAAAAATATTTTGGAAACTGTGGTAACATCAGACCAATATATGGAAATCGAAGTTTAAATTCACGATTGATTTCTGCTGAAGGATCTATACACCCTTCCACACAAGGAACAACCAGAGCCACTTTCGCTCGATTTTAGCTAGCTCCGAGGATGGTACCGGGTCTCCCTGAATTGCTGCATGTCGAAGTGCCTCCAGGGAAGAAGAAATCGTTCGGGTCACCCACTGGCGCAATTCAGAACGAACAATGAATGTTGCGAGTAGTGTCCAGGCTGCCCATGGCCATACACTACGTAGTATATCCGTAGCCTCAGCTCGACCCGCCGCGACCTTTGTGGCCACACCCAAAATATTCGTGAAATTCCCAAAGATTGTGAATCCCTCGTTCCTATTCGACTGTGATGGTACAAGAGCACCTGTGCTGAATGCAGAAATAGGGTACGATCAGTGAATCCATTTATTAGGACAGTGTTCATTGACTTACACCAAGAAACCGATTATGTATTTCCAGATGGGTCGTTGTGGATGATCCATCCTGCTCTGGATGGCATCGATTTCTTGTAGAAGCAAATTACGTGTGACTCGCTTTTCCACAGTGTCGACGGGTTCTAAGGGAAAAATGTCAAAAACGGATTCATGTATACCAGCCCCTCCACAGCCGAAGAAGCCCATGACGCTTGCTGTCCATCGTATGAAACTGGCATGAGACATTGCAATAGAGAATTCAGTGCTGCGATGCATATGTACAGACCTTTGCTCCTCTCCACTTTTTGAATTTCAATATAATGCTCCACCCGAAGCTGAAGGGTATATCGCAGAGATCCTGGCGTTGGCTCCACCCAATTTAGAGCTGGGTCATCGTCGTTGCCGTCATTGTCGCCATGGTGCCCTAGCTTTTCCTGCTCCAGTGGTGAAGAGATATCTTCTCCTGATGTGTGATCCATTTGGGGTGGGGTAGCGGAGATGGCAACCACTTCTCGACAATCAGCTGGGATCGATTATCGCTGTGGGAATGAGAAGGGTTTATTGACAACAAAGCTCGTTAGCGGGTCATGTCAGTTGTTTGTGCTGTGAAACCACACTAGAGTACATGCGGCTGATCGCCACTGCAACTATGCGGATGTGTCTCAAATTAGCCCACTCCCCGGAGCATGTTGTCACGTGTGTAAACCAAATCCTGTAAACGGGGCGCCTAAGGCTCCCTTCGAGGGTAAGGCGTACATAGTCTCGGAACCGCTACGTTGGAAAGGCGTATAGACTCAAAAAAGAAAAGAAACATACCTCCATGCCTAGTTCAAATGTGGGGTGCTGTGCCAGCCTCTGCAGCTGTGGTGTTTAATTAACCCTGTGTGAGGCTGCCAGCCGCTGTCTGCTATAACAACAAGCATGTCACTCGATAAACAGGAATTTCTCTCATCATCGATATACAATTTATGCAAAAATTAGCCTTCCAACCACGCACGAACCCTCCACCATGCTCCTGCTCCACTATATTGATGAACTTCAAGATAGCAAATGCTCTAGCATAAGCCAGAAATATGGTGGTTCTCCTTTGCAAATGGACTTTTTTCGCCAGGTATGTGTTTTTTTTGGTCTGTGATCATTTCTATATAGAGGACGAATTTGACAATAACATGTGACAGTAGAGGACAAACCAAGTAAGGTCGTCAATCAGCCTACTTAAGAACGAGAACGGCTCTAGCATATTGGAGAAATGTTTGGAAATGGGTATTCCCCAGCCCGTATGTGCTCTTTTGGTCTATGACTCTATTTCTGTCGCAGTGGTGAAGGTGAATTAACAATAGTCTATGACAGCAGAAAATAGATCAGACAAACCCGCCAATTGACATACTTGAGACTAAGAAATGCTCTCGTTTGGAAATGGACGTACTTCCACCGGTATATGTACGTGTTTTTTTGGTTCATGACTCTAAGGCTAGGGAGGATGAATTTGACAATAGGTTGTGAGAACAGGAAGCAGATCAAACAGCATTCGACTTTATCATCAAATACCCGGCCGAATCGTTACGTCGCGCATTGAGACGTAGTGGGGTTGAGACCTTGATCAATGATTTTTTAGATACCCTTTTTAACTTGGGAACCGACCTCACCGCCGAAGATCTAAGACAAACCTCGCCACTTATCTATGAACACCATGAGGCAATTTTGCAAGACCAAACAATTACGGAGGTAAAGGTAGGGTTTCTGGCCAGATCCATATTGCCAATATTCTTTATTGAAAGTCTCCTCGAGTTACGAATCCATACCGTTGTACTTGTTCCCCCGCCGGAAAATAACTTTGCCTTGGGTTGAAGTTACACGAGCTACATACTAATGAGGCCGTCCGGTAAAATTCTAGGTGCGGCTCCAGCTGCGACCGGGTGTCGATGCTGAATCCACTCGTACTGCTAATCTCCAGCTTTGCGAGAAGATCCACTCGGTTAGAGCCCGAGAAGACAAAACATGTTCATTCTACCTCTCCACACTCGATATATTTGGCCTAGAACCTGTCCAAAGTACAGAGTTCTCAATATGTTGGGACGCAGCATTTTTCTCCCAAATGATCAGTAATGGTCAGAACGTCCTAGGATCCCTAACAGCCCAGGCTACATCGCTCGCATCAAACTTAGTAGGCCTCTGTGAGTGGTACGTATATGAGTTCCAATTGAGAAACCCTCTTAGGCTTGCAGATTACGAGGGAGCTATTATGATCTCAACTCTAATCATATGAGTAGGGCTACCTCGGATCTGTTGTTATTAACTCAGATCTTACGACAATCAGGAGTTGGTTCGAAGTCCTGCAATGCGAAGGATGTTCTCTTTACATGTCTTCAGCCGTCCGTCTTACTTAGTTTGCTGGGAGCCGCTGGAAGTCTACTGGCTAAGCTTGCGGTTAGTCGTCTGGCGTATGCGTAGGGCTCTTCTATCTAGCTAGCAGCTGACTGGTGTATTGTGTGGGGAATAGGAGTGGAGGCGTGTGCATTGGCTACCCTCCACGCAGGCTAAACAGGATTGGAAGAATGATGTGAGGCAAGCATCGGGGGAGCTCCAAGCCGTCATAACAACAATCACGGCGCTGGCTACGGCCGCCGAATTGGGTAAGTCCTACCCCAATGACGACATGCCCCACATGCCGGTGTTACTTGTCATAACTACCCAAAACTGAGGTTATATTGTTCCAGCGGAAATGCCAAATGAGGAATTAATGAAGCAGGCGCAAGAGCTCTACTTTACCTCACACAGGTTTCTACGTGCATGCCAGAAGGCAATTACTTGCAATAGAGAGATATGGCACCGATTTCAGGCGGGGTACCTAGTGGGTGGGAGCGGAGTAGTATTAGGCACTGGGCTCATCGCAGTAACTGCTCAAAGGGGTATCCAAACTGGTATAGCCAGTCTGGTACCAGAGGCGATGGCAATGGGAGTCCTCGGAGTAGCTGGCGCCGTCGTATCGGTGGGTTATGGCGCGTTTGAGCTCTGGAACACCAAGCAATATGATAACATTTGCGAATCCTGTGAGTCTAATGCTCTCCCCCCACAAACTGTGCAAAGCTTTTGCCATTGTCGCACCAATCACGTTTGGGTTTCTAATGTCTCTGCGTACAGTTGACGAATGCCTGGTAACAACCCTTCATATTATGTTTTCTTGTGAGACTATGACGAGGAGGTTGTTCCTTCCGCAAAATGACCCAGCCGCAGGGGGTTACGCGGCAGATTTACAGCGTGAAAAGTGGTGGCAGGATTTCATGCAAGAAGCAATTCGCATTACTGGGGAAAACCCGGACACTACGAGCTTCTCCTTGGATAGGCACTACAGTGTTTACCTAGCAGTTCAGAATAGTGGATTGCAAAAGGTGCAAAAGCGGTTGGAACAAGCTGCGGAGCAGAGCCAATTCCGGAATTTGTGATTCGTGCAAAATTTACTGCCGGGCAGACTGGTAGTAGGCTTGTGGGGAGAACAATCTTGTTTGTGGGCTGGACTGGGGGGAATTACAATCATTATAAGTCTGATCCAATTCAGATATCTCATGAGGTTGGGGTCGCTTTGCGTGTTTTTCTTTCGTGGGATGTTTAAGTGGATCTATAGTTTATTTTTGTCCACAGAATTGAGCTATAGCAAAAATGCAGCGTTTGGTAACCTACTATCCCTCACTGTACCCCAAACAATATCATCGTGCCAACCAGACTAGCAGCGTTGCTAGACTATGGCGATGGACTGCAGCGCCCTGGTAGCTCAGGCGCCTCTCTCCCTACCGGGCCAGTCCCTCCCTGTCCTGATCTCGTGCCCAGACTCTTATCTACCTCCACTAAAATAAATACGCTGCGGGGAAAAGAGTCTGGTGTAGGTGTTCTCGTGCCCAGACCGATTTATTTTTGTGTGGTAGAAAATCGAAATAAATCGGTCTGGGCACGAGAACAGGTGTAGGGTTTTTTTGACTTCTGCTCCGAAGTTTTTAATTCATCGCTTGTACACTTCGTGCCTCAATCTTACATGAAGGGCGACCCAATGAGATTATTTTGCCAGACAGGTGCGCTGACCAGAGTGACTGCAGTGACAGGTGTGATAACTATACGTACGGTACTAGATCCGTTAGCTAGAGCCCTGGCGACTTCGGAGGGTACTGCCACAGGCCCTCGGAACCGAAAGTATTAATGATACTGAGGGAATATCGGGAAACAAGAAAGACGCATATGGCTCAGCCATAGCACCAAGCAAGGACTCAAGAGCATATCTCCATCTGTGTGTCTCAGAAGTGAGGATGTGTGACGGCCAATCCTACCAATTTGGGCACACAACCATGTCCTTCCAAGTGGAAACTGTTGGCAAAGACGGCCAATGGTGAGGAAGAATTTATTACAGCTTGAGAGGTGCAGCCTCCAGCTGACCTTCACATTGATGTCCTAAATATGGCGTTTGGCATTAGGCAGCGTCATTGAGTGTTCCGTGGGCCCCTTTAGTGAAGCTGGGCGTTGTTGAGACACCTGAGCACAGTACAATTCTTGGGATCAATATCCCGAAAGTCAATCAAGAAGTGCATCAGAGTCCCAAAAGTGATATTCTAGGTGGGGCAATCTCGAGAGAGGCTGTGGTCACATCCTGCTCAGATAATAAGATCACTAAAGAGTCCTCCCAGCTAATGGGAGATATCAACCCTACACTGCGGGCACAACCTGTGACAACGTTTGGGATCCCGTAGCCTGTAGCGTTGGCGCGAGGGGGTGAATGACTTTCGGAATATCAAGAGATATCTCCCGGACCTATCTCTGACCCCCCGGTAGCGGTCCCCCCCTAGACATGGGAGTTCTGAGCTCCGACTAATCATTTCATGATATCAAATATGTACATATGTAGCTCTGTAGCTCTTTCCTTCCACAATACAGGCTCGCGTGCCATGTGATCGAACTGGCATGTCCAGCTACAAATACGCTGTGCCCTAAAGGATTGTCAACAGGGGGATTGAGGGAGATATTTTGGAAACTGCGGTAACATCAGACCAATATATGGAAATCGAAGCATTAAATTCACGATTGATTTCTGCTGAAAGATCTATACGCCCTTCCACACAAGGAACGACCAGCGCCACTTTTGCTCGATTTTAGCTAGCTCCGAGGATGGTAGCGGGTCTCCCTGAGTTGCTGCATGTCGAAGTGCCTCCAGGGAAGAAGAAATCGTTCGAGTCACCCATTGGCGCAATTCAGAACGAACAATAAATATTGCGAGTAGTGTCCAGGCTGCCCATGGCCATACGCTACGTGGTATATCCGTAGCCTCGACTCGAGCCGCCGCGGCCTTCGTGGCCACACCCAAAATATTCATGAAATTCCCAAAGATTGTGAATCCCTCGTTCCTATTCGGTACAAGAGCACCTGTGCTGAATGCAGAAATAGGGTACAATCAGTCAATCCATTTATGAGGGCAGTGTTCATTGACTTACACCAAGAGACCGATTATGTATTTCCAGATGGGTCGTTGTGGATGATCCATCCTGCTCTGGATGGCATCGATTTCTTGTAGAAG
>Ga0307514_10001892_pt1 | contig 23063 bp, 23 predicted proteins | sample 16_EM_MG_FD_203088 | JGI IMG/M metagenome (GOLD analysis project Ga0307514, IMG submission 203088) | Populus trichocarpa ectomycorrhiza microbial communities from riparian zone in the Pacific Northwest, United States - 16_EM | ecosystem: Host-associated > Plants > Roots > Unclassified | place...
TTTTTTATACCCCAAATAAAAAAAAAAAAAAAAAAAGGCCCAAAACAAGAATTACCCAATACCTGGGAAAAAAATAATAAAACAATAAACACCACTCAAGCCGCCTACTCAGGACCATTAAACCGCCTCCTTGCATATCCCAAGTCAAAGATTATGACAATAAAACCAAGTAATTTGATGGCGCGATACCCGTCTCTCCGTTTGCCTTCCTTGCCTGCCACCACCTCCCACTCACATCCCATACATCCAGCACCTCATGCTTCTGGAACGATATCTCATTCGCATCCTCTGGATTCGCTTCATAATTGTACATAGCTTGCGCCCTATATGGGTATTCGGTGGGCTGTGCAACCTCCTGCTCCGCTGCGGGAGCTGCAGACTGTCCAGGGATAGGTGTCGATGCAGGTGGAGTCGTTCCAGAAGCAACCCTATTGGCTACACTCGTCTCAAAGTTCCTTCCAAGCTGCGCACTGGTGTACATCTGTGGGGTATTGTGGGAGCTTGTACTAGTCTCGGGACGATTCGACCCGTAAGGGTACCCAGTGGTGGATTTATCCTTGGACATGGCGTATGAGTCGTAGCTCGGAGCTGGTGACATATTTTGGCCAAAGTAACCTATCCAAACAATCTGTAACAGGAGCACTGGGTCAGCCGAATTTGTGTTGCAGTTGCACAGAACCGGTCACACAACACACACCTGAATCATCGCAAACAGGATAAATCCAGCTGCCGCAGCCTCACGGGCTGGGAGTGCAGAGGAAACTAAGAGATCGGCGGCGAGTGATGTGTTGATCAAACCGGCTGCGAGGTATCCAACAATCTAAATTCAGGCGTCAGCGCCACTTTCTCTCCGATCCCCCACCATGTACTACTCACGGCCATAGAGTATCGATGATGCGCACTATAACCGATAACAAATGTCACCCCCAATAGACAGCACATCTGGTATGCAATAGCCCACCATATGAAGGAGTGTATCTTGGCCTGTGTTTGAGCAATAACTGAGCCAACAATCGCAACCAGCCACGCTATCTATATTGTCGTACACATTCCACGGTCAGTCATCTTTTGATACGTTACCACCACAAGGCCCCAAGCACCTGAAGGATGTGCGAAAAACCTACCATTGACACGGAGATCGTAGCTAGTGCAAACGGATCTCCAGCAATATTACCAAAGTCAAACTTGCTAGACCCATAGGGCCCGCCCCGCTGAGAAGGATCCTGTCCGTTCATTTTTGAAATTGAAGGTGAAGGTATTGAGGCGTAGAATGGCATGAACACCCCCACTCCTTCCTGAAGTGATGCAGAGGGAGAGCGGAAGTTTCGTAGTCACCCAGCACCAGTCTTGAGTCCGAAATTGAAACTTATCGCTCAAATAAACAACGGAAGAAAAAAGGATCGAAATGAAAGAGAGTGTGGGTGAGAGGAGGGGGGAGGAAGGAAACGGGCGGCCTGGGTTGGAAGCTGCGTTGCTGGAATTTCCCTGCTATTAATTTGGTGATGAACCCGGATGAGGGATGTAAGTACGGCTATGAAAGAAAAAAAGGTAGGGTTGTAAAGTTGTACAGGGGCCAGTTTCAGGTTCAAAGCGACGGTAATAAAGCGGTCTGATCCAGCAAGTTAGATTGGATTAATGCACAGTGTCGTCCGCCAAATCAGTAGAACACGGTAAGACGCAACGCGCAATGATGGAAGTTGAGTTGTGTTGGACACGGAGAGGGAGAAGTTGAGACGAGATGCGAGTTTGTAGGCAGATGGGTGATCTTCTTGTGGGGTGCTGACGAAGCTTCCAGACGTCGTGCTACAACACACAATTAGATCAGGTAAATTCAATAAAAAAGCAAGCAGGTAAAATACTCTGCAAAACACCAGGTTCAAAGAGCGAGCGAAGGCAGAGTAAGGTGTTGGGGCTGTGGGGGCTGTGAGGGCTGTGAGGGCTGTGAGGGCTGTTGTGCTGTAGTGCTGTTGTGCTGTTGTGCTGCTGGAGAGGCCCAGTCTGGAGAAATGGAGAAGAACCTTTACCAAGGTGTGAATGTCAAAGGCAGTACGTACATATAAACACCCCCCTCTTTACGACTGTAGAGTAGTTACCTACTGACACGAGCGAGCCTCTTCTCAGTTGATTGCAAGGCTTTCGTTCCTCAGGGGTCCAGGGCAAGGAAAACCTGGGAATTATAAAATTAATGAATTGAGCACAATGATTGGATGGGCATAATAGGGCACTTTACACCCCAGGGCAAATTGGGGGATGGGAAATCTAACTTACTCTATAGATATACTGTATGTACTTTCTCTACCTACAGTACATTGTAGCTCGTAGATAAAGGCCAGCCTCTGCTTATATACTCCGTACTGTAAGTAAGTACAGGAGGTATGGCGACCGTGAGAGGGTTGAAGTTCAAACCAACACTCATATACCGTATACATGTACAGTACTCGGGTAGGTATATAAGTATATTTATAGCACGGCCACCCGGCTTTCGCGATCTCAAGACAGGCAAATTGTAATCTGCCTGCTGCAAATGCAGAATTCCCGAACTTGACTGACTGATGTGCAGTACCTAGTCTGTAGGCTTCCCCCTTGCTCCTAGGAAACGGGGATGCCAAGTATAATAAAAACAGCAACGATTTTAGTTCCGACATTTGGCTTGTCTCCATCTCTTTTACAACCAGTTTCACCGACGGTTTACATCCTTGCAATAACCACCGACGAAGGACCACGGGTTACAGAGATTGTGACTCCAGACTACTTGTTAACGTCGTCAAACATGCTTCGTCTGTTTAGACAACCCGCGGTCCGCCTGACTGCCCACCGTATTACACGACGTATTCGGTTCAGAGGACTTACTACAGTCGACTATATTAGCCTAGCGTCGGGACCGGAAGATCCGATACTATTAGAGAGGTTATGCGTTTATAGAGGTTTTCTCTAGCCATAGTCCCAAATTCGGGCCGGCATGCTCAATTCTAATAGGGAGGTTATGCATATATAGAGTATGCTAGTATAGAGGTTCGACTGTAACGGGTCGGGAGATGAAGAGGGCTCATTCATACCAGAGGGAAAGCAAGAGGAAGAAGCCAGACAAAAGTGGGCTCCGAATAACAATGATCGTTTGGTCGGTCGCTCTACATGTAATGGGTTACTGGCTCACTAACGGTCGGATAATGGGATCATGTGAATAAGCTGGATGACCGTGTCTCTGGCTTGAGCAAGGCATGTATCATATTCAATAGCAGATGAAGCTTGACTAACGATGGTAGGACTTGGGAGATTTCAAATTCGATGTCAACAAGAGTCTTGGAGAGCTTGCTACGAGGATGGAAGCAGGATTTGGAGAGCTTAAAGGTGAAATAAAGCCACTTGTTTGGCAAGTCGGTATCCTACTTGGAGGGGCGTCGGTGGTATGTATATTATATTACTCGCGAACTACCAGTTATTTCATTGCTAATATCAATTAGGTTATGGTATTTCTCGTTAAAACCTATCTCGATGAGCACAACATTTTCACCAAAAAGCAGGTGGATGCAATGCTTCAACCTGTTTCTGGGCCAGTTGTCGCCCATGAGATCGATCCAAAAAAATAGACTCTGTCGGTCTATAGATGGTTTAGAGAGGGTGCTTGCTGGTTTTTCAATGGGAGATCAAGGCGTTTGCTGGTTTGTATTACAAAAGGTGCTTGATAACAGTTATGATTCCTCAATGTCATGATGGTTGATTCTCCTAAGTCTAAAAGTCTCCATCTGCCCCAGTTATAGTCTCCCCTTTAGTCATCCTCCCTAGCCACACGCGTATTGTAGGTCACGTGTGTGTGCCACTAACTAGCCTATCCACTGCCCTCTTCTCACACTTGAAACGGTACGGCGTTAGATAATCAATTCTTTTACTCCATCAATCCTCTGCTCTGATAGTGTTGTCATGGCCGAATATTATGTTATTAAAATGGGGGGGCCCCGCCGGAGGTGGGGGGCGTAGCCTGTTGCGAAAGTGTATCTAAATAATTTTATTTGGTTTATTAAGCGACGGGAGTGGATGCGATGTTTATTATATTTTCGGAGTTGATGCGACGGGAGGATTTATTGGGTTGAGCGGGTGCGAAAATACATACATATGTAATGCTGAAAAGCCAAGTATGCACCATTGGAGCCACCAATTTTACCCAGTACAAACACCGACTCAGATCGGTGCGAATATCACACCAAATTTCTGCCTCAGATCAAGGGCTTTTTTTCTCTTTTTCCTTCTCTTTTTTCTTCTTTTCTCCATGGCAGGACCCTGATAGTTAAGTACTGGAGGGTTTCGGAACAACAAGGCTCACACGGGTCAATCAAACTGCAACCAGGAAAGGCCTGCTGTCTATATATTCCAACTGACTCAAACGCCTACATATACTATGTCTCGAACTAGGGATCTATCAATAATATTCCGACCCCAGGCCCGCAGTTGGTGAAGATCAACATGCATATTTTTGGAGGTCACATCAACGATTGCCAAAAATATAAATAGAAACCATGTACTCGAGTACATGGCTTCCGACAGTTGAGGGTAACTTGGAGTCCTTTCACAATTAAGCCACCATCACGTCACACGAAGGTCACCACCACAGCATATTTAGTTCGCAGATTCATAAGTTATTCTATATTATAGAATTGCTTGGAAAACAGGTGGCATTATAAATAATTTCCGTATTCTATAATACCCCCGACCTTAAGCACCAGCAGATGGGTGAAATAATGCTCTGAGTGCGCCCGAAATAAACCCTGACTGTGAAAACAAAGCACTGTACTCCACTGCTTAAAACTCTTTTCTCTAGAATAGAAAATATGTGTATCCGGCCATAACTGTCAATATAACCGAGGGTAAATAAGCCAGATATAAGCAGCCATCTGGCATAATCTAAGAACAATGGCTTGCGAGGCCAATTCCCCTTCCATATTCTAGCGGTAGGAGGACTTCTTCCCCCACTACCTCGTTGGGGACTTTGTTGAGATCTTTATCAGTTTGCATCATTTTTGCAGTGGACATTGCTCCGTCGTTCATTACACCTTCCATTTCGGACAGCTCGGGATGCTCGGGAGAGGAAATTTCCGTGTCTGCGGAGTGCTGACTAGAGCTGATACCGCTTGAAAGGACGGGGGAGCTTGCATTTGCGTCTTCGCTAACAAGAGGCTGTGCCGGTAAACTCAATACTGCAGCCCGCTCCACTAATTCACCCTCCATGAGCACACCCCTAGGCTCTGCCTTTACTGGGGCACCAGCAGGGTGTTGCAGTGGAACATTGATCCATCTTGCGGTTGCTGCAACACGGAACAAGCCAATCGGCTGAACTGCATGCTAGAGGAAATATTAAACCTGCTTCCACTAGCGCTCAGGATAACCCAGACTCACCTCCCAAATCCTCTGAATCTCTCTCCCCTTCATAACAACCACGTCACCGTGGTTCAATCTCAACTCCAGTTTGACTCTTGGTTCTTTGTGGATCTCTTTTTTGGCTGCTTGAGTACCAGGTCGCGCCCTCTCCTCCTCCAGATCGTCTTCCCCTTCATTATCTTCCGGCTGTACTTCCTCCACTGAAATCGCTTCCTTTACCTCAGCTTCAACTTTCACTTCCTTCGGGGTGTTTTTTGGTTCCCATAGCTTATAGCTTGACATATGCTTTGCCTTAATACGAAACTTCATTTTCGCGGGGGCGCCGAGTGAGATTGAGGCAACAGTCTCGCCGAGCTCCTCCTCTCCATCATCGTGATACTGCCTTGTAGTTAGAATGCTTCGTTTTCATCCAACAGCAATTTATTGACTCACATCCATCTTCTGCCCTTCAAAATATCCGACGCTGAGAATCTCGTTGAATTCTGTCTCTGGATGCACGAGCTTCACTCTCTCCTGAATGAGTTCAAGACTGCGAGTGACTGCTCTAGGAGACTCCCTGAACGGAGTACTGTCAACTGCTACGATATATTTGTAAGGAGCACCCTATAACTTGTGGTAAGCATAATTCAGGTAATCAAAGAAGACCCTATACACACCGCATTGAAAGAGAATTGTTGTGTCAGCAACTGCCCCTGGACTGCTTACTAGTAAGCATTGAATCTTTCACTCTATACTTTGGCAAACATACCTTTATGGCTTTTCAACGGATACCTCTTAAATGGCATCTCAGGCGCTTGGTATTCCCTAAACAGCCAGTCCGCACATTCAGGTCTCTTATTTTGGTATTCACTAGCTAGAATGTGTGTTACAGTCCCACAATCCTTCAAATAATAGATCAGGCATGTCATCCCATCAACAACGGTCCTTGTCCATGTAATACCGGGCTGAACGATATTGCTTGGGATGGCAGGCCCTGTGTAAACTGAGCGGTGGGGGTCTGCAAGACGGTCTGCTTCAAAAATTGTCCTTGGTGGCGATGACTTGAAATCGCAGTTCTTACAGGCCCAGCCTGCCCAGAACTCACGGCAGCTGAGGCGACCGCACTGTGGGCAACACATGCCTTTCCAGTAAACTCGTGCAACATCACCTCCGTCATAGTAATTATCCCTATCAGTAGCCAATGGAGGGCGAAGAGGCGCAGGAGGGAGTTCAAGTTGAGGATCCCATGAGGTGTGGCAATTAATGAACGAATGGGTATATTCCAGCTTACCCAGGGGACTTTCTCCATTCAACTGATAGAGTTATATTAGTTCAGAACCTTTGAAATGGTGCTTGAATAATTTACCTTCCAGAAGCTGGGGCATTGCGGCCTCAAACACATCCAGCCTTGCTCATAGACCTGTGGGCTTTCCTCCCTACAGTTGATGCAACAGGCTTTCAACATTTCAATTGATTCTGAGGGGTGGTACTCTTCCGTTGGTGGGGCCCACCATCCCAACTTAGTGGAGTCAAGCTTTTCGAATCGGAACATCCATCTTACGTGGCTTGTATGAAGATCCTTCTCTGCCCAAGCCGCGGTGACCTTGAACCAATCCATGACGCAATATCTGTGAGGTATCCTGCTGGGTGATGTAGCGCATTGATCTCCTGGTTTATGAATCAGCTAAAGTTTAGCACATGACAGCGCATTTCACCCTTACCCATGATGATCACCATAGGCCATTTTCCGCGGAGATTATTGATAAGATCTCTGATACCAGTGCCTGTTTCGAATTGACTAGACATAAGCTTTCGGTTTCCATCCACATCCGTGGATGATTTGCCGCCACTTTGAATGTTAGTTACCCTGAACTATCTTGCAGCTCAGAAAACGTACCTGTGTGAAATAACAACTCTCCCATTCATGAAATCACGAGGCCCGGCACAGCCATCTGCAAGGTATCCACGCATAACACCACCGGAGTGATAAGTGCCACTCTGATAGCTTCTAAAATATGGAAGGCTCTCACATAGCTCTTGGCGGTTCTATTCATTTTATTAGCCTCCATGCAGTCTGCCGAACAGCACACAATACATACCGTACACCAAACTTCTGGAGCTCCAGTGCAGATAGGCTTATGTGCCTGGGGATGTGGCCGCTCTATCCAAACACAACCCGGATCACCCCTGTATGTCAGGGCATTTGATATCCGCTGCTTTGGAGCCTTTGGCTCTTTAACTTTGTGTTCCTTCTTCACCTTGGGGCTCTTAACCCTAGGCGAGGCCGCGCCAGCTTCAGACTCGATTTTATATTCGGTTTCAGTTGTAGAATCAGGATCAGGTTCAGACGAGCTTGGGGCACTCAAGTAAGTCACCTGAGACCGTCCTTGACTGGTATTTTTGACCACTGCAGAAGAGGCAATCTTCCTACTCTCACTACGGCGATTTTTCGTCTTTGAAGCACAGAACAATCCTGCTTTGCGTTCACATACATGGCCACTGTGAGTGCAATTCAAGCAAGGCACATTACGGTCACAGAACTGTCTGATGTGAAGACACCTTCATAAATTATTTAAGGTCAGTCAACCTACTTGTGCATGTGAAGTAGATGTAGGGCAAGATTATTATATACCTGTAGCAGCTGGCCGGAACCATCCATCGCTTCCTTTTCGCATCGTAGGAGACTGCACTAGGGTGATATCGGGGGTCATATGCCAAATCTTCGGTCTCCCCCCCATCGTTACCTTCCTCATTTTGGACTCCCACTAGTGTAGTACGCTTCTTAAGCTTCTCAGTTACAGCAGGACTTTCCTTTAGTTGAATAAGCTCCAGTCTCGGCCGCTTCTCAGCCCTTTCTAGTTTCTCTGAGAGATCAAACGGGAGCCCTCTCCCATCTATTGGTATATCACCATCAGATATATCCAAAGCATCGGAAATATCCATGTCAACATCAAAAGAGCTTTCATTGCAGAAATCACACTCGGTGTGCCCTCTCTCCTGAGCTGAAACTGCAATTGTTTGTTTACGTTTTAGTGGTGGGGTCTCCTTGGGTAGCCTTAGGCCGACATCGCGTTTATACTTCCTCGCTGGCCTTCTGTATTTAGTAGTAGCCGAATTCGGAAGTTGGGTGACTCTTGGTGACGAAGTTGCAGGCGTAGCACCTTCTGTGCAAGCACGCCTCCCCCTAGAGTTCAATTGCTGATGTATAAGATTCCAGGCTTCAGTTCCGTTTTCCTTCGGGCTCGCATTTCGTCGCTTCTTGGAGACGAGTTTCGGGGGTGGTGCACTTTTGCACCTCGTCCTAGGCTTCTTTACCGCATTCAGGAGGACTTCTGATGACGCACGGACTTTTCGTGCCAAAGATGCAGGCTCATCCTGCTTCCTAGCCCAGTACAATGTATGGTGGCCAGCAGGTGCGGAACTTGCGCGGCGACTTGTGCCGGATTTCCTCCTATGCGTAATAGTCTCTACTGGCTGCTTCAGTAGTCTAGCAGTATATAGCAGAAGACGCTGCCTCTCTGCAATATTTCTCCGCCTCGTTTCTAGTCTTTTCCTAGTGGTTTCTGCACTTTTTCTACCATCTGGTTTCTTAAATGATGACTTGAGTTTGACTCTTGCTAGTGACAGTGAAGCAGTGGCCCCAATAGTAGTTTCTCTCTTGCCCACATCGCTCTCTTTAGTGGCTTGATCCTGTTTTCGAGTTTCGAGTCTCTTTACTGTCATTTCTGGATTACTTGGTTCACCAAGATTCTCAGCTATATATGTTGGACCTGATATTGACATTTCTGGTTGGGAAATGGCAGCTGGGCGCGCAAGGGCAATGACCTCTTCTGTACTGTCAAATTGCGGGATATTTAGAAGATTTCTGGATACCTCTATCATTTCTCTCTTGACTTTTCTCCTTTCATCATCCCGAAGTTTCACTGGCGCCTTCCTCTTCCTCACACTCTTCAGATTGACCACAGGGCTCAAGCCTTGACACTCCGCAGCGGTAGAAGATATGTGTGGTTCAGATATCGAGAGCGCCGTAGTGTCACCCATGCCTTCCATTATATATATACCGTCTCGTGGTATCATTGGTAGATTTGAAGGAGAGAACATGGTATTTAAAACAACAGTATGATCCTCATTAGGCTCTACTGGCAGCTCCAAGGGCAGCCCCGTCTTTGCCCGTTCAGGTGCCCGTGGTGCTGCTGTAGTAGATGCTAATGCCGACACTCGGCGTGTGGAAGCCTCCAAAACGATGCTTCCCTCGTCAGCAGGTTGATGTATCGTAGATTGAGTTGTATCAACCATCTCTCGGTCTTCGTAGCCAGCTACTCGGGCAGGCTTTCCTTCGATAGTTTTTATTACATTCGATGCGTTCAACAGCGCCGGTTGTGTGTTTTGTATTTCGAATGTAACATTGCCAATTGGCCCATTCGAGGCCATTTGGGCCCCAAGATTTGTTTCAGCATTGGATGCTCCATTGCCTATACCCATATGGTGCATTAGGTTCGGGTATATCAAGATTCATGGATGCCAATTACAAACCTTCACTTGCAATCCAAGCTACCTCAGCGGTTGCCATTGCAATCTCATGTAGGCTCGGACCTCTTGTGAGTGCAATAGGCTCCAAATGAGATGCTGGGTTTTTGCCATTCTGGTCCAATATATATGCCGGAGTTGCCTTTTCGTTATACAGGGTACTTATTATTGGGCCTATAGGAATGACAGTGAGATAAACCTCTTGTTAACCATATATGGAGGTGGAGGGGATTCGGGATGTCACTGCAGGTGGAACATGCATGAACCTCCCATTTCCGGGTAGTGATGCAGCCCACCATGCTGGTAATACGGGAGATAAAATGAAGTAAACATTAAGTAATATGTAGTTAAATTATTGCCTGGGTATACAGAAGCTATGAATAGGAAAAAGTAACTGCGCAAAATGTGGGCACTCAAAATTCATAATACCTTCGTGTCTGATTGGTTCCAGCGGATTTGAGCCGGATCTGGTATGCAAGGGAATATTGTCCACAGGGCTCGTTGCTGATCCACGTAAAGCATCCATGACCAGTGGATGGGGATTGACATGGACGTTGTCTCTCGAAACCTTTCCGACTGTCACTGCAGCTGAACTTCTACAAACCTTGAGACGACCCATCAGTACTTTGGGGGCCCAGGTCAAGATCCTCTGGCCTATTTGAGGACTTAAGTAGATATTTATATCGACAGGAGCTAGATTGTGGATGTAGAATTCAATTCGAGGAGAAGTGACTCAATTGCAAGGGGGAATTGGAGTTCGAAGAGTACTCGACGATCGAGTGGACGTACACGATGCCTCTGGGGCGGGGACGGGAACAGGGCGAGAATTGGGCCCCCCCGCCATCAGTATGTCCACCCCCCCCCGTCCCTATATTGAACCACAGCCGCGGAGTCGTAGTGTGGTTACCGAAATTGGTATTTAGGACACCCGCATGTTGGAAATTCCCAGATTGGGAAACTATCGTCATCACTGCCCTAACCAGTAGTTAAAACCGCATAGTCAGCAATGTTTAGTGCCCCGCATGTGGTGCCCGTCGCGTTACTTGACTATATCTTTTATACAGTTATACAGTTATATAAATATAAATAGACGAACAGTATACACCCAATTACAGGTTACTTACATGCAGGTACATCAGGTACATCAGTATGATTCACCGCTGGAGATGTATTTGGCCTGTTCTCGTTGCTCGGGGTGCTGCTCGTGATTACAATAATGTATTCATCGCTCGAGGCACAAAATCAAAGACAGCACAGAATTCCAAGGCAATGTGAGCACCATCCCCTCTGTACCCTGGGTAACCATTCCATGCTTCAATCCACAATCTGAGTTTCATCTAGAGGTTCAATCAGTCATCTTCTCTCCCACTGGCATTACTCTCATCTCCACTCTCAATTTCACTCCCCAACGTACTCTCCCTCGGCTCCAACTCATCCAAATCTTCCAACTGCGCTCTTGTCGGAATCCTTGGCAACGCAATATCACACACCCTCTCTTTAGTCAACAAGTCATCGATAAATTCATCCATATATGTCAACCTAAATCCCGCCTGCCCTCTCAACTTCAGCTTTCTATAATCTCCTAGTAGTGGTTCTAGGGTCCCGAAAATATCCACCGCGGACCATGTAAGCCGGATATAGAAAGCTGCTAGGGCGCGAAGGTACTTGAAGTCTGTGTCGTGAAGGTACTCCAGAATGATCTCCCGCTCGGGCATAAGCTGGAGAAGCTTGAATATCAGACAGAGGAAGGGGGTAGGTTTTTGGTTCCCGTACTGGCCGCCGATGTAGGTGAGCTCGACGGCGCGGTCTAAGAGGGTTGCGGCTGGGGGGAGGGATGTTAGTCTGGGTTTTCTGGAGTTAGTCGGGTGCAATTGGGTCGTATGTATCGCTAATAGGACTCACCATTTAAGCCAAAAGTCTGCTCCTTCCAGTATAAAGACTCGAAAATACGCTCCCTAGAATTTGAGTTAGCTAATGGTAAGAGTGGGGAGACGGATCAAAATACCGTATAATCTTCTCAACTAGTAAAAGAGGATTGACACCATGTACAGTCGTGCCTTCATAAAGGCCACGACTGTCCAACATGGACTTCGCATCTGCTAAATGCGCCATTGTTGGTTCCTGGTGGAGGATGTTTAAGTGTGAAGTAATATAGCTTCACGCGCCAAGCTTCACTCACTTATCCATGCCAAGCTAAAACAGAAGCCTCCGTGATATTTGGACACCGTCAACATGGCTCGAAACAGTGAGAAAGGTAAGTCTTCGTCGAACATTCTGATAGGATGGTTTTGCTAATGGGCTTTTCCCATAGCCCAGTCTATGCTATTTCGCTTTCGCGAACAGCAAGCCGCCGACCTTGGAATTATCGATGCCGGAAGGACAAGGTAAGGATCAACATTCCTCGATTGAAACTAGCAGAAGCTTATAACGATACAGACGTCCGAAAGTCATCACCGAAGTTAACTCCATCCCCTCGTGCGAGAAATGGCGGGGGCAAGTAGTCAAAGAAATCTCACGGAAGGTGTCCAAAATCCAAGATCGTACGCTATAGCACCCCTCATGTGTGGCAACTCATTTACTGACATACGAGCTCAATTCAGCATCCCTATCCGACTATCAAATCCGTGACCTAAACGATGAAATCAATAAACTCATGCGCGAGAAACACATGTGGGAGGTCCAACTTCGAAATCTCGGTGGCCCAAACTACATGCGCTTCGCCCCCAAGATATATGATGATGAAGGACGCGAGGTCCCTGGGAACCGTGGATACAGGTACTTTGGTCGAGCGAGAGAGCTCCCTGGTGTTAAGGAGCTGTTTGAGGAGCTAAAGCCGAAACCCAAGGAAACTGAAGCGGAGAAGAAGGCATCTGAGTCGATCAGGAAGTTTGTGGATGCAGACTATTACGGATACAATAGGGATGAAGAAGATGGGTCGCTGCTGGAGTATGAGGGAAAAAAAGAGGAAGAATCGAGGAAAAATACCTTGGAGAAGGGGGGTGGCCCAGGTGGGGGTGGAAGTGGAGAACCAAGAGCCGAGTGGACACCGATTCCAGATGGATGGAAGGTTCCGGGGAGAGAGGAGGTAATGGAGCACCTTCTAGAAAGGAGAAAGAACAAGCTGCTGCAGAAATTGGGTTCATAGCTGTTCATACCTTGATTTGGGAGTATAAGGATTGCATATCATATATATTACGTTCATCTCCAGCTTGTGTACTTTTATTTTACAGGACATGTACAATAGTACCTGCAATGGGTGTCATTAATTATGCTGCTCCTGCAGTTCCCGCATATCTTGTTCCCGCATATCTTGCTCCCGCATATCTTGCTCCCGTATAGCTTGCTCCCGCATAGCTTGCTCTCTTTGCTTCCATTCTTTCTGCCTTGACTTCCTTCTTTAAACTGGTATTGCTCTTTTCCGCTGACTCCTCTTCCTCAAGCCATTGTCGATATGCATCTTCATCCACGGGGTCAAGCATGAATCTCCCCAGGCGGCCACTCCTCCAGCGTCCCAGTACCCACAGTGCCGTAGCTTCTAATTCGGGCTTGCCGCCTCTCATAAGGCGCCCGGTTAATTTTGCAACCCCCGTTAGAAAGTCCATGACGTTGTTGGTGGGTACATGGTATTGCTTGTATATGGTAGGGTCATGTAGGTTCATCCGATAGAGGAGGTAGTCCACAACAATCATCGGAGGAACGATCATGTCCTTGACACATCCCACTAGTGCCAGCTTCAACATGGTTTCTGAGTTGGAGACGTATGGCACAAAGACACCTTCACCGTGTTAGCATGATTATCATGTTGGAGTTATTGAGCCTTAATGCGGAAGTAGGACGTACCTGGTGAATCAATCAAATATATCAGGGGGTCCTGACAGACTTTAACGGAGGTTGCAATCTTCCTCGTAACCCCCGGCTGCCCACCGGTGGCTGCAGCCTTTTTCTTGTTTGCCCCAACATGGCGCAATGCATTCAGTAAGGTTGATTTCCCAACATTCGGCATACCTACAATAAGCACTCGGCAGCCAGTGAGATTGTCGGCCTCCCTTGCCGATTCTAGTGGACTCAGCACTTGTCTCGTCAACTCACAAGGGTGGATACAAACCTCGTGCATATTTAAGAATCTTCCTCGCATCCAAGAGGTTTTTGGCATCCGAAAACATTACCTCATCCGGGGCATGCCAATTAGCTATCACTGCTCTTTGCTACAGCATGCCAAATCCAATCAGTCTCATGGGCCCCGTTCAGTTTGTTTATTCAAGACGAGTACCAACCAACCGTCTTATCCAACGTTCCTTGAATCAGATCCTTCTTGGTATACACAATCAACCGCTCCCTCCCAGACAATGCCTTTTCAAACATTGGGTTCCGTGAGGACAATGGCACACGGTGGTCCCTGCATTCTATTATGAGCTCCACAGAGGAAAGCATTTGGCTCATTTCGGTAAGAGCAGCTCGGTGGTGACCGAGAAAGTATGAACGAACGAGAAAGTCGAGCTGGGGAAATCTGAGCCGCGGGACGAAGACAGCCATTGCGAGGGAGGTTGCCGATACGACTATCTCACTAGGTTGGTATTAACTGTGTTTGCGCTTACAACGTCAGCTGTGAAACATGAATTGGGGTAGGTAGTCTGGTTTGCACTACGGTGCCCCTCGTAGCGGAACTGTGTATCTTGGTGATCTTTCATGCACAGAATGCCAAAAGAAAATAAACCTGATGCAGAGAGTGCAGGCACTTACACGAGCTAATCTCAATATAGGTACTGTATGGCTCGGGTCCTGGGAATTCAGAGTTGAGATTGTGCCAACCAGACTAGAGTTGAGAATCCAAGACTCCAGCCAGACCCTCATGTGGGTCAGTATATATTGATGACTATGCTAGTAATAGTCGCCCAACCCTACAGGTACTTAATAAAGTGTTTGCCCCGCGGGACACTACTAGGGCCTTCAAACTCCGCGCACACATCTCCGGAATAGAGTCTAAAATTAGAGCACCTCCTGGAGTCGTACCGTAGGTACTGTACATGTCAGCATGTAAGTGCCTGTCGAGTTGGTAAGTAAACCCCCCGGGTCACCCAACCAGACTACAAGTACCTACCTAACCTACCTACCTACACCTACAGTATGTGTGCCCAGGCCCTTCAGGGGGTTTTATGTCCGGGGTATGATGTTATTCCAAAGGATATCCTGATTCCTAAGCTTATTCGCCGACCTCGGCACTCTTCCTCCACCCCACTAAGTAGCCCAGCGTGCGCGCAACCAGACTGACTACCTACTGTAGGTACTTATTTACCAGTGGGTATGGTCCTTGGGATGAGACAACTTCAACCTTTACCCAGTACTACCTACTAGACATGTCTTACATGTAGCCACTACTAAGGCCTAGATGCCATGAGTGAAATTCCTTGCAACAGGTCGCTGTTGCGGCCCCCCGCGCACCCAGTCTCCCCACCCGTTACGAGATGGAGCGATGATAGCAGGTTTTCCCAAGTATAGTTAGAGACGATCAGTCTGGATTTGCAATGGGTCGTGGGGAGTGCGGTATGACGAATCAAATGACCCCACCTTGGGCCGCAAAACAACCTCAGTAACTAGCCACTAGTAGCTTCATATGATTTTTACTTCTTAAACTCGAGAGGCCCCTCGTTTCAGTAACGAACCTGAACTTGTACACAAGGCACCTTGAGCGAATCAACACAATAGCCGAATCAATAACCATCATGACTTCTTCCCTCGATCAATTGAAGGCATCTGGAACCGTATGTTATCTCTCACTCCCCAAACTCTCATTTCTTTCCTACATTGGGTTCGTCCAGTGGCAAATGAGAGCCTCTAGAGATTGTGAATTGAGTCTCATATGGTAGCTAACTTTATCTTTTTGTAATATAGGTTGTTGTCTGTGACAGGTAATTACCATAACCAATTTAAATAAAGCTGCGAGGAAAATTGCTAAACAACTGTTTGGAATAGCGGTGACTTTGCTACCATCGCCAAATACAAGCCACAAGATGCTACAGTATGCATCATGCCCCTTGTTGATTTTATCAAACTAAATTGCCAGTACATTAACAGTCTTGGAAATACAGACCAACCCATCCCTCATTCTTGCTGCGTCCAAGAAGCCAGAATATGCCCATCTTGTTGACTCTGCTGTAGCTTACGGTAAACAGCACGGTGTAAGTAAAACAACAACCTGGGGTCTGTAATTCATGATATAAAGCTGACCCACGTCACAGTCAACTGTCGAGGAGAAGGTCGATGCTACCCTTGACATGCTTTTGGTGGAATTCGGAAAGGAGATCTTGAAGATTGTGCCTGGCAAGGTTTCCACCGAAGTTGACGCCAAGCTCTCCTTTGACAAACAGGCCTCCATTGACAAAGCCCTCCACATCATTGACCTTTACAAATCTGTTGGTATCTCCAAGGACCGGATTCTCATCAAGGTTGCTTCCACCTGGGAAGGTATCCAGGCCGCCCGTGAGCTTCAGTCCAAACATGGAATTAACACAAACTTGACCCTCATGTTCTCCCTTGAGCAAGCAATTGCTGCCGCTGAGGCCGGTGCTTACTTGATCTCTCCCTTCGTCGGACGAATCATGGACTACTATAAGGCTCAGACTGGTAAGGGCTTTGCCGGTCATGAGGACCCAGGTGTCAAGTCTGTCCAGACCATCTACAACTACTACAAGAAGTTCGGATATAATGTAAGCTCGTTTATGTGATATTCTAGAGATTTTTCAAATGGCTGACGTGTGCAGACCGTCGTGATGGGTGCCTCTTTTAGGAACGTCGACGAAATCATTGAGTTGGCTGGCTGCGACTACCTCACTATTGCTGTAAGAGTTACTGCTTTAACTGTACATGATAGTGTCCCCCCTGACAATTTGGTGGATAGCCATCTCTCCTTGAGGAACTCTACACCTCCACCAGGCCCGTCCCAAGGAAGCTCAACCCCAGCGACGCCAAGGCCCTTGATATCGAGAGGAAGAGCTACATCGACAACGAAGCAGCGTTCCGCTACGACTTCAACGAGAATGCAATGGCCGTCGACAAGCTTGCCCAGGGTATTAGAAGCTTTGCTGCTGACGCCGGGACTTTGAAGAAGATCCTAAGAAGTTAGTATCACTGGAAGCTTACCCTGAGTTTGATTTCCGACTAACGCTCCCCCACTATAGCAAAAATCGAGGCTTAAACTTGGGATAAAATCTGTGATGAAGGTATAAAAGGGAAAGTGCCATGCCCGTCACATGTATGATAACTAGGGAGATATTATTTGAGTTGATCAGTTGCCTTGGCCTGCATTTCCTTGCGAGTTTCGTTTACTACATGCCTCCCCGACTAGGTACCAGTTGACTTAAACTTTGTGCATATCAACAGTTATCATGTCAACCCCAAACTTCATCCCCCCGCTTTACACCTTACTATTCGAATTTATAGATATGTACACGCTCTCCTTTCTTCGGATTCACCAAACGAGCTCTCGGAACTTCAACAACATCTCGTTGATAAAACTTCGTAGTTTTCCCAATTACAACTGCCGATTTACCTAATACATATACCAAAAGCCTAGCTCCTTCCAGTCCCTTTAGTTTCTCGTCATGTCTCAGCTTTGACTCCAAGCCTTGGTTCGGGTCCCCTCCTTGTCACGCTGAGTCGTTTTCAGTACTCAAGCTTATCGCAGGCTGCCTGAGATCCAGTGCATGGTGTGAGAGAGGAATACTAAGGGAGTCATACTAAAGCTCATGGCAGTACTATGAGAGACCGGATTCTGGATTACAAGGGCGCCCACGAGAGAGTGGGTGCTGGCCCCGCGGCAAGCCATAGCCATAGATTGGGAGTTTGTGCTGTACTTTAGGTATCCTCTACAGTTTGGAATTGGCTTTATCATGCTAATTACGTGGGAGGTCGTCATCCTTGATCATCTGATAGGTACATGTTAACCTTCATTCATTTCTACTTCATATTCTCAATATTCCGCAAGGGAGTCCGCTACGATATATCCATATATTGCAATTGAGGCGTAGAGAGCAACTGGAACGGTATTATCAAAACCAGGCACGAATTCACTAAACTTGGGGACTTGTTCTTTTTAGAACAGCACCTTGAAGGAGATTACTCACATAACAACGACCCACCATGGGCGAAGGCGCCCAGTCTGGCCTTGCGCCGAATGTTTTGGGAACCATTGGGACCGTATGTTGGTGTATCCAGCTCGTACCACAAATATGGTATAATTGGCGAAGGGAAAGTGCAGAGGGGCTACCAGCTAGTATGATGCTTTTATGGGCAATTTGTGGGTACTCCAGCATTAACCCAAGGTGGGATATGAGGACTGTGGTTGCGGTAGAGAGCCAACTATGAGGGTAGCAGGAGTCCCATTTGGAATATACGCAATAATACAGAATCTGAATATACCCCTACAATGCCAGCCGCAGATATTCATCACATTAAGCTTAATTACGTGGGGACAGATACTGTTTTATACTAGGTTGGTAGGATGATTTGGTTATATGTAGGAGGTCATGATAGGCTGACAGTCGATGATGGATGTAGTAAATACCCATGGTGGAGGGCAGTTGGACACGCATCTTTGGTAGGTGCCGTTTCTGCAGGGGTTCAGGCTGGATGTATTGTTGGGCTTCGGGTATGTTAAGCGTTCCGTGTGTGCACCCCAATTTTCCACACTTTTGGACTAATCCTTCTGCCCTCCCTCTTAGCATCTCTATAACCGCGGCATAACCTACCCCATGACCATAATCGGCGCTATCGCAGCCGTACTCCTCACCGCAGGCCTCATCCCACCCTACTTCGAGATTCGCAAACGCCGAGGTCGAGTGGTAGGGATTAACTGGTTGTTTTTATCGGTTGATTTTTCGGGGGCACTCTTTAGCTTGCTGAGTTTGGTAGTGGATAGGCATTTCGATGTACTGATGGGGGTCATGTATTGTCTTTGTATGGCGTTGGAAATTGGGATTTTTGGATGTCATGTGGTGTGGTTGTTGAGGAGAAGGCTGCGGAAGGGAAGAAAGGAGGGCGGTGGTGAGGAGAGTGTGGGTGAAGGAAATGTCAGTTGTGAGGAGTGTTGTGAGGGAGTAAGGGAGCCGGAGAAAGTAGTTGTTGGGGAAACAGGGCGCACGGAAGGGAATGAATGGGGAATAGAGGGAAAAGGGCTTTCCCTCTAGTTGATGAAATGGAATGACAAGAGTAAGGATAGTTGTACATATAATAGCCATTTGGGGTTATGAGGGTAAGAATTCGTAGACCCCATTTATGACCTAGAAGCAAAGAAACGAATAGATTTACCCGTAGGAAAGAAAAAAAACCCAAAAATATGTTACTGTGCCAGTAATGGAATATAGAAAAACATAGCTACAACTCCAGGGCGGTCTCCCCGGTCATCCCCTAACTACTCCCCTGCCCTCACTTCATGTCTTTCTCTTCAGTTTCGGCTCCTTCGGCTTTGCCGCCTCCTTATTCTTCGCCGCCAGCCTCGCCACAGGCCATTTCGGCTCCAATAGCCCCGCCAGACTCAGCAACCTCCACATAGGGTCTGATGCCTGCGCACCGACTCCTAACCAGTATTTTGCCCGCGAGATGTCTAGTTGGATGTGTTTGAATGGCTTGCCGACTCTATCGGCAGGGGGTTTCGGGATGGGGTCGTATGTCCCGATGACTTCGATGGGCTTGGAGTCGCGGGCGGTACTGGGGGCTGTTAGTACTCAGAAGAGGAGCATGGACGTCGAACATACCGGGCGTGTGCGATGACGATGTTGTAGAGGGGTTGATGGCATTTGCCGAAGCGGGCCAGGCGGATGCGGACGACCATTGTGGGTTGTGTGATTAAGGCGTTGTGCTCCGCTGCTGTAGAATGCTCGACTCGGTCTGGAGGTCATGTGATATGCCCATATCCAGGCCGCCAGTCATATTTAGGACAATACGTGTATGTAATGTATTTGGGCTCCAGGCTCCTTGTGATGTCATAGTATACCGCAGAGGTCGTAGATTAAATAAATAGCTTGATGGTAATGGTGTCCATCTCTTGTATATACGATGTATGATACTGTACTAACACCATCAAATATTTATATTGCATCTTAGGAGCTCAAAAGTTTACACGCATAATAGCCATGACCACACTGAAGGTAATGACATCAACAACAGTTGCTCCAAAATCTCAAAGCAATTGAGGCAATGCTGACTGTGAAGCGTGCACTCTCCACTATCAAGACTATCTCCGCGCAAGCCGCAGCCAAACTTGACCAGGACCTTATGTCCACAGAAGGGGGATTCTCAATCGACCAACTGATGGAGTTAGCTGGATTAAGTGTATCACAGGCTGGTGAGCTCAGACCTGCAACTGCAATACGTTATACTAGAGAGCAAGTCTAACAGAGCTGGATATGAAAAGTATTCAAGTGTCATCCACCATCAATGGGCAAAAAGGTGCTGGTTGTTTGTGGACCGTATGTTTGTTTCTGGGTTTTATTCATTAGTTTCTGGTAGAACATTATATGAAGAAGCGAATACTGATTTATGTCTGTAGGGGAAACAATGGTAATAGTACATTCGGATATATCACTTGATGTGTGTATATGACAATTGATGGTTAATGATTCTTCCTTCCAGGCGGAGATGGACTCGTTGCAGCTCGCCACTTGTGGCATTACGGGTATCAGCCGACGATATATTATCCCAAGAGGGGGAAAAATGAATTATACAAAGTGAGTTAGATACCTGAGATTTTTACGCAACACGGTTTCTAATAACACAGCGTCTAATAATCCAACTCAACAACCTCAAAGTCCCGTTCATTGAGGACGCCGACTTTAAATCCACCCTTTACAATTCACACCATGTCGTTGATGCGATTTTCGGTGAGCCTTCTCGCCCTCACCTCTCCTTCCCAAGGCTCGAAGGTTGCTGACTCTCCAACTACAGGTTTCTCTTTCTCTGGCGCCATTCGCCCCCCCTTTGGCGACATCATTACTCTTCTCTCAACCCACCCCGTGAAACCCATAACCTCCATCGACATCCCCTCCAGCTGGGACGTAGACTCCGGGCCTCCCAGCTCTGGAGTTGGGAGCGGCTTCATCCCAAATAACCTTGTTTCCCTAACTGCACCAAAACCTTGTTCAAAGTTCCTCCACGGCAGAGGGAAGAGACATTTCCTCGGAGGGAGGTTTGTGAGTCCAGTTTTGGCGGAGAGGTATGGGTTGGATTTGCCGGAGTATCCAGGATTAGAGCAGGTTGTTGAGCTTCCTGTTCCATGTGAAGAGGGCAAGGAAGAGGGACGGGAGACGGGAGAAGGGCTGGAGGGAGGAGTGAAGGATGCGAATGGTGGGTTTTGTTCGTAAGGTAAGTTGGGAGAGGTATTTTGCGGAAATATGAGCTAATTGGGAAGATGCTTCGCCTACATTAGGGGCTGAACGTGCTATGCTGTAAGGACAGTTGAGAACCTCAAACCCAGTTTGAATTAATTTAGATATCAATTTACTCTTTGAATCGTACTTTTGAGGGATATATTTAGTGGCTGCAAGAGCGATACCATTTTTGCTATAGTTCACTTTCTTGGTGACAGCAAACTTTTCAGGAAGTTCATAAACCTCGTATATATCAAGTGATGGGCTTCGTGATCTCTATACCTAGAGGCACTAGAGAGCCTCACTGGGTTTCACTAGCGCAAAGTACAATGTTACATGTAGTACGGAGTACACACAAGGCATACGATAGGTATGGATTCAGCATATTTAAATTACATCAGAAAGAAGTAAACGTATCGACGGTAGCACCAAATTATAGTTATATGTAACCCCCCCAAAATCCAATTCCCAACAAGAGCTACTTCCTACCTACCTACCGAGCTACTTAATTGATTGAATCTTCTTATTACACTTTCCTCTGTCTTCCTCCACAGCAGCACAGCACATACTCTGGGTTCTCATCGACATGGACAAAATGACATCATCCACAATGTGATTCGATAAAACCGAGCTGATTGCCATGTCTCACGGTGGATTGGCATTGACGAATTATCTTGCGCAATGGAATGTCTCAGTTGTGGGGTAGGGGGGGGGGGGAGAGGGTTTCAACAACGGGGTTGCCAGGGTAACAAGGTACTTTTATTATTATTATTATTATTAGTACGGATATTGGGGCGAGCTAATTTGCACACTCGCGGGGACACACACGGGGTGCATGCAGTAGGTAAGTACAGTCCTCGAGTAGAGTACAGTACGATAAGTACCTATATGTAGGTAGTTACCTAGGTACACTTGGTAGGAAGCTACAGTAGGTATGTACCTACCACTACCAGGGTACATTAAGAGTTCATCTGACACAACTCCATATCACAAACTCCAAAAATCCCCACCCACATCACGCACGCGGTAAGGGTCCGATCCTTCCCCATCCAAGCCCGCCAAGCCCGAACATGCATGTGCATCATGTGCCCCATCGACGCTAATGGTGGGGTATAGTGCAGTGAGCCTGCAGTGATTTCAAAGCGGGTGGGGAAGGAAGAGAGGTGTCAGGACGGACGGCTTGAGGGTAATGTAATCGCAAGAAACATCTTGTATTGTATCATTATGATACAGGTACAGAAGCAAATCTAGTAATACATATCTTCGACTTCAAACAAAATGTCGATAATTAGGCCTTGAAACCGGAGCCAGACTTTTGGGCGGCCCACCTCGCCCCACAGGGAATCAAAACTTTCCAAAAACGTGATTCAAATGAGTGATTAAGCAACAAACATAGTCTCGATCCACCACAGGAACAAGTGCCCACCGTCTACAGCACAAGTGGGCCACAATATAAGAAGGATCGTAGAGAGAGCCAAGTGGAAAAGTGAAAAGAAGGATAGTGAGAGCGCAGGTAAGGTACAATAGTATTTTAGGAGTGGAGTGCATGAGTAAAGAAAGACCAGGGAAAGTAAGGATCAAGACGGCACCCCACGCCTTTTGACCTTTGATATGTAATTCAGGCGGCACGAGCGGTTTGTCCTGGAAACCTACTTCTATAACCAATCAAGGCCCACCAGAATTGATAGAATTCCACTATTCAATGTCCCCTTGGAGTGGATAACCAATAGGATATAAATCGTGTCAGATATCATGTGAGACGGTTGGGTAAAGGTAAGGACATGGCGAGTGCGAAGAGAGCAAAGGCAAACGAGAGTTGTTGGACAA
>Ga0307514_10001893_pt1 | contig 23060 bp, 28 predicted proteins | sample 16_EM_MG_FD_203088 | JGI IMG/M metagenome (GOLD analysis project Ga0307514, IMG submission 203088) | Populus trichocarpa ectomycorrhiza microbial communities from riparian zone in the Pacific Northwest, United States - 16_EM | ecosystem: Host-associated > Plants > Roots > Unclassified | place...
CTTAGCGGCGAGTCTTCACCCTTCTTGGAACATTTCGTAAGCCCACAGGTCTCCCAGGAATCAAGCACGTCTCTAGAGAACGGACGATCTCCCTACCTGTCCTCTGGAATACGCCACTGCTGGACTCATCCGCGAACGATCACAACTGTGGCGTTTACTACCCGCGGTTGTGCGAGTTGCTCATCTGAATTCATCCTGGCTGCTGTATCTTCGCTCGGGTCTCTTGGGAAATCGAGCATTCGTAGTTGGGAATCGCGATTAGTTGGCGGAGCTACAATGGAACTGAGTTTAGGCTTCACGACGTTTATCGTTTACGGTCCACATTGCCAGCAGAATAACCCGGACCATTATAGCTACGCCATGTTTCTTCTGCTCGACGTTCCCTTCGCTACAACTTCTCTGAGTACGATGATGAACCTGCTCCTGTGTTCAAAATATATATAGTCTCGCTCACTCTACCCACCCCCGTTCATTTGGAACCCACGCCGACACTAGTCCAGGTTGTCTCAGGGGTCGAGAAAGGAATGAGAGGGAATTCGCTGTCGGCGTATCTCCCGCTAGCAACAATCACCCTTCCTCCTCTTCCGAAGACTCGAACTCTGCGGATGAAGTTCAATGGGGCGGAGATCACAAGCAAAGCGAGTCCCCCTCCTCGAGAGGACGTTCGCCCTCCCCCCAGAGCAAGCGCCTACAATTGTCTCTCGAGGATAGCTCCAGAATGCATCTCACAAGCCCCAACCACCTCCGTACCCGCACCTACCTACCTCCAGATTCAAGTCTTTGTGATGGCGCCTTTCGAAGTTCTACTTGGGTGGTCCTTCGATGCCACCAACTGCTCCGAGATCAGCACCTACGGAGGTAGGAATGGTTTCCAGAGCGCCCGAGTAACGAGTTTCGCTTTGGGGTTAGAGGAGCGCAGTGTGAAGAGGTACCCTGACGCGTGGACGTCGTCTCACCAGGCTCAAACAGCTGTTTCACGTAGCATCTAGGACACTGTCATTCTACCGTGGCATGATCCAGCACTGGTGGAAAGTATGGGTAGGGTGATAGATAGGATTTACTCGCCATACAGCAGTTACGCGTTGGAGGTCCGGTTCGATGGATCAAGTTCCCACCCCCCTAGGTCATACGGTCGAGATCGGACGGGGGTTGAACGTTCTGAACCTGTAGGGGGCATCGCACAGGAGGAAGAAAAGAATAGTAGAGTCCGAACGATATCCGAGCTGACGTTCTTGCTCCCAGTTTGACCGGGGATACCGGGATGTCAGCCGGAACTAACGACGACAACCAGGGTGAAATTTATCCGCATGGCTGGCGCTGAAGCAACGAGAACAACATGTCCATCCATCATGATAGATCGGCCTCGCCCCTCTCACCCGAAGTCGTCAGCGATGATATCAAAGATGGCCGCGCATGACCATCATTTAACGAGGAGTGCGAGCGGTCTTATCGTAACAGCTTTCGAGAATCTCCGTAACAAACCGCACTAGAAGACATGGAGCCCATTCGTACTTGCGTCTTAGGAACTGGATTGGCCAGTCTCACCTTCCACGTACCCTTCATCCTCGCTCTTCCAGAGCTCTTTTCTTTGAACGCCGTCTTGGAGAGGAGCCCAAAGACTGAGGGGGGTAAACTTCAGGAGAGGTTCGGTGTCACCGCTACTGTCTATACGACTCTGGACGACGTCCTAAACGACAAGGATATCGAGCTGATTGTTATCGCTACTCCCAACGAGACCCACTACGAGTTTGCGAAGAAGTCGTTGGAAGCGGGGAAGCACGGTGAGCACGATTCTTGGACTTGTCACCCCACCCACAGATTTCTCACCGTCTAATCTCTACCCAGTCCTTGTAGATAAGCCAGTGACGGCCACCGTAGATCAAGCCAAAGAACTGGGAGAGTTGGCCAAATCTAAGGATTTGATCCTTTATGCCTTCCAGAACAGGCGCTGGGATTCGGACTTTTTGGCCCTACGCAAGCTCCTCTCGTTGGCTCCGTCTTCCCCACAATACCTCGGTAACGTCTGGGAGTTTGAATCAAGGTACGCTTGGCGCCCGATAAACGCGTTCCGTGCCTGATATCACGTCCGATCCCTCTAGGTTTGACCGTTATCGAACTGCTTTGAAGGGAACTTGGAAGGACGAACCTTTGCCTGGCGCAGGCCAGATCTACGATTTGGGGACCCACCTCATCGACCAGGCCTTGGTTTTGTTTGGCCGCCCAGAATCATTGACCGCCTTCAAGCAGAATATCCGAGGCGTTGGCCATCCTGATGTTGATGATTCGGTCTGTAGCGAACCATCATCTCCTGAATCGAGATGACTGACCCTACAACTTCAGTTCTCCATCTCCTTGTACTATCCGGCTAACCCCAACCGCCCCCACCCATTGACCGTGGTTTTGCGCGCGGCAATATTGTCGGTTCACTCCCGACCGGTGAGATACATCGTGAGGGGGACCAAAGGCACCTTCCACAAGTACGGAGTCGATGTCCAGGAGGACCAACTGAGAGTGATTACGGATCCCACATCTATCCACGAGTCTGGGTTCGGTAGAGAACCGACGGACATCCATGGCACTATCGAGAATCTCCAAGAAGGTGGTCAGATCGTCAACAACCGGTAAGTAACTTCCTCTCATCCCAATGCTGTCAAGAGTGAGCTCATTTTATCCGCAGCTGGCCATCTAACGAGAATGGCTCCTATATCAAGTTGTACGAGAACCTCTCCGCGAGTATCCGAGAGGGGGCGGAGTTGGCTGTCAAATGGGAGGAAGCCACCTCTGTCATTCAGCTTGTTGAGTTGGCCCACCAGAGCGCGAAGGAGGGAAAGACACTCCCGGTCAACCCTCTGTAGAATTTATTTTGGAATTTGTAACTCAAGTAGAAACTCATACGTGGCCAAACTGAATTCCGATCCACACGCGTCGCTTAAGTAAACTCTCCACAATCCTCATCCCCTCCACCTTCCCGCCAGTTAATCCTCACAGACTCATTCGTTTGAGTTTACATATTCAATGTCAAATATCTCGCTCAAGGTTGAGCTGCCGGCTCACTCCCATTCCTTTCAAGTCCAAGTTCCCGAGTCAGCTTCGATTGCGAACATCAAGTCCGAGATATCCAAGTCCTGTCCGGGAGGTCCAAAAGTCGAGGGCCAGAGGCTCATCTATGCGGGAAGGCTGTTGCGTGACGATGAGCAGATCCAGGATATCTGGCCGGTGAGCTCTACCCACACGACTCGTGCCGTCGCGAAGTGGACTGCGGGTTGCTAATCAGTGGCATGGATCGTTTTAGAGTTCTCAACACTCACGAACCGTTCATTTGGCCGTACATCCATCGGCTTGGACGACTGGCCCGCCAAAGAAACGTCCTGCACCGCTTGGGTCTGTTCCAGAGCCGACCCTGAACATGGCCGCACCTCTGTTTCCATCCACATCCTACCAGCCACCGATCTACCCACAGTACATTCATCGACAACCGTATATTCTTGCTATTCACGACTGGGCACTCGCGGTCCTCTCTGCCACCAGCGAGACAGAAGTACCGTCATTTCATCTTGCTCACCTCGACGCCCACAAGCAGGCGGCCAGGCTCGAACTACAGTATCGTGGCTGGGCTTGGCCCCAGGTTTTCGACGAACAAATCCCTCCTTTCGCCCCTGGTCTCACATATGAGCGAGTGATGAAAGGGTGAGTGGCTGCGGTGATGAATGGTGAAACGAGGGACACTGAATCTAGAGATACAGCGGCCAACCCTTCCTCTCGTTGTCGAATCCAAACGCGGTTCCATCTGCTCTCCAAACCCATGCGTTGATCGTTTTAAGCTACACATACACGATCCTTTCTTCGCCGCCGCCGCCGCCCGCTGTGTGGCCCCAATACCCTCCGACGCCTACACCGACGATCCTCTACCCACCTGCACCCATTCATCCTAATGTTCCCCTACCGAACGTCGTTCAGCCCCAACCCGAGGGTGAAGTCCTCTTCGAGATCGCCATCAACTTTCGTCACTTCCCCGTGCGGGCCCTCCTGACTCCGCTCTTCATGTTGGTCATGAGGGCCACCCTGATAATGTATTTCTTCTCCCCTGATCAGACGCCATTCTTCGGAGTTATCATGGGGGCCTGGATACTCTACGAGGCGTGGAGCGCTGTCAGGGCTGCTATAGCCGCTACTCGAGACCCAGCCGAACGCAGGCGCGATGAGGATGGCCAGGTTCAGGGTAATATGAACGGTGGCCCGGCCGCTCCTGGACCCAATGGCCAGGAGGGTCGGGATGCTGCTCGCCCTTCAGACCCCACACGACAACAAGTGAATGCGATTCTGAACGCTGTGGCCAACATCAACATCCACCAGGAGAACGAAATTCTAGAGGCACCAGTAAATCTCCCCCCGCCACCGACGATTTTTCACAAGGTCAAGACCTTTGTGTCACTAATGATTGTCACACTCATTCCGGCACTGTGGGATCGTAGGCGGGCGGAGTTGATGAGGCGGGAAGGTGCGCTGAGGACGGAGATGAACGTGATTACAGCTGCTATGGCCGTTCCACCCCCTAATGGATCCGCCGCCCAGGCTCGCAATCCCCCGACAGATGGAGAGGGCGAGAACGAGGTTTCTGAGCAAGAGCGAGAAGAGTTGAGGAGGGCTAGAGACCTGAAGTGGACGATCATCCAAAAACACGCTGGGAGAGCTGATTGGGTGCGTGAGTACGCCGAGAGGGCCAGTAGGATGGACAATTATGATGATTGATTTTGTAATCTTTCTCTCTCTAAAATCGAACTACTTCCGTGGTCGGGGGTGGATTACCCTCGATTGCATGTACACTACTCGAAAGAACGTAGGTAATAATATTTATTGCGGAGGATTCGGGGTGAATCCTCCCTTGCGGTTTTTAAAGGCATTCGAGCCATACCAGGTTCGAGCTGACACGGTGTTTGCGAATCAAAGTCAAAATTAATCGCTACACATAGAAAGGGTCGGTAATACGAATACATCAACGGTAGGTTTGTGGTATAAGTGTGGCTGTAGGGTAGAAAGGAAACGGGTAGCATATGGACAGGAACGGAGGCGAAAGAATAGAACGGGGGTAGGTAAAAGACTATAACCAGGCCGGTCACAAACAACGTTAGGTCCTCAGGGGAATCAGAGCAGGGGATTGCTGCTGTCCCCTTTAGACTCGACGACGGAAAAATCCACCCCTGCGAGTACGAGTTGTTCCAACAGTAGTAACAGGAGTACGCCTTGGCGTGCTCCTTATCCCGAGGGATCGCTTGATCTTGGTCATCAAAGGAACGTGCGTTTTCCGTCCCTATATAACCGTGAATCAGCATACACGCACGTGCATACATGGGTGGGCAGGAGAGATCCAACAACTCACCATCAAATGAAGCTCCCGCTTCGCATGCTTCCTCCCGGCATGAGTGGTGTTCGGGTTCGAAAGCGCGGCTTTGTACCCTCCAGCGACACGATCTGGGTCGCGTCGCCTCAATGGGTTTCTGAACCTGGTCCTTGTCCTCGTAGAGGAGGTAGTGACGCGAGTACGACGAGGAGAAGAGGAGAAAAGAGGCATCGTCAGTGTGGTTGAAGTTTAGAGGGTGATTTAGGGTTTTGGTAGAGGTCGGTTTGAATCAGTGAAGAGAGAAAGGCTTGCCCATGGTACGCCTCGTATTTATATGCGTAGTGGACTCGAATGCGTCATCGCCAAGAAACGCAAATCGCTTCGAGAGATCCACTATGACACCTCGCGAGACCCCACTGTATACGGGGAGGCTCGTCTCATGACTGTGGATGAGTGGATACATCCAAGGAACCGATCAGTGATCTGAGAGATTCTGCTGCGTCACAATAGTGATGTCATCTCCAGCTGAGGTCGGTTCAGGAAAATAAAAGCTCTCTTGCTTATCTCTTAATGTACGTTAAGCGACTGTGAATATTTACAAAGGTTGCCAAATTGTTACTTGACAAAAACAACGACAAAACGAAGCGAACGAAGACGAACGAAAAGGGAACAACATACAACTTTGCAAGAAAGGGTACGACGGCACCTTGAACAAAATACGTCATGCGTCATCTCGCACCAGCATTTCCTCCCTTCTTCTCAACCTTCCACTCCTTGAACATGCCTTCCACGCTCTTGTGTAAGAGCTGAACGGGTAAACACCGGATGATCTCTCCAACCCTCTCCTCCACTTCCCCTTTGCCCTTATCCCCGTCCGCCCGTTTAGCGAACTCCACGAGCATCCGGAACATCGCGAGAACCGCAAGTGAAACGTGCGTTTGCTGCGTGCCGTGTGCATGGCCTTCGATCGCGGCCAGAAGGGGTCCCGGCACACCATTCCGCGTTGCGGCGACGGTAGCGTTTGACTGAGGGAACGCAGTCGCTCGTTCCCCACGAATCAGACGTAGGAGAATCTCCAGAACGTTATCCATCTCTGATAGATGCGTTTTCACGAATCTCTGGCGTTCAGTCTGGGAGCCAACGTTTCCATTCACAGCCCATCCATCCAGAATACTCCTGATTGTTGGCGCCTTTGGAAAGAAAAAAGATTACGTCAGTTTCAATGCATCCACGACGTCACCATCCAAAACGAACGCCGGCTTACCGGATCGGGATCTTGAACGGCAATCTTCTTCTCCCAGCCCTCGCTAGCGCCAGAGAAGATTCGACCGAAGGTAGACCGAACCCATTCGTGAAGGTCGCCAGTCTTCACCCATTTCGCTTCCGGGATCGGCTTCTCAGTATCCAGGTGGACCACCAAACTCAATTTCGACGGGAATTTGGCAGTCAGTAGAGACGGGAACATCGGGTCCGACTCGCAGGCCTCAGAGGAGAATTGCAAAGGCGTGTACTTCTTAGCAGCATCAGACAGTACTTCCACCTGGATAAATCAATCAGTACTCCAAATTAGAAAGAAAAGCAGCAATACTCACAATAATGCCTTTGACTTCACCCTCATCGCCCTTCTCGACGTTGAAATCGATCTCAATCCGATGTTCTTTCCGGAATACTCTGAGCGTGTCCACAATCTTAGCATCAATCAATATTCTCCGGCTAGCGGAAGCGTAAGATATTGCCAGCCGATTGGCCGACAATGTCTTCTCCCCGGCTTGCAAGGCCGAGTCTCCTGCTTCCTGACCGGCGGTCAACAAAGTCGACGTAGGCGAAAGTGAATCAAGAGCGGGATCTCTACCCGTATGAGTTCCCTTCCGTTCGGTGGACATGATCGCATCTTCGTTCACGAGTGTTGAACCATACTCAGAGAACGAGATCTCCTGTGAGTCGTTCTCGGCAACGGTGGAGGCAAACGAGGCCACAGGGCCCAACCGCTTGTTAACAAACGCTCCATAGTCGGAGGCCCCACGAGATTCAGGGGAGGCAGAGCGGTGATCCTCGTCACGAATCGAGGACTGGTCATCAGGAAAGGCGACGAAATCGGGCGACTCGTCTTCGTCCTCTCCATCCGTCTCAACAGCGGGGTCTTGTTGCGTTTGCTGCTCGTCTGGAGCACCCGAAGCATCGCCAACAATCGAAGGATCTCCGGTCGGAAGACCAGGAGGATCACCAGATGGTGGAGGGACGTAATCAGATGTCAAGCCATTGGCATGTGCCTGGCCAGGCGCTTTAGCACAATCGGAGTAGACAGAATCATCAGGAGGACCGACGATTGTCCGCTCGACTTCTCCATCGTCAGCCTCATCGTTATCGACACCTTAATGAGGCAAAACCAAGTCAGGGGAATTGTCGAGAGTTGGGAAACTCATCCGCGCCCACAAGAGCAGGATGAAGAAAGGACGTCAAGCTTACCATTAACCATGTGCCTATCGTGAGGAGGATGAGAAACGTCAGGCCCATCCCCATCATTACTCCCTTCACCGATCGCAGCCATCAGCCAGTCGCCTTCGCTGGTCGACTCTCCGACGCTAGGCGCGGCGCTCCCCCTGAAACCATCCTGATCAGGATGAGCGGTCACGCTGGCAGCATCGTCTTGGTGTGCAACGGACGGAAGCGGGGTGCGATTTCCCGCAGTGTCATCCTCTTCATCGTCTACTCTCTTTCGCTTGCCTTTCCGGGGAGAGCCCTGGGAGGTGACGAGAGTAGAAAGATCAACAGGAACAGCTGATGCGTGAGGAATTGGCATGGAATCTTTGGGAGTGATAGGAGTGTGGAAATAGATTCGAACGCGGGAAGGAGGAGAAGGAACAGCAGGGGCGTCCCCATAATGCGGGACAGGTGGAAGACCAAGGTCCGGCTTGGCTGGCAACGAGTCTAACTCGGAAGATTCTGCCTTCATGGCAACGTTAGAGCCGTCCCGCCCCAGATCCGAAGGCAGCTGAGGAGGGCATTTCTCAGAGGAAACCCTCTCATCTGCCTCGGTTTTGACGGGACCGGGGGATTCATGATTCGGTTCAACAGCAAGATCGACTTTCTGAGAAGAAGGAACGACGCCCCAGCTCCAGCCGAGCTGCTTGATCTCAAGGGCGACCAGTTTGAAATCAGTCATTGCCCGCTTCACTTCCTCCTTCTTGGCTCCAGTACCAGAACCATGGGCGATAAAACTTCCGTCGCTCCTTCCGGACCGTTGGTTGTTCCGTCCGCGACCTTGCTGCTGCTGACCAGCGTTGAATGAACGGTTGTTGTTATGATCGCGATTCCCTAGGTTCTGTCGTTGTTGGTTACGGAAACTGCCACCGCCCTGATTCCCCCCAAGGTTACTCCTGCGATTCTGGTTGTTCGGGAAGTTTCCCCGGCTGTTCTGTTGACCAAGGGGTCGGTTCCTGTTTGGATTCATAGGCCCAGACTTGTTGGTCCGCCCGCGGTTGTTGTTTTGCATACCGCCACGGTGCTGTGCATTCATAGGTTGCTGGATCGGGGGTGGAGGGGGTATGTAGTTCGGCAAGGTGGGTTGCGCTCGAAGAAGGGAAGGGGGCATCGGGTTTGGAGGTGGTGGGAACTGGGGCGGTTGCTGAAAACTCCCGGGGCCATTCTCGAACCGTGCACGTTTCGCGGGGTGTTGCTGGAATTGTTGGGAACCCTGGCGTGAAGGTTGGTTTTGGTGGGGGCGAGGTTGTGGGGGAAAATATGGCGGCGTCGGTTGAGCTTGGAGAGGCTGAGGTTGCGACTGGTATTGCTGAACTGGCGGAGGTCCAGGGGCGTGGGGAACATAAGGTTGGGGCTGGTAGGCGGTTGGTGGTTGGTATTGGGAATACTGCTGTGCGGGGGGATGGGGAGGAGGCTGGGGTACTGGTGGTGGATGCGGGGGTTGGTACGAGTGTTGGTGACGCTGGTGTTGCTGCTGCTGCCAGTAGGATTGGTTACCACCATAACCGTAGTTCGCATACAAAGCGGACTGTTCAGTAGGGCGAGGTGGCTGGGCTGGCTGAGGAGGGTTCCATTGAGCGCTATACGTTCCGGAACTAGGCTGCTGAGAGTGAGTATGGTTCGCAGCAGCGGACCAGTAGGAAGAATAATCCGTCTGAGACGGGTGCTGAGGGGGAGGCCCAGGAGGCAGCGGTGGTTGTTGCGGATTGTACGATGGTGGGGGCAAAAAAGGATTTTTTTGCATAACCTCTAGAAATTGGAGCTTTTCGAGACCGTCTCTTGAAGACAGCTGTGAATCGTCGTCGTCGTTGACGGCGAGTTGGTCAACGTCGGAGGAAGAGATGAGAATCCGAGCGGAGTGTAGATGTCTGCACGAAAAAGGAAGGTGAGTGAAACCTTGGCCGGATACGCGTCAGCTCAAATCTTACCTTTATCCACGCAAGTCACAGGCCATGGCGAGTCGCTTTGACCTCCAGTCGAGCGTGTTGTTGACTTCAATCCCAGTTCAGGAACACCTACGACTCGGATAATACAGTTTTCTCCCCACAGGGACGTCTCCATCAGGTGGAATACGCCTTGGAGGCCGTGAAACAGGGATCAGCAGCCGTGGGCATTCGTTCCAAGACACATGCAATTCTCCTGGCACTCAAGGTGTGTCAGAACGTCCGTTCTTGACTCCAGGGCCCTCATTGTCCAAAGCGATCCACCGGAGAACTGGCATCGTATCAACAGAAGATGTATCGCATAGATGATCACGTCGGCATTGCGATTGCAGGGCTGACATCGGATGCTCGCGTGCTAAGGTATGCCTTTCGTATCATTTACCCACACACCCTAATACCTCCCTCAGCAATTTCATGCGGCAACAGGCCATGGCTGAACGAATGATCTACAACCGTCCTATTCCTGCTAATCGCCTCGTTGCCTCCATCGCTGATAGTACGAACCTTATGCTATCCACCCTGACACCAAGTTCTAACAGAGTTATTAAGAGGCGCAGGTCAACACTCAGGAGTACGGGCGCAGACCGTATGGCGTCGGTTTCCTCGTGATCGGATTCGACAAAACCGGCCCGCACCTCTACGAATTCTCGCCCTCGGGCAATTCGTATGAGTACTTTGCCATGTCCATTGGTGCCAGGAGTCAAAGCGCCAAGACTTATCTCGAAAAGCATTACGAGAGTTTCACAGATTGTGCGTGGTTTTCCACCTTCCGACCCCAAATCTCCACGGCTAACCGGTGATCGACCGGGCGTGCCAATACAGGCTCTCTAGAGGAACTCATAACCCATGGGCTACACGCCCTTCGAGAGACCCTTCAACAAGACAAGGAACTTTCTATCAAGAACACCTCAATAGGTATTCTCGGTCCAGAAGGCATACACGAGACCGGAGTCTCCGCTCAGGGCAATTTCCGGATTCTCGAAGACGAAAATATCGATGTTTACCTAAAATCCATGGTCCCCAAAGAGGTTGAAGCGCCTCCAGTCACCGCACCTCCGCCCACTGCGGGGGACGTTGACATCCAGATGACCGACAATTAACGATGAGTAGAGACTTGTGTATTACTAGGCCACCCGCCTTGTGGGATTGGTCTGAGAATATTATACTCTTGTACAACACGAAACAGCCCCCCCCCCGATGATGCATGAATCAACATAAAAAGATATATAGTCAAGCACGAGCGTTCCCAGCTGTTTTCGCAAGATTGGCTTGACGCCATAGTCTTGCTGCGGTCCCCGGTCGGCGTAGACTAATCAATAGGTGTATCATGGTAGTCAAGAGGGCAACACTTCCAGCTTGATGCAAAGCCGCCAATGGAATTGGGACGAGATAGAGAAGGGTAGAGATTCCTAAGGCGACTTGGACATTTGCCATAAGAAACGCAGACCGAACCATCCTCTTGGCCATTGGAGTGAGTGCCGTTTTCATGCTTGGGTTCAAGGACGAAGCGAAAAGGAGACCGGTAGAAACATAAGTAGTGATGGCCTGTGAAATGCGTAAGCGCTGAACCCGCGAGCGAAGCGAAAAGCTGCTTACAAGGCAACGGTGATTGAACTGCACGGTAATGGGGTTCTCCAGGACGTTACGCCACCACAGGTCCGATTTATCCTCCTTCTTGGCGTACGCGGGGTCGAAGAGTTCGTCCCCTGGTGGGCTGAGTCTTCCGCCCATCAAGGGGAACTCGTTGTACAGGAGACCGGCGTCAAGACCCGCGACGAATGCACCTATACACCAGAAATACCGAAAGTCAGAAATAGCCCCAGGCTCACAGAAGCACGCGTTATATGTACCAGATAATGCAGTGACAAAAACCAACGCGGTCAATGCCTTTGACCTTCGCAAGAAGGTCTTGACCAAAGGGTTCGCCAAAACCTGTTCGTACGCAGCGGCGCCGGTCATCCCGCTCCAGGTTCCCTTCTTGGCGAACCGCCAATCGTACAAGACGGATAACCCAGTCCCGAACATGCCCGCGTACAGCAAGAACGCTGTGCCCAAATGCGCCGCCAACCTGTACTGCGACACTCGCGGAACAGCGTTGGGCGAATCCATCAACGAGTCTTCCAGACCAGATTTAACCATGTACCACCCAAGTGCACCTTGGAAACCCAAAAGAAGCGCCATTGCCGTTAAGTGTTTGGGAAGAGTCGCGGTTAGTTTCTTGCGTGCGGCAAAGTAGGCGAGGGGAACGACAAATGCAACCCCGATGATTCTACCGAGAACGCGGTGGCCCCATTCCATGTAGAAAATATTCTTGAATTCCTCTAAGTTCATGGAGTGATTCAACCTATGGAAATATCATCCTTCAGTCGAGGTTTCGAAACCATCTGAATTTATCGGAGAAAACCCACAGTTTGAATTCCGGAGTAGCTTTGTACTTCTCGAACTCTACCGTCCACTCTTCTTGATTAAGCGGAGGCACCATGCCCGTGATTGGTTTCCACTCCGTAATGCTCAAACCAGATTCAGTGAGACGGGTGACGCCTCCAACCACAATCACCGCAAAAACCAATCCCGCGGATCCCATCAACCACCCTCCAACCCCAGGAGAAGATAGAATCGGTAATTGGTCCGTGTCCTGGGTAGCATTGGCGTTGGAGGAGAAGAACCGTGGATCAAAGCGCGTGGACTTGCGAGCGGTCGATGTAACCGCTGAAGATGTGGATGACCGAGGCTGTGAAAACGCGGAATAACTCCTGTGCTGTCCATGGAAAGACCACGCAGGACGCGTTTTCGTGAGACCGTTGGTCTGACACTTAGCGCCAACTCCGAACGGAGATGTGCTACAGTTGAACGCCCTCCGTTGAGAAGAAACGACCGAGGACAGTTCCTTCGCGATGGCTTTCCATAGCAAGGGAGACCCGAACATGACCGAGATGGGATGGTGAGGAAGTTGGAGAGGAAAGAAATTCCTCCGCTCTGACTGGTCGCGGGTCAGCAACGCGCGACGGGAGTGGAAGGAACGATCGAAAAGGCGCCTCGGCCCGTTGTAGTACCCTTCCGACGCCGCCTGCATCATCGGAGGTCAATGAATCGTTTCCTCAGACTACCCTTCGGGCGAACCTCCACCGTGAATGGTTTCTTGAGGACATACGCGTCGCGACAAACGGCGCCCTCGTTGACGGAGGGTGAACGCTACATCTTCGACAAGCTGACAAAGGAACTGGAACCTTCCGAACTCCTTGTCCAGGATGTCTCAGGTCTGCACGCCGTGTCTTTTCTCCATAATTTCATTCCGTGCTGATTAATACGTGCTGTGGTCTCCGTGGTCTCCGTGCCATGCCTTTTGTACGTGCACCGTGCTTAGGCGGTTGTGGTTCTTTCTATGCAATCACCATTGCGAGCGAGAAGCTCAAGGGGCTCCCGATCCTCAAGCAGCATCGGAGAGTAAAGGAAGTCCTCAAGGACGATATGGGTGGATTGCATGGACTTCAGGTTTGTCACTTGGACCCGCTGACGATGAATCGTCTAACTTACGTGTATCCCTCTTTAGTTGAAGGTAGTCGATTCCAGCTCATAGAATTCCATGTCTCCGTGTTCCCCACACGGTCTACAAATAGATTTCTTTATCCCTCCTCATTCTGGAGCCTTTCGTGAGCGTTGTGGGTCAATGCACGGCCGCATTTGTCGAGGGAGACAAAGCCACGTCCATTGCGTAATGACCCCGGCCCTCGTTGTCTCGGTCAATCCTAAGGGAGCGAAACTGTAAATCCCACGGCCAGTGGCGGGGTTGAGGTTTATATAAGCCCGAACTGAATATGAGACTCTACCCCCTCTAAGGAACGCACCTAGTAAATCTCCCCTCGACGACAATGACGTATCCAACACCTCTCAAAACGCGCGCTTTATCGATTCTGCTCACTGGCTTTACAGCGACCAGGGTTGGTAAAGGCTTGTGTGAGGCGATACATGTATATGAGTATCAATTTACATCGAGCGGTACCCGACGAACGTCCACTCTGAAGGAGTTCTCTGCACAATGCGCTCAGAGTGCTACTTCAGATGGACATCGGCGGGTCCGTCCAATTTTTTTTCACTGAAAATGCATTTATATAGGTCACTCGTTAATATCACGATTGACGAAGCCAACTCATGGTCCTGAGAAGTCAGGTCGACGGACATGTCAAACATACACAACGGTACAGGTCAAATTACGATTGCTTAAAAGGAGGATACAGTATAGTAGTTATTTAAAGAATATTGCGATGTGTAGTACATGATTGAAAGCAAGAAACAGGTCGTCACATCACCCGGCCGCGGAGCCCCACATAGTACCATCTAGGTGACCAGTGCGTAAAGGCATTCCTTCAGGTGTCTCGTAGAGCGACCATACGTTCTGACTGACAAGGTAAACCGCTACACCAAAAAAAAGAAAGCAAGTCGGGTGTTCAAGCCACCAGGACAGATGCGCCTCCATCCTTCGTTACCCTATCTCTAGTACGAGCGACAAAATAACGGCGTCCGAGGGGCTGTAAAACAGCTGTTCCATCCGACGGAGAAATCGACGTGGTAAACGCAGACGGAGCAAGGATGATTGCCTCCCCAGTCTGGAGATTGACAACTCGATCGAATGCTGGGATGCTGCCCGCAGAAAAATTTCCCGAAAAGTGTTTCGAAACGTGGCCCCACCAGGCGGGACTGGAGAACCTATGCATGATTGCGACACCGCAAAGGTCCAGAAGGACGGATGGAACACATGTTGGTTCTGTAAATGGAGTCAGCGGCACACTCGCACCCAAGGTAAGAAAAGTAAATTTACCTTGCGTGCTGATGATTATGCGAATTCCGGTGTGGCGAAGCTCCCTGGTCATCCTCATCAGAGAATCGACGAGGGGGGTTCCTTCGTAGAGGTACTGTTAGAGGAGGAACGTCAGCAAATAACACCCAAAAAGCAAACTACAGATGAAAAACCTTGTGGGCTTCATCCACAACCAGGACTTTTCCCGTGTTGACGGGGGCACGCTCGAAGAGCCTTGTGGCGATCTCGAACAGAGCGTTGGCTTGCCCTGCATCGATGAACGGATCCGTCAAATCGATGATCGTCAGTTGTCCTGCCTTGAACCTGGTTTCAATCGAAGTCCTCTTAGTGCCATTCTCTAGGAAGGACTCGAGGAGCGACATCCGTTGTTCAAGCGCAGAAAGTTGTTCAGGATTGAACTTCTTTTTGGCTTTATCCAGGGAGGTCTTGAACTTCGTGTATGTGAAATCATCAACCCCGATATCCCGCAAGATCATCTACAATCACGTTAGCGACAGTTTAACGCAAACTCGACGAGGAACATACCAGGACAATCTTCATATACAGTGGAGTGTGATCGGTAGAGGCGGTCCCAACCGCCATGAGCGACCTGAATGATTTTGCGTCCAATTCGGACTGGTTGAGTAGCAAAGGCGAAACCTCTACGTTGGGACCCAGAAACTTGTAAACAGTTTCCATCCTGTATAAGGAAGCCTGGGAAACGTAAACCTTGATCTTGGGAGCTTTGAATCCCTCCATCTTGGAGAGGCCAAGATACGCGGCCTCGCACGGTTGCGTCAAAGTCCCAGCCTCTCCAAAGTGGAGGACTAGACCAGAAAGTGCTTTCTTCTGGTTCCCAATTGGTTCGAAACCGGGTATCATCATGCTCTCAAGCATAACAGAAACCGAATGTGATTTGCCACTGCCCTGTACACCGCATACGATGGCCGAGAATGGCGCGTTCTGGAAATGGGTTGTTAAATAAAGAAAACGTGTTTAGTTGGCTGTACATACCGTATTCAAGTAGAGGCGAGGATCTTCCGGTAGGGGCGCGTCCTCTTGTCCACTAAATCAAAGAGTTAAGGCAGTCGGTAGCGGAAGAAATAGATATTGCCCACCCTACTTCGGTTATACTTCCAAGGACGCCATATTGACAGCTGTTATCGGTGGCGCTTAATTCATACGCCTTTCTTGAAAAAAGCGGGGCGGTTAAAAGTTGATGTTTAAAAGCATTCGAACGGTCAACTAGGGACCTGTTCCCCAATAACCTGAGCTCTGCCTAATGGAAAACGAGCGTCAGGACAAACGAGATGACTGAATGCAACGACGCTCACTGGGTTGGGGAGATTAGGGGGAACGTATAAGATAGTCTCCTCCGGGGTGGATCTCCCCGTGTCGTTGCCGGGTGAGGGTAGAAGAAATGAAAAGGTCATCAGGAGATGAGGGTACGTTGGGTGAATCAGTGGGTGAAATTGATGTTGGGCAATAATTCCTCAGGCTGCCTTATAAGCAGCAAAAGTGTGGCCGTGGCGGTAAGCTTTGTCAAAGAGATTGCTACTCATAGCCACACTTTTGAGTCACGTCGGGGGTGTGGCGGGCAACACGTCCGCCGCAAGCGGGGCAAATTACATTGACTACAAGCGAAGTGAAAGAACGTCGATCCTTCGTAAAAGGATGTCCTCCGATTCTTTGACAAAACCTCATACATAAGAAGACTTGTCGGAGACGTCCAGGAGTTCTTTCGCATGCGCGTCGAGGGTGCATGACCACGAGCCCGAAATCGGCCGTCCAAAATAAAAGGGACGCTTGAGGTTCCCACGGTTCTGATTGAGTGTGCAATTCCGTGTCGGGATGGTAAGAATCCATCCAGCGCCTGAAACACTTCAGCGATTCAGGAATTGGTCACGTTTGACCCGTGGCGGCTCACAGAGGACTATTTCGTGACTACCCGTTCCGAGTGGGTTCGGAGAGCTACTCTGTCGATGGCGTTTTCGGTGCGACATCGACGAGTGAGGACGCTACTACCTCGAGCACGCAATGGGACCGTATGGCCCGATTTGAGGTTTTGGATGTGGTGGAAGCAAGAGCTCGTGTTGTCAACGCTCGATTGTTGGTGTACCTGATTTACGAGACACACAAACCTACGTGAGTTTTTTTTTCGTAAAAGGATTTGTGGAAAAGTCAATCGCGCACCGTGGTTATAATCAACTGCGATAGTGTGAGCGATTCGGTGGGGATCCTCGTCTGAGCTGCCATCATTGGTACCTCCGGATCTTCTGGTCTCTCTTTTGGAAGTGCGATGCAAGTGTGACCACCCAGAAATTCCTGCGCTTAGAGGAAGATTATATTGGACGGGACAAAACGAGCCGTACCTCGTGTGTTTTGCTAAGCCACTTTTTCCGTAGTGCAGCGAGGAGCGACGACGATTAAATCGCATTCGTTCTCCCGCTCTCTTCATCCACGGCGACCAAAGATTCGCCGCGAGCGAGGGCCTCTAGGGCATCCTCCATATATAAAATCAAACTCTAAGTACCCCGTAGCGGGAGCCAGGGAACGTTCAGCAACGAGTCTCTGAATTGCTCGTCCAGGGCCTGCGTTGACTTCGCCGCTCAGTCTGTTCTCGCACTCGGTTAGGCCATCGTATACAGCGCATGTGTTTGCTTACAGGCTTGCTCGTAACCCTGTGAATACAGGCTGGCAAGTCGCGTGTGCCGATTTCAAATTGGTTTCCGTGCCAGACCCAGGTGCGTGGGAATTCCGCATGGAATCCAAGTTTGGCAGAGCCAGCTAGCGCTGTCGGTCCCTTTGCCCAACGAGACTGACAGGTTGGAGGGCAAGATGAAGTTCTCATCTACTTTCTTGAGTCTCTATGGCTTGCTCTGTCTCTCTCTGAACGTTGTCGCCTTTGCACACGGCCCACAAGCCATCAACTTCAAGCTCCTCGAACGACAAACTCAATCGAAGGATTCCCACGTCGCTCCGTTCACCGTCTGGCAGGATTCTCGGCCCAGTGAACGAGCGGTCGTTTTAGACACAACCACAGGATTTCCGGAGCAATTGTTTACACAGCCTGTCGATCACTTCTCTAAGGACTCGCCAACCTTCGGGCAGCGATACTGGGTTAACAAGCGACATTATGTCCCACACACCAACGCGCCGGTCATCGTGATCGACGGAGGCGAGACGAGTGGTGAAGATAGGCTACCCTTCTTGGACACTGGCATTGCAGACATCCTTGCTAAAGCCACCGGTGGAATTGGTGTTGTCTTGGAGCATCGGTACGTTCGCTTGCGCTAGACACAGCCCTCATCAACATCCTGACCATTTCTTTACAGGTACTATGGTCAGTTCTCCCGCACCCCGAAGTGATTGGGCATAAGCCACTAATCTCACAATACAGGCAAGTCGATCCCTGTTGCGAACCTGACGACGGACTCCCTTCGGTAAATACAACGACCAAGACAATGAACCCCAAGCCAAGCTTACGGAACTCCCAGGTGGTTGAAGAACGAACAAGCCGTGAAGGACTCTGCAAATTTCATGGCCCATGTGAAATTCGACGGCATCAGCGAAGACTTAACCGCACAGAATACCCCCTGGATCTATTATGGTGTAAGATCATGTGCGACCTATACGTGCGGTGGTTTCTTACCGGTGACATAGGGGTCGTATGCTGGAGCCCGAGCCGCCCACATGCGAGTCTTATACCCAGACCTGGTCTTTGGAGCGATTGCTTCGAGTGGTATGTGGACCTGGCCTTCTGACCTACCAACCTACCATAGTTCTGAATCGCCACGTTTTCTGCAGCTGTTACCCACGCGTCCATTCAACTATGGGAGTATATGGATGTCATTCGCAGATTCGCAAACCAAAAGTGTTCGCAGCATTTGGAGAACCTTGCTCTGATGATCGACTCTATGCTCTCGCAGCCTGGCGCAAGGCGGGCTGTCAAAGCTTTGTTTGGTTTGTCCGCACTCGAACACGACTACGACTTCGTGACTACAATTGAGGTCAGTACTTAATAGGGGTACATATTTGTGTCAATCGCTCATCTGATCGCTAGACGGTGTTCGGGTCCTGGCAAGCCAAAAACTGGGACCCCAAAGTTGGAAGCGAGGAGTTTGATGAGTTCTGCAAGAGGATCAACCACCCTTTCAATTCGCTCGAAGATGCCGTGGTGGCTACCGGGGTGGATCTCGACGACGCGATGACATTAGCCAGCACTCCTGGATTCGATTTTGCGCTGCTTAATTACGCCGCGTACGTCCGGACGGTGGGTCGGCTAGAAGGTGGTTGTTTCTTGCGCTCACAGCTTCGACAGAAAATCCTTCCCGAGTGCCCAAAAGATCAAACCGTCGAACAGGTGAGTTTCGTACCTCCCCCTCCCTCGCCACCCGCTGACCGAAAACTTCCAGTGCTTCGGGACGTTCGACGACGCGAAATACCAGGAAACTTCTCTGGATCAGGATTGGAGACTCTGGCTGTTCCAGGTTTGTACCCAGTGGGGCTACTTCTTTGTGAGTCTGCGCCCTTGAATGGGTTTAGGATATGAGTTGAAAGTATGCAGACATCACCACCAGACCAGAAGTTTCCCCGGATCGTCTCTCGCTTGCATACGCTTGAGAACGAGTCTAAGATCTGTCGTCAGGCCTTCCCACCGGGGAAGTACTTCACTGTCCCACCACTGCCGAACGTTACCGCTGTCAATGCACTAGGAGATTTCTCAATTGCAAGAGATCGACTTGCCATTATAGATGGAGAAGGTGTGTCTGCACGTCATCACCTCAGTATTTTGCCTTCCCCATCAATCACTCCGTGCTCTACCTTTGGCATTTGTCTGTCTATACAATACAATGCACTACCACTCCACGCCCCACTTTTTTGTATTGTCGCACCATTGCACCTGCGATCATCAATGCTGGGGTTAACGCTTCTCTTCCCATTACATTTCTGGATTACTTTGCTCTCCGTTCTCCGTGCAATGTCTATCTTGAGACTAACCGCTCCCATGCAGTTGACCCCTGGAGACCCATGACACCGCACAGCGAGTATTATGCACGAGACAGGCCAGATACGATTTCCCGGCCGTTCAAGATCATCCCTAGTACGTCTAATTTTTGCTCATGAAATCACCACCCTTGCTAAGTAACGGTCCGCTTTCGTTTCTGCTCATGCGGGGCTCGTGTTCCGTCTTTCGTTAACTTTCCTGACGTTATTCCTGACAAATTCAATACGCGACGGTAGATGGAGTGCACCACTGGGACGAGAATGGATTGCGAGACCCCCGAGGAGAGCCACCCGAGATCCAGATAATCCACTGGGAGATCACAAAGTTTGTCCGGATCTGGCTCAGGGATTTCAAACGGAAGGAATAGATGATGTCGGTGGTAGAGATTTCTTGAAGCGATGTTCTGAAGGTTCCGGCTAAATCGAACGAGTGAGTGATTAATCACTTTGGTCATGGCGAGAGGTGATCGTCCTTCCGTGCTGGTGGAGGTTCTGACCACCGGATACCGTGCCTTGACAGAGAATCAGAGTCTCGACACGACCAACAACCCCAAAACCCCGATCGATCAATCCGCAATGTACAGTATCTCTGTGTATCTCTTTCCCCGCCTCTCGTACTCAGGACTCTTCGAATGCCTCCTCCGCTCTCCCAGTTTACGTCACCGTGACCCTGCTGCTAACACTTGACATATGTTTCTCAAAGTCCTGATTGTTGTTTCCTGCTTTGAGATACGCGCAAACTGTGCCACCGTCTCCAAGTATTTGTATGCCCCGTGTGCACTACGCTGATAGATCCCCTATAGCTAGCTTCTTGACTGTTCTTGGTCCTTGCAAATGTGAAATGACAACCCCCACTCGATTGCGAGAGTCAGCACCTCCATTCCCCAGTCAGAAATTGAAGCCGAGCGTCTGTCCACGATCGACGTGGGTGCGAAGATGTACATGTTGGACTTTCGAGTGTCATAGGTCAACCCCACTAAGTACCAGGGTCTCATTTCCGGTCTCCGAACTCTCACCTTAGGTCCGCATGCGTGGGGCGAGTCTTGCACCTGTTGCGCAACACCAGCGCCGCAAACCACCCTAGTGGTGTGACCTTGGATGGGTGGATCATATCTCCCCCCACTGTGCCAACTACCCACACTGGCTCTCGAAAAGTTCGATGGGGAGCGGAAGTACCGATGCCCGCCCGCGATGTACTACAACCACGGAAGCCGACAGCCACAACACACCGATCAATGCGGCACGTTGGACTTTCGCGCCTACGTCACCCGAGTCGAGTTAGTCAATGTCGTCAGGGAAGTCCGGGAGGGCCTTCGATATGTTGAACTTTGCCATCAGCTCGGCCCCTCCCACGCCCCAGGTACCATCCCGCATCCTCCGACCGTATACGGACGACACATATGGAAGCCTTCAAACATTAGATGCAACAGAAGATAACTTGAACGTCGTGGAATATCCGCAAACTCTTATCCTCACACATCGCCCGTCGAGCTCGCACCTTCAAGCGTACCCCGGAGGTGCGCAAGGGAAATCGGTACGATTCCATTTCAATTTAATTCCGTGACAAAACAGGAGTTGCGATCAATGCCACTGTAACCTTCCAACGGCTGACGAAGTTGTGGCCATCATCCCTGGTGACAAGACCACTCATAGTAGGGTCGTTGCTGGGATGTTGTTGAATGGTGTGGGAACTTCGAGGTTTGACATTGTATCCCTCGATCCTACGCCGCTGGCACAGGCAAGTTCTACAACCCTCCCCCTACAACACAGGCTGACTCCTCTCGATGCTCATATCATGACTTTCACCTCATCCACAAGATTTAAAACGTCTGTCGCCGAGGAAATTCGGATTGGGCTGGAGATCGAGAATGAAGTACAACACCACTGCGCGGTGCATAACACTCCGCCACCCATACCAAGTCCCATGAATCATGGGCCACTGTTGTGCATCTAAACAATTCCGACCACGCGGACAACAAGCAACGCTCAACGACCACCTGCGTTCTAAGCCCGTGCGTGAATAGATTCCGTTTCGAATACCTTGTAACTGAGGCCAGGTTCAGTTCATTGATATTGTGTGGTTGCGGCACTTCGAAACTTCCGGTGCCTTAATTTGCGAAACAGACATAAGTGTATCCACGGTGGAGGTTAGTCGGTGAGCGTTATGCGTTCAGCTCCCAAGTCCCTAATACCACCAAAAGCTAAACGCCACACCCGAGCTTCATTCTGCGGCGATCCGCTCACCAATTGGAACTCGAACAGTTGTGCAAGGCCGTTCATGGAAACCGTTTGGCCTGCAGACCGAAATAAGAAACGGGAAATTCGAGTCCCCAACATGTTCAGGGTCATTCAGATGGAACGCTGCGATGCTATACCGGACTCCGATACTCATGCACATGTATGATCAAAACATGAGGCCCGTAAACAGCGAATAGGGGGCATGTTCTGTGGAAGATGACCCATCAAAGACCGTCAATGAGGAACACCGTAGTACAAGTCGCGTTCGAAATTCTTGTGACCACCTGCCAATTTTCAATAGCAGCCCAGGTTATTTAAGCCAAGGTGGAGTACGTTTCGTCAGCGCTCCCTGCTCTAGACATTTCCACCCTTCTCTTCACCTCTCACCGATATGCGATTGACGTTGCCCGCCATTCTGCTCGCCTTGTTTATCTCTACCGCGGTGAGCGCAAGTGCACTTATCTCAGCGGGAGTGGGGCTGACTTGAGAGTGGTTTTTCTGAAAGCATTCTATTCCTATCGAGGCTGTGACCGGTCAGGACCTAGGGGAGGTCAAGCGTGATGCACAAGGAGGTATCCGCGCGTGGAAGCGTGCATGCGTCAACGGCCAGGCTTAAACTGAGCCAAAAGGACCCAACAATACGGGGATCTCGCTCGTACGTTTTCTTCCTGCAAGAATATGGAGACGATTATCAGTTGAATCTCCTGTGTTGGCCCAGATGTGAGAACCCATGCCTTCGGAGCGTTTCCTTCGGATAGACGTATATGTATAACAAAGTTGAACCGTAACATCTTCCAATTGAAAAAGTCTGTGAACGATTGCCTTCTGGGTTCTCAAAGTCTAAGTAGCTCCATCTGTTGCAAGGGGCCCCATATGGTGAACGAGGGTCTGGATCAGGGAGAGCGGTGGGCGACCGGGGTACAATCAGAGCTCATCACTCTGCGATCACCGACGCCCGCCTCGTCCTGCTCCTCCGAGTCGGTAAGCCCAATGAGTTAGAAAGTCAACTCGATCGCCAAAATCAAATGCACGGCCCGAACGCGCTAGGATTTTCAGCAATATCCCCTACTTCCACCGTTCAACGTGCCCAGGTCGAATCAACGGACGAAGGGTCGGGTACCGGGTCTGTTCCGACGTATCTTTCGGCAGAAGAACGCGTCGCGAGGACCTTGGCAAAGATGGGACCGTCGATCCTGTTGAGCACTATCACGGAAACGGCCGCGTTCGCGTTGGGAGCACAGGTTCCGATGCCTGCCGT
>Ga0307514_10001894_pt1 | contig 23047 bp, 29 predicted proteins | sample 16_EM_MG_FD_203088 | JGI IMG/M metagenome (GOLD analysis project Ga0307514, IMG submission 203088) | Populus trichocarpa ectomycorrhiza microbial communities from riparian zone in the Pacific Northwest, United States - 16_EM | ecosystem: Host-associated > Plants > Roots > Unclassified | place...
TTCCAACCTGTCGGACGACCAGGCGCCGCCCACGGTCGCAGCTCAGCGCTACGTCCAATGTGGGAGCGGATTCAAGTCGCTGCTAGATGTTTCGGTCGGCTGTCACGCTGGTTCGTGGAGGCTCTAGGGCTCCCAGGCTCTTCTCTCACGCAATTCACGGGAGCGGGTCAGGTGGAGCCTATACCCTCCGGGTTTGGAGTGGCTTTGGGCGAAAGTAGGCAGTGAATATTTGAACTGGTGGAGCGAGAGTGAGGAGTCTCTACATATGAAGACTAGGTTACAGCAAGCTTACGGTATAACTACGGTCTCGGCCATCGTTCCAGAAAATCGTGCCCTTTGTGTGAAACTTTGGGCGCGATTGCGGTGCACAGAATAAGGATGTGTCCCGCTGCCCCACCCGTCCTGCAGGCTGGATTCACGAGAGTTAGTGATGATTGTCGACCCCTAATCAGTGCCTGGAGATTTATGAAAGATAGGGAATAAGCTGAGCCTAAACGAACGCCTGGTCTCGCGCCTTGTCTCTCCTTAACGCGTTTTCAAACTCAGATGGAAGTGGCTCCAGCTTGACAACAAGTTGGAAGGTTTCTCCCCACACACGCACGCCCACCGATCACCGTTGGTTTCCCGAGAGCAGGAATGGAGCGACTCCCATTTACATTCTACGCTCTCATCCAGATCACGTTCCTATTCGTTCACTATCCGACCACGCGTCGATTTCCACGGATAGTGTTTTTCACCTGTCTCCTCGTCCTCTTATACTACTCCTACACGGGGTATTCGCTCCAAAGCCCCGGGGAAGACTACGTGCTCGGATGCAGCAATGGGATACTTCTGGCCGTAGCCGTTTACATGACATTCCTCTGCCCCGAGTTTCCCGACGGATTTCAACGGGTGGATCCCACGAAAAATCCCGATCCTATTCCGAGCAAACTCCCCTTCGCCCAGAAACTGAGTTGGATGGCGAAACTTGCAGGAAATGTGCGGAGAATCGGTTTCGCGTCTGGTGGTGGAGCGATTGATGGCCCCGCTGTAGACGCGAACGTCAATAAACGTGGGCCCGCGAGAAACCGTTTCGTCATATCCAGAGCAATGTTGTCGATTTTGTGCCTGGCGGTGTTTCACCTGACCCTCCTCTACCGACTCCAAAATCCGTCCTTCGATCCAGCACTCCACGGAGGCGTCCATTCTGGGAAGTTTATCCGCATGCATTCCTCGCTTCTCCGGAGGTTCTGGGAGGTCCTCGTGTGGGCAACAGGGACGGTCTCGGAGATGACATTTCTCCAGTCGATTGCGGCTGCATCGTCGGTTGGGATTGGCAGTTTCCAGCCAGAAGATTGGCCACCCATGTTCGGTTCCCCAACCCATGCTTACTCCGTACGAAGGTTCTGGTCGTGAGTGTTCTCAGCCGAACGCGCTCCACACAAAATGATCCCACGTTGAACTTTTTGAATGTAGGAAAACCTGGCATCAAGTCCTTCGAGTGGTGAGTCTATTCTCGGGAGGTGTGACGTTGGAAATTGCCACACACGATCTGATCCCATACGGAATGACTTGTTGGTTACCGTCGCTGCTTGTGTTTGTAGCCACTCGGACGGTCAGGTGCCCACTTTTCCCAAAAGGTCCTGGGACTCGAGAGAGGAAGCGTCCTATTTGCGATCGTTCAGATGATGACCGCCTTCCTTCTGTCAGCGCTGATACATACGGGTGGAGACTACGCTATCCATCGTAGCTTTGGGAAGAGTATACCGACGTTACAATTCTTCCTTTTGCAGCCAGGTGCTATCCTGATTGAGGAGATCACGATCCGCGCAGTCCAATACGTTTTGTCATCGACCCGCGTTCGGGTGCCGCGCCTGGTGTGGAGAGGGGTAGGGTATCTGTGGGTGGGCTTGTGGTTCACTTGGTGCGCACCTCCTTGGTTGGATGCGATAAGCGCTGTGGGGGGTAACGTCAGAACGAGGCTCATTCCTCTCAAGATGCTGGAGAAATTGGGTTGATGATCGACAGATAGGTAGCATTGCACATCGGTTTACACGGAACTTTGCTAGCCTGTCGGTTATTTTTGTTCGAGAGGTCGTCAAGGAACCACTCCCCCATGCAGGATCGACGTCCTTTTGGTGAAAGAGGTGATCGCACGACGATCCCCGTTCAAAGTCCTATAGTTACTCGTCACCCTGAAAACGTCAGACGAGGAAAAAAACAAAACAAGGTCGGATGTGTCTCGAAATCGCAAATTATTTGCGGCTGTCAAATGGTGTTCCACTCGACATGCCAAGCCTCAAATCCGCGCGGGGGAGGAGGGGAAACGAGCTTTACTGTTCCGAGGATAGAGCCCGTCTGTGACGGCACCCTGGAAGTTGCCGATGGATGGAAGCACGGATGCAGTGGCGGTTAATCATTTCTCTTTTGTCGATGAACATGTGCTCCCTCCCTCCCCCACCATCCATCTCGAGTGTACCCGTCGGGTTCTCGACTTCATCGGCATCGATGGATGTCACTCGCTTCTGGATCCAACGCAGCTTCTCCCCTGAATGACACATCTTTAATCCTACACGTATGATGATTACACTTAATACGATGCTTCCAAGGGGATATCTCTTGTTTGAACCTTCCTTGGATCAGATGAACGATACGCTCTATCTTTTCCTGCACTGATAGCCAACTTCGGGGTGACCTATTCGCCATACACAAAAAGGCTGTTCCATCGACATCGATTGAGTTTACTGCGATTCGATCCCAGAGAGATCGTCATTCGGCCCTTATCATCATTAGTACGTCCACGTCGTACATGTAATCATCCAAAATCACCCTCTCGTCCCAAAAATACAACTAACGCCGCCACGGTGTGATGTGGCTCTGAGCGTTGGCTCGGGTCCTGAGGGCGACCATCTCCGCCTTGACTGTGTATGTATAGAGAGCATCAGACTGCGATCACGACAACACCACCTGGCAACTACTGTACTATGTCACAAGATAAGAGGGACATAGCACCGTGGGCGTTTACTGGGCCGCATGTATGCGCTGATTGGAGAACAAGTACATGATGGTGATGTGCAGCACCGGTCTAGACCGAGAGGATATACTAATAGAACCTCTCTCCTTTCGGTCTCGTGGTCTGATCACCATTGAAAACACAGTCGACATGCAAACCAAGGGTCGCTCTCATGCGGCGTTTAGGGCACATCCTTCAGATAAGAGGGTTATGGCTTCCCGGTAGTTGAATAATCAGGCTTCGTTGAATACACAGGCACATAAACGTATACCAAGAACGAAAGAGACGATTGGAGGAGTCGGAGGGGGGGGGTATAGGGATGGGAGATAAGATTCCGTTATCAGCCCCCACTCCCGCTCTTGTGGCGACCGTGCTATACACTCGCACAGCCATCCAATCTGACAGGTCTCTTTGCTGGTTTTCAGGTATCATATTATCGGCTATACGCAGGGGGTTGACGGGTGACGGGATGACAGTTTTTGTTTTTTTTTCGACTTGTCAGTCCTGATTGCGGGGTTTATGAAAAACATCAGGCGATAACCCTGACAAGGCCGAGAATCTCATAACGCCCATTGATAAGGTCGGCAGAAGGGGGGAGGGGGAAGGCGTGGCCTCAACGTCAACAATGAGAGGGGGGGGAGGCAGGGGTCGAGAACGAGTGTGGGTCCTTCCAGCATCACCTAGCTAACGTTAACCCCCCCCCCTTCCCCAGCACAACATCACACAAGAAAGCAAGTGAACTAGTGAACATTAAAATATCCCGTCTGGATCTTCCCAGTCAGAAAAAAAGAACTCAGACATCCCTTTGCGAACGTTTTTTACGCCATAACTACGATCGGCGATTATGTAGAAGAACGAGTTGGGGCAAGTCCCCGCAGACCGCCGCCACCATCACAATCGGTTGCGCACAGGATTCCCCTCCCCCCCCTCTCTACTCGTTGCCAACGACAGAGCAGTATAAACAAAGAAAGAGGGTACCGGGTGGAATGAATGCGCCACTCGAAAGTTCCATGTACATCCGCTGACCGCGCGATTCTGATACGAGTGAAGCAGTACTGGCCATCGCCACTCTTCATCAAGCGCGCGGCCCCGAGAAATGCCTCATTTCCTGTGCAGAGACCGACCGACCTCGCTTAATTTTGCCAAGTCGCCGTTGTGAAATCGTCAGCGCGAATCAAAGGCCGAACTTGTCTGGGAATTACCAAACCCTCTGTTTGTCGTACACTAAGCTACTTGTGATGTAATTTCGTTCATGACCGTCACGAGGGCAAAAAGGAGGAAATGAGGCCGTATCAAGTTGTACAAGGATGAGGTTGATTAGAAACATACAACGAATAAGGATACATAGAGCGCAGTCGAACGAATTAGAAAAGCAAAAAACAACAAAGATCAGTGATGAATAGCCGGGATAGATGCGTGAGTGAACCCGTCTAGAAAACCATCGTGGAGAAAAGGGAGGGCGTCACACAGAGAGGGGCAAAGATATCGGAGAGTATGCTAAATGTCGCGCCGGCTGCGGTGCGGCTATTTTCGTCAGTGACGATGCCGTGTCCGAAGCAGGAGGGAGAGGAAAGGAATCCAACCCAGTCGATGGGGTTTTGGGGGATATGGAGCGGTCTGATTCGGAAGGAGAGCTGGTAAAGTCGGTTGTGGCATCATCATCTTCATCCGAATCGCTCCACCTAGAGGAGCCGTCCCCGTCTCCCTCACCATCCTCATCATCATCTTGTTGCAGATGGTCGGGTGACGATGATGATGATGAAGTGTAAGCCACACGGGACTTGAGGCTGAAGAATGAGGAGATGAAAGGCCGTTCCAGGGTAAGGAGATCCGCCTCAGTCACTCGGAGCTGATAGTCGAGAACGTCAAGGAACTCGCGTTCGATCCTGCTGATGTCCCTGGGGCTGAATACGCCTGTGGCGAGCGCCCACTGTGGATTTTTCAGCGAAGTGTCATTGTGATACTGTGAACAAAACCAAGTTAGACATGGCAACACAACACAGTTAATAACCACATGAAACACAAACCTTGGTGGCGCACACGAGGGCACCGAGGAATACCCGTTCAAAGGCCCACTCGGGTTTGGCGATGGTGATATACGGTTTCGCCCGACCGATATAAATCGCCGCAGCGAGGAGGGTAGGTACCGTGCACTGAGCACGACAGATGACCGAGTGTACAAAGTGCCTGAACTTGAAGTGGGTGTTGTTCCTGTCAGGCAGACGACCTCGTTGAGAAGAGGAGCGGTGGCCAAGCCCGTGGTTGACCACGTCAATGGTGGCGTCGACGAGATGGTCGACGATGCATCTTGAGAGAGGGAGGTTGACGAGGCGGATGAGCCTGGATTGAGAAGAGGAGGGGTTCATTGCTCCAGATGCGGAGGGTGTGGAGGAGGGATAATGGAATGGTGTGCATAGGGGTCAGTTGGTTATAAAGTTCCATAGCGAGGTTCGAGATACCGATTTAAGAAAAATAAGAAATGAAAATGAAACAAGGGGGTCCGTCACGCTGTCACATCCCGATCATACCAGATGATGTAACCGGTCTGACGGATCTTGGGTACAATTTACGACATCAACTTGGCTGGTGTGTAGCAACCCCGGATGGGTGAATGGGGACAATCCATTATACGATGTGTCTACAAGGGGCAAGTGCCAGCCAATCCTTTACATATTTACTTATACCAGGGCAGTAGGGTACCGTGGCCGTATGTGCAAACTAAATACTTAATATATAACTATAACATGGTGGAGGGTCAAGAACGGGCGCCCTAGAACTTTAAATAAGGGCAGACGATGACGACAAGAGAGGGGAAATGAGGGTGTGAGTAGTAACTAGTAATGATATAGGCGATGTACATCGTGGAAGGAGCAGCGATATGGTTGATCGATAACGGAATGGGAAAGTTGACGATGATGACGATATGATCGATGAAGGGTTTTACAAGAAACAACAGACGTCCGAGAGAGAGAGAGAGACGAAGAAAGAAATGAACGGTGAATAATGATCATACCCATACCCGGGTTGATTGTGAGATGGGGTTTTGGGATCCGCATCCCTTACCGCCGACTAAGGATGCTGAGGAACACCGTTGATTTGGTAGGGGGAAGGAATTGAGAATATCCAGAGCGCCGGGAAGGGCCAGGTCCATCACTGGCCGACAAGGTCTTGAAGGAGTGGCGTTCGATGACGCATTTTGCCTTGAGTAAGACTCGTGGCCAGATAGATTCAAGGGAGGAGTGATGGGGGACAGCGAAGAGTCGGAGGAACATGAGTCGTCACTGTCACTCCATGAGGATATCTCGTTTTCTTCCATCTCGAAGGAGCGACTGCAGTTGGACAATGAGGTGGATACAAGAGGATCGGGGGTATCGTCGACCGAATTAGGATGGAGCGAGTAAATAGATTGGTGGTGAGACAAGATGTCATCCTCAGAGATTGAGAGGTCCCAGTTGAGGACCTGGAGGAATTCTCTCTCGATCCTCCCCACATCACGTTTGCCGAAGACACCAGTGCACAACGCCCAGTGGACGTTTCGGAGGGTCGAATCATTCGTGTACTGTCGGGAGGAAAAGTACGTCAGCATAAGACGGGCGCACAACGGATCCGAGATTGTGGTGCTAAGCGAACCTTAGCGGCTAATATGAGCGCTCCAAGGAACACACGTTCGCAGGCCCACTGCTCCGTCCCGATGGAAAGGTAAGGCATTGCGCGGTGGATGTAGACGAGAGATACGAGTATGGCGGGGGTTCTCATCTCGGACCGAGAGAGCACGTTGGACACGAATTCGGCGAATTCGGCGTAGCGGCATGCATCTTTAGGATTTGAGCTATTGGAAGAAGAGACACGTCCGAGTGCGAAGTCCACCGCTTCCACAGTGCACTGTACGACATAGTCTAATAAACCGAAAAAGAGTGAGTGAGTGAAAGCCAAAGGGTGGAGCATTACGGAGGAACTCACCGATCAAGCAGTCGGTCAAAGCTAAATCAACGAGTTGAAGGGTTGCGGCAGAATGGAGGGAGGAGTCGACCAAAGAGGCGGGGTGGAGGGATGACATTTGAGGGGGGGAGGAGTCTGAGGGACGGGAGCTTTGGAGAGAAGAGGCATGGTCTTATATTTGGCAGACAACGAGACGGGAAGTCAGGATGGTGCTATGCACAAGGGCGTCAGTGGTGTCTCGCAAAGTGTCGGACGTGCTCAGGTAATCCGATCTCTTGCCTAATCTGGGAAATATCTTAATTGCAATCCGCGCCCCTCTCGCTAGTCCCCCGTATTTCCAAATGTTTCCACGGCTGTCGATGGGAAGTCATCAATCCATTCCTGGTTCAGTGGCGTTAGGCCATCCGGAAATCCCGATACCTTAAGCGTGCGGTCTGTAATCTATCAATTCTGGCCCAAAAGTCCACATCCGCTTCTCCGCTGCTACTGGGGAGAAAAACAAGGTTATGGGACAAGCTGGTGGCCAAACCTTTCCTCACACACGCCCGGGTGTCACGGCCATGTCGCAACGGAGGAGAAGTCGAGACTGATACCGCGCATCGGCTAAGTAAGGAGGAGCTCGGACCGAGGGTGGGTGTGGAGTGGTCCGCGATCGCACCAGCGCGGGTGCTTGAAAAAAGAAATTTTTTGACGCTGACCGTGCAAGCGGAGGTTGATTTCTCTGTGAGCGGATTTTCGCAGCCATTATTCGATTTATATTCAAGGCACGCCATTGAATCTCTCATTTTCATCCCCGACCGAAACATTCCTCATGGGTATAACAAGGTGCACAAGAAGAGTACAACTCGTTCAAGAGTCCCACGCGCCACGCACGCCGACTGGAACATCGGTGTCTCGGAGGGTAAGAGTGCGAAACAAAGAAGATCTGAGAGAGACCTGTGAGTCATTACGCCACAACCGCTGGCTGATGATGATGATTCCCAAACGCGCTCAGACACGTACGCTGACTTGTCACTGCACAGCAAAAACATCACACGAGTTGAACTTTGATCCTCCCGCCTGTGGCACGTGGCCGTCAGGGTTGCTGATTCCACGTGATCCAGGACCCCTTGTCACTCTTTCGGTCGCCCCTGGCCTGCCGACTTTTCCCCAATGGCGACTCCGACGACCGCTTCGACCTCCGCGCAGCCGGCTCCGTCCTCCAAACCTTTAGTAGCTACCGGCGATTGGACAAAAAATCTGGTTCATCTCGCAAAGACCGCTGAGCTCAAGTATGCGCCGAACACGTCTATCGAACCAGAGGAAATTGTAATAGATGTTTTATCGTAGGAAGCACGCTCTCACTCTCCAACTCCATACTGCGCATATTCTTTCTGCGCACGAATCCTTGGAACAGAAAAACAAGGCGATTCAGGATTTGAAAGAGCAGAAGAACAAGTTGAGGATCTTTTTCCATCACCTCCCCCCACGTTTTTTTCTTGAGGCCGTTATCATGCTTTCTCCTGGACCCCTGGAATGCTGATCTTTGTTGCTCGATCACTTATATTTTTTATTTTATTTTCATCATCCCCAGGCTCGAAAGCGAGAGGAACAAACTGCTCAATGCCTTACGAGAGGCTCGTATCTCCCACCTCCGCCTTTTGAAATGTCAGTCGTCCTAATCCTGTTCAATTTGTAGGTCAACGAGGATAGAGACAAGGTCAGCCACCGAAAATCCTTTTATCCCCCCATTTGGCTCAACCTCTCATGTATTTCACATTTTCCAATGTCACCGCCACCTTTACCGTCGGGGTCGCATTTCCTCCACCGTCCTCTCGAAATGGATGCCTCAGGCGGACATAATGGAGGCCACTCTGACTCGCGAGTTCGTACAACCACCTTTCTCCGCGGCCTTCTTCGGTGACGTATTTATTCAAATTTTTACGTTCCCAGATGTTCAGACCTCAGACTGAAAATCCAAACGATCACCGACGGCGAATACGCGATCGCGAAGCGCGATGTTGATCAACTCCGCGCTGAACTCGGTCAGCCTCCCCTTCCAAACCTCCATGAGACACTGGAAGATCGCAAACGGGAGTCAGTTTGGCTTTATTGCATAAACCATCGCCCGTGTTCTGATCGATGCGCCGCCCCTCAGATTTATGCACCAGCAACTCGTTAATCACAATCCGACCGCCGTCACCAAAGTCAACACCAATAAGCGCCCTCATTCCGCTATCAACGGCGGTACTACCAGCACTCCGACGGCCCCCACGAACGTGACCGAGAATGCACCCGCCACTAGAGAGCCTGAGGCTCCTCCTCCCCCTCAGCCTGGGAAGAGGCCGCGGGGTCGCCCCAAAGGAAGCAAGACGAAGAAGAAGAATCCAGACGTTCCACCCAAAGAGGGAGAATCAATCATGCACTGACTGACTTGCCATCCTCTTCCCGCTTCCGGCCACCGTTCTCTCATACATTCAGTCCCGTTGTACCGTGTTTACATGTATTCAGCAGCCCTGTCACCATGTTCTGCAGTCTTGTGACCTCGTTTTTTCAATCAGCATCTAAGATGCGGCCCGTGTGTATATATAACGATAATGCAACTGTGATTCTCGTATTCGTGATCGTAAACTACCAATTCGTGAGTTGGTGGGGGAAAAAAACCGAGATTAACTTCGTCTGATGGTCTGCCTCAGACGAGGGGGGAGTAGAGTCTGAATAATATACCAAATAATCTTGAAGACCGTGTTCCCTAATTAAGGAGAGGAACGGACCATGGGTGCACCACAAGAGGAAAAGGAAGATGAAAAGGTACCCCAGACGGGATTCCTATTGCTCCTCCGTTGGAACCGAGACCGCAGACACTGCCTGTGTTTGGACCACCACCACCCCATCATCCACCGTCTTGCTTGTTACCTCGGTTTGCGGCAGTGAAGGCTTTTCATCGTTATCGTCCTCCGCCGGCCCATCGGCGAGCGCTGTGTTTGTATCCTCATCATCTGCATAGTTCACCGGTCCCGTAATCTCCACCGTCGAATCTCTATTGCTTCGCTCCTTCACGTCTGGACGGTTTTTCCTATCCTTGAACGAGACCTTGCGCCAGATACCGATACTTGCAAGTTTCACCATATGGCCAAGAGTGATGAGCGGATCCTCGTTCTCATCGTCCTCATCGGACTGCCAGAGGTGTTTAGGGGGCCGGTCCGCATCTTCGTTGTCGCGCAGGATCTGTCTCCGACGGGCGAGCATCTGCGAACGGGCGGCGACGCCCAATGTGTGGTTGTGTTTTCGCTTCTTCGAACGCTCAACCTCGGGAAGCGGAGCGAATTTCACGCTTGGAGTTCCAGTCGGAGAAGGTGGAGATGATGGATGGGAGGATGCGGAAACACTCTGGTCAGTGTATGAAGGGGAACGTAGAATGCTTGTTCCGTTCCGCAGCGTAGGTGAAGACGCCGACATGTGGAGTGAACGGGGATAACTGTTGATCGGGTCGTATTGCGGAACAGGGGGTAATGGTAGGGTATCACCAGACTTATGAAGCGAAACGGTGCTTGCATTGTGTGTAGGACCGGCGGGGATAGTGCAGCTGCCTTCGCGAGATGGTCTGGACGACGATGCGGCCGACTCTGCCGTGAGCGTCGAATCTCGAGAGTTGGTAAGGAGAGAGGGGAAATCAACTCTTGTTGGTGAAGACCCAAGTGATTCCGGCTCTTCTGTTAGAGTTTTTGTGGAAGAATCGAGCGAGTCTTTGGAGGGAGTGGTGGGCGGCAGGTCGTCCAAAGCGAGCTGCTTGAGCAACTGAGTCATTGGGGAGGGAGAAACGAGCGATTGAGGTTCTTCGGAATGCATCAGGGTAAAAGTGTATAGATGACGCAGGAAGAGGCGAAAAAAAAAGATTGCCAACAAGGACGCCGCAGAAGGTGGGTCGGGATACGAAGCAGGTGAGACGATTCACGGACCTCACGCAAAGAAACACAAGGATCAACTCACCGGACCAGAGTCCCGGGCTTGCAATGTTGGTTACGTAATCTTGCCCCTGCCGCTCACGTGGGATTCATCCTCCAACGCGACTTGCTTTCAGCTTTGAACTTTTGGCTTCCTCCGGGCATCGCCTTGTTTTCAGTATTTGGTTCCTCGGAACCCCTCAAGAAATCATCTGATACCCCCCATCACTTGATGAACTCTTGCCGTGTCGCTTACATCTGCTGCTGCTGATAAAACTATCCCACCCTCAGGGCCGACCGGCTACATCCATCGCCGAGTGTGGCGTTAGGCCGCCCAGGCGAAACAAACCTGCTGGATGTCGGTTTCCAGTCGAGCTCAATCTCAGAGCTCGCGATACAGCCGGAAGAGATCCAACACCGCTCAGTCCGCATACAAATCAAACACCAACCCTGCGCCGTCACCCTTGACCGCTGCCCCATCAATAAAAGTAGGAGAATCGAAAACTCTCGCCGCCTGGGTACACGATCAAGAAAAGTCGCCGGCCGTAATCTTCAACCATAACTGGTGGCCCGGGATCAATGAAGGAGATTTATTGAGAGTGACCCTGGGTACCTCCGATTCCGGCTTCCTTTTTTTCGTCCCGAGGGAGGATTACAACTCGGTTAAGCCTCAGTTACAGGTACGTATCTTCCTAACTCCGGATATAAACGCTGTGGACACTTCCATGTGACGATGTTCCTGTTCTCCTCCCAAGATATCTATCCCTGGTAATATTGCCGAAGTCTTTGGCATCAGGAACAACGGAGAAATCACAGTCACCAAGGTACGCGACGAGGCAACCCCAAAGTTCCCGGCTCGGGGCCTAATTTTATCATTATAGCTCGACAAAGACTCCTGCAAGGCGGATTATGTAGAGTTTGCATTCCAGGACCAATACCTTGGCCGAAATGAAATGTGGAGACTTGGGCAGTACCTGGTTGGAAAATGCGTGTATGTCGACCAAGACATCTCGTTCATTGGTGTTATAGCCGCCAAGGTGGCTGCAATCTACGTTGGAGGGCATAGAGTGGGTGCTGAACTACCCCTTCCCTGTGATCCCTGATGTACTGATATATTCCAATTTTATCGGCTAAGGTTACCGCAGGATGCATGACCTCCGCAACCAAAGCAATCTATCGTTCCTTATCCGCGAAGACGACTCTATTCATTCAAATTTGCAAAGAATTTTGGCAGTTTGCGGATGATGGAGAACGATATTACGAGAAGGTTGTCCATTCTTTCCTGCCGGCACTGTGCGCAAAGTGGCGCGAAGCCGGAACCAACCACATCGTCACTATCGTCCTCGTGTCTAGAGTGTTCTACGACCAGTCAGAGATTGACTATGCCGCTGGGCCGCTTAGGAGAGATGACGAAGGAAGGTGGTACAAGGACTTCTATCGGGTCATAAACGACCTCGAGGCCGTTTACGATTGGAAGTCGACACTAGTCAGTCTCAAGGACTCCTTTTGGGCCTTCCAACGGGACATTCTCTTGACCCACCATTACCACCAAGCATCTTTGGGGCACTCGTCGACCTCACCTCAGGCTCCTCCCCTACCCCGGCTCGTGGGTCAACTTTCCTACGCTCACGAAGGACCAATTCTGGAGGCTCTGAACATGTCTCTGAACCCTACCGAGACTCACTACATCGATCGCTCGCTATCGTTGACCGGCGTCTCAATGATTATCATCACTCCGGGGACAGGATACTTTCGCGTCTCCAAACATCTTCTTCGTCTGACTACCACTCGCCTGGTTGATCAGGGATTTTCTGTGGACCTTATCACCCTTACGAAACCCCCATTGCACCAAAGCCCAATATTTTGTTTTTGGGGCGTGGAACCGGAGTTGAAGGTGGGAGGTGGAGCCGCAGGTGGCATGAGGAACATGGATCCGCTTTGGGGCGGGGATGACGACCCACATGAATCCTTGGGAAAGGAAAGGACCCTGTTCTGGTGGGAGCCGTTTTGGATGTCAGTCTCCTTTTGGAATAAGCAAATGGACCTACCATTCCGAGAGGACAGGTATGGAGGAAAACCCATGATCCACCGACCTTCATAGCTCACGAAATCGATTTGGACAGGTTCGTTGCTCGCGCGAGGATGTACGAGATTCGCGCGTTGGGTTTACTCGACCACGACGTCCTGTCCAGCATCGAGATTCCGTACTTACCCAGGTTCTACTCAGAAACCATGACGACCCCAGTGAAGGAATACTTCGAGGACACTATATCCAAGGAAGACGCCGAAAAGTTTGACCAGGATGTGTTCGCTCTTTCGCGGAATGTTCGACCGCCCGCGGTCAGCAGGAATTCCTACGCTTCTTCGGGGAGCGGCACTATCTTATCCTCCTCGTATCGTTCGGTCGCTGGGAGGCACATCCAGAAGTCCGGGTCCCTCACCATTCCTCCCATCGAAGAAAGTCCACGGCTTCCGCTTACAGAACTCCTGGCCGAGGGTGGCGAGCGATCATCGGCCCTTTCGATGGGATTCCTCAGCTCTTCTCCGTCCCGTTCCTCCATACAATCGAGGGTGTCCACACGCTCTGGTTCTTCCGAATCTACGAACGCATCTGGGAAGTCGCGCAAGGCGGGGTCGAGGTTCGCACCCGCGTGGTTGTTCAATCAATTCAGGAGTGGTCTCAGCCAACCACAAACTTCGAATGTTTCTGCTTCTGCGATGACGAGTCCCACCTTGGCGACAACACCTACGATCACCCCTTCATCTTCAGTGCTCACGTTCACCGGTTCTGGACTCAAGACTCCCATCCCTCGTTCCCCAAAACCCGTCAATATCCTCCCTCGAGCGTCACCGAGGAGTTCCGTCTTAAGCCGGACGCTAGAAGATGACAGCAATCTCCTGCAACACCGAGGATCGCTTACTCGCACTCCGCCACTCAACACACCTCCACGTACGGAAGCGACGATCACGATCATGCGAAGAACGGGAAGCGCACAACACAACTCGAGCGTTCCATTCCCATCCTCGCTCCCCAACCGAACCAACCCATCGTTCCCACGAGAGTATGTTCCATACCCTCAATCTTCCCTGGCTAGGAGGTGGCAGCATACGTACCCCGAGCCGTTGCCCAGGATGGAGATCAAATGGAAGTCTATGGTCACTCCCGCTTGCTTACCCCTGACCGTTGAATATTTCCCGACCAAGTCAGAACTGGAGACTTCGTATGACATATTTTCATACGATTTTGTTGTGGACCCCCCAGAGATGCGATCGTTCCTGGTGAAGCCTCCTGTTATTCCAAAAGGCGCGAGCAAGGACGAGGCAAGGAGGGCTTGGGCTGCTGCTATCATGCGGGAGATGGTCGCTTTACGACTTGCTCAAGGCTTCCAGTTCATCCTCAAATCTTCTGCCCCCAACACCAGCAAACCCGGCCCACCCCCCGCCAGGTTCCCTCGTCGTCCGTCCGTATTCATCGCTAATGAGGAGTTAAGCCCTCAGGCTGTCGGAGCCGCTGACGTTCTATCCAATTCGAACGACCCGGTGTATTTGAGCATGAGCAACGAAATCCACCAGATCTCGTATACGGGCGAATCGATCAGGGTGAATAGGTACGTGAGGAGGATGGTGGTGAGCACCCCGATTGAGTACCAATGTTTGATCTGGCCGAAATTGGGAGAGGGATATACGGAGTTGAAGACGTCGTTTGTGTCCCATGGACTGGAGAATTACGGTTGGAATAGGTTTGTGTGGCGTTACCTTCTCGTTATGGGGCTAACGACCGGTTGACTAGACTGGACATGCTTATCGCGGGTTATGAAAACCAACTTCACGAATCTCTCAGGTATTGGCGAACAAGATTCATTGTCATACCTTCTGCGGATTCTCCCCTCACGAATATCGGGCCTACTGGCGAAAAACTGGATGACGAAGAGATTCGTCTCGTCGGAATGGACAAGCTTGCAGAACTTTTCTCCCGCGTTAGATGGCAGGCCCCGGACGGTAGTCTTGGGACTGGAGTCCAAACCCAGCCCATTGTCAGGTTTTTACCGACAGATCTGGGTCCGGCAGCGTGCGTCCTCGATGAGGGGCTTATGAATCGCCTAGATGAGATCCACACCTTGGGGCCGTTGAAGAAGAACATGAGGAGCGAGAGGGAGATATCGCAGATGAGCTTGAGCGCCATTGCGAAGGCTATGCGAGAGGATCCCGTGATTTTGCCAATCAAGGACTACAGGTGGCATGGGAGGGTCCACACGGACGCTTTTAGTGGGTCGGATTTCGTGAATTGGTTGGTTAAGGAGTTCCGAGATGTTTCGTCAAAGGATCAAGCGGTGGAGGTTGGAGGGAGATTGCAAGCTCAGGGCTTGTTCGACCACGCGAGAAGGACCCACGGTTTCCTCGACGGGCAAGTTCACTTTTTTTTTCTGTTTGGCCCTCGTAGTTGACTGGTGGGGTAGGCATTACTACTACCAGCTGAGGCCTGAGTATTCCACACCCTTGACCCCCAGAGGGTGGTTCAGACCCTCGACGTTTGGAATGGTAGAGGGGACCAGCTTTTATTCGGGTAACAACCGGGTTTCTTCCCGCCGTGCGAGGAAGCGTCTTATCCTGAGCCAGAGCCTGGTGATCGATATCGATGTAAACAAGGTGTGTCGGAAGGCGGTCACTGTTTTTAGTGCTGGTTGCTGAGAAACCACAGAGGAGCGATCAGGCTGAAAACGTCATCCTGCACCACGATATCATCCACAACCCTGCCACCTGCTTCCACTTTGAGTTGCAGTGGATTGGAACGACCGCTCGCTGCATCGAGGACCAACTCAAACAATGGAGCAGGACGATCGAAAGATACGGTCTCAAACTCGTCGAGGCGTACGTCGGTCAGATATGCGACATTCGAGAGCAGAACCCGCTCCAGTCGTGCTATCCCGTTAGGCTCTCCGTCCCTCCTCCTGCCGTGCCTGATCTAGAGAAAAGGGTACTAGAAGGGATGTTGACCCATAACTACTTCGAGGGTGCGCTCTTGCGGAGGTTCGGGTTTGTGGTCGATATCGAGGCTGCGGACACTTACCCTGAGCAAATCGACCCGGGTTACTCATACCGAAGGGCGCCATTCAAATATTCGCAGTGGGTCCATCGATCCGGGGTGGTCTTCGCCCAGGTTTTGGGGGGGACAAACGGGTTCTTATTCCTGACCAACCGTCTCATGGTCCCAGGGCGAATGGGAACATCGTTAAAGAGCAAGGAACACAGACTGAGCGCCTTGGCGGATGAGGTCATGTTCAAGATTAACGATTTTTGTAGTGATCCCGCAATCCTCAACGGTTTCTACGAAGAGGAGATCGCTGCGTTGACACCGATTCCAGAGGATCCTCCCACATTGAAGTTATGATTGGGGTGGAAGAGTGTAACATTTATGGACGAATAGCACGTTGTAATGATTAGGGTGCTTCTCTTGCGCTTATGATAATATCCCTTCCGTTTGTTCTTACAGACCGTCGATGTGGATCCCGAGACAATGGCTTTCGCATGTCTGCCGAGAGAGAGGTGATAAACACAAGAAACATCAGAGGGATGTGAATACGCTTACCGAATGCGTCTTCCTCGTCCTTTGCCGCCTTCCCCAAACCAAGGCTTCCATAGTACTTTTCCACTCGCCTGTATACACTGTATCCGAACCCTTCATACATTTTTATAGCCAAGTCATTCGTGCATCGTACGTAGAGATCAACGAAGAAGCCTTTATAGACGTCGTCGGAAACGAGTTCGAGCAGGTTCATCATCTTCCGTGCCAGACCGAGCCGACGGTACTCGGGAGCGACCGTAATCGCGGTTACGTGTCCGTGGTGTTCAAGGCCTTCACCTTCGGCTTTCCCGAAGACTAAAGACCAAGGTTAGGACGGCGCACGTGTGGGAAGCATGGATCGTGATGCTCAACTGTAACCCATCATGCGACCTGTAGGAGCCTCTTGTACACTACAGAGATCGGGCCATCTGGACAGATAGGTGAGATAGAACGAGATTCCGTACTACGCATGAGGATAAACTGAGTTTTCGGGACTCGAGGTCGTTGTGATTTGCCAGCTCACAGTCTCCGTCCAAATATCCAGGTTACTGGAGGAAGCTTAGAGTCGATAAGGGTGCTTCGGATTATGCGTAGGCTTACATGTTGTTGAACTTGAAGAGGTCCGTAGCTTTGAAAGGTCGGAGGACGCTCATTACAATAAACGGAGGAAAGTCGAGGCAAAAAGGTCGGACGGAAGGATGATCGACCAGAAACGATCGAAAATACATCCGATGATTTCAAAGGAGCTCCGAAACCCGAAAGTACATAACCTACGTATGGAAAGAATCTACTCGACCCGGGCCTTGAATATCTTCACCTCTTCCTTTGGCCTGATAAAAAGACCGCGTAAATGTGGGGAGCATCGACTTTTCGTGACGGGTTCGGACTCACCGATCCTGTCCATCCGTGGCCACGGCACCAAGCCTCTGAAGGACCCTCATCCCAGATTGCACCCTCCCGAAGATCGTATGTTTATTATCAAGGAACGGTGTTGGGGCGAGGGTAAGGAAGAATTGAGAACCTACGGCTCCTTAGATGGGACGCGTTGGGATGATGAGGATGTTCGTACCATTAGTGTTGGGGCCTGAGTTGGCCATTGCTAAAATCCCTGCGCCTGTGAACCGCAGTTCTGAGTCAAATTCATCTTCGCTGGAGCAGGGAATGAGTGTCAATGAATATGACCACGCCAACCACCCACTCACAACCGGTGCCCATATATGCTAGTTCCACCTCTTCCAGTACCAGTGGGATCGCCCGTCTGCGCCATAAAATCCTGAACAGCGACGTGAGCTATTCGCACTTCCGGCGTGCATTCGTGTAACGTACGGCGACAATCCTGTGAAAAACCACATTGTTGTAGTACCCGCGCCTCGTCAGTTCAGCAAAGTTTTTGCAAGTCTGGTTCCTTGCAAGGCTGAGTGCGACGGATTCGTTGCAAGATGAGTTGGACATACTTTGGGAGCATGGTTCCAGTACAACTCGAGCTTAATGTCCCCCATATTTGTTTCGAGAATGACCGATTCCATCTCAACGGACGCGGTGGTGGCGGTAGAAGTCGATCGAGAGAGTGCGGCACTTGCCGCAAAGACTCTCCCCACCGGATCGTGATGTCCCAGAAACAAAAGTCCGAAGGTAAGATCAAACGATTTATCCTGACCAAGGAGGTTGCTGGAAATGTAGTAGGCCCTTCTCAAGCGGAAATTCTTCTGCGAGTGACCTCAGGAATAGCAGCAGAGCTGATCAAAGCCCATGACTCCGGCCTGTCGGTATCTTTGAACGAGGTACGAGCAAAGATCAGCAAGAAGCATGGATTCGGAGGCGTACCGAGGCTGGTCGACATCATCAGCGCCATTCCTGATGACTATAAGAAAGCTTTATTGCCCAAGCTGAGAGCCAGACCGATCAGGACAGCCAGTGGTGTATGTTTTGTTCCAGCCTTCTCTGGTTCTCCATCTCACCGACGTCACCCATAGATCGCCGTGGTTGCGGTTATGTGCAAGCCTCACCGGTGCCCACACATAGCTATGACAGGCAACATTTGCGTGTACGTGGATACGCTGTGATACTAGGTTTCGCTGATACCGAGGCGGCTTAAATTTTCAGATACTGCCCTGGTGGCCCCGACTCGGATTTCGACTACAGTACTCAGAGCTACACCGGTTACGAGCCGACAAGTATGAGGGCTATCCGCGCCCGATACGATCCCTATGAACAAACTAGAGGGAGAGTTGAGCAGCTCAAGGCATTGGGTCACAGCGTGGACAAGGTACTTGAACCACTTTAGCTTGTTTCACACCGGTCCGATCCCCTGTCAGGTCGAGTTCATCGTCATGGGCGGGACGTTCATGAGCATGCCCGAGGATTACAGGAATACTTTCGTCGCCCAGCTCCACAACGCCCTGTCAGGGTTCACTGGGACTGACGTTGATGAAGCCGTTCGGTATGGCCTTTCCTGATATCATCAGGTGCCTGAGCCCTTGACCGATGCTGATAGGTACTCCGAGCAGAGCAAGTCAAAAGCTATCGGCATCACAATAGAAACGAGACCCGACTACTGTTTGAGACCGCACCTCAGGTTCGTTCACACACTTCGTGAGTATCTGCATCGTCCAAACAACGTTATAGTCAGATGTTACGGTACGGCTGTACAAGGCTTGAAATCGGTGTACAATCCGTTTATGAGGACGTCGCCCGTGACACCAACCGTGGACACACCGTCCGCGCCGTATCCGAATCCTTCCATCTTGCCAAGGACGCAGGCTTCAAGGTCGTCGCTCACATGATGCCAGACCTACCAAATATCGGCGTTGAACGAGACCTTGAACAGTTCAAGGAGTACTTTGAAAACCCTGCATTCAGGAGCGACGGTCTAAAGATTTATCCCACTCTTGTCATCCGAGGCACTGGACTGTACGAGCTCTGGCGAACAGGAAGGTATAAGAACTACACTCCAAACGTGCTTGTCGATGTCGTAGCTCGGATATTGGCCCTTGTCCCACCATGGACAAGGGTGTACCGGGTACAAAGGGACATCCCACTCCCACTTGTGACGAGCGGCTGCGAGAACTCTGGAAACCTCCGAGAGCTCGCCCTGAACCGGATGAAAGATTTCGGGGCGGAGTGTCGGGACGTCAGGTTCCGCGAGGTTGGTATCCACGAGATCCACCACAAAGTACGGCCAGAGTGTGTGGAGCTGATAAGAAGGGACTACACAGCGAACGGGGGTTGGGAAACTTTCCTGTCTTACGAAGACCCGGAAAGGGATATCCTCATTGGATTGCTACGGCTACGAAAGTGTTCCGAAGAGGGCACGTTTCGACCAGAGCTCGTGGGAGGGGCCAGCATAGTGAGGGAGTTGCACGTTTACGGGACAGCGGTCCCGGTTCACGGAAGGGATCCCACTAAATTCCAACATCAGGTGCGTCCCAGACATGAATTTTGGAGTAGGCGTTACCTTGACATGGAGACGACGGCATAGGGTTTTGGAACACTTTTGATGGAGGAGGCGGAACGGATAGCCCGAGAGGAGCATGATAGCGTGAAGATCGCTGTAATCTCTGGTGTTGGAACTAGAGATTATTACCGACGTCTTGGATACGAGCTTGAGGGACCATATATGACCAAGAAGTTGTATTAATCTCACACTCGGAAAAATGTTGGATCACCCTGTACGGATATGACCAAGGGCAGGTTGGCTGTCCCGTACTAGCCCTTGTATCGGGGCGGTCTGATAATTATAGTGGGATCACATTTGTGCCGTTCGTCCAGCATCCTTGACCGAACTGTCGTTGTTTTGGTCACAGAAACTCGTGCATTTGCGTACAAATGGGTCATTCATCGCGAGTCTCCAGCTGTTCAGGCAATTATGTATCCAGAGCGAGGAAGTGCTAGTGTACACCAGATAGATAATGAAAGGTTCCGTGAGAGATTGCTAAAGAGATGATCAATGAAGATGGAAGAGGGAAACGAAACGTGGGGAGTGGATACACAAATCGAACACTTGGGTGATTGCAATATGCATGCGAAGCAAGATGAATATGAATGGGTGTGGGCGCAAGGATAGATAAAGCGAAGGACTAGATGGAAGCGAGTGACGGGTACGGTTAAACGAGCGGTAAGTGTATAGTTAGAAAAATAGGACAGGATACACCGGAGGGGGGACTGGGTGGGTTTGAAAACAGAAAGCCACGGAAAGCAAACGACCAAGGGGGATCGAAGATGAATAATTATACAGGGTCGATCGCATCTAGCAGCAAGTTCGATACGGCTCTATACAAGGACCGCCCTCCCTCTGAGGGAATATAGGTGGCCACTGCATCGGTGACGAGTTTGTCGATGGCTTCTGGGGACATCAATCGAGCGTGCTCTCCACCTTGCAGGAATAGGGCTTGCGAGGCAACCGCCAGCTTCTCTTCGTCCGTGAAAGGAACGAAAGGCAGGACGGTCGTCACGCGAGAGATCAAGGAGGCCTACATCGGTTCGCCGACTCAGTTAACCTAATGAATGGGCCTGCTGCAGAGTCACTCACCCCGAGACATTTAGTCACGTCCGGTCTTAATAAATTGATCAGTTCCATGTACTCTTTCCTGTCCATTGGCGCGTCTGTATCTGCCCTCTGTGATTGGTGATCAAACACGAGCTGGTGACCCGTGTTCGCAGTGCCTATCCAGATAACATTCCTAGCATTAACATGTCGCTGTCCAGCTGCAAACGAGCATTTGCTGAGTTCCCAAGGCATGAGGAGAGAGAAGAGGGTCTTTTCGTCGACAACCTTGTCGATTTCCTGGAAGAAAAAGTGTCAGAATCGTCTCCTCAAGTCGATAGGTCAAGACGCTTGCGAACATCCAATACGACAACACACCGCTTTCCCTCGTTATCTGTCAGGAACTCTGCAAGGGTCAACGTCGAAGGTTCCTCATACGGGCTCATCGAATAAGACTGCCACAAATCGTGGGTCGACCTCAGTGTGGTCATGTTGACTGTATGCGTCGGGACACCCAACAAGTTCCCGAACTTCCTCGCGAAAAGACTCTTCCCATGTCCGCTCGGTCCACATAGCATGACAACCAACGGACTCGTGCTCAGATTCTGGCTCTGAATGCTCAGACACCTGAACAGCTGCTCGAACGCACAATCCTGGCCGATGATATCGTACCGCATCCTCGCCAAGGGTCGGAAGAAAGATCGATGAATTAGGGCAGAGGTGCGTCGAGTTTTCGGTGCATCCGCGCGATTGATGAAGTATCTAGTAGCAGGGTCCATCTGACTCTTCATTGCTTCGAATGCGGGATCGGCTTCCTTCCGTCCATCGATTTCAGAGGCATCGAGGCTATGTCCTACGTGTGCGGGACTGGAGCCCGAAATCACGACGCTCGATCTTCGTGAGTGCTCTTGACCACCACAATGGGATTCCCTCAACCCCGCTGGATCTGCTCCATAAGCTAACAGTGTCTTGACGATCTCCAACCGGTTGGTCAATTGGTCGTTGGTCAATGCGAACCTCAGCGCCGACTGAGGACCAACCTGATCGTTAGGGTTGGCTTCACCGCTATCTAAGACTCGTTGAACTTGGGAGACGTCATCACTGGCGATAGCGAACATCAGAGTGGGACGGGGAGTTGCGATCGCATGTGAGGGCTGGCTGTGGGTATGGGTCTGAGTGGGACGTCTGGAGTTGGTGATGGTGGATGGGCCAGGCTCCTTAGTGAATACAGGGGCGGAACGGAGATGAGGTGTTGAGTGTGCACTTTGCGCGAGCGGGGAAATAGTTGTAGTATGAAGAGGGCGGCTGGGTAGCCTAGCAGAAGAAGATCCCGAAAACACCGTTGATGATCGTAGTGGGTTTGTGGTGTGGGCGTTGATCATTTCATCCAAGATAGGTACAGCTGTGGACACTGGGGATTCGGTGAATACAGACGGCGGCTGAGCGCGTTCTCTCTCCGAGTTTCTCAGATGCGGGGAGCGAGAGGTAGAAAAAGGATATCGTATCGTCTTTTCAGGATCGACGCTTAAGTTACTCTCGTCCTTGTGGTTGCACACATCCTCCTCTTCTTCCTGCACCGCGTAAAACGGTTCTGATAGTGCACTTGAAGCACGGCTGTGCAGGTGTACACTATTCCTGAGCTCCCAATTTGGAATGAGCGGATTATATTGTCGACGAATGGCACTGCTGGACGCCGAAGCTTGTGAGGGTGTAGGCGAGTGAATGGCGATGTTCGATAAGGAGCCAAAGTTCGAAATGTGGTGTTGGTGAGAACCACTAGGGGTTCCGAGCAGCAGAGGTGATAGGTCGGCAGTATTGGAGGTATGGCGGACGTGTTGGGGTATAATCGACGACCGAGCGGATGACAGTAAGCGACTATTGCTGATGGAAAAGTCGGATTGGGTACTGGGTGAAGGAGAGGCAGAGGGCGAGATTTCGTTCATAGGGAAGGCTAGGGATTGGCTGGAGTTCAGGATCATCGACAGACGCAACGGCTTGAGAGACCGAGGCCCTGACGATAGTGGTTGCTGGAGTTCATTAGCCGAATGGGCTGGTGAAAGAACAAGAGGTTGGGGTCGGCGGAGTGTCGTGGAGGTGCGCCGCGGACCGTGCCGCTTCTGATCGCGGAAACCAATGGGAACGGTGGA
>Ga0307514_10001895_pt1 | contig 23047 bp, 23 predicted proteins | sample 16_EM_MG_FD_203088 | JGI IMG/M metagenome (GOLD analysis project Ga0307514, IMG submission 203088) | Populus trichocarpa ectomycorrhiza microbial communities from riparian zone in the Pacific Northwest, United States - 16_EM | ecosystem: Host-associated > Plants > Roots > Unclassified | place...
TGAGTGAGTACTCGATACATAGCAGCCAAATGATCTCCAGCTCCAGCTTCGACATTGCAATACAATTCGTAAGCATGAAGTCACGACACATCCAATCCTATCATTTTTTTTGGGGGGGAGTCATTAATCGTATTTAGCCTATCTAGACTATGACGATGGACTGCGGCGCGCTGTTGCCAGCTGCCCCCAATCCTATCATTGTAGCGCCCTATATTTGTCATACTGGCAATCACTACGTGATACCAGAGGCTTTTGGTACTTATTGGCTGTTCATAACTCTGGGATATGTTGTATTAAACTTGTAGTAAATTAATTGAGAGCTTAAATCAATAACTCTCAAATTAATCGCCAAGCTTATTAGCCAAGCTGACTGTCAACAAACATCACCTCAACTCGCTGTCATGAGATGGAGCCAGCAACCAACCATGGGCTTCAACATTGGCTAAATATTTCTTGGGGGTACATTAGCTCTGCCATATCGACCTTGGTTGAGCCTCTAAAGCTCCACTGGCACAAATTCACGTCAGGATACCCTGGGCTCCTCGAAGAATGCATAATCGCCATCGGAGTAGCATATATCTTTTCCATAGGATGGACCCTGGTGAAGATAGCTGCAAAGCTCGGATTTCCCTTCGCGAGACGATGTATTTCCCGAACCAGCCGAGCGCTCGGGTTGACACTGGAGCCAATTTTTGAGGATTCAGATAGTGGTGAACATATGGTTGATAAAGAACTATACGGATTGGAGCATATGTCGTTGAATTGGACTTGGGAAGGGGGTTTGAAAACAATGTGGATGAATATGGGTTATTGGGAGGTTGTTACCACCATGAGGCTTGCTGCAAAATGTGTCATGTAGCTGACGACATTGTGCAGGATACCGACTCATTCCCCCAAGCATCAGAGAACCTCCTCAAATACCTCCTAAAAAAAGCAGGTATCATTGCCCCGCCTGGGGAGATAGCAAAAGGCCGTTCGATCAGCATTCTCGACCTTGGCTTCGGTTGTGGGGATCAGACCCTTTACCTCACCAGCCAGCTCCCGCAATACGTAGATGTCATTTCATACGTAGGGATCACACTCTCCAAAGTGCAATATACTTTTGCAAAGAAGCGGGTTTTGGATGGACTGGATGTTGTGGATATCCTTTTGGATCGCCCACAGAGTATCACCTGCAGGCAGCCAAATCTCGACAGAGGACTCAATATAGAGAACACCCCATTCTCGCTAGCAAACAGCGGCCAAAGAAGGAAAGGGAATATATCCCTCTATGCCGCCGATGCATCAAATCCTGCTTCGTGGTCTTCATCATTGCATCTCTCTTTACTCCCTGCCCTGTCACCGCCAACATCACCCTTTTCCCAACCACCCACCCAGAAACCATCCCCAGCCGTGCCTCATTTTGGGAAGCCCCTTGGCTTAGATATCAGAGATCTAGCCTATGAGCATTGGACTCTTGCCCTTGACTCCCTATACCACTTCCGCCCATCCAGAGTGCCAATTCTGAAATATACCCATGACAAGCTTCAATCCAATCTCCTCATATTTGATCTATTGCGCCAATCCAGCGGAATATCTGTCACACAGTCTTTGTTCCTCCGAGCATTCTGCATTGCTGCATCAATACCATACCACAACCTCCTTACAAAAGAAGAATATATCCACATGCTAATTACCAGGGTGGGCTATCACAAGGAAGAAATAGTCATTGAGGATATCTCTGATTTTGTATTCCCTGGATTGGCTGGCTTCATATCACGCAGGTCAAAGGAAATGGAGAAATCCGGGGTGAGGTGGAGGAGGTGGGCGGGTTTCAAAGTTGTAGGGTGGGTCGTCCAAACGGGGCTGCTCCGCGGTGGGGTGGTTGTAGCAAGGTGGAGGAAAACAGAAACTGTATAGTCTGAGGCATAGGAACTGGTATTGCTGAAGTGCCATAGGAGGGGCCGTGCAACCAGGCTACTGAAGTGGTTAGAAGGTTGGTGTGAAGAAACCACACCATACTACTGCCAAGTATGTTTAGGCAAATCTTCCCATGATCGATGGCAGGATTCCCGCGCATGCAGTTGGCTCCAAGTGATACAAAGCGTGTGATATCCTACGCAAAAGGAACATTCCCTGCGCTAGGCGCGGGCAAGAAAGTATAGTGGTGAGGAATTTGCAGTTCAGTTTTTGTATCTTACTAGTACGTACATATGTATCTCGCCATAACAGCGGAGTTTTTCTATGGTTCAGTTACATTCGAAACTTGAAAGACCACTTTACCCCCCTCTAATGCCTACCCATAGCAGGTCCACACCGTCCTAAAAAACTCCACAGGAACTCCAGTTTGTCATGAGAATATCGGAGGCATGTGCACCCCACCGTACCTACCCCGCCCATCTCCTCCCAGCCTTAGGCGCTACGCTATCTCCCTACACTACAATACTATTACTACACAATCACACGCATCGACGTCTCAGATCTCTCTCTAGTTGCCGAAGCATTTGAACCCATGCATCACCTGCCCCACCTCGTGCAACCATACTATACAGCCCCACCATTACCCATTCATCAATGTGCATTTTAGAAATGACATGCATGTAGCATCAAAGTTGCATGCGTGCGACATGCCCGGGGTAACAGAAGCATGAGCCAGCCAAACCACATTGAGAGAAACTCACCCAGTCGGTATCATTCTATGTTTGTTTTTGTGGTATCAACCTGCGTTGATACCGATGCCCACTCTTATGTCTTCTTTGATCATGACGTTGGGATTTCTGGATGCGTACCCTCCACGCAGTCAATCAACCCTGCAATGAGACTGCAGAGGTACCTAGGTATAGATTCCAAAAATCGATATCTGCCCAAGCGCCTCTCCTACAGTTCCAAAAAATTTCACCAATCTATGTACTACTGTATATAGAGTATATATGAGATTATAAGCTTTGTTATCAATCCATTAATAAATCACATCTCTGGGCCCAGGGTAAACTTACATGCCACAGCCGTCTGCTAAGCTTCTACTTGTGCGACGCAAGAAGCAAATTCCTAGGCTGATAACCAATGATAGGACTGAGGTTGATGAACATTCCCAAGGCATCTAACTGAAATTCCCTCATCTGATGGAATGAAACATTCCATTCCTTCTGGGTCTGTGTGCTGGGTCATACGCCTATCATGCTCCAGAGTGTCCCTTGATAAAGAGGATGGGTCTCGTGATGATGTCGTTGTCAGTTGTCGCCCATATATAGTCAGATTGCCAGCTGCTCTTCCCCCATACCATTCTTTTGATAAGCCAGAACTGGGGATTGGTTCGATCCCAACAGACAGTGGTAAAAAAAATCGGTATGCAGTTGTAAGACAGAGCCGCGCCACGCTGAACCCATCCGCGCAGCCAGCCAGTAACAGTGGTGACCAGGTGTGGCGGCAGTTGAACCCGTTGTAAAAGTTCATAAGACTGTCGGAGCTGACCAGCCTTGTACCGGCTTACGCCTTGCTTGAGAGGGAGGCAACCAAAATAGGAGAGGCTACCATAAGTACTCTACAAAGTGACAGGGTTGGTGATTCCTTTAGCGAGAGGGACTGTACCTAGTAAATTAATAGGTCTGCAAATGGGTTCTCTACCTGGTGGAGGTGTCGTTTTGATTCGACCCATTGCAGTTAAGTAGCCTGATTCCTGCTTTTGTTGCACTGTGTTGTTGCGGCCGTGTTCCCAATTAGCAGAATCGAGTTCTTGAGAATCTCCTGGCCATATCAAGCACATTCTAGAACTCCAGCATGTATCAAATTATTAAGCCATACATAGGAGTTTGGAATTGCAAATCCGGAGTGATACCAATATCTAACATGAGAATGTATAAACTGTATGTCGTAATAGTGAGTCGCCATAGCATCGCCAGGCCTCCCTCCACGCTCTCCGAGGGCCCCCACAAATTTTCCAGAATGGTCTCTGTGGTTCTGCCTAGTCATACGGCAACTCGAACTGACGGAATTGAGTTCTTATCGAGCGTAGCACCATTTCCTCCCGGAAGCTTTAAACGGTCTCCAGAGTAAATAAATACATCTGAAAAGCGATCATGTCCATCCTATCTATACTTTGATCTCCACATCCATTTCGGCGCCGATCCGCCAGGGTTGCTCTGGCGACGTACTGTACCTACTTTGACTTGGGTTGGAGAAGATTAGCGTTTCAGATATCACATTAAACATCCTGGTCACCCACTCATTGCAGAGCTGCTGTACTGTACCTCCTGCATTTGCTACACTCCCTTCAGATTTGTAAATCAAACACATCGAAGAGTGACAGAAAAACATAACGGGGCTGTATAGAAACGATCCATGTTTATCTTGCATTAAAAAGCATCAATCATCTTCTAAAACAATAGGTATTGCTGGGTTCCTTCAACGGGGGCTTAGGCTGGGGCCATCTATCTGTGCATGATTCCTGACTAAAGCATGTCACTTGATCCATAGATTGACTTCTCCACTCTTCATCTCTTCACTCTTTTCCCTCTCGTCTTCATTGTCAAGGCAAACCTCCAAATGCGCGCCACACCGTACCCTCCCCACCAGAGTTATTACTCTTCACCTTATCAGTTTTACTACACCACAACAGGTCGATATTGTGCATACGATGCGAGAAGTGGAACTCATCTCATTCATAGTCTGACGGACAATCGCTGGTATCCATATTTTCCTGGGATTGTTCCGCAATACTCCCACCAACAGCCCTACCCCTATACCAAGGCCAATGATTTTCAATATCAACATTATCAGCACCAACCTCATGGCGCCCCTAGAACTGGTGGAGTCCGAAACACATATCCTGGTAGTGATCAATTTAAGAGTCGGGAAAGAAATCAGGACCCTCTGAGCAGAAGTCACAAGGAAGAGTTGCTATATTCTGCTGCAGATGTAGAGGCTGCTGAAAGAAGCTTGATGGAGGAAAGTAACATCGACAAGGATGTCTTTTTCGAGGATGAAGGAGTGGATGTCCGTATGGGAGAGAGGATCGGCAGGCACAGGCGACCATCGAATGAGCGACAAAGGCAACGATCGAGATCGGGTCCAGAGCGCAGGAACCAAGGAGACACACACAGAAGCTCACCATATAGCCAAGCGGCCAGCCGTGCTCGAGCCACCCCTGGACCGCAGAACAACCATACAGTCAATCACATATCCCAGCGTCAGCAGGTCCCGGGTCGTGTTCACCCGAAGCATGCCCAAGGTCAACATTTTGGGAGTAACCAGGCTGGAGTTGGATATGAAGGCTCGGAACATGACTCTGGGTATATGGATGACTTCGATCCATTTCCTATGCCTCGGCGAAATATGCCTGGCGTAGCTCGCTGGTTGGACAACACCCCCAGTGAGTTTTCTGTGGACGATGGCCAGCATCCTTTTGACGTTGAAAACGATGGGATGCGCTACACCACAGAGTCAAATCCCCGCTCTGCCCATACTCACAAAGCAGGAAGAGGGGTTATCAGTGATCCGGTGCTGGGCAAACCTCACCATGACAACTATCGAACTGTCGTCCCCCCTTACCACACGGATGTCAGGTCAGCACAAAAGATTCAGAAGCAACAGAACGACCAGAGGCGAATGGCCTCTCAGAAAGACGATCACCACAGGAGCTCTGCTACCAAGACGCTGCATCGTCAAGACTCGGGGATCGATATGTCGGATGCCATGGTTGACGGGGTTGACATTGAAATTGACATCCACATGGAAGACGCTAGTGAGGTTGAGGATGGAAACATTTATTCTGGTCCAGGCTGCTTCCCAAGGGGTAGTCCGCACCCAGCATATGTCAGTCTACGTCGATCAGCGCAGCCGAGTAGCTCTAGAAGGACCGAAGAGGAGTTTGACTGCTACTATACCATCCCCCCATGTCCGAATCTGCCCCCACTAGAAGAGCCCACAACAGGGACTGCAGAGATGGTATATCTTTCGGGAGGGCAGGAGCTTACAGCACCCCATTATCCTCGAGACGCACCAGTATCCCCAACCTTCCGTCAACCAGACTCGGTCTATACTGCCTCTGTAGCGGCAACCCCTCGACATAAATATCATACATCTCCAGTGATGCTTCCAAGAGCACCTTCTCCCCCACTGTCACCATCACAAGATTATACCCAAAGGACGAGAAGAAGCGGGCTGGGTGTTCCTGTCGTTGATTATGAGAGGAGATACACTGGGCCTCGTTGGTAGTCTATTCAATATTTTGATTGGCACACAACTTCGGTCACACTTCTTCAATCGAATATGTTTCTCTTTTACCACTTGATTTTTTTCCATCTCTTTCCTTTGTTACTTGGGGTTGTCAGGAGTTATCTGGGGTAATTGATAGTTAGCTGGCTTGGCACGCATTCTGTCTGTTAGGAGGTCGGCCATTGGGAGTTGGGGGCTAAAATGCTCAGGAGCTTTGACCCCAAAGAGGTGCATAATTTTGATAGGTGCATTTTGATGTTGACTGATTTGGCTATGGTTTTGTCTGTGGTTTGGGCGTACTGGTTTGACTGTTGGGTAATTGTGGCTTCGCTTTTCTTCCCTTACATTCACTCATTTATGCAACCCACATAGGTTTGCTCGAGCCTCCGCAATCTGTTCGCAGGCTGTTTTCATCACCTCTCTTTCAGTTCCGGGTTTCCAGGACGTTATATGCGGATGTATTTGCAATGGGGGATGCTGAGTAGGGCGTTGAGATATTAGTACGTCTTATATGTGGATGTGCCTCCCAGTTGGGGTTTTGTATTTGAGAACCATGGTAATTAGTTATGCAGTCACTTGAGTAGTTATATACTGTAGCTTCACCTAGAGAATAGTAGACTCAAATATAATTTAGGACCAGTTCATCACCATCGCTCACGTTGTTATCTTAGGCTTCCCTCTTGACCAGACTAATCGATATCCATGTTAACTAACAGTGGAGGCTTGTATCAGGGTAACAAACAGACTACAAAAACTCTACATTTAGGGCAAACAAACAATATGCGTATATACATGCACAAGCCCCTTGGAAGTTTCAGCTGTTGGAGAGTATAACCGCTAGGACAAAACGTGATTACTGGGTGCCAGGTTTGCCTAGTATACTGTAACCAACATCAGCCAAGCTGGTTCGCTTCGGTTGATCTCGTTCCCAGACTCTTAGGTTATCTGCGCTAAAGCTATCTTCGGCTAACGCTTCGGTTCGGGTCCAGACATAACTTAGCCTGACGGACTACTCTTTCTCTAAATATGATAATCACCTGCCTGGTTAGCACATCGCCCACTTAACGGGGCATAGCTGCTACAAACAGCAGCTTACATACACTGCAGTCTCAGAACTTGTGTAAGAAGAGAAAGGGAAATATCTATATACCCTGCTCTGGCGTTGAAAATCACTCTCGTTCGGGGATCTCGTACCAATACCTATGGAACCTATACCCAAAACCATGCCATACTAAGTAACCAGACTACAACATCTCATGATAAACCTCGAATCACAGAAATAAGGCCTTGAGAAAATCATCTCACCATACACAAAGTTGCTGTGATGTGTTGCGAACTGGGGATGATGCAAAAACCAAAAAAAGACCCATCTCCCCAGATGGCTCTACATAGACGGATGGGGGTCCAACTGCTCAAAAAGAGTTTGTAGCAGTGCAGGTGCAAAGTAACCCAAATCTGCCTTGATGAAAGGCTGGGCCTGCTGCAGCGTAGTGACATGAGCAAGGGAAGGTGCAGGTTGATTTCAGTAAGGCTCTACAGTAAGGCTCAGGCTCGGCGCATTTACTGTTATGGCAGTCTGGTTGCACGTGTAATGGTCAGCTGGCGAGCAACATATGGTGGTGGTGGTGGGGGTGGTCAGTGGTATTGTGGCATCAAGTCAAGCTTTCGTTTGTGCGCGGGTTGCAGCACCACCAATAATACCACCACCCCATTTTTGGTTATTTGTGGGATAATAAGAAATTTGGATCGCAATGCCCGTGCCAAATGCTCCACTAGATTTCACCACCGCCTCAACCATCTCCACAGTCTCTGCCTCAAGTACAAGTTCCCAGAAACGCCGCAGGCGTCATTCGTCGTCATCCCCCGCATCTGGCGCAGCAGAACCAAAACCCAGCGCGGGGTCAAATACGCCAGTCCTAGCATCCCCTACAGGAGCATCAACCTTTCGAAATGTATCAGCATGTAATAGGTGTCGGTCAAGAAAGAATAAATGTGATCAGCATTTACCAGCCTGTTCGAACTGTGAAAAGGCTGGAGTAAAATGTGTTGGATATGATCCCATTACCAAGCGAGAGATCCCACGAAGGTATCTTGATGCTTAATTTTCAGCTGACCCCAAGTATAACTATACATAGACTAATATGGAATCGCGGTTATAGCTACGCTCATTATCTTGAAAAGCGAAACGAGTACCTTGAGCGCCTGCTGACTAGCAAAAAAATACCGTTTCATCCTCCAGACTACTTGGACCTCCCGGAACCTACAGCTGTCAAAACCACTACAACCCCAAGCGATTCCACGAAATCTCCCAGCCCACACTCTACCACGGTGGGTGACAAATCCCCTACTGTTCCAAAGCGGCAGCGGACCTCGGAAGAGCGTGCCGAACCAGATGAATCACCCTCTGACAGCCAAGGTCTCAATCAACTTGCTTCTGGCATTGGCCTGATCAGTGTACAAGCCACCAGCGATCCACGGTATCTGGGGTTTGTAGCTGGCATTAGCTTCGCGAGGGTTGTATGTGCAGCTGTGAAGTCAACTAACTCCGTGGGGGCCTCTAGCTATAGTAGTGGTAATGGAAATAGAGGCCAGAGCAATGGAAAGGCAGAGGATGGTGCGGATGGTGTTGGGCGCCGGAATGAACGACCTGGGAAGAGAGATGAAATGAGGGACAGTTTCTTTGGCCTGTCTACAAATAAAAAACGTGTCCGCCCAGCAAGATGGCCTAGCAGACAATTGGCAAATCGCCTGGTGGACCTATATTTTGGTCACGCAAACCCGCAGCTTCCAATCTTGCATAAGGTGGAATTCGAAGCTGTGGTCGACCAAGTCTATTCAACAATGAGAGCCGAAAAGTTAGGTCCGGAGCTAGGTGAACCGGAGACGGCGCCTCGCAAGAAAGTTGGAGCAAGAGAGCTATATATGATGAATATCGTTTTTGCTATAGGTGCAGGGATATTTCTGGAGAAGGACACTGGGAATAGCTCGTCGGGTGGCAGCAGTGGGGACGAATTACGGCGAAGGAGCAAGAAGAAGATTCGAACCACCAAGGCAAGATCCAGTGATGGAGAAGCTGGACTCACAAAGGATAATATCTCAAATCCTGAAAGTTCATCAGCATTTCCTCGAGCTGTCAAGAAGGCCAGAATAAATAGTGATAGTGAGGATAACGTGAAGCAAGAGTCGCCTTATGAGTCGGAGGAGGATGATACCAGGGATCACAAAGTTGGGGAAAGGGAGGAGCGGCAATACGCACCTGAGGCTTATCACGCAGCAGCTCTTCCTCACCTCGAAGAGTTCTTATCATCTGAATCAAAGGGAGGTTTGGAGGAACTACAGGCGGTTCTCCTATTAGCTGGCTACGCTTTACTTAGGCCTGTCGCACCAGGGTTGTGGTATATAGTTGGGGTTGCAGTAAGGCTGGCAGTTGACCTCGGGCTTCACTTCGAGGATAGCAATGCCAGTACAGCTGAGGAGGCAGGGCCCTATGTGGGCAAGGACATGGAGCGACTGCGGGGGTACAGGGAGTGGACCAGGGAGTTGCGGAGGAGGCTATGGTGGTGTACTTATAGCCTCGATAGACTGGTGAGCACCTGTGTGGGAAGGCCGTTTGGGATACAGGACGAAGTCATTAGCACCCGGGTGAGTTGGTTTGCTGGTTTGCTCTTCAACACGCTTAATACCCTACAGTGCTCTCGTACACACATTTGGAACAAAAGCTAATTTTTTTAAGTTTCCATCACTCCTCCCAGATGAGAATATCACACCTCATGGATTTTTAGTGCCTGAACAGCGCAGCTCTATAGCCCCAGTACTCCCAACCTATAAATTAATTACTCACCACTACTTCCGACTACGCCTGCTTCAATCGGAGATTCTTCAAGTTTTGCAGCAACAGCAATCCATGTCTACATCACCCCCTCAAGAGCCATATCCGGCACACCACCCTTTCCACCTCCGAACCCCTTACCTTCGAAATTTTGCTAATCTTCAAGAGTGGCACTCGGACGTCACGAGAAGAGTCAAAGAGTGGATGGAAACTGCCCCAAAATCGAAGGCTGATACTGGTGTGGATTTCGCATTCGAGTTCTTTGAACTAAACTATTGGCAAACAATTTTGATGCTCTACAGACCGTGCCTCCAAGTTCCAGCATTATTATCAGGGGAGCTGGGTGGAGGGCGAGGGATGATTGATCCAGGTGGGAAAGGAGTAGGGATTGGACAACTCAGAGGCAGTAATAGTACAGAACGGGCGGATATGGGTGGCTTAACATCAGGCACACAGCTTGAGGAAGAAAGAATCTATTGCATCGTGGCAGAGGCAGGAAGTAAGGTGTTGAAGTTGTACAGGGGGCTACATCGAGTTCATCAAGTCAACTATACCTTTCTGGCAACCCACAATCTCTTTATTTCGGGTATGGAATATTATTCTCTCATTGTGATCGACTACTGAACTAGGAACTAGGTATCGCCTTCCTCTATGCTATATGGCACTCTCCGGTCGTCCGGGGCAGGCTCTCCATGGATGAAATAGATTTTACTATATTTGCTGCGACGTCTGTGTTAGGGGATCTGGTTGAAAAGTGTCCTCCCGCACAGGCTTGCAAGGAAGCCTTTGAACGAATGAGTAAAGCAACAGTCAGCATGTGTTTAGCAAGTAATTCAGACCCCATCGGTATCCCGCGAAGTCTCGGAGGTATGGGAATTAGCAATGACCCGAGACATGACTGCGAGACGAGGTGGCATAATGGAGGACGAAGCGCGTATCTACCTGGTGGTAGCGGAATCCAGATGTCACAGCGAAATGGAGTCCTGAAAGACCCGGTTCCGTTCAACAATAATCCAATGCTCTTACAGCAACAGTATGATCAGATGTGCCACCAACAGCAGGTGCAACGGTCTTATGCTCAAGAGGATCAGCACTGGCAACTTCAGATTCAAAATCAGCAACATCAACAGTTACATCAACAGCAACAGCAGCAACAGCAACAACAGCAGTCCCGCCGCACTAATTCGGTACGAGCGGCGGCAATGCCTGATATCGGTTTTAACAGCATCCCCCAATTTAACCAAGGAGTGCAAATGAGCGAGTCTAGTTACAGATCCACTCAGCAACCATCGGTATCCCGACAAACTCAACAATCAATGGGTTATGGGTCTCTAGAAGGGAGTAAGAGTGCTGAAGGCAGCAGACAACTGATTGTCACAGCTGCACTGCAATCCAGCCCCCCACTTCTAACATCCCCTCTTCATCCTCCATTAGTCATGGAACAACAGTCTCAGCAAATCCACCTACAGCAAAAACCCCAGAGGCACCAGAGGGAACAAAACCATGTCTCAGGACATCTGATTCCCTCCACATGTGTTTGTTTCACATCTCCTGTAGATAATGAAACAATGATTGATCCAGCACTCCAAGGAGATGAAGGGGATTCGCTTTCCATTAAGCCATCCCCTAGCCCGGAAGGGATTATGCAGCCCTCACCACCATTGATGGATATATTCGAAATTTGGGGCGAGGACTGTGGAGAACTTGAAGGTAACTATGACGGTGGAATGGGGATGAGTATGGGCACGGGGATGGGGCAGGTAGGCATCTTTGATAGTTTCTATTTCGGTGGAGGCGGGGCTGGCGGTAATTAGTCAATATCTTAACCCTTTAATATTTTGCTGGGTCATTGTACTTTGGGGGTTTTATTGAATCACGAAATTCTCTAGGAGCCCATCTAATCTAAGGCACGGTTTGCACGGATTTTACCAAGTTATCATTTATTTATAACTTTTACATCGCGTACTCACCTGATATGTGACATGTCTCAATCAAAATGCGTAGTGGCTGATTGCTAGAAATGGTAATCTGATCCTCACTAAACCCAGCAACGCCCACGGCACTGAAGAGCCCTTATGGTGCTACCGTTCCCATAAGTATCTTGCTGGTCAACCTTAAGCAAGCTCACCAAAAACTCAACTTCGAACCATCCTCAAGTTGGAGCAGAGGGGTGTTGATTAGAAACACCATACGTTCCTATGTGAGTACAAATCTGCCCACAGCCCACCCACTGTGCTCTGAGCTGACCAGAGAATGTGAGGATAGGAAAATAGAAGGGATCCACAGACGGGAGAAAACACTTCAGGATACTCTCTAAACGAATACAGGTAGCATCCATTATCAATATATATGCACGAAGTGCTCCCCATTAAATAATGTGAAGAGCAAGTCTAGGATATAACTGCGGTCGAATATGCCCAACAAGGTCCGCACGAAAACTGTCACCCCTCCTCCTAAGCTGGCTCTAGGAGAGAAAAAAGGCCCCTCAGTTGAAGAATGCTCGAGTGGATCTATTGAAAAAATCGCCAGGGAGCACACACGGGGTCCAGCCACCCAGACCCAAGGCAATGTATCAAATATGAGCCAGGCTTCTAACAGGATTTCAGCCTTGTTCGACAGTATGCAGGATAATCCCCGTTCCCGCAGTACTTCCCCAGATCTAGAGAGTACGCCTCGGCCGCTGCGTGTACTGAAAGGGAGAAAGAGCTTCTTAAGCCTCAACTCAGGGGTTTCATCAAGAACTACGACACCGACTCCACATGGTTTTAGACCAAAAACATCACCAGATAGAAAACCAAAGGGGTCCAATATGCTTGATCCTCGCCAGTCCCCTCCTGCAAGGTCATTTCTTGGACTTAGATTGTCATCGCCAAAGCCACGGGTACTCTATCCAGCGAATCAACCACTACCGCGAGGTAACCTGCAGGTTATAGAACCCCAAACTGCCAAACCCAAGCCAACTGAAGCTCGGTTCTCACTTGGGCCTGGATTAAGGCTCCCACAGGCGTCTAATGCGGACCTAACTAGACAAAATACAATGTCCTCTGCGTCTACAGAGACATCCTCAAACTCCATTAAGGCACGGTCAAGTGTTTCACACTGGATGAACTGGAGGCAAAGGAGCATATCAGACAGCCCTGGCCCTGGTGTCAAGGCTCGTTCTATGCTATTGGATGAAGGACCTTCGAGGGCCATTAAGGTGGCTCAACCAAGCATAATCTATGAAAGCATGCGTCATGTCGAGAGTAAGCTACCTACCCCTGCGAGCAGCATATCTCATAGAATGCCTCGACGGGCGTCAAGTGCTGGGCCTGGATTTTTGTTAGAGCAAGGTGTTTCCGGCTTGAAGTTCACTGGACCTCTCACCCCTAGGCCACCTACACTGACCAATATCGAGAGTTCTGGCTATGCCAAGGTGGGTTCCGTAGGGAAGTCAGGAATCCTTTCGAAAGTTCTTTGCTCCATACCGGACATATCACCGTTGAGTGGGAATCAAGACCTGGCAGTGAGTACCACCACTAAGTACCATAGCTTGAGGCAGTCATCTGAAGGTAAGGTGGCAGAGGCCACGGCTCACGTAGAGCCAACCATGTCCAGGAGAGGTAGTCTATCTGAGCGGCCCGCGCCCGCCGAGACCCTGAAAAGTAAGGGAACCTTAAAAGCGCGTAGTGCGCTTGGATCCATTCGCAGAAGATTTGGGTCAGTTTCAGAAAGGACATTGAAAACCACTGAGGAGGAAGCTCCTACTCTGATGCCAAATATTGTCCAACCGCATTTTCAGAAAGAGTGGATTCCGCCTCCTATTTTGCAACTACAACTAGATATCCATAGTGAATCTTCCAGAGAACATATTGAAGGAGGCAGAGAGATCTGGATCTGCATTGAAGTAGAGGGGAGAATCAGTAACTTTCAAGAGTCTTCCAGGAATCTTTTGTGTGATAGAGATCCAAGGGGTTTGGACGTTGCCATTGTCCTAGACCTAAGGTACGCTTGACCCTGCACTTGAAGCTGAGGTTTAATTAACTGACCTTCCACTTAGTGCACATGCTTCCCCTGCAACTTTCAAGGACACTAAATCCATGGCAAAGCACCTGATAAACTCCCTGTCAGCAATTGACAACGTATCACTCACAGCCTTCACATCCATACAAAGCTCTCCCGGGGTTGAGACCAAATATCCCTTATCGAGATTGACACAGAGCAATAAACAACAGTTATTTAGTTTCATCGACGGCTTGTTTGGTCAAGCTGAACGGCAGGGCACTATCCGGCGAGATGTCAAGTCTATCCTCATGGGAGTCATAGATGACTTGAAAGGGAGCACAAACCATGAAACTCCCAAAGAGAGTGGTAGAACAAGTCATTTATTTCTCTTAACTTCAAGTTTGAAACACGGAGATATACCCACCGGGGCGTTTGAATCCCCAGATACGCGAATTAAAGTGCATATTTTCGGTGTAGGCCCACTGGTGACTCTACAGGAACGGCCAGGGAAAGGTACTTGGGTCATAACCTTGGATCCATCGCCAGGGAATGGGATTTCAGACGGTTCAGAGATTTTTAACACTCTACATAACCGGATCCCTACCCTGCCCCGCATCCTTGATTCCATGCGTCACACTGTGAATTTTGGAGAGCTAACGAATATTCAAATCGGGCTCAGCCCGTGTGATGGGTGCAGGATTGTGGAGGTACTGGGTGGTACTGCTTTTGACAGGTTGGTCCCTGGAGAGAAGCGAACCCTGTGTGTGAAGCTCAAGATTGGTGCCTACAATCCTGCTTCAGCACCTGGGACATCAATGAATACTCCTGACAAAAACAAGGACCGTCAAATAAAACCGGCGCCGAGGAAAGTATCTGTTGATAAGGCTCTTGATGTTCTGAAACGGGCCCAGATGATCAATGATGCATATGATCAGGGAATTATATCTGAATACAAACTATTAGAGAGGCAACTAGCGGCCACTTTAGGGGATATTGAGACTAGTGCCTTAGCGGTCTCTGTGAGCTACGAGCATGAATATTTTGGCGCAGAAACAGTGATTACTACCAAAAAGATTCTGAAAGTACAACGTTACGATGGAGATGGCAACTGGAGCTTGAGCCGGAACCCGACGATAAATAGCTCTGGCGAAGTATTCGAGGGGAATTCTGAGGACTGTGGAGGCTCTATATGCTCAACAGACTTCCTGATCCCATCTGTTGCTCAGGAGTCTGGTGATGAACATTACGACGGAGATGTTGAATATGTCAGGGCCAGGCTTGCAAAGAAAATCGCAGAGATGGCCCTTGGCGAAGTGGAAGAAAACCCGAGGAAAGCATTGAGGATGGTAGAAGAGCTAGGAATTAGGGGAAAGGGTGTCTACGCTGTGGCAAGCGAACTTGAGTGGCGCGTAAAGATTCAGGAAGAGGAAGAGGAAACGGAGCGGACAATGAGGGATCTTGCTGATGAGATTTCGGGAAAGAGAGCAAGTCATACCCTAGCATTTGAAAGCAGAAGCAGCAGCGCACTTCCAGAAGAAAGTACCAACAATTCAAAGGTTGACTGTACACCAAACAGGGCAAATAAGCATCTATCGAGTCATTACCAGAATCCTGGATCTTTGGATGCTAGTGGAATCGAGATACGTCAAGGAGTACAGCAAAAGGCAGATATAGTAGTCCGTAGGCCGAGAGACTCGAGCATCATAATTCACCCTGTCACCCTGTCAGACAGGCCTTCCTCATCCACTTCACAATCTGGCGAATCTGGCGAATCTGATCCGGATGAAGCTCGTAATACTGGGTTCGGAGACATGCCCGAAATACAACCTTCACGGCGTCGACATGATGTGGATGAAGCAGGCAGGATATGGAGGGAACTGGCCGAAACAAAGATGGGCTTAAGAAATATTAGGCCGGGCCGCCATCGTACCCCAACTTTATTGCCTCCAATGCCCCGGCACAGTTGGCACAACAGCATAGATCTTTTGAAAGACAGGCATGATAAAGAACGAACTGTGGACCCCAACCGGGCACTTCTCATATCCGGAAGGGTGAAAGGCAAGAAAAAGGAAATGAGGCGCAGGATGAAGAAGCAAGCCATGGCGAGAAGTATTACTGGGGAGGGAGGCTTGAGGACTGGTTGCCAGATGCCGGCTGAGACCGTCCTGAGCACTAACCAGAATCCTGAGTGTGGAACTGGCCAGGAGGTTGCATCGAAGACAACAGTTGGTGAAGAAAAAAAGAGAAAGGATCTAGTGCCTAGAAGCACGCTACTCCATGGCCGGTATGAAGAGCATAATGTATCTGTTACTAAAAGTCAAGATGCATCGATGTTGTTGACATCACAGGCTTCAATAGGTCAGGAAGAGAGTGGCACGAACAATGAACAGAGTAACAGGGACACAATGAAGAGCTTGATTACACTGAGGGATGTCAAAGAAACAGACTTTAGTCCGTGGGCATGCTGATGCACTTACAGGATATTCAAATGACGTGGGAACTACCGTCCGGCTTTTATTTTGCAATAACATTATAATTATTGTACACTACGTGGGTATGTAATATACAACTTGCGGATTGATTATGTACATATAGTAACTATGCAAGTGCCCTTGATAATAACATTACCCGTAATATATGACATGGCAGTACATCTTGCCAAAGTCTGGCAGGGCTCGAGTAACTACCACTGCCACTCTACCATGTGGGCGAGTAGGCCGGCGGCCGTCTCTAGTAGCATTGCAGAAGACGGGTATGCAAACATCAAGCAGGATAAAACAAATAAACCATCATGATAAGTCGGGTGCAGAGTAGAATCGGTTGGGGGCAGAGTGCGGCGGGTGGGTGATTGGGGTATGCAAAGTTGCAGACACCAATGGGATACCAGAAGTAGAAGAGGTGATGAGATCAGGTGGGTGGGCAACGTACACGGAAGGCACCTACCGAAATTACGCCCAATAGCAGAAGGCATATTGAGAGCAGAATTGAAAGGGCACCAAGGGGAGGACCAAGAGGACCAGACTAAATGGGAGGTAGGGAATGAGATAGCAGATCTCGTCATAGTCTAGATAGACTGAATACGAGTAATGATTCAAAAAAAAAAGAAAAAGAAATGAGATAGCAAATTTGAGGGTGAAGGAGGCAGTGATAGAGTAATGAGGAAGATAAAGCATCAGCCTGACATAGTGACACCAGCTGGCATCAGGCAAGCATACTGGAAGAGCAAAGTTGTGAGGTGCACCATAAATGGACAGCATACGTGGTCACGGACTGGAAGGATGGCTATAGGAAGAACAGAGGAGCAAAAATGTCCAAAATGCCGGATGATCCAAAACGCGGTGCACCTGAGGAAGTGCCTGGAGATAAGAGTGGTTGTGGATTTTGTACGTAGATAGGGCAAGGACCAGCCCCGAGGAAGTGAGAGGCGGAAGCCACAACGAATACTCTGAGAACATCTGAAGACCTTGCCAGCCCGTGAATCTCCACCTGATAGCATGTGAAATATGTGAAAATTGGGTATATAGTCAGAGCGAAACCCTGTACTTTAGCAAGACAGTTCCACACACAGTCCATAATTATTTTAGTGCGTAGGTAGATAAGAGACTTGGGACCGAGAACAGATCACTTCCAGTCCATGAACCATCCGCTGCGCTGCATAGCCTTGTAATACCTACAATCAGATGGTCTGAGTACCATATGAATACGGAGTCTCCGCGGTCTGAATCGGAGGGGAAGACGCTAAAAGCCGGAGCTCCACTACCTACCAAGGCCCATTTCAGGCTAGGCCTGGGCACGAGACAGGGCCTTGGTCTCGAGACGTCTCGTGCATAGGGACGGTGCTCTCGAGACATCTTGAGACTCTATGCTTGTGGGCTCTTTTGGGCTAATCATATACTAACGGAAATAATTTATGAAGGTTGTCACACTGTCTTAACGGCTATCGCCCTGTCTCAACGGCTATCACGCTGTCTCAACACTGTCTCACACAGATGTCTCGAGCCTTTTGCCGAAGTGTCTCGAGATGTCTCGTCTCGTGCCCAGGCCTATTTCAGGCTAGTCTCAGTATGAACTTCACTAAGTAAGCATGGGGACCCCAAACCCGGAAATCTTTTTTTTTAAAGGAATCATTAATCGCATTCAGCCTATTTAGACTATAGCGATGGACTCCCCACGGGCCAGTCCCTGCGCCCCCCCTTCTATCTACGTTATCTACAAAACAAACTCCGCTACCCTCTCGCACCACTTCTCATCATTCCACATCTGCTCTACCGACCTTCCTTTCCTGTCCCCTACACACGGACAGCATTGGAGATGTGCTGTATTCTGGGGTGTCCACCCATCGCACAACACCCCAGGGTTCCTCTGTCTTCCCTATTTCCCAGAGCCATTTGTGAGAAATATATATATACCCTCGTTCCCGCACAAGGATAAAAAGCCAATAGACGGCCTAAAATGGCATATTGTTATATACAGGGTAACTATGCTAGGTATCCGGAAATGGCAAATTGTTAAAAGAAGAAGGATATAAGGGAGGGAGTCGGTATCATACCAGAGCAGCTCTCCCCTAGCAATAGATCTCGAAGCGTCAGAATTGAAGTTTATCTCTGTTTCGCACATAGCGACTACTCAGGACTCCTACCACAATACTGCCCCTCATAGCCTTGTTTCCAACAGGTTATTTTATGAGCCCGGCGCTCGCACGCATACGCAAAGCACAGAATTGATTGAGATATCTGAGTTCGCTCAGTAATATTAGCTCTAGCTAAGCAGTTGCCACAGCAACACACCTCTGTAGATTATACTACAACCCCGCAAGCAACCACCGCATACCCAGTTGACAAGTACATCTGCAAACCAACGTCAGAAGTTACCACCTCTGCAGAGACTCAAACCAAAGAGCAGAAACAACAGCGCAAGTCCCGTGAAGGAAAAATTGTGCGAACCAGACACCACATAGGACGCCCAGTCCAATCCGAAGGAACAAGACCACTGACTCCTCCTCTAACCCGACAATACATCAAGGAAAGACCAGGGTTCCAATATAAACCAGAACAGGCACAAGGGTTCGAACAATATATTAATTCCAAAGGCGCACCCCAGAAGTGGATCGACAGCCAAAGAAAAAGATATCACGACCTCATCAGCGAACACTACGGCCCACCAAGAACCATTCATCAGTGTACTTGCAAATTAATCCCTCCCAACCGTTGCAACCGTCCCTGCAGGCAACCTTATCGAACAAACTCATATCGATCTACTGGTAGTTGGCCTCATATATCTACCTCTAAAACCAAAACAACGCCCTGATCGATATCTAAGTTAAATGAGCAGCGGAGCAGGACCAAGCGAATTTCCAGGAAAATACCCCGAAGCTCCAAAGCCAAAAAAGGACGCACCTATCTCTAGCCAAACCAGATCCAAATCAAGAGGTCGACAAGCTCCCTGCCGAAAACACCAAGTCCGCCAGATTCCCCAGACCACAGCCCACCGCCATCCAGACCCACAACACCAATTCCACCACCACCACGAAAAATGTTCTCCATGAATAAGAAAATCCCTACTCTAGCAATCAAATTAAATGGACCTGCCACATATCCTGCATGGACAAGGTCCATCGAAAAATATCTGGACATAATCGAAATCCCAGATAGTGAGTTCAGAGTATGGGACGTGGTAACAGGAGCTTATGCCAAGCCATCAATGGCAATGGAAAAAGCGTCAAACACAGGAGGAACAACGGCAAAAAGGGCAGTAAGAATGTGGAAAGATGCGGATGCCATTGCACTCCTCACTATAGAAAAGAATTGTGAGGAAGACGTCCAAGCAAGAATCGGCAACTGTACGACAGCCGAAATAGCATACCAGGAACTCAAAAAAGCATACGAAGGAAAAACCACTACGGAATATGGTGCATTGGTAGACATTTTTGCTTCGATGCAATATGATCGAAAATCGTCCATCGATGAATATATAGCCAGCTATGAAAGAACTTGGAATACATAGCGGATTGTTCGTGGAGAAGATTTGAGGAGACTGGGTTATTCTGGCTATATGGGAAGGATGGTAGAATCGAAGTTAGGACAAATGAAGATGATTCTGTTGTTTTGGTTGCTACATTGGAACATGGTGCCTATCAAGTTTTCCCGATCGTTCAACATGGGCAGATTTACATCACTGGCACCGACTTCTGGCATCAGGCTCTCGGACATAGTTCAACTCGTTACTGGTCCAATGCCAAAGATCTCTATGCTGACGGTGATATTCTCCCAAAACGACCCTCTCACTTCTGGTGCTCCCAATGTGCTATTTACAACTCGAAAGAACAGGCTCACAAACCTGTCGATGGTCCCAGATCCAAGGAACCCTTTGACCTTGCGCATACTGACTTAATGGGACCATTCAAGATCGAATCTATGGGGCGTAAGAAATACATGATTTCTCTGATAGACGATTTCACTAGATATGCTGAGGTCAACTTCTTGTTTAAGAAGTCAGACGCAAGTCGAGTCCTTCAGACTTTCTGTGAGAAAATCAAGAATCAAACAGAACGATACCCTCGATCGTTCCGTTCTGACCAAGGTGGCGAGTACATTAATGCTGAACTAACCTCATACTTCGAATCCAAAGGTATCCAGCATCTCGTTACAGCTGCCTACTCCCCTGAATCAAATGGCGTCGCAGAACGCTATAACCAGACACTTACTAATATGGTTCGACCTTCTCTTGATAACGTACCCGCATTCCAAAGGATGCCGCCTGGATCCGACAATTCCTAGAAGAACTCCAGATACTACGCCAATCCCAGTCCTGAAGACCGACAGCGAAGGGGCATACAACCTTGCCCAAACATCCGCAGAAGTCGCCACATAGAGCATCGTTACCACTGTGAGAAATACTCTCGTCCCCAAGGATGTAAAAAAAGCCAGGGCATGTAACGACAGGGGAACCTAAAATGGCATATTGTTAACTGTGCTAGGATGACCGAAATGGCAAATTGTTAAAAAGCAGGAAGGATATATGGGGGTCTTATCCTACCTATGAGCGAGATATCAGCCTGGAAAGCGAACTGGCTGAGTTCGACATGAGACTACTCTCTTGTTTACATAAAAAGCGACTGTCCTTCAGCTTCCGTAAGCAACAATATATACTTTTACTCCTTCGGTCGAACTAGTTACCACAACGTCTTCCCTCATAACCTCGTAATTCTTACAACCACTACCTTCACCAGCAATGCCAGCAAGGACTCCTGACGATCAGAACGATACCAGGCAAGGAGAACCCGGCACATATCCTGACGAAAATCCTACCTATGAGCGAGATATCAGCCTGGAAAGCGAACTGGCTGAGTTCGACTGGGAAGGATACTTCGACATGATGAATGATGAGAAGCAATGTAATTGCGGGTGGGTCAGAGACGGGGGCGCATGTAGGCAGGCGACAAAGGGCCGGAAAGTTGACAAGGACAGTGAGTTTTAGACGAGACAATGTCGGCAGGACTAAATTTGGCAAGCGAGTAGGGGAGGGTGTGGGAAATACCCTCGTTCCCGCACAAGGTTAAAGAGCCGCAATAGACGGGCCTAAAATGGCATATTGTTATATACAGGGTAACTATGCTAGGTATCCGGAAATGGCAAATTGTTAAAGAAAAAGGATATAAGGGAAGGAATTTCTCCATGTATTTACATTTGATTGTCGGTATCATACCAGAGCAGCTCTCCCCTAGCAATAGATCTCGAAGCGTCAGAATTGAAGTTTATCTCTGTTTCGCACATAGCGACTACTCAGGACTCCTACCAAATACCGCCCCTCATAGCCTTGTTTCCAACACCATTGGTGTTGTGGACCTTTGCCCGTCACCATATGTACTAGCCCCTTTATTACCTTCGTGGACCAGCGCATATGTGCTGGCACTCTGGGGTGTATCCAGTACGTCTGTTTGATTCCTGCTGAGCTGATGTCGAGATGTCGGGCTTATTCATTATCCATCCCATTTCCACTTCTTCCTTCGCTTTGCTATTTGCTGCCTCATTCCCCTCCTCTCCCTGATGTCCCTTCAGCCATATCAGTTCCCTCGGCCCCTCCTGCATTCGTGACTTCAGAGCTTCCTCGATCCATGAGCGCGGGGATATTGTATTGTAGGCTCCAGATCCTGCCTTGGCTATCTATCGCTAAGCTATCGCACTCTTCCCACACCACTACCCCCTCCGCATCTGCTGTTTGTTAGGAAATCTTTGGGGGAGGCAGGATCTGAACCTACGATCGCCAGGATGCTTCCCAACTACACCATCCACTCCCCCAAAATATACCACTCCCTACCTCTGCCCAGCATGATATACACCGATATTTACATATTGGCTCGGGGGCTCATGTACCCGTTGTTTGCCAACCAGACTATCCTGAAAATTTCGGCCAAACTATAGATGCAAAAACTCGTAGATTGCGAAATAGTACCTAGGTAGTCCAATACGCACTCGAATTCGCTCTGCCTACCAACGGTAGGTGTATGACCCACTACTACACGCTGCTTGTGGTGCAACCTATGCTGGCGGAGTGAATTTATGCTGGCAGAGTGAACTGGCTATAATAAGTACAGAAATCCCTTCACCTATAGCCAAGAAGAAGCGGGGTGAGAAAGAATTTACTGTATCTGGCATTCTGTACATATGATGAGTATATCCAACTACTACAGGAGGCTACCCGAATAGCTTATTGAACTCCAACAGGTATTGAGGAAATTACGGAAGAATATCTTGAAGATATTCTTGACCAGCATGCTGAGCCTGGTATTATCTATGTTGTGGGGTGCAAATAATACCAGATCGGGAAGAAGGGATTAGATCAGTAGGAAGAGGTATATAGCGTGGAACGGTAGATAGCCCTTATATATATATAGAAGACTAATAGAAGACCTCCAGTCTCGCTCCAGACGTCGCCCTAGCGGCTTGGCAGACCTTGGGTCGCCACTTCGTGAGCCGGCAGAAGACCACTTACTCTCTGCATACGTAGAAATTGGAAATTAACCCCCCCTATTCTAAAATACCC
>Ga0307514_10001897_pt1 | contig 23032 bp, 30 predicted proteins | sample 16_EM_MG_FD_203088 | JGI IMG/M metagenome (GOLD analysis project Ga0307514, IMG submission 203088) | Populus trichocarpa ectomycorrhiza microbial communities from riparian zone in the Pacific Northwest, United States - 16_EM | ecosystem: Host-associated > Plants > Roots > Unclassified | place...
CCCTATCCTAATGGTTATTACTATAAACCTTCAAAAATGTAACAGAATACCCGGGTGAATGAATACGAGCGTATGTAGTACATCTTAGAATGAGTAATCCGAAGACGTGGGATAATGTGAGATATGTGGGGTAACGTGGGATACGTGGGGCGATGTGGGATATGTAGGGTAACGTGGGATGCAACGTGGGATGCAACGTGGGATAACGTGGGACAATGTGGGATATGTGGGGCACGTGGGGCACCGTGGGATGAATTGTATGGTGAGAATGTGCTATATGGGGGCGCTGCGAATCTCTCATGTTTAGTCTTTTATTATCATTAATAGCTCTCATTTCAATTGGAGCATGCTTAGATGATAATTCGACCTTTTAACAATTCAATACATATATCCCGTTGATGATACAGAGTTATCAATCTCCAAAGATGCCGATGCTTTCTTTACTACTAGCTGCGTTCACGGTTGTCCTTTCAGGTGTCCTTTTACTCGTCCTTTCAAGTGTTCTTGGCAAAAGTACAGGCAAAAGGACGGTTAAGTCTGAATGCGACAAATGGATTTAATTTTGAGCCCGGATCTCCCGCTATGCTTTTATAACAATAGCGCAAGTAGCCTTGATTTTAGTCTTGTTTTTCTTTCTTGTCTGTTGCAGAGTTGCAATTGCGGGACACTGTTGCGTAAATAGTAAGAGTCTAAGTAAAATTTGTTTTCACCCCCCGGATGAACTATAACTTAGACTCTTACTAGCGCTTTTCTTAGTGAAAGGACGACTTGAAAAGGACGTGAAAGGAACAACCATGTTTCTCGCAGAAAGGACCGAAAGGACGCCCAGTGGGAAACCGAAAGGGCAACGCGCATGAACACGACCACATCGTTACTTGAAACACCGCGAATATAGCACAAGCAGTTCAGCAACAATCCTAAGTCCCAATTTAATGGACTTTTCCCTTCTTGTTACCAGCCCTTCATGGAGACTCACTACAAATTCCCTTGATTCAAACCCAAGTTACCCAACAAAACCCAAGAAAACAGAGAGAGACCCAGCACATAAAGAAAGACCAAGGGGACTAGACTGCAAGGTGTTGTGCACAAGCCCGGGCCTTTGGAAAACTTGGCGTACTCCAAGGCGTAGTTGTGGGGAGGTTTATACAAGCTAGTAAGGTCCCTTTTTAACCATCCAAGCATAATCCGCTGAGCAGCCTCCTTAGTCTGTATGTGCTTCCATTGCTGTTCCGCCGCATGCGCCTGCGTCCTGGCAAGGAATTCCCATACTGAGAGGGGAACAGTACCAGCCTCAATGTGCATAATGCTGCAGTCCATTGTGACTCGCCTCCACATTTAGTAGGTTCCCGGATGGAGCTGTAAATATCCGGAGTATTGCACCTTTAGCGGCGTGAGCTTGTCCAGGGCAGCAAGAATGTTGGGAGTGTTTCCATCCAGCCTACTGTTGATGTCTGCTATAGCTGCCGGGGTATGGTGGGCCCCACCCTCACTACCATATGACACCTCAATGTCACTGGAAGTGGTCATGTGAGCCGCGTCCATGTTCGTTATGTTCGGCAGAGATTGTGGAAGTGTGTATCAGTTAGCCGGCTGCATCGATGGTATGTAACCCCATGCGTTTTTCAGATACGAATGCTTGGGCTGACACGGCGGGGGTTGGTGGTTCACAGAGTGGATAATCAATTGGTGGTGTAGGACGGAAACCTAGACATCAGTATGAAGTAGCTAAGGTGGGACAAGCCGTGGTGGTAGGCCTTGATACTCCCCGCTGAACTGGCAAGGGAGGCTCGAATCCTGTGACTTTCTCACCTCCATCCGCCATATTACCTGCACTTACAAATAATTCCTCCTCCACAGTTCTAGAGAGAGAATTTCCAACAAAGCGACGTCATTTAGATGAGGGGTGGACAGATTACACAGCAACGGATGGCCAATCCGTAGATTTACCGCCCTCTTTAATCTACATGCTAAATGACAACAAATTCGTTTCCCAATCCCGGTCCAAGTTCCTACAGCGGTCCAGCAAGCGCGTGCTCTCAGGTCCAATGGATGTGGGGAAGTCATATTTAGCACTTTTCCTCGCTGTCAAGGCATTTGCTGAGAATTGGCCCGTATTTTATATTGCAGATGCCTGCGTACTTAACATCCCATCGCTTTCCCTCGGTCAACAGAGATACTCCTACAGCTCTCAAAACTGGTGAATCAAGAAGTCAGATCTAAGCCACTCGTGGTCTCCTGCGCCTCAACAATCTTTCATCATTTGCTAAAGGATACAATTCAAAAATCCCTCTTCGTGACCGATGAGCATGATGTACTATTTATGAATGAGCCCCCCTGCACCTGCTCGGTTGTCGGTCTTGAACCCCCTGCGGAAGCCTACCTTTTGGAGAGAAAGGGATGCAGGGTCATGTGTAGTCTTTGTTGAATCCTAGTAAGCATGCGACAGGGGTTACAGGCATTGCAAGGGTTACGGATATTACAAGGGTTATGGAGAATGCTGGGGATGCGGAGTTGCATGGGATACGGAGGATGTTCCTCGTAGGAGAATATGTGGTATAAAGACGCTGAGGATTTCCTGTGGGGATTTTTATCCTCATCAAATATCATCTCGATTTCCCGTCTTCAGTCTTCGCACAAGAGCAAGCGAACAGACGGGCGTATTTCTACTGTCTTTACTGGCACGGCGCACGCAAAATTTGAGAGAGTACCTGCAACATGACATGCAAAGGTGGATTGAAATTGTTGGTCCCCTTTCAGATAACGTGTTTGACAGTCTGCTGAGTCTCCACCCTTTCCTGGGGAGAGCCTCAGAGCGCCAAAATTGAAGCAGGTCACCAACTGTGTTCTGCACGAGCCCAGCTATCTTGCCGAATGTGGCTCAAAGCCGACTGCATTCCATATCCTTGAATGTGAGGTCGATGAAAAGCTGCAACAAACTATCCCGACACACTCAGCGACACCTCCTGTATTATTTACCGCAAAACCCTTTCCGGGGTGTTCCTTCAGAAATCAGATGTGGTTGATTTTGACTGGAGGTTCTTGGACACTGGGTTGGTGTACCGATACAGAGGGGACTATAATTCAGTAAAATTTAAGCGTCTCTGCCCAGGCGCATTGGACGCTCTACTCGAAGTATACAAGGCGCTCCCGTTGCCCGGTGACATGAGTATCGCATCCATCAGAACTGGGGAAATTACTGGTGATCGTCGATATATGGAGAGATTCTATTCCGACAGCTATTGAAATATATCTACAGTCGAACCTGCCTCACTGCATAATATCCGCAAGGGCACTTTTTACCAAACTACTAATTCGTGAGATAACTCGAAATAGGAGTACGTTAGGGCGTTTCGGGTATGGACATGGGATCAAACATATGCCGATGACCTCGGAAAATAGAAACACACAGGTACAAGGATGTGGTGGATGCTCATGTTCCAACACTTTTTTTTTTGAGTCTATACGCCTTTCCCCCGAGGGAACCTTAGGCTATGAGGCGAATGTTCCAACACTTTTGATGCAGTGAGACAGGTTTATGCGGTACGGCCGAAAATGAGAACAAGAGCTGTTATTGAGCTAGGTACATGACACCTAGACCAAAGAAATGACACCTAGACCAAATACATGACACACCGATCGAGTAGATCGAATATATGATACCTCGACCGTTTTCCACCCATCCACCTTAATCCGATCTAAGCCACTTCTTGAGGTTTGATTGCTGCTTGGGTTTCATGTTGAGGTCTGCCATTCGGTTGGTTAGAGTAGTAAGAGACTCAATCAAGGTTGATGTTTCCGGTAGTGCTGCAGTACTGGGAGCGGTCTGAATGACATACAATTGAAGGACTTCGAGGGCATGGCTGACTTCTGTCCGAGTAATTAATGGCCGTGGTTCTGAGTCATTGAGAGGGTCTGAGGAATTTGGCCGGTTGGTGTTGTCTGACGGGTGAGATGGTGTAGAGTATGGAGCTGCAATTTCCTCAATAGTAAAGCTCAGAAATGTATTCTTCAGGGGGGGCTACAAAATCTCGAAGATCTCGTTGGTCAAGAAAAGAAACAGAGGAAATTTCATGCAATTGCACTCGGATAGACTGATAGACTCTACCAAGCTCATAATGAGGATTGCCATTAGCAAGTCGAAAGGGTTCCACAGGACCTTCTAACGAAAGTGTGCCTTATTCCAGCAATGGCAAATAGTCTCAGCAGATACCTTTGACCATGCTTGCTATCGTCCAGATTGCTGTAGGAACATCTGGATTATATTGACGGGTTTTTCGTCGCCCTGTAGAGGAGGTGCTAATTCAGGATCCTGCTGTCGGATGTGCTTCCAATCAGGTTAAAAGCTCTTGACAATAGAGTTGTCGGCAAAAGGCTTTCAATGAAGCAATAATCCCTTGATTGCATGGTTATAGGTATGAAGTGGTATTGAGAGGAAGAAAAGTAATTTGAATATTTGATGGGACATCCGCAATAGGTACCTTATGTCCAGAAAAGTTGTCCAAAATCAATGCCAATTTGCGTCCATGACGAAGTCGCTTGCTAAACCACTTTGGCCACTCAAAAAATAAGACCATAGTAACCCAAGCCTTGTCATTGCCTCGATATTGCGTACGGAGACGATGAAGCTTAACTCCACTGAAGCATCTTGGTTGAGCAGACTTTTCTACGATCCATCGAGGTACTTTGTTTGGCCCATCCGCATTTGTGCACACCATAATAGTCAAACGGTTCTTCTTTTTCTTAAACCTTCGAGTTCATGTCTCCCAGTAGCAAGACTTCAATCAGGCTGTTGCTTCCATATTAGTAATTCCGTTTATATTTCTTATGAAAAGCTAAGACGTACCTGTTTCATCCATATAATAAATCCCGTCATACTCACTTTGCAATCTCGGGCCGTTGTAGTTCAATCGCATTCATATCAGCACTTCCAGACTCACCATGGCGCTTATACTCTTTAATCCCATGCCTTCTTTTAAATCCACTGAGCCACCCATTGGAAAACTTCCATTGGGGAACCACATGGTTTGGATACATTAAAGCATATAATTTTCTCCCGTTTTCTCGCAGAAGTTCTCCACTAACAGGTCCCTCACGTTCATGTTGTAAAACCCACCCTAATAATGTAGATTCCAACTCAGGGTGTAGAACTTCATTCTTGCGTTTATTTGATTTGTGTGTAGTCTCTGCTGCAAGACGCAAATCTAGGTCTTCACTAAATTTGCGGAGGATCGTGAAACAGTACTTTGGTTGATGGATCGGTCAAAGGGGCGCTGGAACCTATTATTAATTTAGCATACACTTTTTTAATCTCGTAGGTTAAGTACTGTTGCGCAAGCTCATGTTGGTTCAAGAATTTGTTTGCCAAATGCTCGCGATAGAGCTTGGATCCGAAGTTGGTGTATATGGTACAGATGCCATTGTGTACTGAGAAGAAAAAAACTCTTGAAGCCAATCCAAATACCCAGAATATCCAACTTTTGAGGCTAAACTCATACCCTGCTATGCTATCTCGGAGTGCCTGTACACACTAATCTGAATTTTGGGAAGGTACCAACAATTTTCCCTCTTTGTGAGTCGATACGCCTTTCCCCCCAAGGGAGCGTTACTAACGGCTATGTGGCGCGGAACGCGCCAACAAGTATGCATGCAATGTACAGTTATGTGGTTTTTAGCCTCTTAGGCTGTCATTTCTACCCACACCCACTGGCGAACAACGGTCCATGTCGCTTTTCAAGAAATAGGCCAGCTCACGTAGGACATTCGATATACAAGGTCATAAACAAGTGGCTTTAACGTGAGCTCGGTCTATGTCTTGAAAACCGACATGGACCTTTGTTCGCCAGTGGATACGGTAACCCAAAAAAAACTCGTCAGGAGCTGTCTATGCGTTATCGGAGGGCATGCGCTTACATAGGATGCAAAAGCATGGGTTTTTTGGACGGAGTGCTAGCATTGCAGTACATTACCAGAGTGGCTAGCAGTTCAAGTAGTGGAAAATGATAATACTAAAGTAGTATTAAGGAAGTCAAGTGGTAGAGTGGTAGAGTAGCTCTTGAGACTAAAAAGGTTCGAGGAATTCCTGAGTGAAGCTGGTAAAAATATTCATTTTTTTATATCACTTTCTGGGTGCTGTCTGGACTGGTGTGTAGAGAAATTCCCCTGGCAATCTATTCTCCTGTGTTGCCAGGTCTGTCAGGTTCACGTGGATGCACAGGACTGTACAGAGGAATACTTTCCCTGTGTATCGACGTGAAAGCACCCACTAGTTTTTCCTCCGCGCCACAGGTGTTTATTCCTTTGCAAACCCCTGTGGCCTGCACTCAAGAGGCACGTTGTTAATTATGCGGCAACTAAGAGGAATTAGGCAGCTGCTTACAGAAGAAGGCTGACTGATTATGATTACCAAATTCCATCTACATTCGGAATGCAGACCATGTCAAAAAAAGAAATACATACATATGTACTATATACCATGTGCGAAACTATTGCCACATGCGGAAAGGGGAGCGAGCGCTTGACAATATTTGCCCAAGGATGGACGGATACTGTACGCCTATTAAAGTGCGACAGCGGCAGAGGCAGCAATAGTAGTATTAGCAGAAGTCATACCTGAAAGCCTTCGTACCGAGTTTTATCAGTCGCTGTAGATTGCTACTGCTGATGTGCTCCTGGATTGCACCACCCCACTCATGCTCGCTCGAGAGGTGGGCATTGGGTCCGCTGCGTGCGGCCAAATCTTTCTCCCGTTTGCCGAAGTATTCCACTATCGCACAATGGATATTGACCAATATATGGACACATGTCCCGCGCCCCCACCTACCAGAGCCCCAGACCTCTGAATCCCGGGGATATTTTACAATCTTTGCTTTGCATTCTTTGCTTTGCATGCTCGCGGTCCTAGTCCGTGTTACAGATCTAGATTGACACTTTGATCTATATATAGGTTGAATAATTTTGTCCCTCTATCTTACCCCTGTATTATTTTAAGCCGATAGTATATATGCGTGGTACGGATAAGTGACTTCACTCCAGCAATGCTGGTAATTTGGTTGCAGCAAAGTTTGTCAGGCGAGCAAGGATTCCATTAGTAAGACACGCACAACTTGCATTAATACGATGATTCTACCGTAGAAATTGGAAAGTAACACCCTATACCCGTATATAACGACCCCCCTATATTTAGTGTTACTATTCTACATGAAAAAAGGTACATATGCAAGGCCAATCCTAAATAGATTTAGCTTGGCGTTCTCGGCGTTGTTGAACATGCATGATTCTAATAAGGATAGAGCACGATCGCGAGTGGGTGTGGAATTAAAGACCTAGTGGACCGGGTCGTGGGGTACTGGCGGATGGCATTTTGGTAGTTAGCTATTGACCTTCATCAACAAAAATCCGTATCTTCCGTCTTGTAGATACCATATACACTCACTCCCTACCGTATACATAGACTCAATTTATTCGGTAGCGCTCTCACATACATATGGAGTATCTCAAGTGTTTCTGGTGAGCTTAGCTAGGAAACTTTACCCAAAGGAGTGCAATCAGACTTTCCAATAGGTTTAGATCCGGGGATCAAAGCTTGAGCGTACAGAAGCCACCCGAGTTTGCCATACAAAATATGTGCACATACCACATATATATGTGATAGCGCTACCGAATAATCTGAGTCTATACGGTATTCCAATCTGGCCAGGGTAGTTGGTGGTAGTTCACATGTATGCCATACAGGGCTTGGCAAGGGATGTAAAGGCACCGAGGATGACGTGGGATATGGGCGCGACTCCAAAGTAATACCCGGAGCGAAACGGCTGCAGAAGCAAGTAGCCGAGACGCAGATGTGATCGTTTTTGACCAGGCATGTGGAGTTTGTCCTCATAGCCAACAGCCTCACAAACAGGTGTGTCAGATTACCGCCCTGTTCTAGATACAGTATGTCTCTACACGAACCAGGAGGCAAGTATGTATATAAGGCCTCCTACGTTGCCCGCTCAAGAGAGGAGTTCATTCCATACCTTCATTCCAAACAACAAGGTAATTCAATCGATCTCCAGAGCTGGTCTCTGTTTCATTTCCAACTATCCGTTCTTTCATTACCTTTTTTTTCATTTTTTTTTTTTTTTCAATTGCCATACACAGACTTCTACTAGTAGTCCAATATCGATATCCATCCACACTCGGAGATTTTTTTGAGGGTCACCCAGATTTAATACCGCCATTCGATCATAATGCGGTCAACATCTGTGCTCTTTTTCCTCTGTTTCCTCGCCGTCTTGATTGCCGCAAATCCTATTGCAGGTCCTACTGAGGATGGTGAACATCGTGGAACCCAGCTCAAGAGGCGAGATCTAGAGGATGCGGATTCCATCACGCCCATCCACGGCCCATTCGACAAGAGAACCCCTGTGGTAACCGGCAAGAAGACAGGGAAAACAACCAAGAAAAAGACTACACCCAAGGGCCCGACGGGTAGACCCAAGGGCCCCCAGGTGAAACCAAAGGGCCCAAAGGCCAAACCCAAGAAGGACCCAAAGACCCCAAAGAAGGACCCCATCGCATGTCCTCTCCCGAAGAAGAACGGAGCTAAAGGTGGGCGTGGTAAGAAAACTACTGGTAAAGCCCGCCGTGACCTGGAGAGGAGGTGTGGGAGCACGCCCAGTGCCATGTGGACAGAGTACTACAAAAACGGTACTAAGGCTCTCGAAGCCTACGAAGCAATGCGTGCAGCTAGGGTGAATAAAGACAGCGAGACCGACATCCAAAAAGTCTTGAATGAGGAATACTTCGCCGTTCCCCAGGAGAATCAGGGAGTGGATCCTAACCTTCGGGATTATATGAACCGGGTGCTGCACGTCACGGGCGGCCTAGACTCGGGTTTTACCCAGTATGAGACATACTCGTGCAAGCCTCCCCAAAATCCCAAGACCAAGCCTTCAATGCACCTGCTCAGCCAGTGCAGCGGCGTAAAAGTAGCTTATCGGAACCAATTTGATGTCACGCGCGGAGTGATCCATGCCGAATTCAACTATGCTAGCCAGGACACGCATAAAAAACTCAAAGATATCCCCCTGAGGCCTGCACTGTCAGACATCCTATTCCTCCAGTACAAGAAACTAGCAGAAGCCGCTGGCAAGCCTGTTAGAAACCTCAAGTTTATCGCCCGGGTCAAGATCGAGAACCCGCAAACAGGGGCATTGATTACGGAAGCCCATAAACGTCGCGATGCGCCTGAAGATAATGTGATTCCCGGGTGGAAGGTGTGGCGCATTTCGGATGTGACGGGCCCGGGGAACGAGGTGGTTAAAACATTGGCAGCCAGCGATAATGGGAAGGCTTCGGTGTTTATTTTGTCGGATTGGGCGGGTTATTTGGCGGGGAAGTCCATCGTCGCAGTCCATACCTATATTATGCCGCCTGCGGGGGCCAAGTACATGATTTGGGAGTTCAGTGCTTGACATGCTAGTGGTGTGGCTTTTGGGATTGGTGTTTGTGTGGCTGGCGGTGTCTTTTTAGTGATATCTAGGTGGGTTGGGAGTTATGACGAAAAAATTAAGAATAATATACATCCGAAGGGAGCCTTAGGCTATGAGGCGTGGACTTGAGCTTATTTCTCGCAGTGGGCACACAAAAGGCAACGCCAAGCCCCGAGAGAGTCTGGGCACGAGATCAAGCTTATTACCATATGATGTGGTGATGGTGCGCGAGGTGATCTTGCAACATAGCGACGTGGTTGGTCATACTATTAGGCCATGTCCTCGTCCTCATGTCATGGCAACTAGTTGTCTAGGCATCTTTGCTAGCTTAGCTTGGCTAGTCACTTGAGAATTAATTGGATGGAGAATATCTGTTTGACAATCTAATCTGAGCTAGCTTTGACACGCTCATTGTTGCCAATGGCAATCATGCTGGAATATAGCATTGATTCGGGTCAATCACACATTAATTTCTCCCCATTTCTTTCTACTGTAGTCGCTTGGTGGTCTCGATAAAAAACCCCTGCTACGTTATGCGTGTTTGTAAACCCAGCCTATAAGTACACACTCCGCATGCTGACCACACTAAATGTACCGCCGACAACCACTTTGACAGAACGAGCACTTGGTCGGATCTCAACAACCAGAACAGCTACGAACAAGCGGAAGACACCACGAGATAGCCCTCGTCGACTACAACAGGAATATCGACTCGAACCGTGGGAAGTTGAAAGAGGACCGAATGAAGTTAGGCACGGAGTACACTTATTGGCCGGATGGGGAAATCGGATTGTTCGATAAGTGGTGCTTTCACATGAGGGGCCTGTTGGAGGTACAAGAGGAGATACACAGTAACCTCAAGCTCAGGTTGACGGCTGGGGCGTACGAGGCCGCGAAGAGATACGAGGAAGCGAATACCAGCGAGGCTACCACGCAGACGGAGCCAACATCCACCACCAGCACGGCAACAGATACGCCACCGACATCCCTGGCACGTACGTACGCGGCAGCCGCCGTTCAGGCACCACCGGCGCCGGGAATACAGAGGCAGCAGATGCAGCGGGCAGCACCACAGAAAGCGAGAAGTACCGTCCAGACTCCGCCGGAACAGCGAAAGCAGGAACGGGAGGCGGTACCACAGCGAGCACTGTCATGGAAAGACACAAAGCCCAGGGTGGAGGGTGGTAGACCCCGGGAGCAACGAACCCCACCTCCGCGGAAGCCACCAGCAATCCCTGACCTAGGTAGACCCCTGACCACACGAACTTTGGTCATGCATGCCACTCCACTCAAGTACAAGCCGGGTACCATGCAGCGATGGATAGAAGAGGACATTAGGGTACTGGGGATATGGTGGCTACTGAGGGAGGACCGGCGGGGACAGGTGGTGTCTTGCCTGGTCATCTACATGAGAGATCTGATGGAAATCAAGAAGTTGCGGATGGGTAGGAGGCTTTTCCGCACCACATGTTATGATTGGGATCGTTGACACAGCGAGTTCGTTGGGATGGAATGGAGATTTGGGAATGTCACCTGCGAGGGCTGATAGAAGTTACGAAACTGCGGATGGGGAGGAGGCTGTTCCGCACCAAGTTACGAAGTTGCGGATGGAGAGGAGGCTGTTCCGCACCACCGGCTATGAATGGGATCGTTGATAATTGGGTTTGCGTGTTATCACCGGCGCGGTTATTGAGTGGGGGATGGGATAGTTTTCTACCAGCGCATCCCCTTCTTTGTGTGTTATTTTGGTTTACCCGCGCTGTTCTTAGCTGGGGATGAGCTTTGACACCCACGATGTTACCTGCGCTGTTCGAAGAATTTTTCTTGTTTACCCGCGCCTTTTGGGGGATGTGTGACCTGCGCGATTCTGTAGTAGTGTTCTTCTTTTCTTGAGTGGATATTTTAGGGGCTGGATGGGCCCAGTGGTTGAGAGACTTCCTTGCCGGGTTTCCACTCGGGGGATGCGGTCCGGCTGAATGTGGGTAATGATTATTTAAAATAAAATAAAAACACTAAATGTACTTCAGTCTCGAACCCTTGTAATGCCTGGTTGGCTTGTAATAGGGGAAGCGTGGTTTTAAATTAGGCAAACGAGAAGACATATCCTCCCCCTAACCAGACTGCTCGAGTATATATATCCCCGCACAGTGAATACTGGGGTTCGAGATTCCAAAGCAACAGCCAAACATACCTCAGTATAATGCTCTTCGACAGGAATGTAGCTCTCCTGATCTAGAGACTGCTGATGATGCTTCGGAGTAGGGGGTTACAGGGGATTGAACCGGGAAAAGAGGGGGCGTTTTTTTTTTTTTTTTTTTAAACAATCATTAATCGCATTCATCCTATATAGAATATGGCGATGGACTGCGGCTTCTGGAATTCCAGTTGGCCTCTCTCTCCTACCGGGCCAGTCCCTGCCCTCCCCAACTATCTACGTTTACATAATGAACCCCGCCACTGCCTCACACCACTTTTCGTCGTCCCACATCATCTCACTGTTCATGCCCCTTCCATCCCCTACCCACTGGCAGCTCATCAGATGTGCCGCATTCTGCGCTGTCCAGCCATCACACACGCACCATTGCTCCTCACTCTTCCCAATCTCCCACAACCACTGACGTTGGGGTCCCTTGTCTGTTACCATATACACCAGCCCTCTTACTGCTTGTCTCGACCACTTGAAGAAAAAGAGGGGGCGTTGATGGAGCCATTCATAAGGTCGATCTGGGAGAGTTCATAATATTGTACATTGTGTAGCAGTTATTGTATCAAGTTAGACCCTGCCGTTTTTGCTGTGTTACTGACTCCTCCTTCCACACTGGTTTTATTGAAATATACATGCTAGGTAAAGGCCTCCTAGTGATCCTAGGCAAATTGGCAGGATATTCAGTGTATGGGAGGGTAGACAGGGGGAAGAGGGGTGATCAGGCAGGCAATACTGGGAGGAGGGGATATTGGGTGTTGGACTCAGTTCGGTGGTGTATGAGGTTGACCATATTGTAGAGCGTACTTGATTCCGTAGTTGTGTATTTAGTGGGTATAATAGCATTTGGTTCATCGTTGCATATCTCACGTGTTTTTAGGGTTTGCAGGGCTGCCCGCTAGCCCGACTTGGCCTGCTACTATCGGGGCCTCATCGAGCATGGTCATTCGATCGCCAGTAATATACTAGCTGCTTTTGGCAATCCCGTATTATCATGCAATCACAGTGGTGAGAGTCCATTCCAGCGAAGTTGAGATCTATGGAAATAAATACGCGCTACAACCTGGCTACCCTCACGCCCTACCAAAATCAACCTAATACCCAATATTCCCCCTGGCAATATGACCTCCCTGAAGACCACCCCTTCCCTCTTCCAATCTCCCGTATAGGCCAAATAGCAGACGGGTGAGCCTGTGGCTGTTAGCAGGCCTTTACCTATAATGTATACCTATGCCACATCAATACTGGAGCGGGGGTTTGCAAGAGTGCAAAACGGGAGTCTCAATAAGAGGCACTAATATGTGCAAAGTTGTGAATTTCGAGAATCTGCATTAAATAAACCAAATCATTTTCATTATACTACCCTGAACTTCCGACGACAATTTCTTGTACCAGCGCCCTCCAGAGCGTCCCCAACCACCACTAAGAGGTCTCCAATAGCCCTAAAAGTCCCAATACCCGTCTATTTCAGGCTGCAAGGGTTGCATTGGTCGTGGCAGTATGCTAACACTTTCCAAGGTCTATGCCATAGCATGGGCACCGGTACAAGCTGCTAGGAGAGCTATGCAGTTGGATGCGAGGCTAGATACTAGCTTAACCTGCGGGGCGACAGTACCCAGGATATATACCATTCGTGGGAAGGACGTACACCTTCGGAGTGAGCTCATCATCCATCAGGACCACAGAGTTGTTGGGAAGATCTGCATGCACCCAGGCTAGCTGGAAGCAAATTGATAGACGGGGAGGGCACGATGCGAAGTCGGTCCTCCCCGGATGGGAAGCAGTGTAAGGGGTAACTCGTTATACCGAAGAGGGGAAAAAGCACCACCCGGTCTGTGGCGTAAAACTAACCGACGTCCTAGCTACTGAGATCACGACCCAGCCCTGTTGTGAAAGTGCTAGCTAGGATGACAGGTCACCCCTCGTGCACATACAGTCCCTACCGGGGAGCGTCCCGGGGGGGCAAGGGACTATCGGGCCCGGGGCAGGGAGGCCCACCTGATACGGTCCCTATCTCCTAATTAGTCCTCAGAGGGTCCGAAACGTTCAACAGGAAACAAGAGCTCTCACATGGTCCTCTGTTAAGGGGGCTCATGCGGGAGGTCAAAGGGAAACAACAGGTTTCGCCCCGGATGTCCCGCCACGGGGGAACGGTTGTCCTGGCTGTGAAGGGGGCTCATGCGGGTGTGCATTACTTAGTCTCATCCTGGTGTGGACGCAGAAGGATTCAGGCGGGTTCGAGGACTCATCGATCGCCTTGATGAAGTCGTTCCAGAAATAAGAATCGAAGTAGGTTGTTTGTATCCTGTAGATAGCTCGGGGAGGGTACCGGTAGGGACTGGCCCGTGTGGGAGAGAGAAGCCACCTGGTCAGCCAGGAGCCGCAGTCCATCGCCATACTCTAGATAGGGTGAATGCGATTAATGATTCCTTAAAATAAAAATAAAAAAGTAGGTTGTTTGTCCTTCGTCAATTAAAAGCCAATACCCTGTGTGGGCTATATCCCAGTCTAGGCCGGCGCTGTGGTTTAGCCAGTACTTCCATAATTGGCTTTGAGGCACCCCTTTATGCTGACTCAGGAAGGATTTGTACAGTGTGTCATATGGGGAGCATATCGCGATCCTTCCACCACCCCGTGGCTTTGTAAACAGGGAGATTGTTTTGGTTGTGTGGGTGAATGTAATTGCCGAGGAGGGCTAGCAGAGTGGACTTCCCCGATGCTGGGGGTGAGCGGACATGCAGGAATCGAAAGTACCTGAGCCTATGATAAATTCGTCTGACTAGATAATCTCGATGGGCCACGGCATCTAGAGGAGGCGGGTTTCAGTAAAGTGAGCCGGCGTATCAAATTAAAGCTTGCTTATAATGAGTGTATCACGACCTACCGGGGAGCTTTGTTGGAGAACTGAGGGGCGGTTTCTGTGGGATGGGCTCGGGGGAGCCATGAGCATCGATGCAGTCGAAAGGGGTGATATTCCTCTTGCTGTAGCCGCGTGTAGGTTGTTGTGCTCAGCAAGTGGGTGAGTCGGTGAACCTCTAATGCTTGTGGGAGTGTGTTGGATATAGGGATGGGAACTGCTGGTGAAGTATATATAAATAATGTTAGGTAGTTTCTTAGTCAGTAAGGAACTTACATACTTCAGGACGAGAGATCAGGACGGAGCAGGCTTTGCCAAGCTCGAGGGTCGGGGCCGAGACTACGGAGCAGGATGGGAGGTCAGGTCAGGATCAGACTATATACACACCCCAATGCTATGAGAAATCACATGCCAAAGCTCCAGCGAAAAACAAATAGGCACATGTCACTACTACGAAGCTGCCAGGATGCGGCCTCTCCCGTTTAAATCGCAGCGAACGCCAAGATCAGGCTAGAGGGTCACGGGTACGAGAACAGGACGGCCCTCGGGTTTGGGTTTGCGTACCGGAATAGCAACTACATACAACGCTTCGATTGGGGGCCAGTTTCCCCTCAGCTTCCAAGCCCCAATTTGTTCCTGAGAAATATCACAACGGGGCTGGTGGCCTCCCCAGCCCCCGCACACCTCCCACGAGCCAACATTCCCCATCACCCCAAGCCTCCCTCCTGTCAGTCCACCTGTCACCGATGTCTGCCATGGGTCTCTAGCAAGGGATCCCGTGCACAACCATGAGGGGCGTTCACAGTTGTCCCTTCCTGTGTCCTTTCAGTTTCTCACTCAGTGTCCTTTTGGTCCTTTCTGTGAGGAACACTTTCACGTCCTTCTCGAGTTGTCCTTTCACTAAAGAAAGCGCTAGTAAGAGTCCAAGTAAAACGTGTTATAGTCTGCCTGCGGGGTGAAATCTTTTGTACTCAGGGATCTGGTCTTTATTTGCTCCGCTACGATAAATACATACATCGGAGAATGACGTCCCCCAAAACAGTTCGCCGAATACCTCCCTTAACGATAAAGAAATTATAGAACTTGACGGCGCAGCTGGGACTCGATCAATGTCGGCACCATGATTGGGATACCAGCGCCAGAGCAAACACCCAGCACGCATCAGTCTGGCACGCATAGGTAAGTAGAGATTTGATACACAGCCCGCAAACTGGCTTGTGACAGATTCAATTCCCAATGCCTGGACAAAAACGCACGGGAGGACGCCAGGAGGAAAAGCATGAGATTAGTCAAAAAACCTGGAATGGACTGAGGCACTGGTAGCAATTCTTGTTGATGATGAAGCTATTCGGAATGACTTATTCCATGGTCCAAACGAGCGAAAGGATCCTTCTGGCCACTCAAAGATTATTGGCATATGCGACCTGCAGAGGGGGTAGCTGGAGATCTTATTGAGAGTTGGAAAGATGATAAGGACTTGCGAAAGGATTATGCTGCCAGTATTGGGAACTGTTTAGGTCGCCATAAAACGGCTGAATTTCAATCCCCCAGGTGTACAAAATTCTGTAAGGCGGTTACCAGACTCTATAGTACTATCAACTACTCTGATTGATGCTGAGCTTTCTACACAAGCAAGCTCTCCTTCGATTATTGGAATTGAATCAACCCCTCCTACAAGCAGCAAACCTCCAATAGTGCACAACCGCACGCAGCAACTAGGCAAGCGCAACAAAATGGATCTGATTGAGTAGTGGAAATTATGAGTGAAAGAGCTTGCAGATATGGAAAGTGTTAGAGCAAAAGGAGAGTTTGTATACAAGCGTTATAAGCTGGACCGAGTTTTGGAGGGAAAGAAATGTGATTCCAGGCTCAGATGCAGGTATATGAGTTTCGGTTTAGACAATGGGTTGATGGAAACGTATCTGAAGAACCGGCAATGCCTCGATCCGAACAGGTACCTCTAGGAGTGTACTTGATTTGAATGGGTATTTGTCGGAGGGTATTTGATTCGAACAGCGATTTTTAGGAGGGTATTTGGAATAACTATCCATGTAAGATCTGCAATAAACTTTCCTTTATCTCATTCCTCTTGCATGCAGGTGCTGAGACTTCCATCTGGGGGTCTTGATTGAACTCTTATAGCCCCCTCCTTCATAACCTTCCTCCGCTTCAGCTGTACCTTGCCCTTCTAAAATAAACACATCCTGTTCAGCCCAACTTTCATAACCCTTCTCCACCCCAAAAATCAATGTGTGTAAGACAATACATGCTTTGATCCACGATAACGCAAGTACATGTGTTTCTGCGTTTTTAATAGAGATCCTCAAACCTCTTAAAGATCCAAATTTTCTGTTAATAATCGCAACAGCATGTTCTGATCGTACACGAACCTTAGATACATGATCATTAAAAATTCGGTTCTCAGTTCGCAAGCTTAATGGCCATTTATATGGTGCAACAACCCATGTTCGCAATGTATAAGCTGGATCGGCCCATATCCATTCTGCGTTATTCCCTCTCTTAAACAATTGATCATTCTCTTGCATAGTACGAGAGTCTTTAAACACTGTATTATCATATGCACTACCACAATGCCCTACTACATTAGTCAATTATGCGCAAGTTGGGAAGTGTAATCAATTTCACATTCAGGGAGTAATTGGATTCTCGATTGAAGTATGCTTCCCCAAAAAATGAAGGTTTTGCAAATAATGGAACCAAGGTTCCATCAACCATTCAATACCCATCTCGCCACGCTGCACAGCCAGATACTTCTTCCACTCAAGCTTTAGCCTCCGCTTTCTCTCCGCCCAAAGGCCATCGAATTACTTGATCACGCTCTGCAAAATTGCTTCAATTACTCTTCCACGCTTGCATATTCCACTGAGTCCTAAAAGGGTAATCAACCAGACTGCGCTAAACCTATTATGGTAATCGATCCACCTTTGGACTAGGCTTCACCAACGTTGTCATCCCATGTAGGAGAAACGCACAGAGCTCATATCCCAGTCTCGAATCAGACATTACGCTTGGCGCTGTGCTGACTAAGCTCCCCTACCTGCATGTCAAATCCTACCTAGGCCGCGAGTGCTGTCCCCTCACTCTAACATTCCCTCCTATGGTCTCTACAGCATTAAAAGTTATTTGTCAATAGTTCGAATACAGAATCCACACTAGTAGCAGCCTTCGATTTGGGCCCCTACTTCTGGACAAGAGCTTGACGGGGTGGGGGAGATCAATACAGCTTTAAATTACAGTGGTAAATGGTTACTGGTAGATGTTCCCAGTAAGTAACGGACATTTCATTTTAGCAACGCATGCTTACGTTTTCAAATTTATTGTTAGCCCCGAGCGGAGAGGGTAAGAGTACCCCCGGAGATTCAACCCTTGCACTCCCACCTCCCTAGAACTCAAGAGACGCCTTAGGTATTGAAACCAAAGGGAATCCTACGCGGAATCGAGCGTCACTTCTGCTATTATGGGGATCAAACGGGTAGCATTACTCCTTTGCTCGATAGAATCCGCCAAGGCAAATTTATCCGCATGTATGGTCCTAGAGATGCTGGGAAGCCTTCATGTGTAGTCGATACACAAATTGTCCTTAAGAAAGAAGGTTATGATGGCATTTTGTAAGTCTTTATGAAGAAAGTATGCCCTACAAAGTACCTTTGAGTCCCGGGACCTTTTTTTTAAGATTTCTTTTAAAGCATCATTAATCGCATTCATCCTATATAGAATATGGCAATGGACTGCAGCTCCCGGCGGGCCAGATGGCCTCTCTCTTCCCCGCGAGCCAGTCCCTGCTCTCCCTGCCATCTACAAATTGCATGATAAATTCTGCTACCGCCTCACACCACTTCCCATCCTCCCACAGCATCTCATTCGTTCTTCCCTTGCCATCACCCACCCATGGGCATCCCATCAAGTGCGCCGCGTTTTGCGCCGTCCTTCCATCACATACACACCACTATTCCTCGCACTTTCCCATCGGGACCTTTTGACTCGATGTGTTATTCTCTGTCACCGTCCTTTTTATCCTCCCGCTAGAATGCTAATACATGAATGACTAACCCATAAGATACCTTCCCCTTTCACATAAGCTCAATCATGTACAAATGAACCAGACTAGGTAATACAGATCTTTCATACCCATGCGGCTTCTTCCATTGGAACGATGTGAGCAACTTGGACCTCATCAGTCACCAGTGAACTGAGAAAATTTGCAAACTACATAGCATATTCGGACTGCCTCGCTGACATTGGGCACTGAGGGAGTGGGGCAGGTGGTGTCAGACTTAGCTATGCGAGAAAGTCTAACCGAGGATATTCACTCTGCAGGAACCCGCTTCGGGAAACTCCAGTTGCGAAAGCTCTGACAAATTTCATACTGACTGTTGGCTTCGCCCACGTCATAGAAGTAATATCCGCCAGACCGAAGGATTTCATCCAGAGCTGATACCGGCTGACAACTTCCCCCCAGTTGCGGTTCACTTCCTGGTCGAGCATTTGATCGAGCGTGGATGAACTCTCAATCCCCGATACCGTGTTGAACACCCCCAGGCACTATGACCACAAGGTGTCAAAAATAAGTCATAGCTGGGAAGTTTGAATATCGTCCTTGAGATTGTAGGGCTATCATAGCCTGGGTGGACAACAAATACAAAGTCATTCACAACCGCGGGTAGTTCAAGAGGAGCGGGTTGGTTATTCCAGGCTTGTGCCCCTTGCCTTAGACATGACATTCCAGGGAAAGAAGAGGGAATCTCGGGGGGAATGAGGGGAGAGCGTGGTGCGGGAGAAGGATATTCGGGTGGGGTAGGGATAGGGGGAGATTTCCAGGACCTAGGGGAGGAAATTCGTAAACGCTTGGGTACTATCATATAAATAGAAGGTTTGGGGGGGGGTATAGGTTAACTGCGGCTTTGGTTTTCCGGCGAGTTTCTTCGGGATGTAAGGAAAATATATGCGTCCCCTCAAAGATTGATTGCATTATTTTCTCTAATATTATCAACATCCATGGCCTCAGCACATCCACGACATTAGACACCACCATTGAGATGGCACTTCAAACACCTTTTCCTCTACAGCGTGCACAATGCAGTGTCTCTGAGTACCAGGAATTGCTAGCTCTCTTGAAGAATTTCAATGTGACTCTCCCAGAGTAACTGCGTAGTCGAGATCTATATTGATAACATAGAATTCCAAGCATTTTGACCTCTTGACTCACTTACCGATGGTAGTCTATAAGCCGACTAATCGTATCCCCTTGGGTAAAAGGCAACTTTGCACAAAATTTATTACACAAAGTGATTTAATGCTTGTCCAAAAGCATCAATAGCGGCAACCCAATTCCTGGTGCCAGGGCTGATATGTGTCTGGGTTATAATCCGTGCAATTTATTGTTCCTCCCATCTCCTTCCCGTTGCAAGCAAATGAGACTGCAAGAATTTATTACATCCACTTCATGTTGACTTCCTCCATGATTATTTGGAGAGGTGTGGCAAGTGCAAGATCATGCAATCTATTAATACCATGCAGCAAACCAGCAGCCGATAGGCTCATATCCTCATTCTTGACCATCACTACCGCCCATCTGTCCCCTTTGAAAGCGAATACGGGGAATGTCACCCTCCCCCATGATGCACACCTCATGGCTTCCAAGCCCCCCTCCCATAGAACTAGATCGGTCGAGACGGTGACACCGTTCGTGATGCCAGTACTCCTCCCAGTCTTTTTTTTGGGAATCATTAATCGTATTTAGCCTAGCCTTTGCTCCAGGATATAACAGACCATCTCCTCTCACAGCTTCCCCTTCAGTACCGTCGTCATGCTCCTCATGAAAGTTGCTTCCTTCAACACTGTAAGAACAATCTTAGTGATGAAGGCGAATAATTCATATGGTCCTTCGTACTCACAAGTTTTTGTTGTACCGAAATATACAGAAGTCTGACCTTGTCAAACATTCTTCATTCAGACCAAAGAAGGGATACCCCGCACAGGCTTAAGCTTAATCGTGTCTCTTTAGGATTCCTGTCTTCATTAAGTCCATCAGACTTATAGACCGTCCCTACCTCCATACGGAGGTTAAGTTGCTAGGCAGGTCGAAGGTCGGGGTTCATCATCGGGAAGGATGACGGGGTCGCGATGAGGATTTCACCACTTCATCCCGGTAGAGTGTGTGGTCTAGGTGGTGGCAAATGTATGGATGCTGGAGATTGGAGGTCGGGGCGAGCGGGAGGGGTAGGGTTCGTACAGCAAGTGCCTACTCGGAACAAAGTTCCTGGAAGCACAAACCTAACAGTGCAGGAGATTACTATTTCCCAACAAATTAAAATTGGTTGTGACAGAACTTAATAATTAAACCGCCATAGTCTCTACGTTCAAAATTCAATATTGTCTTGGCAGAAAATTGTCTTGGCAGCGCAACCAACGTTCAGAAACTGGAAACGAGGCTAGCCATAGTCTACATAGGCTGAATGCGATTCATGAATCGTAAAAAAAAAAGGACTTGATTAAAATTTGTTGAAGTGTGACTTTCACTTTGACTATAGAGATCTGGTCTTGAACTTGGGACTATGAATTCGGGTGTGAGACTGGGAGAAACGCCCAGACGAACTCGCAACCTCGAGATGTCAAGTGAAGATGCCGAATTAGGGGGTCAACTACCACCATACTCGGCCCTCCGTGACAATACCCCTCTCCCTTCCCCCTCCCCTTTTCCTCTTTCTCTTCCTTCTTCTCAATCATTGCCTCCATGCTCCGTACTCACAGTCATACCTATTATTTCAGTCATTATACTTATTTTTTCCACTCTAACGATGGCCACCTACTCCGCAATGTCGGTGTTTCTCTGCCTATTCATATCCCAAATGCCCCATCTGCTCCACATACTCAAAACTGATTTGGGAGCTTGATGTGGCTTGATTCTCATCATCTATGCAAGCTGGGTGTGGGGTTTGCTAACGCTTATAAAATAGGGAGGTCCAAGTGATTCTCTAGATCACAGTCCTGATTATCACAATACTGCAACTTTTGACAATCCTAGTGATACACTTTCGCCTTCCCACCCCCAGCCGTGGCCTGCGGGGCCACCTGCCTGAGTCCCGTGGGAGGGACGGGAGTGGGGGCTACTGTCAGTGAGAGTATTGAAGATGACAACATTACGGTACGTATATTAAGTAATTTTCAAACATAAATAGGTAGTGTGCTGACTCTACATAGGCAACCGACACTAAAATGGAGCCACGGCCGTTCTTTAGTTTTACACGAGTAGCCATTACCGAGGCCGTCCCAGCATCAGATGATGAATATAATGTTTCCCCTGCAGCTTACCGGTGTCTCCAGCCCTACTCCCAGTGCGTCGGAGGAATTCTTATAACTCCAGTTCTTGCGTTTGTCGAACAAAATCGAAGACACGAAGATTGGCAACACAGAGATGCTGCAGTCTCTGCATTCGGTGCAATCATGGATGGACCAGAGCTCAAAGTGTTAGATCCTCTTGTCAAGCAGGCACTCCCTGTTTTGGTGGGAATGATGCAAGACAAGGTCGTGATACCCAAGGACTCTGCTGCCTACGCACTTGGAAGAATCTGTGAGAATTGTGGACCGGCAATTAATGCACCGATGCGCCTCCCCGATCTCAGCGCTGTTTGCAGGATTGAATGATGACCCTAAGGTGGCGAGCTCTTGCCAGTGCTGGGCACTAATGAGCCTTGCTGATCGATTCGGGTTGGAGGTTGGCGAGGCACTATCAGCTCACTTCGAATTCGAGTCTAGTGTGCGAAGTCTATTGCAGGCTACTGAGAGGCAAGTCTCCAAGATACTCAAGCCACGACCCCAGAGTAACACTAACTTTATCATCAGATCTGATGCCGACAATGCCCTCCGGAACTGCCTCATACGAGGTCCTCAATTCTTTCGTGATGAACATGGGTCAGGACCAGCCGGCAACAATAGTGCAACTAAGCACTGTCAGTATGCAGAACCAAGTTGTCAGTATAGACCATAGGAATACCTTAGAGGAAATGCAAACATCTCTTGCGAGCGTGCTCATGAGCATCACTCAACGGCTAGACAAAGAAACCAAACCACAAGCAGACAGAATTATGCAAGCTCTTCTCAGAATTTTGACTGCACCCCCAGCGGCTCTCTTGTTCTTGATGCAATTTTCGGCACAGTTGGTTCGCTCGCAAATGCCCTAGAGCACGATTTCACTCTGTACATGGACGCATTCTCGCCATTCTTGTACACTGCCCTTGTGAACGAGCAAGAGCAACAGCTCTGCTCATTGGCCATTGGTTTGGTTAGTGACATTGCTAGGTCTATTGGAGAACAAGTTCTTCTGTACTGTGATACTTTCATGAACTATCTACTCAACAACCTCAAGGTGAATTCCTGGGCGTATACCATAGCTCTGATAGAGCTTTGAGAGCATGGGGCAAGGGGGGGGGGTAACATGAGGTGCTGAATCGAGATGTCATGTTGCGGGGGTAAACGAAG
>Ga0307514_10001898_pt1 | contig 23018 bp, 19 predicted proteins | sample 16_EM_MG_FD_203088 | JGI IMG/M metagenome (GOLD analysis project Ga0307514, IMG submission 203088) | Populus trichocarpa ectomycorrhiza microbial communities from riparian zone in the Pacific Northwest, United States - 16_EM | ecosystem: Host-associated > Plants > Roots > Unclassified | place...
CGGGTTGAGAGTTTGCCATCGAACCGTACCCGAATTGACGGTTCGGGTTTATTGACGACCCGGACCGCCAATTTGGCAACGGTTCGGGTTGGACCCGGACCCGGACCCGAACTGACGGTCCGGAACCATTGCTAACACTAGTGTTTGCATTGTATTAACACACCATCACAGCTATAACAACACTCGAGGGTAAGCTGTGATGGCATAGTTGAGGGATATATGCCTGACAGTCATTGGTGTGGCGATAGTGCTGGCATATGCGTGATGATCTTTATTCCATCGCCACCTGACATAATCATCAAATGATATTTTGCGACCCCGGAACCGTGACCATGTTACGGGGGTGTTTAGATCCCAATAATCAATAATATCTGTATTGATTTAAGTATGACCGTCTATTGAAGAAACTCTTTTTATCCTCGTCTTATCCTAACATTCAACCTCTTGCTCCTCTATGCAGGACTGCCTAAGATCAAACCTCCTCCAAAGTCTGTCTCTTTCGTAAAGGTAGAATACACTTCCCCGTCGTGCAACCATTCTTCTGCCCACTCCTTGAATGGTGGTGCACCTGTGTTCCAGTACCGCAATACCAGGTGAGCGATACTCTCTAGTTCGCAGAAACAAAAAACCACGCAGTAGGTGTGGGTTAAACGTGCTACTTCCAGTTGATAGAGTAAGTCTCTGAATAATACGACAATTTGTTGCAGAGCTTATTTGAATTGTGTCAAGTGTCGACCAGTTATAAGTAGCGTGGTCTCGAAGATGTATGAGAGAAGTAATGATGTAAAGTAGATGGAATTCTGAATAATATTTTAAGATCGTCTTCGGTGCCTCTGTGTTGACTATTGATCGCTACCTTCTCCTTCAACTTCCTCGCGACATTGCCGTCTCTTTATAGCCACGTCTGAAGCCTCCACACCTAGCGACTATTTTATAAGAGCCGTTACGCAATGTGGTTTGGAAGCATTACGCTCCTCACAATCAGGCCATCCATCACACGCTCGACAGACTTAATTGCAATCATAAGAGTCGGTAGTTGGAACACTCACCAACCAAGTTGCTGATGCTTATCGCCTCTTAATCCCTCACAAGTGAGTTATTAATTGCGTTATAGATTTAGTCCGCGACCAACCGATCCTATGCGAACGTAGATTATTGACGCATAAGCATGTGTCTGATTCGAGGTTACATTGCGATCCAGACTACTCGAACCAACGAGTAGTGCTCGCCCTAGGCCAACGTTTGCGTCATTAATCCCTCGGTTACATCATGCTAAGGTCAAGACTGTTCTCTAGACCGGAATGTGCCTCGCATTATCTAGGCCCGTTACGGGTAGGTGTGAGGAGTTTTCTTAGTCGCACTTACACTATCAACTGCCGTACAGAGCATCCTGCATGTCATGCAAAGTGTCCAGGTGTGAACGAATCTAGCGACACTGTGCATCACTTCGCGTGACTGATATGAACTCCCGCTAAAGAGCATATCACTGACCGACTTGAATGTCACTTGCATAGGCGTTCTGCATACAGAAGTATGTATGCATTCCGTAACCATAAATCAAGTATCATTATCGCTGCTTGGGGAGAACCCCTAACAGACCAATTCAAAAGGTGAAATACAATTTCGTATGATGGTTTCAAATACTCTGGCTGCAATTCAGTCTTTATGTTCCTATTATATTGCGATAGGATTAATATGTTGATGGTGCAATTTTAGCCACTCTTTCACCTCCAGCTGTCAGATATTCTATCCGACAAATATTCGTTAAGTGTCTGTGCTATAAGGCCAAATGTTATTCAAAACTTGCTGGATTTAAATTCCGACTCAATGAATAGTGCTTGGATCACCAATCTGAATACGGGAGGTAAAAGATCAGTGAAAACAGCAAAATCTATGTATTGATTATATCACGATATGATTAGAACTCAACAACTTATTTGTAGCTACAAAGCCCTGCTTGCCAGGAAAAGTTTATGGGTGGGAACCAGCCCAAAAGCAATGGTCCAGGTTTTTTATGTTGTAAAACCCATTGCAATGATTCGGTTCAGGTTCCAACCATAACCCAGAACTGTTCTACCAGGTTGGAACTGTTGCTAACACGAGATAATATACATATTCGCTGTAAGGTGAGATAAGGCACTGCAAAATCTTCTCTTTGTATAGTATTTTCACAGTCATATATTGTTCTGCTCAGTTATTCTGGCTATTCTACTTGGATGCTACTTAATTCTTAGTGTCAATCTTGCTCAGTAAATTGGCAATTATCCTATGAAGAAACTGACTACCTCAAGAATTTTCAGCTAGCTGAACGGAAGCTTAGATCAGTTAAATCCACCAAGTTTAAAGCTGGCCCAGCTCATTCATTTCCAACTCAATATGAGCCAACCCAGTACAATCACCTCCTGCAATCCAATGGCTTACCCAGCCTGAATGCATCCACTCAGCTGAGAGGACACTCTGCATGATCATTACCAGTCTGCCCTGAATCAGCTTAAATCAATTATGCCCAGCTGGCAAATAGCTAGTCCAGCTTAATTATCTCCAGCTCTACGATCCCGCTCTGCTAAATCACAGTCAACAGTGCAATTGCCAGCCCAGCCTAGATACATCTACCTCGCCGAAAGCAAGCCCAGTTTGAATATTTCCAGTCAGCTCTTAGCTCCTACCACTGTCCATAAGCCCACCTAGGGTAGATGGATGAAGGCAGTGAACAGCCATTTCAGCTTAATTGTATCTTGCCAATTCTAAGCTAATCCACCTCAATGCTCTGGAGTCAGTCTTCATCCAATCTACCATATTTTCCTCTCTGCTCTATGTGTGTGAGATATTACATTGAACATTCCACTCTCTATACTCTCTCATTCAACTATGGTTCCTCACTAAGTTGAAAGTTTTAAATTGTATGCTTTGATATCCAAGTTCAACTCTATAATACTTCTCTCGCAGTCTCTCATAGTCATTTCTGATCTTTGCATGACTAGCTGATGTATAGACAGTGGTAATTGAGGTATGCAGCCAGTACATATCAATCATCTGCATCCTGCAGATAGCCAGTCAGATATTATTAGGATTAGCGTGCTGAGAGCTATTTCATCCAACCAGCCCAGATTTAGTCCAGCTTCATTCTGTCCAGCCATTGGAGGGTAGTTCCGCTTTGATTACTGCCAGCCAGGTGAGATGAAGCCCAGTCCAATAGATTGCAGCCAACTGCAAACAAGGTAAGTTCAATCATCTTCTACCAGCTGACAGCCAGATCTGACCAACTATCGTATTCTACCATGTAGTAACAGTCTACATTGATGTCTTGTCTCCCAGTATACCTTCAATTCTGTGCAAAATCTTGCATGCTTTTTGTGATTTAGCAAGTAATCAATCCAGGAATCAAGTGTTATAATCACTTGACTGTCCTGGAATATTAATGCTGTGACTGCAATAAATGGCTGTAAACATTGATCAAGGCTGTGATAGTAATGCAATCTTGGTCTAGAAGTAAATGCTGCACCTTATAGCAACTGCGGTATCAAGAAGCAAATACAGCAACTGGAGGCAAAGACTGTATCGGAAGACATATGCTTGATCTTGAGGTATTTGTGCAGTATTAGAATATACCCTGACGTATGGGATTTGATCTGCTGCATTGAATGCATGCTTGCTACCGACATGTCTGGTGTGCAAGCAGCAACCTGCTTTGTTCCTAAATGCACTTCTTTAATACTCTGAAATTGTTGGTACTTCTATATACTATTCATCCTCCAACAATTGGTTTTGAAATATATCAACTTTACTGTTGCTTGGTATTTGACAGAGTTGATGTCCAATGTGACAGAACTATCAATGGTGTGCTTTGGAAGATCTAAAGTCTTCAACTATTGGATATCCACTTTATTGCATCCAGCAGATCATCTCCAGCCAGCTATGAGCTGATGAATCACAAGCATACACTGCCAGGCAAATCAGTTCATCAAGATTAAATCAAGCTAACCAAGACAGAGTCTGTACAGATTGTCTCCTACGCTGTAGCGCTTAGCCTCTGGACATGCGAGCAGGATATAAACGTGCTAACGATCATCTGGCTGGCTTACTTTGACATGTGTCGGAGTAGGTGTTATGCAGGCCATATAACTAGACATAGAGTAACTCCATGACATGTGCCTGATTGACTATTCAAGTACCATTTGCGCCTGCTAAGGGAGAACCCCTAACACAGAGCTGTGCAGAGGTCTTATCAGCTGCATTTGATGTCTTCCACAGACCTACACAGAAAGTCTCAGCTGCTCTTGGAGCCTTCTGCAGACCTACGCAGAGGTCTCAGCAGCTCCAAATTAGACTATCCCATACAACAAATATCATAACATTTTGAATTGTCCTCCATAACTGCAGGAGCTTTCAGGCATAGCTGAGAATGCTCTTGCAGCATCTGAGGGCACTTTGCTTAGCTTCAAAGGGGCTTGTAAGCATCTGGAATTACCTAGAAGCACTGGCGAGGTCAACTGGAGTGTCTGGGAGATTTGCATGTGGCTTCCAGACCATTTTACATTTTGCTGTTGGAGGAGAGAATGAGGATAGAGGGAGAACAGGCAACCAAAGCAAAACAATTGCCAGAAGACGGCTAAAGCTGTAATTGCAGACCCCAGCTCTTCCAAATCCATGAGAAAGAAGGCAAAGGGTAGAGTCAAGGTGTCTGTAATTGTGATATGTGATGAGGAGGATGGAGAAGAAGAAGAATGGGAGTCTGAAAGTCACAGAAAGTAAAAATGAGGAGGAAATGGAGACTGGAAGACCACCTGTATAAATAGATGATAACCTGGATGCAGATGGCACTCTAGGGGGTGGAGAAAGCAGCAGGAGGGTTGCCTATCAACCTTCTGTCATTACTAGATCGGGGAGGTAATGAAGACGGGTTATTTGGATTAATAAATTGTACCCGCTGGGCGGTCGGTTTCCGTGTTATGATTAGTCACTTGGTAAAATATGTTAGTATTGGCCATGAGATGGGGTGAGACAATACTTAGTATAAGATTATGGTCCGATCTTTGCTTAGCTCTCCCAATCCGATAGTAAGTCTCAGCAGTATTATTGGATCCCATCAAAAGTCCTGGAACCTGTAGCCACATAAATAAAAGTGGTGATTGATTGCGGAGATTGTTGATAATCTCTCTAGTTAAAAACTTCGCGGGGTCGCAGACGGGCTGTCAAATTGCACCCTGTTCCCAGGTCGCGGCGGGACTGTCCCAGGCTGGGAGTTGTCACTGGTTATATATTGTACGGAACATATATGTTGTCTTTAGAATGTTGTGGACGACCTCTATCAATAATCCCATAACCTTCATCTAATCGACTAATGTAATCTAATCACAACATCTCATCAGATATGTAAAATCGTCTACCTATTAGTAGCTGCATCACATTCTATCACCCACTTCCAAGTTTCCTGCTCTTGTTACTTTGGATGCTTCTAAGACTTGTTGATTGACTGATATGTCGAGGGCAGAAGGCCCGTATATACATACATAGACTTGTCTCCTATATCCACGTCCATATTCGTCTCCATATCTATCTCCGTTTGCTCATCCGTTTGCACTGATATGAGCCGCTCTGCACTGATATGAGCCGCTCTCCTGAGGCATATCAAACGAATCTGATGACGCTCACGATGCAGGCGCACATGCAACAGCTCTCGATCTGTGTGTGGAGGGCAGTAACTAGAGTGCATGTGCACATAAAATCCATGCAGAATGCAACGTGTTTATAGCTGCGTTCGAGAAGCGCTTCATCGTTGACGTTTCAAAAATTATGTCAAAGTGATAATCTCAGCTGTAGACATCGAAGCGCGTTCGTATAGAAACCACTCATAGCTGTTGGTGGCAGTTGGTGGTTAGTAAGTATATTGTAGTAAAAACAAGGTGCGGCTCTGGGGCGAGCGCACAGCTTTCCGTCACTAGGAATGACACGGACAAGTTTCACATGCACCCACTGGAGTGGAGTGGGAACTTGTGACCCTTTTCTGCATACGCAGGACTTGAAATGGCCGGTGGACAAGTCATTGAGAGCGATTCGCTCATACGACTCCATAAAGTCACCCACGCAAGACGGTGCATCATGAAGTCAAAGGTGCATTGCTCTAATAGAGTGCTCTCTACTCGACGAAAAGCTCCAACTAGATCCAGAATTCGCCTGCACCAAGCAGAGTCACCGAAAAAGAAACTGCTAACCCATAGTCAAACAGCGCATCCCAATGTGGGAAAACTGCACTTCGGCACGCGCGGTCAAGGCATCATATTCCTTCCACTTGCTATCCTACCTTCCGCGTTCGGTAAATGACACGTGTGCTATATCAGAGGACTTCCGACTTCTATTGGGGCTCTGAGAAGCGCCCGTGGAGGATGTTGTCTATGGCCGCAAAAATACATAGCAGGACTTACTTGGGAGCCAGGGGTCGTGACAGCTAGCTCAATATTGTAGTGAAATAGACATGGCGTTAATAGATGCTTTCAGGTAGACCCGCTTCTGCCAAACTACACGGCCGTAGATTGAGCGGAGACGAATAGATTTCTACTGTCAACGGTTATACCGCTCATTTGCCCGCCGCTAGATATACTTTATCGTCCTAATGAAAGCACTGTAGCAATTAATCGGAAGATATTATTGGGAGAAAATTTTCTATCGAGCTCCTATTGCGAGATCGATAGAACCGGGCTGGAAGTCCTTCGTTGACTCTAGTAACCTCTGAGCTTGGTACCTGCGGAAACCGATTCAAGCTCTATCCTCGGTATCTCATACACGCTTGGTAACCTTCAATTCGTATCTTTTTCGTTTTGGGTATAGTTACGAGTAAGTATCCTTTCCTTTCGGGTATATTGTGAGTAAAAGAGTAACATCAGAAGTCCAGCCAGCCAATCAAAGTCTTTGCCACACGACGATCTTTTACTCACACTATATCTGAAAGAAAAAGGATATGAATTGAAGGATATTGAGCGTGTAGGAGAAAACCGATCTAGTAAGACTGCCTTGCCTGTTCACCTAAATATTTGGGTATATCTTAAACCCATGATGCTGGGAGTGAGGTAGTACTCTCCAGCTGGTTGTATTATTGCTCGCGATATATTGTTGCTGGTGGAACATGTGCAGTTCCAGTTATAAACAAGATTTGTCGATGGGCTGCAGGGGACTGAGAGACATTTCAAGCACTAAGGATCGGCAATGCGCCCTGTGGTACAACTTTGCTGAAGTGTTCTCTCTGGACACGACAAATATACTTGTGCACATAAACTTTTTTTGTGCTGTTTGCCAACAACTAGAACCCCCTCCAATTGAAATGTAAGGCAGATCTCGAAGCTAAACATCCCCGGGTGATGGAATCTGCGGGTGCCACGTCATAGCATGGATTGTTCATCATACTCCATACGGCACTACTGAACTCACACATAATTCATAGTGGAAATACACTACTATAAAATAACATATGGGTATATATGTACTGTACATGTACGCGTGAAAACAAACTTTCATTCAAGAACAAGTAGCCGAGGAACTAGATTACAGAGCGACTGTAAGTTGATTGTGAGTGGTTGGTATCTTTATATCGATATCTCTAACGTCTTTTGTAGTTTTTGGCATCTATTTGCCGGAAAGCCTTTCTAAAGTAAGCATTCCGAGCAACGTCTTGCGAGGGCTAAAGTACTATTGCGGTACGTGCGTATTGCTCGGGATCTTGGGGCGCCATATCAGCAGTGCAGCATACCCAGGGATCTCTCTCGATTCTGACCTTTCGAATATCACTCACACCCTGTCTTCAATGATGGAGGCCTGGGAATTTTGTAACATTTTGGAGGTTGCGGAGGCTCGCGCGGCATGCAGGCAGCAACACTTCAGAGGCCGGCGGCAAATGTGTCCAGTTGCATCGCCACGGCCAGTCGACAATTGGATAGACATCTATTCTACCAACCACAGAGCAAGAGTGTTATTATGGCCGGCATGATACATCTCCGAGTCAATAGGCTTTTCTACGCTAGGCAACACCTGCAGTCTATAGCCATTGCTGCCTATCAATAATATCGCCTGGCCTCGCTTCGTAGATTAAATACCCTCCCCGCTGTATAATATGCCACCAGCCAGCCCTTAGTTGAATATCAAGCAATATTTCCCTCGTCTTTGCGACTTGCCGTAAGATGCAACGGACCGAATATTCCAACAACATTTTTTTGCTGTGATCACAACAATGTGCTGCTTTCCTCCGGAACAGTGTTGGCCTTGTTGGGCATGTTATTGCCCCAGAAAAAGCGAAGCTGACCGCCAGCCTAATGCCCGCGTGGCCGGTAATCGGGCCCCCAAGTCTTTAAATTCAGACTCATCTACATACGATATGGATTCAACGACAACCTCGCGAAGGGAGTCTCAGTCGTCGTCGAGCGCCAGCCGTCATCGTTCTCCGAACGGGAGGCGGCGCATCCAGGGCCGTGAAACCACAGCCGAGGATCACTTACGACAACCGCGCCGTCAGTCGTGGCCAGCAGGCAAGGCTGCATGGGCAGGTTCGATGGGCTCGAGTTATCGACGAGCAACACTAACGCAGGCCACGCGCCTCACTTCCGTTAGCCCTCGAGGCCGTAGGATTGTTGTCGGAAGTCCCGCCGATCTAGTTGCCGCCGCGCGAAAACGTGATGTTCCATTAGTCAACATGAGCTCGCGCAAAGACAAAGAGGCTGAGAATAAAACGCAAAAATCGTCTAGTGACACTGCAGAACCCGATTCTCCAAAACCCGAAACGCCAACTCCTCAAACACTTCCCGTTGAGTTCTCCCTCTGCAACCTTGGGGCTCTCGCGGCCGAGAGTCTCCAAGATGCCTCATCTTCTGTCGCACCAGCACCTACAATTCGGAAGCCGGTTCCGAAGCCCGACTTTACCTACCCGGAAGACAGGCCCTTGCCAACAACAAGGAAGGAACACCACCAATCTCTTGCGACGCATCTCAGAGACACAGGGTTGGATTCTCTCATCTCTCGTCGGGACCCTCGGCCACGTGAGATTGCCAGCATAGCGGCTACTAGTGCATCTCAAATATGTGATGGTCTCCAACTCTCCCGGTACGCGACTCCGGACCTAACGAAGTTGGGACTCTACGACATTATTGTCTACTGTGATGACAGCGGAAGCATGCACAGTGAAAATCGCTACGGTTCACTGAAAACAGTAGTGCAGCGAATCGCCAGAATCGCCAGCGCGTACAACTCTTCGGGTATCAAGATACGGTTCATGAATGCTGACAATGATGGAAACGACATCACGACAGAGGCGGGGGTCGATGCTTGCCTTGATGCGGTGCAACCGAGTGGGTGGACACCGCTAGGTACAAAGCTCTTTGAAAAGGTTGTGGAGCCTCTGATTGTGCAGAAAGCAATGAAAGGGGAGTTAAGGGCCCCCGCTGTGATAAGTGTGGTTACAGATGGACAGGTATTTCTCTATCAATCCCGAGCCTGCACGGCATACCGTTAGCTACTGATTGTTTATTCAATGACAGCCGATGGGAGAAGACCAAGTCACGCTAAAGAATACCATCCTTGCCACCAAAAACGTTCTATCGAAACTAAAAACCCCCCGCGGAGAACCCTTTCATCCATCCAGTATATTGTTCCTACTTTTACCTAACGTGTTTTGCTGACAAGGGGGCTTTAGCTGTGATCTTCCACATTGCCCGCGTGGGCACTTCGATGGATGCGAAGAATTTTCTACAGGGCTTGCAAGATGATCTAGAAGTGAAGGATCAGGTCTTTGTTGCGGATGAATCCTTGGATTGGGCTGTGAGTGAAGCTAGGGAGCACGTCGGCAAGCTGAATACTTGGGTGAGTGATATTCTGTGGATATAATACTGGAGGCACGTAACTGACAGATTTTTGTTGCAGTTGACGCAGCTGCTAGCTGGAAGTATTAGGCATTAAGAATGGGAGACTCTCGAGTTTGGGTTATGACATCCGTTGGGTTTTGGCCTGGTGTTCTGTGGGGGTGATCTATGGTGGAGAGGTTCCGGATATGTTACATTAGTGTGCACATGAAGCAATGGTAATCTAGCTAGAGCAGGAGTAGGGAATTTGGGAGGACGAGAGTAGTAGCACGGGGTTCTGCATGGTGAAGCTTTTGAATCAGCTCATTAATATATTGTTACTTGTAGGTTTGTTGAGTTGGTGTCCGAACGTCTGTATTGACGAGGGCAAAATGTCCTTGCACTGTAACCTCTAACATTGCCTCTCGCTCCCTGACGGTGCCTATCCGTGTATAGAGTGAGTACTCGCTCGTGGTTTATTTAGGTGCTTTGTTATTAGTGCGTGTGCTCATTCCTCTTGGACAATAGTTATGTCACTAACTCTCAATTGGCAATACTCTCTTCCTGTGTGGTCCCAGGATCTTTGTCGTTGTCTTTATGGCTTCTGCCCCCTACTATGCCTCCACACATACGTGGTAGGCTCTTCCAGGACAAGGCTACTCTGGGGGTCACCTCCCGCCTTCGTGCAGTTGTCATTAGCATCGAGAATCGGATTTGTGGATACTGCCAAAACCATAGTCTGTGTGCTCGGATTATGATTTGAGACCTTCTCCGACGGAGATCCCATTCCGCCTCACACTCGCACCCAACAATCTCTCTTATCACCGACCAGAAGAAAAACAGTGCAGATATTAATCTTTGCGCGTTTATTTTTTGAGTGCTAGAATTTCGCCGACTTATCCTTTCATTGATGCTAAAAGGAGATTTCGCTAAGCACCGCGCCAAGCACTGCGATTTCTCAACAGTATTGCTAACGTGAACGTTAAGTGTTCTAGTCAGTTCACGGAGTTTGTTGCTCCGCGGGTGGATATATGTGCTAATTACGCACAACCTAAAGTAATAATTACTCTGTATACCTTGATCGTGATCACTGCGATGGGCGGTATCCCTCAACGTTGTAGCGCAACTACAATTACACTGTGCGGTGTCATCACGTGATTACGTCGTTATAGGTTTGAGTTTAGGAAGCTAGATTTAGAAAGTGTCTTTCGAAACTTCTGGTAGAATGACCATCACATATGCTGTCGACTGAAAATTTAAGCCGAAGGCCATCGGAACCAAAGCGGGCACTAGATTACCCTCGGGTTTTAGCCAGCAGGCCGTCAGGAGCAAGGCGGGCACTAAGCTCAGCCTTGGGTTTGGTACTATTCTTAGCTCTCCGACTACCGGTTTTTTCTTGAACAATTGTTCCCACTCCGCGAAGTAACTGGTCAAGTCATGGAGTGCATGCATTCCGTGGAGTGACTAGTCCATGCATGGAGCCCTGTTACTCCACGGGTTGACTGGTCACTGTGGACTGACATCCTCCGTGAACTGACTAGAACAGTAAGTCTATATCATTACGCAACGGTTGACGAAGTTTAATGCATTACACCTGAATATATCGAATAGGTATATACCTAGGTACGTACCTATAGACCACATTGATGCTCGCCGGACACTATTCCGAAGGTTTGATAAGTGTTGGATGAAGACGAAGGTCCTATTTATACAAGACTGGACAGGGGCGGTCGAGACTAATCTAACTCAATGTTGGCGAATCGAACAACTGAAAAGTTGAGCAGTGTGAATTTTCATCGAGGGAGTCACCAGTGTACAATGGTTGACAAATTCATGAAAGATTACTTTATTCCGTTTTTGGTGCGTCAGTCGATAGTTTGAGAGTTTACAGTGTTGAGATGTAATGCTGTGCCCGAAAACACTTTGAGTTACCAATAATATGCATCGAACTATATCTCAAAGCCAGATAGACAGATGGTCTATCTGAGCACAGCGTATAAGAAACCGTTTCGCCTCCTTTCGTTCTGCCTTTCCTGCTTCAAGTTTCTAGTAAGGCACTCAAATTTTATGATACGAGCAATCAGTTACTAACCAAGTGCCTTTCGGGCCTCTAGGATCAAGGAGCCATTTCATTCGTTCATCCGTCTTCATCCTTCACCAATCATGAGGTGGAACGCCCTGAATTTTGCGGGGATGATGGTTTTTGGGGCTGGAATCCTCCCAGTCGCTTTCACTTCGCCCACACCCGGTAAAAATTTGGGCGGTATCGACATAGACGACATTCAGAACAAAGTACGCTCTGGGACCATCGCAATTGCAAATTCAGAGCAGCCATTTGATAAGCGTAATAAGAAAGTCATTTACCGCAATGGCGACCTTGTTGACACTGCCATTATTGAGGTTCCTGAGAACGAGTTGGAGCGTCGCCAGGTTGTCAATAACCTTTGCCCCAACAGGAGTCCTGAAGATTGCGCGGCCGAATTTCCGGCCCTTGCTGCGGCAGCCAGAAATTTTAACGGGACTATCAGTTATCAGTGCGAAGGAATTTGTCCCGGTTTGAATACCACAGCTTTCGAAGGTAGCAGTTGTGCCCGGGTTCTTGGGTATTTCCAAGTCAACCCGGTAAGCACCCTATCCAATATCCTGATAAGGGATTTGGCAGCTGCTCACCCGGTTTCATATCTAGCTCTCTAGTCTTGTGGTGCCGGTTCCAAATAATGGCAGCTGTGTCGACTCTTGTGCTGCCGCTGGATATAGCCATGGGGTTTTCAGTTCTACCAGCGATATGTGCCAATGTTTGGTAAGACAGACGTACGAGCCGATTTCAAAGCGAATATTGTTAACATTAATTTGCAGTCGTCGTTCCTTCTTCCAATCGAGGTTCCCGAGTTCCAATGTGATCCTGATGTGGAAGATGAAAGCACCTGCCTTTTGGTGTTCCGTGTCGACTTTGTCCGCCCGCGAGCTCCTGGCGCTACTGGTATTGGCATTGGTGTTCCTACTATTGGTACTGGTCCCAATATTGGCACTACGGGTCCTGGTACTGCTCCGGATACCAGCACGGGTGGAACTGGTGGAACTGGCACTGGTGTAACAGGTTCTGGTGGTACTGGTAATGGTACTGATACTGGTGGAACTGGAACTGGTGTAACAGGTACTGGTGGTGCTGGTAATGGTACTGATATCGGCGCGACGGGTCCTGATACTGGTACTGGTGGAACTGGCACTGGTGGAACTGGCACCGGTGGAACTGGCGCCGGTGGAACTGGTACTGGCCCTGATACTGGCGCTACGGGTCCTGATACTGGCACTGGTGGTACTGGCACTGGTGGAACTGGCACTGGTGGAACTGGCACCGGCGGAACTGGCGCCGGTGGAACTGGTACTGGCCCTGATACTGGCGCTACGGGTCCTGATACTGGCACTGGTGGTACTGGCACTGGTGGTACTGGCACTGGTGGAACTGGTACTGGTACTGGTATCGGCACTACGGGTCCTGATACTGGCACTGGTGGAACTGGCAATGGTGGAACTGGCACTGGCGGAACTGGCACTGGTGGAACTGGCACTGGCCCTGATACTGGCGCTACGGGTCCTGATACTGGCACTGGTGGTAATGGAACTGGTGTAACAGGTACTGGTGGTACTGGTAATGGTACTGATATCGGCGCTACGGGTCCTGGTACTGCTCCTGATACTGGCACGGGTGGTACTGGCACTGGTGGAACTGGCACTGGTGGAACTGGTACTGGTGGTACTGGTACTGGCCCTGATACTGGTGCTACGGGTCCTGGTACTGCTCCTGATACTGGCACGGGTGGTACTGGCACCGGTGGAACTGGCACCGGTGGAACTGGCACTGGTGGTACTGGTACCGGCCCTGATACTGGCGCTACGGGTCCTGGTACTGCTCCTGATACTGGCACGGGTGGTACTGGCAGTGGTGGAACTGGCACTGGTGGAACTGGCACTGGTGGTACTGGTACTGGCCCTGATACTGGCGCTACGGGTCCTAGTACTGCTCCTGATACTGGCACTGGTGGTACTGGCACTGGTGGTACTGGCACTGGTGCTACTGGTATTGGTACTGGCGCTACGGGTCCTGATACTGGTACTGGTGGTACTGGTACTGGTACTGGTACTGGCGCTACGGGTCCTGGTACTGGTCCTGGCACTATAGGCCCTTGTGAAGAGGTGTTAACAATGACGTTGAGAACCACCGCAACTGATACAACTTTGATGACTCGGTTCGAAACCCGCACTCGCACACTCTCGACTACCACCACTGCAACTGCTTTGACTACCGCGACTACGTTAGCGACTCCTACGGCTTGTTTCTTTAGGTAGAAACGGGATAGTTAAGGCTTACTGACAGTAAGTAATGTTTAATAACGAGCTTGCTTGTTGTAAGTCTTGTCAAGTTGGCTGGGAGCAGTATGACGAGTTATGGAAGGGTTTCTTTACAATCTTGGATGTGCTTATGGGATTTAATGGTAGTAGATAAAAGCTTATTGTGAAAGGCTGTTTTTAGATTCAAATTAAACTTAATTCTCTAACGAGCATGCACGGGAATGTGAGGCATTAAGGTTTATATCTATTCTAACTTTATTGTGCAAACCGTATACACGAGGTCAAATGTCCCTCTCAACAGCTGATCTCCTCCAGTGGAAATAATTTCTAGAAGCCGTCATATCTTCGGCTTTATGGGAGATATCGAGAATGATATTAAAGAATGAGATCATGAGGGAAAATATGAGACAAATAAGATTTACTTTTGAATGGGAGGTTCTGCCGACATGTCCGCTATAATTGAGCAAGCGTCTTCGCTATATGGTGTTTGATTCAATTATCGTGAAGTTGTGCCTTTTTGGAATCTTCTTTCCAACCGAATTTGTACGTCTAATATTGCATCCAACTCTCACCTTTCCCAGAGTTGCGGTACTGCTTTCTGTTGCACCTTATGACCGGCTAGGGTTATTAGTGAAAGCTATGTAATATTGATAGATTGAGGATAGGCTACTCTAAAAATTAGGGGTATGAGTCTGGTTGGCACGAAAAATTGGGGGGGGAGGGCGTATATTCATGTGCAGGTCGTAGTAGTAGTGCATGGGGCGGCTGAGGGATTCGGGCGAGTCAGGACGAGACTGGGCTTGCCCAAGGCCATTGGGGCAATGACCCGGCAGTACATACAAACCTGACGAGTTGGGGCGAGCGAGATTTATCCGACGAGCCCGAGAATGAAATACATGTAGTATATAAAATATAATTCAATTCCAAGCAAATAAAGAAACCCGATGACATTCACTACATCTCAAGTGCGCTCGACCACTCCAGGTGCACCCACTCCATATTCCCAAGTATATTCACCTCTGTGCTCCCGAGTACACATGTCTCCAAACTCACAAATACGATCAACTCCGTTCCCTCAAGTTGCACGCTCCAGGTGCACTCGACTTCAAGTTCCCAAATACGCTCGTCTCCAAGCTCGCAAGTGCCAGCGCGTTTGACTCCATGCTCTCAAGTGCATTTGATTGCATGCTCTAGATGTACTCGACTTCAAGTTGTCAAGTTCTTAGATGCGCTCGACTATATGCTCCTAAGAGCAATTCACCTCGAGAAGCTTCTTATAAGCTGCGTGTGTGTGAGTAGCTTAGTCTATAGTCCATTGGCACTGTCGCTGATGGTCCATACTCAGATGCGTGAACCCCTAAACACTACGTACTACCGCGACTATACTCATAGAAAATGACTCGATTTATCACGACGGTGGCTGTTGAAATGCTGATTGCTAGAGAAGCTCTATTCTATCTAAGAGGGCCAGAAGGCCATATATATATGGTACGAGCACGTACGTACTCATCTAAATGTAGAGACGGCTGAACTCCGTCAGCCCGTATCAGAGCTACTTCGTCAGCCCGTATCAGAGCCAGCCCCGTCAGCCCGTATGAGATCTATTTATGCAACACTCCCCCCTCTTGCTACGCTCTGTGGAGCAAGAAACAAACAAACAAACAAAGATGATGCGCAACTTGTGATTCCCATAGTAGCCTCCTTAAAACCCGCCTTGAGAAGTGAGCAGGGAAAGAGTACTACCGTAGCCTGAGGATGGCCATCCATATAAACAAAGAAATCTGTATTTCCAAAAGACAAGTGAAACAACCTTAACCTTAAATTGACCTCCAATTACCACAAACCCATTGCTTTCGTGAACTTCATATGCTTATCTTTCGTAAGTGCTTTCGCGAATATATCAGCCACATTTTCGTCCGTGTGTATGTAGGAGTAGTTGACTATTCGGCGTTTGTGCAGATCTCGACTGTTGTGATAGCAAACGTCGATGTGTTTAGTTCGAGCTTTGATGATTCCCGTGGTGATTAGAGTGAGAGCACCCTGATTGTCGCAGTTGATTGGCAGCAGTGGTGAGTCTCTCTGAGAACCGTGAATATCCTTTTGCAACTGGAGTAACCATTTCGCTTCTCTGGAGGCCTCGGAACAGGCAATGAATTCGGCCTCGAGAGTTGACATGGTGATGAGGCTGTGCTTTCGAGATTGCCATGAGACTGCTCCACCATCGCTGGCGAGCAACACATGGCCTCCCTGGGATTTGCGGTCCGTGCTGACATTGGCCCAATCGGAATCTGAGTACCCTGCGAGACTATTCCCAATGTCGATGCCGATGTAGATGCCAATGCCAATGCCAATGCCATTGCCGGTGAAGTGTAGTCGAAAATCGGCTGTAGATTTGAGATACTGAAGAACTCTCTTGCCAGCGATTATATGACTGGGGAATGGCCGCGAAATGTAATGAGAAAGAGCAGCGACCGCATATGAGATATCTGGCCGAGTTGCAAGTGCTGCGTACATTAGTGATTCCACGACTTCTTGATAGTCTGTGATATCTTCCAGTTCCAGTTCCTTCTCCCCCCGATCCTAGGCTAAGTCCAACTTTACAGTGGGATCCATGGGCGTCGAAACACCATGAGTGTGCTCCATGCCGAATCGTCTGAAGATTGTGGTGATATAGCTCTTCTGTCTGAGACTGACTCCGTTACCATTGCGGTGGATCTCGATGACGAGGAATTGGCGTGCCGGGCCGAGGTTTTTGATCTTGTATTCCTCTGAGAGCTTTGCTTTGACTTCGATCACGGCTTTGGTAGCAGCCTCAGGGAAGGACATGGAGATATCGTCAAAAGAAAGAAGTATTAGAATGCTGTCGCTGCGGAGATAGAGGTTGGGATCGGCTGAGGACTGTGTGAACCACAGAGAGAGTAGAAAGGCATTGATATCGTCATGCCATAAATGCGGAGCTTGTTTAAGACGATAGAGAGCTTTCCTGAGTCTGATGACAATCTTTGGGGCGTTGAGGCCTTCTGGCCATCCTTCTGGGAGAGTCATATAGATATCATCATCGTCGATTTCAGGATTTAGGAAGGCTGTAACTACATCTAAATGGTCCATATTGCACACGGTTCCGTATTTCCCAATGAGAGTGATGAGATACCGGAATGTAGTCAGCTTCACAACAGGGGCATAAGTCTCACCGAAATCCGTCTGCTTGTATCCCTTTTTGACTAGCCGTGCTTTATACCATGTGGACCCATCAGGGTTGTGTTTAGTCTTATAAACCCACTATGAACCAATTGGCTTAACTTGCAGTTGAAGTGCCTCCTGGGAGTTGAGAGCGGAGAAGGTGTTATTGAGCATAATTGATGTGCTTTCTTCCTGCATGGCTCTTTTCCAGTGATCTCGTTGAGGGCTTTCCATAGCTTCCACGTATGTGAATGGATCTTCTATGGATGCCGTTAATGCTTCTGCGGAGGCTTTACCTTGGCTCCTTGTCACACGACTCGCTATCGGCGGAGCTGGAGATGCTGGCGGTAGTTGACTTGATTTCTTGATTGCTGCCGCTGAACGCCAGGCAGTTTGAACCTCTCTGCGGAGGCGCCGGCTGTGGGCAATGTTTTCTGCATCTGCATCTGCTGCTGAACGCTGGGCAGTCTGGTCCTCTCGGCGGAGGCGCCGGCTGTGGGCGATGTTTTCTACTTCCTCGTCAGGAGCTTCATGCATGTAAGATGTGGATCTCTTACCTATCTGCATAGGTTGACTATCTCGGAGAGGCTCATCTCCGGTATCTTTTTCATCGACATATTCCTCATCTTCTGGTAATCCAAACATGTCGATCTCATTGCTTCCAGGCTGTCACGACATGTGTGCATTTCATTCTTCTTCGAAGACGACTCCTGATTGGGCTTTCACCTTCTGGAATTCAGGATGCCATATCCTCCACAATATCTTTGAATCGTGTGTGTAGCCTACCATCATGCAGGGCTTTGACCTTGGGCCGAACTTGCCCTGGCAGCGCTGAACTTCAGGAACGAGTCTATTGGTGTAGCATCTGAATCAACGTGGATTGTGGAGAGAGGCTTTATACGATATTTCGTTGCCGTCAGCATCGTGCATCAGTTTGCCAAATCTATGCAGCATCTCGTATGGGTTTTCGTATGGTGCTTGATAGCCATTGCGGTCATTTCTTCTGAAGCCTTCATTCGGTGATCTTTGATGGAGATAGACTGCAGTATTAACTGCTTCTCCCCAGAACTGAATGGGAGTCTGGGAGTCAATCATCATCGCCAGGGCCATTTCAGTGATTGGATGGATCATTCGTTTGGCAACACTGTTCTTATGGTGGGTGTATGGAGGGCATGGTTCCTATGGAGTACCGCAAGCCGCGAGGACATATCGGAAGGTCTTATTGTCGTATTCTCCCCGTCCATTGTTGCACCGGAATCGCTTGATCTCATATCGCATTGAGTCTACTCGGAACTGAAATCACTGGTAGGTGGAGGTGCAGGTCTCAGCTTTCTTATTTGGAAGCAGCCATACGGATGGGTACCTCGTATAGTCGTCGATGAACAGTATATAGTATCAATTGTCTCTGAAGGTCGGTGTAGAGAAGGGACCGCACCCATCAGAATGTACAAGTTCAAAGCGCTTTGTTGTGCGCTTGACTGGCACCCTAATGAACCTTTGCTTGTGTGCTTGGCCTGGATGCAGACTGAGCACATTGAATCATCTTGTTTATATCCGCCAATCAGAGTTTGCATGGAGGTAGGATTTATATGGGCTAGTCGTCGGTGCCATCGTCTTGATTCTGAGATTGTGAGAGACTTTCGAGCGGACTTAGGTTTTTCTGACTTGATTGTAGGTTCTTCGATTAGTGCTCTTGGAAGTGAGGTGTCTCTCTTTCTCTTTATCCCGTTCTCGGTAGTCGATGATAGGAGTACGGTTGCAGGGACTATGATATATATGCCATTGATTAGTTTTCCGGCGAGGGTGCAAGAAGTTGGCGAAGTGATGGAGCATTTTCTGTTCCGGAATATAGTCGTATGCCCGCACAAATCCAATTGGTTGATCGATAGAAGAGAAAGTCGAAAAGTAGCAGTATGGAGGGTTTCGACTTGATAGCCCTGTATGACGTTGATGAAAACATAATACGGGGCGGCGAGTCAGTTATTATCTCCGAGTTCGATTACTATAGGAAGTGAGAGCTTTTCGAACATTGAGCAGGTGCTGCGGTCATTGAACATGTGGTGTGACGCTCTGGAGTCAATGACCCACTTGGAAGTGGCGGTGGCGCCGGCGCCGGCGAGAGCACAAGCAGTTAGTCAGAAGGGATCGCAGTCTCCTGTTGTAGTGAGAGCTGCTGTAGCAGTGGCTTTCTTCACTCTCTACCAGTCTTTTATACGTTTGTAGAAGATGCAATCGACTTTGACGTGACCTGGGAGCCCGCACTGGTAGCAAATGCACTCGTCATTTGCTCCACTGTTTCCTTCCTCCCGAGTGCGTTTCCACTCTCCGCATGCATCTGTTGTATGGCTGTCAATTTTCCAATAGGTGCACTTACTCTCGTGACTATCTCCGCTTCCACCGCTTCCACCACTTCCACCGTTTCCACCGTTTCCAACGCGTCCACCACGTCCCCCTCGCCAACAGCCACGGTAGCGGCCACATTGGGAATGTAGGGCGGCCCCCATAGATGCATCTCCAAGTTCCTTGGTATGGCCGGTTGTAGTTTCTTCTTCTAGGAGGTTATGCATGGCTTCTTTAGGTGTGGGCAAAGGTCTTCTGTGCTTTAGAACCATTGATATCATCGCATACTGTGATGGCAATGATGGGAATAGATTGTGTGCGAAAATCTCGATCAGTGATTGCATCGTCTGTATGGTCCAGTTGTGTGCGGTAGTTACTAAGCTTGGTGAAGTATGCTTTAAGTGGTTCATCCTCCTTGGGTCGGCAGGCACGGAACTGGCGAAGTATGTCCTGTCTGCCGATATAAGATCCAGTGGTGTCCAGGCTGGTTTCTTGTGTATTCCACATCTCGAGAGGGTTTCTCATTCCCTTGACGATACCCCGTACTTCGGGGGAACAGGAAAGTCTGATCATAGACGCAGCTTTGGCTTCCTTAGCCTTCCAATCATTATGGTTGTCATCGTGGTCGGAGTCCAGGGGCTGCGGTTCAGGATCATCTCCGGTGACGATTGCATATGCTCCCATGGCTGATAGGACGAGTATCATGTCGTCTCTACATTCGTCGTAGTTTGTGTGAGTGAGCTTGGGAATGTCGCCCCACCGGAACTTGTTGATGGTGGGTTCAGAGGAATACATCGTGAGATTGTGGAGATGGTGTTGAGGTTTAGGGTTCTTGAGGTTTAGGGTTCTTTTTGAAATCGTGAGAATAGGATTTTATATGGTAGCAATAGCCAGGCTCATAACCTGTTGAAATGCTGATAGCTAGAGAAGCCCTATTCTATCTAAGAGGGCCACAAGGCCATATATATATGGTACGAGCACGAACGTACTCACCTAAATGTCGAGACGGCTGAACTCCGTCAGTCCGTATCAGGGCTACTTCGTCAGCCCGTATCAGGGCCAGCCCCGTCAGCTGGTATGAGAGCCAGCCCCGTCAGCCCATATGAGAGCCAGCCCAGTCAGCCCGTATGAGATCTATTTATGCAACAGTGGCTGTTCAAATATGGAGGGGAGAACCGTGTGAATAGACGTAAGATACACAGACTGGAGAGCAGGAAAAAGACTCGAGATATATACAAGGTAGTTGGATGCTTATGCCCTACCGGCTGTGTACCTTAACATCAGCTCAGCTGAAGCTCAGCTCGGTCAGGTTCATGCAACAGTGGCTGTTACTTTGGATGCTAGAAATGTGGGGACGGATTTGAGTGCGGTCATCACGTGGGTTGGTTTAGGGTTGAGCGCGGCGGAGCCGCTTGCTCTTTAGTTCTGGTGTACGTGTCAATTAGCCTTAGCGAGAGTCAGTGAGTTTAGGTCAATACAGAGATTCAGGACACCAGACACCGTACAACAGATTATGAGCCCGGGCACTTCGCTGATTTGACGAACTCAATTCGAATTGCGGCATCATCGACACGGTCTCGGAGGAGTACAGACTCGACGCATGTACCGACGACAAGATGGCCGAATCGACAGCGATCTCGATTAAGAAGTTTGATGGTACGGACTACAAGAGCTGGAGTTTGGAAGTGGAAATACTCTTGGAGCAGAAGCAGGTTCTCGGCATTGTCGATGGTACAGAGGAAGCACCAGAAGACGCGACAGAGCTCAAATCATGGAAGAAGCAGCACAGAATCGCGCAGTCGACCATTTTCCTCGCGATGGAGCGGTCATTGCAGCAGCAGTATGGCGTTCAGAAAGACGCAAAGGCGCTGTGGGATCAGCTCAAGGAGGACTACAAGTCGAAGGTGAAGCTGAATGTTTGGGCTTTGCGAGAGGAAATGTCAGCTGTGAAGTTGAGAGACTGCGAGAATGTGCAGCAGTACGCATCAATGATCCAGGGTCATGTACATGACTTCAACCTCTGCGCCGACAGTTCGACTGGTAGCGGTACGATGCCAAAGAGCGAGCACAGCTACTATCTGATGCAGAGTATACCTAAGGATGATGATTGGAGGTTTTTCACCCAGTTGATGTATGACAAGATCGACACCTTGGCTGACAAACCGGAAGTGATTGTCATGAAGATGAAAGCCCACAAAGCGCGATTACAGAAGAAAGACGATTCGGATGTGGCAGCCATATTCTCAAAGTTGCGGACACAGAGCGATAAACGGAGGCAGACTCGGGAGTCCCGGAAGTCCTGGGATAGCGGCAGTGAGAGTGATGGTAGTAGTTTGGAGAGTGAGAGGCATCGCCGCAGGCATACTCAGGAGCGCTACAGATGCCATAAGGTGTGGCACATTGCACGGTATTGTCCAAGCACTGCACCGGTGGAGAGCGGAGCACCGACAGAGACAGCGACAGCGGCAGCGGCAGCGGCAGCGGCAGCGGCAGCGGCAACGACGATGACGATGACATCAATTGAGAACTATTGGATCACAGTCACTAGCTGATCCCCTGGGAAGGAGAGCTGGTACTTGGATTGTGCTACCACCTCTCACGTTTGCGGAGATCAGCAAGAGTTCGTACGGTACACGCAGTGCGCCAAAAGAAATGAGCAGGAAATTCACGACTTTGCTGGAAGGGTCGTAGGCAAGGCCATCGGATATGAGACGTGCGATTGAAGCTTCGGCTGCCAGGATATCACCGAAACCATGAGGTTGTTGTGAGAAACGTCTTGCATATCGAAGGAGCACACAACACGCTGTCACAATCGCGGCTTATGGATCGGGGATTGCGGATTGTCCCAGTCAATGGCAACGGAATCAAGATATACGATAAATTTCCGACAGACAGTGCTCGAGGTTACGGTCGGAGAAATCTTGTGGGCCTGGCACGCCAGATTGGAGGGTTATTCCGACTAGATGTGAAGCAGCTGGATGTGAATGTTGCAGGAAAGAGATATCGAGCAAGAGGATGATTGCTTCGGAGGAGTTTCGGAGGAGCTCCAGGCACGGTTGATTGCTTCGGAGGAGCTGCAGGCACGGTTGGTCATTTGGGAGGAGCTTCAGGCAAGCTCTATCTTTGCTTTCTTTGTGGATTAGTCTTACGGTCGTGATACCGCCCTGGAGGAGTGTGGGGACGGATTTGAGTGCGGTCATCATGTGGGTTGGTTTAGGGTTGAGCGCGGCGGAGCCGCATGCACTTTAGTTCTTGTGTACGTGTCAATTAGACTTAGCGAGAGTCAGTGAGTTTAGGTCAATAGAGAGATTCAGGACACCGGACACCGTA
>Ga0307514_10001899_pt1 | contig 23013 bp, 30 predicted proteins | sample 16_EM_MG_FD_203088 | JGI IMG/M metagenome (GOLD analysis project Ga0307514, IMG submission 203088) | Populus trichocarpa ectomycorrhiza microbial communities from riparian zone in the Pacific Northwest, United States - 16_EM | ecosystem: Host-associated > Plants > Roots > Unclassified | place...
TCGCCACGTGATGTGGCTTTAACGCTGCGCAGTCACTGTGCCACATCACATGGCGAGCTTAGCACTCGGTATTCTGTAACCGCCCAATGACGGTCGGGGACGGTGGATGTCGGCCGGGGACGGCGAAAACGCCGTCATCGGCAGACAACGGCCGTCGGACGGGACGGTTGAGAACACTGGTGGGCTCTGCCTAGATTTGTGCAGCTGGAAGTAAAGAAGTAATGAGCGACTGTGACAGTATTCGGGTCAAGATCTGGTTGTATCTTGAATAGATTTTTTCTTAAAAAGTTCACCAACGTCCATTTTCCACTTCCAGGCTTGCCCTCGAGATATGGTAGGCTGGAACTTTTTGAATTTGACTATTCCAAGTATTGTGGGGTTTCCCAAAGCCAACCTAGCAAGTCATGACGCTCATTGATAATTGAGTCATATCGTCTATTGTGATCTGGAACCAGGCAACGAAGGGACTCCGGATCAGTTGGTAAGTTAAGACATTATGTAAAAAATCAGTAGATAGAGGAAATGCATTTATTTCGACAGAGGCATTTGTGGATAGTGATCCTAATAAGTCGGAAGGGCGACGGAACCCAGATGCCATGCTGTGAAGAATGTGCCGAGCGCAAAACACATGCACACGATAGTTGAACGAAAATTGTTCGTTCATACCGATCACAAGGTACTTTAATACAATGATTCCACCAGTCCAGCAAATGACCAGTCCGGACCGGGTCCGTCCAAGTCCAGTCTAATCCAGTCCGAGAAATTTTTGGACCGGGCTCGGACGAATCCCCAATTTTTCGGGACCTGGACTGAACTGGTCTGGACTGCTTTGGACCAGTCCATTCGGGCCAAATCGGCCCGAATACGCTGGGAGTTGCTGATATACTTCGTCAACATATAGACTCATAAACACAGACTCATACATGTAGACTCATCTTGCCATTTGCAAGTCACCATGCACGTCTCACCCCTCACCACCTGCTACTTGCCACTCACCAGTCACCACTGTAATCTTCTGAGTCACTGAATAGACTCATAAACAATAGCTCACTTGCCAGCGCCAGTCACCACTGTAATCTTCTGAGTCACTGAATAGACTCATAAACAATAGCTCACTTGCCATCGCCAGTTACCACTCTCCACCACTTACCACTTGCCATTCCGAATTTCACTGCCTTATCTTGTTGACTAAATATCTGGCCTGAAAGGCCTACCACTTTCTAGAAGGCCAGCGAAGCTGCCGGAATGCACTGGAGAGTGGTTACTGATGATCTGAGTCGCCAAGTAGACTCATACAAGATGAGTCACTCGCCACCGACATAGCCATTGACCATTTGTAATGCATCTTCGCAATGGTTTCTCCATAGAACCTTAGTTTTCCTTGTGTATATAAAGCATAGATCACTCCTGCAGTGAGAGAGAATAGACAGACAGATTAGATCTTCTCCTCCTACCCTCCATATCGTCTCAACTCATCGCTGTGGGACCCTCAGATTCTAACTGCATATATAGCATAGTCTCTACCCAGAAACTGCAACAGGTGGGTTCATTGTGATTGCTCGCAGCGGGTGGTTGTTGTGAAGTGACGTTGTGTCTGGGTTCGGATTGCAGGGATTACTGTCTCACTTCTTTAGTTTTCGATCTACTTTGAAATTGATTTATCCCGTTTGGACTGGTCCAGACCAGGCCCGTCCAGTCCAAGACTACCAGTGTGGGGCCCGGTCCAGTCCGACCTTCCGGTGAGACCGGACCGGACCAAGCCCTACCCCAGACCGGGTCCGTCCGGACTGGTGGAATCATTGCTTTAATATTGCTTGCAGGACTGGATCCTAACTCTGAAACTGTTTTATCAGGAACAACGAATAGTAGACAAGCGGTTGATAGCGATTCATTACTCTCCGGGATTGTATACGATGGCAAACTTCCTTATTCCGATTGAGAAGGACGAAGATGATGGATGATCTGAAGGAACTTTGTTGGGACTACAGTACTTCGGTAAGGCAACATGAGAGGATATTGAACAAAATTAGCAAGCCGAAGTGGTATCAGGGACTTAACACATGTAACAGACTTAACGGACTTGACAGACTTAACACACTTACCAGACTTAACTGTTGACTAAGGGAATTAGCCCGCAGGCTATTGAGACTAAGGCATGCACGAGATTTAGCGGGCTTGGTACGGAGACTATTTCCCCGCTAACGTCGCGCTTGGTGCGGAGACTATTTCTCCGCCAACCTTGGGCTTGGTGCGGAGGCTATTCCTCCGCGAGCCTCGGGCTTGGTGCGGAGGCTATTTCTCCGCGAGCCTCGAGCCCGATTAGTGTTTTTCTCTTAGTGCTTCTGCTTAGTGCTCTCTCTTAGTGTTTTTTCACTTGTTGATTCGCTCGTAGTGACTGAGGTGATTTCTTTCTCTATATATGTCTATCTTCTTCTCTCTCTGTACGATAGACAGTTCAATCAATCATCATCTCTCTCACCCTAATTTGATTGTCTCATCAGGTTATGAGCACGGGCTTCAAGATCTTATCACAAGCATACTTGTACGAAAGATAGTAATCTGTTCTTTGTTGTGGTGTGCCTGCTGTATCTGAACCTCTGCTGCCTTGTGGATCGACATCTATTAGTAGAGTTTTCATCATTCCTCCTCTTCCACTTTGAGACTGGAATCGACAACTATTAGTAGGATTTTTATCATTCACTCCTGATCCTCTCGTTCACTCCTTAACCTCCATCATGTCAATCACGACCTCCATCTGAAAACTCAATGAGCACAACTACCGAACGTGGGCGATGGAGGCTAAAGATCTACTGAAGCATCTTAATGTCTGGCGAGTGGTTGACGGCTCAGAAATTATCCCTCGCCCTCCTGCTGCACCGGCAGCATCAGGATCAACTACTACTCCTACCGCTCCAAACCCTCTCGATCCATCTTATGACTTTCAACCTCAATCAACCGATTCTTCGTATCTGACACGTTTCGATAACTTTCTCCGAGACTGGAGAGCATACCGCAACAATTACGAAAAAGCGAATGGCACCATTTGTGCGCTCCTGGAGCCGTCCATACGCAGTCGATATAAAGATGATAAGTTTGATAATCCGAAGGTATTATGGGAAGCCATTCAAACCGATTTCGAAAAGGTCATCAAGCTTGATGGTGGATTTGAGATGGCAAAGCTAACCGATTGCAAACTCGAACAATACCCATCCATCTCTGAATGGATCACAGCGCAGGAGAAAATCATCAATGACCTTGCGATCTGCGATATCACCATTGACGATGCATGGCGGAAGTTCTATATCCTCTCAAACCTCCCAAATAACGACGAATGGCGAAACTTTGTCTCGACACTCGAACTCACCGAGAAAGCTGATACGGTTGCAAACATTACCTCCCACCTACTATCCTTCGAAGCCACTCTCCGCAGAGCAAAAGGCCTCTCTCCTGATGCCGCATTATTTGTCACGAAAAAGGGCCGTGGCCGAACTTCAAAGGGAGACGGTACGAAGGGTCAGAAGAGTCAGGGCATCGTGTGCCATGGATGTGGAGAGAAGGGACATATTAAGCCGAAATGTCGAAACAAGGATAAGTGGGCCTCATATGCTGCAGAGAAGAAGTCAAAAGTTGATGCTAATTTGGCTTCAACTGAATTGACTCCGGCTGCCAATACTGAGTCATTTCTCTTCTCGATCATGAAACCGAATTCAGTCCATGAGGACACGGTGATCACGGTCAATGTGGCCACAGAGAAGCAACCTGCCGACTATTGGATCCTTGACACCGGTGCGACAAATCACGTCACCGGAAATCGTCACCTCTTCAAGTCCTTTCATCCCATGGCAAAAGGAGAGCATCAGGTCAAGACTGCAAACAATAACTTCGTCGATGCCGAAGGATCTGGAACGATCTCATTCTACGTCGACAGACCAAGTGCGAAGCCAGCAAAGATCATGCTCCAACACGTCCTCTATGTGCCTGCTTGTGGCACCAATAACCTTCTCAGTATCATCCAGTTGATGCGGAAAGGAGTGAACTTCGAGTTCAATTTGGACGGAGCAATTGCAAGTCTCGGATCAGTACTTGTCTACCAAGCGCCATTGATCAACAGTCTATTCATTCTCAGAACCTCTCCTTCCACATCGAGCTCATCAACTTCGATGGTTTTCAATGCACTGAATCAGGTCGAGAATACTGAGATATACTCTGGCATTCGGCAGAAAGTTGACGAGAAAGATATCCTTGTCTGGCATGCTCGCCTCGGTCATCTCTCTCTGCCAGCAATTAAGCGGCTCCCTAATATTGTCAAAGCCATCCAATTGCATGCCAGGAGCCCATCGGCATGCTCTTGTGAGGCCTGTATAATGGGAAAGATGTTCCGGAGACCTTTTCAGCCCTTGACTTCGTAGGATAAAGCCAAGACTCGACTTCTGGAGCTTATTCACTCTGATGTGATTGGGCCAATGCAGACTCAGACGATGCGAGGCTATCGCTTTATTATTATGTTCACCGATGACTACTCGAGATATACTGAAGTTTACTTCATGAAGCTGAAGTCACAGGCCCCAGCGAAGTTCAAGGAGTATGTTGCAAGGGTGGAGAAACAACATTCGAAGTCGAAGGTATGCAGGATCAGAGTTGATGGTGGAGGAGAGTATGGCAGCAGAGAGAAGTTTCTCGATTATCTGGCACAGGAGGGCATCACTAGGGAAGTATCAGCCCCATACTCACAGCAGCAGAATGGTATATCGGAGAGATGCAATCGCATAGTACTGGACCCGGCGCGGTCCATGCTTAAGCATGCTGGGATGCCAAATAAGCTCTGGGCTGAGGCCGTTGCCACAGCAGTCTATATCAAAAACCGACTACCGACCAGAGCCCTCCCGAACTCAACTCCATATGAGAGATGGACTCGAAAGAAGCCAGACATCTCACACCTTCGTACTTTCGGTTGCTTAGCATTTGCCTGGATCCATGGAGATCTCCGAAAGAAGCTCGATAATCACGCCTACAAATGTGTCCTTCTTGGATACTCGGCCGAGACATCGACGCAGTACCGAGTTATGGATATCTCTACGGGCCAAGTCTTCATGGCCCGGGATATCAAATTTGACGAGTCCATCCTCTACCACCAGCTGTTGAGAACTCAACCAACGAAACTCATGCTCGAGCCAGCCAGCGAGCTTACGAGTAGTGAGCCTGCTCCTCCTATTGAACTTCCCCATGAACCTCCCCAGCAGCTCTTAAAGGCTAAGCCTCGACCAATTAATCCAATTGACAACTCGGATGATGATCTATCACCACCTCCTGAGAGCCCGGAGCCAGATCGAATACTCAAAGAGTTGCAGAGCGATCTAAAATCGACTGCTCCGGCCTCATCATCTCGAACTCTGAGTGGAAGGAGCACAATCAGCATGGCCATGATGATCGAGCCAGGCCCAAAGACTTACCGTGCTGCCTTGAACTCCGAGGATGCTGAACAATGGAAGGAAGCGATTGGCAAAGAAGTGTACTCAATGGAGAGCCATGGAGTGTTTACCATTGTTGAGAGGCCCCCTGAAGATGCTAGTATGATCGAGAGCCGATGGGTGATGGGCAGGAAGCTTCTAGCCGATGGACAGACTGAAAAATGGAAGGTCCGACTAGTTGGTCGTGGAGATCAGCAAAAGCCTGGAGATTACAATGATATCACATCTCCAGTCATTGATTCGGCCTCAGTTCGACTTGCCCTCGGCCTTGCAGCCAAGCATGACCTTGAGATTGCTGTGCTTGACATCCCGACTGCTTTTCTCGGCTGCCCTTTGCAAGAGACCCTATATATGCGCCTCCCCGATGGCGAGTGGCCTGATGACCCCTATTGCGGAGCTCGCCCAATCGTCAAACTGAATAAGACCTTGTATGGCATCAAGCAGGCGAATAGAGAGTACTTTGAAGAAGTCTTCGACTTTATTGTCGATGATCTAGGCCTCCAAGCCTCAGTTGCAGCCCCTGGTCTATTTTTCGGTGGCACACTCGGTAAAGCAAATGGAGTCCTTATCCCCGTGTACGTTGACGATATCATGAGCATTGGCAACCTGAAGCTCATATCTTCTATTGCTTCTCGGCTATATGATTGATTCAAGGCAGCAGGCCGTGTACCTGTACCTGACACCTTCCAATATCTAGGCATGACTGTTACTCGAAATCGCAGCAAACGGTCAATCGCCATCGATCAGATCGGATATATCAACCGAATACTTGACCGCTTTGAGATGGCCAACTGCCGAAAGTGCTCAACGCCATTGGAAGTGGGCCACAAGCCCCATGCCATCCAGGCTGATGAGCAGCCTTTTGACACTGGAATGTACCAGAAGGCCGTAGGATCTATTCTCTATGCTGCCCTTGGCACTCGACCAGATATCACGTATGCCATCTCAGTCCTGGGCCGATATGCAGCCCAGCCCTCCACGCTCCATTGGGAAGCGATCAAGCACTTGCTCCGCTACCTCCGCGGCACTTGTGAGTACAAACTTACGATCTACGATCCAAGAGTCCAGCATGATTCCAACTCCATTGTGTGCTACGCCGATGCCAACTTGGGGGGAGAAGCAGACTCTAGTAAGTCGACCTCGGGAATCATCATTTTCGCGCTGGGAATTCTCGTGCTCTGGAGATCGAAGAAACAGACCTTAGTAGCCCAATCGACGATGCAAGCGGAGATGATTGCCACAGTATATGGCAAAGTCCAAGTCGACTGGCTTCGAGATGTCATCTCTGAGATTGAGCTTGGAGCTGACATGACTCGATGTATCTTCAACGATGGGCTTAATTGCGTAACTACGCTAAATTCAGGCAACTTCCAATCTGAAAGTCGACACCTACGACTAAAATATCACACGATTCACGAAGCCATTGCCAAGGGCGAGATCGAGATCAAGCACGTGGCTGGTACGGAGATGCTGGCGGATGCTCTCACTAAGGCCTTTGGGGGAGTAAAACTCAGCGAATTTGCAAAGGAAATTGGTCTAAGGTAGATGGACATGGGATGTGGAGGACGAGGAGGAGGATATATGCTTTGCTATTGCTTTCTCTTTTGTCCTATTGGCTGTCTTTGAATTTAGTTTCGTTTCACTTCACTCTCTCTATCTTTTTGAAAGCCTTGGGCTAAAGCGGGAGTGTTGACTAAGGGAATTAGCCCGCAGGCTATTGAGACTAAGGCATGCATGAGATTTAGCGGGCTTGGTACGGAGACTATTTCCCCGCTAACCTCGCGCTTGGTGAGGAGACTATTTCTCCGCCAACCTCGGGCTTGGTGCGGAGGCTATTTCTCCGCGAGCCTCGGGCTTGGTGCGGAGGCTATTTCTCCGTGAGCCTCGAGCCCGATTAGTGTTTTTCTCTTAGTGCTTCTGCTTAGTGCTCTCTCTTAGTGTTTTTTCACTTGTTGATTCGCTCTTAGTGACTGAGGTGATTTCTTTCTCTATATATGTCTATCTTCTTCTCTCTCTGTACGATAGACAGTTCAATCAATCATCATCTCTCTCACCCTCATTTGATTGTCTCATCATTAACAAATATATTGGAGATATCGGCCGAAGGGGTTAGGAGTTAGGAGCGAGTCGTTTGAAGTTAAGAGTTAAGAAGTTGTGTGCCCGGTGAATACAATGCAACAATTGGTGCGTTCAAGTACAATGGTCAGGGTCAACATCAACCATCGCTGCCGTTTCATATCTGCGGAATGGAAGTTGTTGGAATTCCATCAGAATGAGTCAGGGAAAACTGAGTCTTTCTTATCAAACGGACTGACCTTCCTCGACTAATCCAGAGGTAAGTTGAATTTGTGGTTGCTGGAAAATTTTACTAGTTTAGGATTTCAAACTATAGCATACTCATATGAAGCAACATGACAAATTTGTCTGACAATTATTCGAGCGGAGTGTATCTGGCGCGCGAAATATTTTATAATTCAACTTTAGCAACAGAAGTGAGGTGATCAGGTGTTAGTCGTCACATGAGGTACTGAATACACACTGATGAATAACACAATTGGTGAAAGTTTTTTGGGTGAAGAATTTACGACTACAGATTCAGTGTTGCACTGCACCAATGTACGTCATTGAATGCGAAACCTGCAGAGTCTCATATGAAGAACCATATGCGTGTTAACTCACAAGCCTGGTGATGGCTTTCTCTCACTTCCTCGCAGGATTGATCCAATGGAAATTATATCAGATGGACAATGCATGGACACGCTCCTTTCTAGGTAACAAAGTATTGCAATCCTGTGTCCACAGGTGGCCGGGCGACTGAAAGACACGTACAGTGCAGAGGCTGCTGTATACAGGAACCCTGGACCGAGGGTACAGGACGAATGTCAACCTATACCCATCAGATAGGTGGATCCCGACAAGACAATTCCATGTATACAATAAAGCGTTGACATCTCCACGACCAGTTGGATAAGCGGTATTCAGGTCAAGTCTTCAACAAGACTTGACAGATGACGCAACCAACCCAATGAGGCATAGCAAGCTGTTCAACTGGATACCCATACCATGGATTTCGGTGACGACGTTAGAATTATTTACAACGAAATGGGCCTTAGGAAAGATCTGGAACGGAAGCACTATAGTGACAATAGCAATAACAAGCACTAGGCTGATAGATCCACTGTCATTGATACGAGCGCAGGACAAATGCTGGAAACATCGGGTACCTCGGAAAGGTCATTGGACTACCGAATGGTGGGCAAGGTGTATGATACCACAGGCGGCAGTGATAGCAACGGTATTGGGCAAAAACTCATGGGAAGGTGGTCGGTTAGTAGAGCATGTGGAACAGAATATAAGGAGGTGGCTTTCCTGCCTCCATATTTCTTCAGCACAACAACCCATTACCGAAACATACTACCTAGCGTCAGGAAATCCCATCTACAATCGAATATTCCCCTATGGATAAGATTACCATGCAAAATGACCAACTCCAGTCAATCTTCAAAGGTCCCATCTGCATCAGAGTCCCTGGAGCAATCCAAACAAACAAGTAAGTCCTGGACGAAGAATGAAACTTCACCAAAGTTGTCAGCCACTACGTCTTCGGAGGCAAAGAGGGAGTCAATGAGCTTCACCATGTGGCGGTGGTTGACACAATGCCAGGCAGCTCAAAACCAGTTGGAAAGGGTGTCCATGGCCCGAGGACCCAGAGAAGTGGAAAGGCTCAATGAGAAGTAAGTAAACTGGCTGAAGCAGAACTCGAGGAAAAGTACGTGCGAGAGCTCAGACACATGGAGCTGCAGGTGTGAAAATGGCTACCACAGTGCCGAGACTCCGACGACGAAGAGCAGCACACCGTCATGCATCCGACTTGCTGCGAGCACGAGTCATTCCACTACCACATGGGATTCAAAACCAGTGAGTATGGCCAAAAGCAACTGTACCCAAGAGTGTGGAGGCAGCTCGGCTGGAAGGCTGACCGCAACGATCAAGAACTGATGCCAAGGCATAATGGGTTAGGATGCCTGGAAAACCATGGCCTTCTGAAGACCAACGAAGAATGGTCGAACTAAATCAACGGAGGGCGGTTTACACCCCCTTCAGTTACCATGATGGCACGTCCCCAGAAGTTGGCTCCACGAGTGGTAACCGGGTGAAAGCCCAGTTGGTACTCTACATGTTTCCCAATAGTCATGAAAATAACCTAAGACAAACACAGGTGTATACCAGGAGGGATAAAGTGACTAGGGAGTGGATTTGCTTGAAAGTGAGCGTCAGAAGAAGACCAGGGGGGAAGAGTGTGAAGAAGGAGAACAGGTCAGCGGCCTATCTACAGGTGGATTGGGGATGATTGGATACAGAAATAATGATGATGGATTTCATTCAGAGAATTCAAATAGTTTCTTGGATAGTTTATAGGTTTATATGGATCGCAATAGAGGTAGTCAAATACAATGGGTATAAAATGTACTCTGCGGGTGAAAGCCCAATAAACAGTTCAAACCCCAGGGTGGCAGTACCTAGGTCAATAATGGCAGGAATAGTGGACCCAGTATGGTTGGTACCGGGAGCAAGCGCTGACGAGTCGTCCTGTTTGCTAAAAGTAGTCATGAACCAAAGGATCCTGAACTTCATCAATATGTTCCTCGAGCGGAGAGCCAGGTTACTCGGAATTATGATGCTAGGACTAAACAAAGCAACGCTGGGAATAGCATCGGCATACTTCGTCAGATCTGTACCAGCTTGCTGGTGGGTCAAGATTCTAGACGCAGTATAACCAGATCTAACTGCCATCCACATGACAGTGGCAGGAATACTGTTTGGGGGAACTCTGGCAATATTCACCTGAACAGCAGAATGGTTAAAGAGCATACCAGCTACCATCAGACGGACTATGAATGTTCGGGATGTGAATGCCAACAGAGTACTAGTCAGAAACCTACAGAGCTCTTGGTTTAACCTACAGACAGCCGTTGTTCTATTCAACTTGGAACTCAACCAGGCAACTACTTGGGAACACAAGGCCATAGACCATTACAACCAAATGCGAGAATCAGCAAACACTTCAGACAAGGATAAAAAGAAAGCCGAACAGACACTTACTGAGTCCCAGAAAACATGATTAGCGAAAACTGAAGGATTACTGGTGGCAAGAGACGAGTTCAAACAAACTCAAGACCTACTCGAAAAACCGGAAAACGACTCAAAGAAGCCCAGGGATTTAGCAGGGCAGTCAGCAGACCCCAAAGACAGGGAGATAGTCAGCCTACAAGAAGACATTGATAGAGTAAAGAAGGAAAACTTCAAGTTAAAATCATCAATCTCGCCGCAAGCGGCAAAAGAATCATTTAACCTGGTGCAAGAAATACTCAAAGTAATTCGAAAGATGTTGGAATGAGGGAGCTCAAGCTCAAGCTCATTCAAACCGCCAGTTGGAGCAACCGCAATGAAATTCAATGGTGCAGACCTGAGTAAGTACTCTTTGTGGGAAAAGGAGACATTGTTATACATCACAAACCAGTGGAACAGTTTCGAAAACTGCGGAACAGGTAGGCTGGTAGTGTGATCATCCCTGTCGGACAGAGCAGCAGCGAAATGTCAGTAGTACTGACCGCCAAATTTCACGGATGATGTAAAGGATACCACTTCAAAGCAACAATTCCTTGTCGTAATACTAGAATGGATAGACGAGAGGTATACAGACCACATCAAACCAGAACTAGCATGAATAACCTTGAAGACTTATTACCGGAAGGAATCAGAGGTATTTCAGACCTGGCTGATAGGGTACTACGATTCCATGAACTAAGGAGGATTCATTCACACTCATTACTAAATGGTTGGAGACTTTCAAAATCTGCAGGTAAGATTCAGGGAGAATCTGAGTGACAGTTACGCTGTCAGCGAGGGAGTAGTAAACGAGAGAATGGTGCTAGTACTCAGGACGACAGCAATTCACGGGAACATGCAAGTACCGTGCAAGGGATCGGTTAAATTGGCAGGACCACTGAAGAAAGGACCCACAGGTGAGGAAAATGAAAACCTACAGAAACAGCCTAAGCCTGCAACAGAGCAAAGCGAGAACACCAGGAAGGAGCAAAAGAAGCCAACGGATACACCACATCCTCAGGGAGATAAATGTAAATTCGCAGGAAATGACAAGTGTGATATAAGCATTAGGAGACTCCCGGAGGGAGTGCCGGCTCTACTCACGGAACAGGAAGAAGGACTGGTATAAAAAGGAGGCATAAGATTGCAAAGGGATTGGCAAAATTCAATATGAAAATGAAGGATCAGTCATGCTATCACAAGATCAGCAAGACTGTTAGTATATTAATCCATTCGGGATCTACCGACAACGTGTGCAGTTTACAGTTCGTGCGAAAGCACTGATTATGTTTTGACAGTACAGACCTGACGAAGTATACAATGATGGATGGTCAATTGTGAAAACTGAAGAATGGGCCTGGTGGGAAACAACAATAGCCAGAAGAGAAATGACCCTCGAATTTGCGGTGTTACAAGATATGGGACAAGAACAATGAGTCCTAGTGTATACATGGATGAGAACACATAAAGTAATAATGAATATGGGGGAAGGGCATTTCACCCTAGGCTCAAGATCAGTGATACTAAAGATGGCCAGATCCATAAGCCCAGAAGCAGACAATGTTATGAAACGAAAGATAGAGAAAGTGAAATCAATGACCAGGAGGGAATATACACCAACCAGATATCATAAATACATCAAGGCTTTCAAGAGACAATATGATAACGGAATTCTGCCTAAACATTAAAGCTTCATTTATGAGTTTAGAATCAAGCATGGATATGAGCAATGGACAGGATGAAAACCCAAGAGATCAACCGGCCAGCAAATGCTCATGGAAGAATTTGTGACCGACTATCTGAAAAGACACTGGATGAAAGAAATATTCGATCTGATTGTAAAATGCCCATGGATATCAGCAGAAACACACAGCCTCAAGAAGAGATACTGTGTTCCAGTCCAGTCACGGAGGATGTCCCTCCGCGGAGAGACCGGTCCATTCACGGAGTCCCACCCTCAGTGATTGGACTGGTTCATTCGCGGAGTATATCCCTGCACCCCACCTCAGTGAATGGACTGGTTTATTCACCGAGTGTATACTCAGTGAATACTCCGCACACATATGCCTACGCATGTATGCGCACTCAGCTGGCCATATCCAGCTGAATTTAATCAATGCAATTGCATTCACCGCTGAGCAACTACATGTATTCAGCCCACATCGCAAAACATGACCGTACATTGAATGTTCCTGATTGTACCACGTGCTTTCAGGCTTTGGCTGCTTCCCACACACTTTTCGCTGCAAATGCTCTTTCGCGCCCTTTCATTCTTGGAGTTTTTCACTTCTTTTTACGTCTTTCACTGCGGTGGCCGTTTCGCTGTAGTGGCTCTTTCGCTGCAGTGGCTCTTTCGCTGCAGTGGCTCTTTCGCTGCAGGACCTCTTTCGCGCTAGATACAGCTGGTCTATCGAAGAGACGCAACTGGTTTTTTCAAGTGGACCATTGCAGTGATGCAGCTAGTCTTTTGCACCCTGCGGCAGCAACCTTCACCACCCTTGGCCAGTGGTCTCAACCGTCCCATCCGTCCCAGGGAAGGACGGAAACGGCGCAGTCTTCCTAGAGCATAATGGTGACGGACTGTTAGGTCGGCGGATAACGGAGCTTTCACCATCCCCGGCCGTCAACTGCCGACATCCATGAATGTTGATTTCTCAGTGTACACAAAACATAATCATATTACACTCATTACAATTATCCTGACGTTGAAGCAAGATCCTGTAGCATCTGCTCCATCCGTACCATGTCCGATTCGGTTGCTCCAAAGACCAAGCCCTACTGTATCCACGACTGGATCTGTAGATAAAGAGGAATATGGATAGTTAGGTCGAGGCTCGGCCTTTATTTACATGACTTTTGCCTCCACTTGCCTTTCAGAACTATAGTACAATTGAGATAAGAACTATCCATAGAAAAATCCATTAATAACTCTTGCCGCGCGCAATCAGGACTTGATTATCAATCATAATTGTGAATCATCTAAACATATTTTGTATATTCTGTAACCGCCCAATGACGGCCGAGGATGGTGGATGTCGGCCGGGGACAATGAAAACGCCGTCATCGGCAGACAACGGCCATCCAGCCGTCATTCATTAGCTAGGACGGGACAGACAGTCTTAGCGCCGTCCTGTCCGTCCTGGCAAGATCTCGGACGGCACTGCCGTCCCCGGCCGTCGGATGGGACAATTGAGATCACAGCCCTTGGCGAGTATCGAGATGATTCCCCAGGCTATGAATGAAAGACATCTTCAGCTGAGCAGTATAAGGTTACACGGCAGAAAAGAGATTTCTTGAGAATTAACTAACTTGGTGGATTTACAGTTCTAATTCACAAATCCTGATATCAATAGACTTTTAGACGAAGTTTATTCCTACGACTAACTAACTCCGCGACCAACTCTGGGAACCACACCTGTAGTCTCAGTCTGAGAATATCACGATATCCAATGGCCGTGGTGTTGAGGATTTATGTCGATGGTACCGGGTCAATGGTGACCGCTGGACTCATAGGGAGAGCATATCTCCTATTCAGATTGGCCAGTGGAATCCGCAGCAGGATTTTAGGGGTAATTGGGCCGGTGTGCGGGCGAGCGTGAGTGCGAGTGTTGAGTGCGAACATGGACATATAGTGATAATCGACAGTCTACTAGATCTTTATGAAGATGGTGGTAACACTGATGCCCCTACGATAGTTAGTAATATCAATACACCTGGACTCTATGTCGAGATCAGACAATGAGTTAAGTCCGCATGCTAGGAGGCTCGCTAGTCCGCTGGCCAGAGTATTCGACGTCGGATAGAGCTTTCACATTGGCCAGAGCTGCACCGCTGGCCAAAGCTTGAGCTTCGGATGCAGGCCAGAACTTCAGCTTTGTTTTCAGACCAGAGCATCTGACCTCTTTGATGGCGCAGAGGAAAACGACGAAAGTGATTTGACAGAACTGGATATTGAGGAAGCAGAGGGTCTTGAAGAGTACCATGATGGGGGCGAGGAGGAGGAGGAAAAGGACGATGTAGAGGAAGATGGCATCGAGGAAGAGCTGGTTTCAAGTTAGGATATGGAGCATAGTGTAACTCCAACTGCACGACGGCATTGAGTGAAATTTGCACTTTGTATGTATACTCCGCGAATGAACCAGTCCAGTCACGGAGGTGGGGTGCAGGGGTACACTCCGCATATGACCCAGTCCAGCCACTGAGGGTAGGACCCTGTGAATGGACCAGTCTCTCCGCGGAGGGACATCCTCCGTGACTGGACCTGAACCTACTGCCATGATTACCAACAAGCGAATTATGCCCATCATGGAATGCGATACAAATTACGAACCTTGAAGTCCATGGTATCCAATGCGGTCATCAAAGGGATTGTCAAGTATGGGGTATGGGACCTAGCAGACTTGGATCCATACATTTAAACGAAACCCTACAAAAATAGTTTCCGACCATCAAAGATCCAGTTGAACATATGCAGTATTACATGGACGACATGTTGATAATGGTATACAACATACGGGTACTACAGAAATACAATGAGATCTTCCTAAGAACTGGCAAACTAAATAACCTCCAAGCGAATTGGATGAAGTGCGAACAAGAAGTCGATTTCATAACGTTCAGAGGATTTCCGATCTGTAGAGAAGTGTTGACTAGGGATGTGGCCCGGTGGCTTCCGTAGTGTTTGGTGCTGGCGGGCTCGGGCATAAGGCCGGAGGCTTACGGCCCCCATTGGCCTCGCCTGCCCCCACCAGCCTCGCCTGCCCCCACCGGTCTCGCCTGCCCCCACCAGCCTCGCTTGCCCCCATCGGCCTTGCCTGCCCCCATGGCGAGGAGGAGGGCTCGGCACTTGTACTCGGCATTGGGCTCTGGCTTTGGCAGTCCGCATTGGGTTTTCCTTCTCTCTCTTTTATATATAAGTCCATAGTTTTCCTTCTCTTTGGATCGACAGGCAATTCATCTTGTTCTCCATCATCTTCTCATGTCAACAGGTTATGAGCCCGGCGCTGTGTGCTGGAATCGACGCCTACTATTAGTATTTGTTACTGCCTCTCCTCTGCCCCTGTTCCGGTGGATCGAGCCGACATCTTAGTAGTGCCTCTCTCGTCTCTCAACCTCCGCCTCTTTATTGTTTCTTAACCTTTGCCCTCCTTTATTGTCTCGCAACCCTCGGTTTCAACCTCCGCCATATCAACCACGGCTACAAACCTCAATGAGCACAACTATCGACAAAGGGCCGTAGAAGCGAAAGCCCTACTTCGTGCACAAGGCCTCTGGAAATACGTATCAGGAGATATGCGTGTTCCCAGGCCTCCAATTGTAGCAACCAGCGACGCCTCCTCAACTACGACTCACGCAGCTCGTAACCCTCAGGATACCGATTACGACTCCCTCCCGGAATCGACTGACACGTCCTACCTTTATCAGTTCTACCACTTCCTTCGACATTGGGAACGCTGGCAGATGAACAATGATAATGCATGAGGACAACTCACCGCCCTGATGGAATCAATGATCCAGATACGGTACCGAGAACTCACTGAGTCGAAACAACTCTAGGATACGATCAAAGCCGACTTCGAGCAGGTCATCAAGCTCAATGGTTGAGACGTGATGGAGAAGCTGAAGTCATGTCAACTCGAGTCATATCCCTCAGTTACCGAATATACATCAGCAAAATGTAAATCGGTCTGGAAGCCACACGCAAACCTCCCAGACATTCCGGCAGACCTCACCGGTGTTCCCAAGTTATTCCAGATGCTCCCAGGCCCCCCTGGAGCTAAGCAAAGTGCTCTCAGACTCTGCAAGAGCATTCTCAGGTGCTCCTGAAAGCACCTGCAGTTATGGAGGTGCATTCAGGATGCTACGAGATTTGACTTATAGGATAGTCAAATTTTGCACCAGCTGAGACCTCTGCGCAGCTCTGCGGGAGACTTAGTGCCGTATTCTCACAGTAGTGGTTCTTAGGGTTCCATAACCACAAGGCATTTCGTGTATCAGATTCATCTTTGTTACAGTCACAAGATTCGCTGCATCATAATATGGCATGTATTATCTATCTAAGTCTCTCTATATATATACATACGGCCAATCTGGCTGCAGATGGTACTGGAGCGTAATCGCAGGAGCACCTGGAGACGCTGATTGAGAGAACTTAGAGATGCACTTGGAGGCCGTGATCGTGTGAACTAGGAGATGTACTTGGAGGCCGCGATCGAGCGAGTTTGGAGATGCACTTGGACGCCGAGATCGACTTGAACTCAGAGATGCACTTGGAGGCCGTGCTCGAGCGGGTTTGGAGATGCATTTGGAGGCCGAGATCGAGTAATACAGAGATGCACTTGGAGGCTGAGATCAAGTTGAACTCAGAGATGCACTTGGAGGCCGTGATTGAGCGAGTTGGGAGATACATTTGGAGGCCGAGATTGTGTAACTCAGAGATGCAGTTGGATGCCGTGATCGAGCGAGTTTGGAGATGCACTTGGAGGCCGATATCAAGTTGAACTCAGAGATGCACTTGGGGGCCGGGATCGAGCGAGTTTGGGGATGCACTTGGAGGCCGAGATCAAGTTGATATCAGAGATGCACTTTGAGGCCGTGATCGAGCGAGTTTGGAGATGCATTTGGGGGCCAAAGATCGAGTAACTCAGAGATGCACTTGGAGGCCGAGATCAAGTTCAACTCAGAGATGCACTTGGAGGCCGTGATCGAGCGAGTTGGGAGATGCATTTGGAGGCCGTGGTCGTGTAACTCAGAGATGCACTTGGAGGCCGTGATCGAGCGAGTTTGGAGATGCACTGGGAGGCCAAGATCGTGTAACTCAGAGATGCACTTTGAGGCCGTGATCGAGCGTGTTTGGAGATGCATTTGGAGGCCGTGATCGTGTAACTCAGAGATGCACTTGGAGGCCGAGATCGTGTAACTCAGAGATGCACTTGGAGGCCATGATCGAGCGAGTTTGGAGATGCACTTGGAGGCCATGATCGATCGAGATTGGAGGAGTACTTGGAGGTGGTTGATCTGGAGGCGGTAGATCGGGAGGGAGGTGCGATGGCAGCTGAGACTCTATTCATTGGTTAACTCGTAATCGTGGGAACGTAGAGAGGTGAGTACAATAAGGTCCGCCGAGAGAACAGATGAGAGACTGGCTGCGAGCGGGAGACAGTCGATCTTCGGATGATGCAGTACTCAGTGTATGCAGTACTCGGAGTATGCAGTACTCGGTGTATGCAGTACTCGGTGTATGCAGTACATGGTGTATGCTGTACTCGGTGTTAACTCATGATCATTGCATAGAGAGATAGATAGCGATGACTTAACTTCGTGTTCTTAGGTGATGGTAGAGAAAGAGAGAGATGAGAGGAGATGGGGGAAATCATCATGAGAAACTGGGACTTAAGAGAATTTCGTGTGCGAGTCAATTTACCATTCCTGATACGGCAGGTACTACTCCCGATCCGGCGGGTAAAAACACCGATACTAGGTCTTCTAAACCCAATCAGGCAAGTCCTACCCCTGACTTCTCATATCCGCTCATATCCTCCATATCATTCCCATCTTCATCCCCCATCGCTCTTTCTCTACCATCATCGCAGAACACAAAGTTAAGTCATCCCTCTCTATCTCTCCATGCCATGATCATGAGTTAACACTGAGTACAGCATACACTGAGTACTGCATCCACCCAAGATTGTCTGGTTTCCCTTCATTTTCACGATTACGAGTTGACCCCTGAATGTAGGTTCAGCTTCCGGCGTGCGTCCCTTCAAGATTGACCGCCAGCAGCCAGCTCTCCATGCGAGCTCAAAGGTAAAGTCACCTCATCACATTCCTACGGTTGAGAGTTAAATAACTGATGGATAGAGTCCCAGCACCCGGCGCGCCTCCTATCGACCTCCTCCAAGTATGTTGAGATCAATCGAGTACGAATAGAGATATTGAATTGACTATCGTACAAAAGTGATTGTCTAAAGAGCAAAGAGAGAGAGAAAGACAGGCAACTATATATGGGAAAGGAGAGAGCATACTCGGCGAAGCCGAGTATCACATCCGGAGACCAATGCCGGGCATCACTGCCGGGGCTAGCCCTACTCCTCAGCATGGAGGCAGGCGAGGCCGATGGGGGCAGGCGAGGCTGGTGGGGGCAGGCGAGGCTGGTGGGGGCAGGCGAGGCCAATGGGGGCCGTAAGCCACCGGCCTCATGCCCGAGCTTGCCAGCACCAAACACTAGGGAAGCCACCGGGCCAAATCCAGTGCCAACAAAGTACTCCTCCAATCTTGCTCGATCATGGCCTCCAAGTGCATCCCCAAACTCGCACAATCATGGCCTCCAAGTGCATCTCTGAGTTCAACCTGATCTCGGCCTCCAAGTGCATCTCTGAGTTACTCGATCGCGGCCTGCAAATGCATCTCCAAACTCGCTCGATCACGGCCTCCAAGTGCATCTCTGAGTTTAACTTGATCTCGGCCTCCAAGTGCATCTCCAAACTCGCGCGATTACAGCCTCCAAGTGCAGCTCCAAACTCGACCGATCACGGCCTCCAAGTTCGCACGATCATGGCCTCCAAGTGCATCTCCAAACTTGCTCGATTACGGCCTCCAAGTGCATCTCTGAGTTCACTCGATCACGGCCTCCAAGTGCATCTCTAAGTTCACCCAATAACCACCTCGAAGTGTATCTCTGTGTTCACTCGATCATCATCTTCAGGTGCACCTCGATTTAGTCTCAAGCACCGCCTGCAGCCAGTCCGGACATACCGTGTGTAGATGGGTAGCTATATAGATCGATAGATACAGAGATGAGAATACAAACTGAATACATGAGTTTTAAACATCGTTGAACGATAAGTAGTAGCTATGATTTCCAGGCGCACCAGCAGTGTTACCAAAGAAGATGTTGTTTCTCCCAGACTGCTCTACAGTAATTCGAGGTGCTTCTAGGCTTGTCGCCAGCGCTCCCAGGCTTGTTGTCGGCGCTCCCTGTCTTGTCACCGGCGCTCCCAGGTGCTCCCAGGTGCACCTGAAGGCCACTGCGTCGGTCCAGTAAACTCTGGGATTTGACCACCCTGGGATTCTGGTCCGACAACTCTCAGACACTCCCAGAGGCTCCCAGTGACATAATTACATTTTGCTGATGTATATCATGCCAGGAAAAAATAATCAATGATCTTGCCATATGCGACATCACGATCGAAGACTCTGGGAAGAAAATTCTACATCATGTCCAACATCCCGAATACTGAAGAGTGGCGAACCTTTGCATCCATACTCCTGCTCACTGAGACGGCAGACACAGTGGCCAGTATCACCACCCACCTCCTGTCCTTCGAAGCCCGCCTCCGCAGGGCCCGAGGTCTTGCTCCAGATGCCGCACTATTTGTAACGAAGAAAGGTCGGGGATGATATTCGAAGGGTGAGAAGGGTAACGATAGGAAGGGCGACGATTGGAAGAGCCAGGTCATATGCCATGGATGTGGAGTAAAGGGCCAAATCATGGCGAAGTGCAGGAGTAAGCATAAGTGGGCCTCGTATGAGAAATCTAAAAGTGATGCTAACCTAGCTTCAACCTCATCAACCTCTACTGCAGAGTCAGAGTCGTTCATATTCTCGGTCATACATTCGGACCCTGTCTCGGTCAGACATTCTGACCCTGTCTCGGACTCTACGCCAGACTCTGCCATCACAGTCAATGTGGCATCGGCAAAGCAATCTGCCAATTATTTGATTCTTGACACCGGTGTAACAAATCACGTCACCGGCAACCGTCACCTCTTTGAGACCGTTCACCCCATGGCAAAGTGGGAGCATCAGGTCAAGACGGCAAACAACAGCTTTGTCAATGCCGAAGGCTCGGTAACCATTACGTTTTACGTCAACAGGCCAAATTCGTAGCCCGCGAAGATTGTACTGCAACATGATCTTTATGTGCCAGTCTGCGGTACGAATAATCTCGTCACTACCATCCAGTTAATGCCGAAAGGAGGCAACTTTTATTTCAAACTCTATGGAGCTACGGCGAGCCTTGGGTCAGTCCTCATCTATGAAGCACCGCTCATCAACAGTCTGTTTGTGCTCGAAGCAACTGCGGCTTCAGTCTCGAAAGCGTCTATGGGAATAGACAGTCTAACGAGCTCTACTCCGAGCTCCGCTCCCGAAATCTTCGAGGCCTATTCCAAAATTCAGCCCGCAGTTGATGATAAGGATATCCTTGTTTGGCATGCTCGCCTCGGCCATCTCTCCTTGCCAGCTATCAAGCGGCTCACAAATACAGTCAGAGGTATCCAATTGCATGCTAACAGCCCATTGACATGCACTTGTGAGGCATTCATCATGGCCAGGATGTTCCGGAAGCCTTTCCAGCCTTTGTGTTCGAAGGATAAGGCAAAGACTCGACTTCTTGAGTGTTCCAGCACGCGTGAGAGCAGGACAGATAGCCTGCGTCCATGCTGTCGCGCTGTACAGAAGTGAGCTCTGATGGGATCCGAAGTAAGGCAGCTGGTGAGAAGACCTCCAGAAACTCCTCAATCGACAAGCCAGGTCAACCCTGGGCGCACTGCCGAAAACTCCGACCGGCACGCTAATGAGAGACGCAGGGCTCACACCTGCGGCAGTGTCCCACGACGCCAGACAACAATGGCTTGTATCAAGGCTGGCAAGCGCGTTGTGGTGGGAAAACGGATCCCACTACTACAAAGCCACGCATTTGAGTGGGTACGTGACTGGGTTAGGGTTATCGCGGCTCTGCATCACCCCATCGACAAGGTTGATTAACCTTCGCTCGACGGCATCCGACGACCACGATTCAGACACACCTCACCAATCATCATCTAATCTCTTTCCATCTTCTCTGTTTTGTTTCTTAGTTTCTAGCCAATCAACTATCTCGATGCGGCTACTCCCTCCCTAAGCTCCTCGAAACGAAACCTCAATTTTCGTAGCTTCCTACGGCAGCTGTAGTGCGATCTCCTGATCCGGGATTTCTGCCACAGCGTGCGAAGGCTCCAAGGCGAAAGAGCTCTACTATTACCATACACCTGGTGCACCAGTAGGAAGATTGGCCGCGATAGAGCACACGCGCGGCAGGAGAGCACAGACGATGTGCTGGCCCGACCCAGGGTGGAAGCCAGCGGTCAAGATCACTATACTGGAAGTCGACGCAGCGGCCAAGAGACCCGCTGAGCTATGGGCAAGAAAAAAGGAATGCAAGATGGGATCTGGCACTTGGACTTGGTGGACAGACAGATCTCGAACGGACGATGGAAGGGTAGGAGCCGCAGAGGTGTGGTTAAACGGAGGCGGCTGGACGGTCTTCCGCAGCTTCCTCGGGATGGGACAAATGGAGGTGTTCTATGCTGCACATTGCGCAATCGGAGTCGCACTTTGAATGTCCGTTGCAAGAGCGGAGGCACTACGAGCACACATAGTCACAACTGTGGCAGTGCTTAGTGATTCGCAAGCAGCCATCAGACGGACAACGCACCTGGACCCACGGCCAGGGCAGCATCTTGTGAGAGCAATCAACGAGCATGCTAGGGCCCTCCGCACCTACAGCATCGAATCTGCAATCCACTGGGTCCCGGGACACTCGTGCATCCCCGGGAACGAAGTGGCTGACCGCCAGCCAAACAACGCACGGGAAGACCGAGGCTACACAGTACACGACCCAATATCCACATCGCCCGCGAATAGAGCTAGACGGATCTCCGAACGGACCACGGCAGCACAGGTTAATTGGCAGGCCGAGAAGTCCTCCAAACACTATGCACATAGACTGAAGGGAAAAGCTTGGAGCAAGAGCGCCGTCCCGATGACAAGTGTGAAATCGTTGGCAATGAGATTCTACACACTGAAGAGCGGGCAAGCGCCCAATGGAACTTACCTAAAGCGGTTTGGACAGCGAGAGAACGACAAATGCTGGTGGTGCGGAAGCAGAATGCTACAGACGCAGGAGCATCTCTTCCGCCACTCCAGCCGGTGCAGAGACCAGCAGACAGAGCTCTGGAAGGCAGTCGGAAAGGCCACTGGATGCAAAGCGGGTAGATGCTGCAATGAGCAAATCTCTGAGCTTTTCACCCCAGAAAAATGCGATGAAGCGGAAATGGACTTCCTCGCAGCGACTGATGTCGCAATGTACCCGCCAAAACTAGAGGAGGAGCCCAGGCATGATGAGCCTGGGCAGGAGGCGCCCGGGCAGGAGAAGCAAGGGCAGGGTTGAAGGTGTTTGGACCAAGGGCGGTCTATCTCTCTTTTCGTCGATCTGTCTGGTCTTTGGTTGTTTCCTTGTGTTTCTTTGTTTCGTTTTAATCGTGTGCACTGTTGAGCTGATTGGGAGTACGGATATCACTATGCCAAGGACTATGATGTAACTTGCCTCTTTTGTAGTTAGCACCATTAGTCATCGATCGACCTTATGTCGATGCGACATGTCTCGTTACACGAT
>Ga0307514_10001900_pt1 | contig 23013 bp, 21 predicted proteins | sample 16_EM_MG_FD_203088 | JGI IMG/M metagenome (GOLD analysis project Ga0307514, IMG submission 203088) | Populus trichocarpa ectomycorrhiza microbial communities from riparian zone in the Pacific Northwest, United States - 16_EM | ecosystem: Host-associated > Plants > Roots > Unclassified | place...
GCTGCTGCCGATGGCGTTGCCCATCCTGGTGGTGGTCTTTGTGCTGGCCTTCCTGGGCGGCATGATCGAGTACCCCATCGCCTCTGTGCTGATGCACGACGAGGACAAGCTCACGCTGGCCGTCGGATCGCGGCTGTTCCTGTTCAACCAGCGCTACCTCTGGGGCGACTTTGCGGCCGCCGCCATCCTCGCCGGCCTGCCGCTGACGCTGCTGTTCCTGGTCACGCAGCGCTGGCTGGTTTCGGGTCTCACCTCCGGTTCGGTGAAAGGATGAGTTTGTATCGACTCGTTTATCCTGCCCTGCATGAATCCCTCTTCTCGCTGTTTCCCGCATGACCACGCTGGCTGAAGTCGCCCGCAAGGCCGGCGTCACCGCGGCCACGGTGTCCAACGTGCTGCGCGAGCGCGGCAAGGTGAGTGTCGAAACCCGTGAGCGGGTGCTGGCCGCCGTGCGCGAGCTGGGCTACCGGCCCAACCTGACGGCGCGCGCGCTGGCCGAGGGCCAGCCGCAGACCGTGGCGCTGATGGTCTCCAGCATTGCCAACCCGTTCTACCCGGCGTTTGCGCTGGCGGTCGAGCGCGCGGTGCGCAAGCTTGGCTATTTCCTGATCGTCTGCAACACCAACGACGACCCCGAGCAGGAGCGCGCCTACCTGGACGCTGTCGCCGGTTCGCTGGCGCGCGGCGTGCTGGTGATGAACGCCGATTTCGTGCAGATCGACGAACTGGTCAAGCTGCGCGAGCGTGGTGTGCCGGTCGTGCTGTGCATGTGGGAAAAGCCGGACCAGCCGCCGCCGCTGCCCAGCGTCGCGGTGGACTTTTTCCGCGCCGGCATGATCGCCGCCGAGCATCTGGTCAAGCTGGGTCACCGGCGCATTGGCGTGGTGATGGGCAGCGAGCTGAGTGGCAACCACATCTGGCGCTACCGCGGCTTTCTGGAAGGCCTGAAGCGGGCGGGCCTGGAGCTGCCAGAAGGCCATACCGTGTTCGGGCACGACACCATCGACGCAGGCCGCAACGCCGGCCATGCGCTGCTGGCCGCGGTGCCGGACCTGACAGCCGTCTTCGCGTCCAACGACCTGCCTGCGCTCGGCGTGCTGCAGGCCGCTGCCGAGGTCGGGCTGGACGTGCCCGGTGACCTCTCGGTCATCGGCATCACCGACATCGCGCTGGCGCACCAGGTGCGGCCCGCGCTGACCACGGTGGCTGTGCCCATCGACGAGTCGGCCGAACTGGCCGTGGAGCTGATCACGCAGATGATCCGCGAGACCGGCGCGCCCGGCGGCCAGCCGCCGCTGCGCGAATCCTCGGTGCCGAGGTTGGTGGTGCGCGCGTCGACCGGGCGGGCCAGCAAGGCCGCCGCAAGCGCGAAATAGCCCCATCCCCCTAGCTTGGGTAGGCGGGGCTTTCGGCGCCCTGTTTGGGCTCGGCTATTGCTAGACAGCTGGCGCAAATCGGCGGCTCTCAGGGGCCGTGGCGCACCGGCCTCAAAGGGTTGCACCCGATGTCCCTGGCGGGTGGCGCTCCTAAATTTGCGCCGCTGCCGTTCAAGAGACGGCGGCGTCCCCATCGTCGACACACACACTCGGAGAACCCAGTGCAAAAAGTTTCCAAAAGGATCGTCAAAGGGATGTTCAAGACCAGCACCATCGTGGCAGCGATGCTGGTGGCCACCGGCGCTTCGGCCGCCGCACGCGAAGTGCTGGACGTGCAGCTCTCGCTGGACAGCGCGGTCGTGCAGGGCGACAGCCAGGTCGCGGTGCACGTCACCGTCACCAACACCACCGGCCATGATGTGAAGGTGCTGAAGTCGCAGCTGCCTTCGAAGCACCTGCAAGGTCCGCTGTTCCGCGTGCTGCAGGACGACGGCACGCCGGCCGCCTACGTCGGCCCGCTGGTCAAGCGCGCCGCGCCCACCGCGAAAGACTTCGTCGCGCTGCAGGCCGGTGCGTCGCTGAGCTACACCGTGGACCTGAGCCGCGACTACGCGCTGGGCAACGGCCACTACCGCATCGAATACGTCGGCGGCGGCCTGCGCCAGGGCGCTGTCGATTTCGCATCGACCGCGCCGGCCGAACTGTGGACCCAAGGCCGCAGCGCCGTGCAGGCCGAGTTCATCGACCCCGAAGAAGCCGTGCAGGCGCAGACCGACGAGTTGCTCGGCCGTGCCCACCTGGCCAGCATCAGCTACACGGGGGCCTGCACCTCGACCGAAAAGAGCACGCTGGTCAGCGCCGTCAGCGCCGCCACCACCTACGCGACCAACACCACGACCTATCTGAGCGGCACGCCTTCGGCCACGCAGCGCTACGTCAAGTGGTTCGGCACCTACTCGTCGTCCGGCTGGAACACCGCGAAGAGCCATTTCACCAACGAGACAAGCGCCTTCACGACCCAGCCGCTGACGCTGGACTGCTCCTGCAACGACAGCGGCACCTATGCCTATGTCTATGCCAACCAGCCGTACAAGATCTACCTGTGCGGCGCGTTCTGGAGCGCCCCGATGACCGGCACCGACTCCAAGGGCGGCACGCTGGTGCACGAGATGTCGCACTTCACCGTGGTTGCCGGCACCGACGACTGGGCCTACGGCCAGACCAAGGCCGCGCGGCTTGCCAAGACCAACCCGACCAAGGCGCTGGACAACGCCGACAGCCACGAGTATTTCGCCGAGAACAATCCGTCGCTGCCGTGATTGTCAATTGAGATGCCTCTTTCCTCCGGTCGCGTGATGCGGCCCGGAGGAAGGGCCCGCGCCAAGCGGGTCAGCGCGGCACGACGCCCAGTTGCTGCAGCAAGCCGAGGTTGTCCTCGAGGTGCCAGTTCTCGGCGATCTGGCCCGCCTCGATGCGGTAGATGTCGGTGGCGATGAAGTCGATCGCGCGGCCATCGCCCTGCCGCGCATTCGCGCCGCTGCCGAAGCGGCCACTGAAGTGGCCGGTGAAGCGCAGCCGGCCCACCACGCGGTCGCCCACCAGCAGCATTTCCTCGACCTGGGCGCGCAGGTCCGGCACCGCGGCGCGGAACTGCTGCGAAGCGAACAGTGGCCCTTCCGGACCTTGCGGCCGGCCGGCTGGCAGGTTTCGGTCGATGAAGGCAGGCGACAGTGCGGCCTGGGCATAGGGCGCCTCGCCGGTGTTCCAGAACGCGTAGTAGCGGCGTGCGGCCAGCGCCATCGCGTCGCGCTGGGCGGCTGGCAACGAGCGGTCCACCACCAGCGAGGCTGGCTCTGGCAAGGCTTCGGCGGCGTGCGCGGCGGGCCAGGCGCTCAGTGCGGTCAGCGACGTGGCAAGCAGGGTGCGGGCAAGGTTTTTCATGGCGGGAAGAAGCCCGTGGCGGGGCAGGACGTTTGACATGCCCGCATCGTCGTCTTTTCGGTCCTGGATCAAAATGGCTCAATCTGTTGCAGCAGCTGTTCCAACTCGAGAAAGATGAAAGGTGACATCGCGCATGGCCGATCTGTCTGACATGCGGCTTTTTGTGCAGAGCGTGCTGGCCGGCAGCCTGTCCGCCGCTGGCCGGGAGCTTGGTTTTTCACCGGCGGTGGGCAGCAAGCGGCTGGCGCGGCTGGAGGCTGGGCTGGGCGTGCGGCTGCTGCAGCGCAGCTCGCGCCGGTTGGCGCTGACCGAGGAGGGTCAGCGCTACTTCGAGCGTTGCCGCGCCATCCTGGCGGACGTGGCCGATGCGGAGGCCGAACTGGCCCAGGGCAGGCGCGAAGCGACCGGCCTGCTGCGCGTCTCGTCGCCGGTGGCGCTGGGCCGGCGCTGGATCGGCCCGGCGATCCAGCGCTTTGCCGCCTTGCATCCGCAGCTGCGGGTGCAGCTGTCGCTGTCCGACGGCGTGGTCGACCTGCTGGATGGCGGCTTCGACTGCGCGGTGCGCATTGGCGGCGACCCGGCCTCGCGCCTGGTGGCCCGCCACCTGGCCGACAACCGCCGCGTGGTCTGCGCCGCGCCCGCCTACCTGCAGCGGCGCGGGGTGCCGCAGTCGCCGGCCGAGCTGGCCCAGCACGACTGCATCGTGCTGAGCCGTGGCAGCGCGAGCTCGTCGGCCGACTGGCGCTTTGTGCCTGCAGGCCCGGCCGGCGCGGCACCGGTCAGCGTGCGGGTGAGCGGCCGGCTGCAGACCGACAACGGCGAGCAGGCGCACGACTGGGCGCTGGCCGGCCTGGGTCTGGTGCGCCGCTCGGTGTGGGACGTCGCGGTCGAGCTGGCCGATGGCCGGCTGGTCGCGGTGCTGCCGGCCTGGACCGGCGAACACGCCCCCATTCACGTGCTGTTCGCTTCGCGCGAGTTCCTGCCGCTGCGCACCCGGCTGTTCATCGACGCGCTGGTGGCCGAGTTCGCCAAGGCTGCAGCCGGCTTGGCTGGCCAGGCGCCGGCCAGGCGAAAGCCACGGTCAAAGCGAGGCGTGGGGTTCAGGTCGCTGCGCCAAACAGCTGTTGCCGCCCCGCCTGCGTGATGGCCGAGACGGCAGGGTGCGTGATGCGCCGCTCGACCGAGATGGCGTAGAACTCTTCCACCAACTCGTTGCTGCGGCCCAGCACCTTCACACCGTACTGTTCGCAGGTTTCCTGCTCCAGCACCGTGGGCGAGGTGAATACGCCGCGCCCCTCGCGGCCGAAGGCCTTCATCAGCGCCGCGTCGTCGAACTCGCCGATGGTGCGCGGGTGCAGCTGGCGCTCGGCGAACCATTGCGTGAGCCGCTGGCGCATCGCCGAGCCGGCCCCGGGGAGCAGCATTGGTGCGCCGTCCAACTGTTGCGGGAAGCGCCCCTTGAGCGTCTTCTTCAAGTCGGCGGTGCAGAAGAAGCTGGTCGCGGTCGTGCCCAGTGGGTGGTTGAAGGCCTTCACGCTGAGCTGCTTGTTCATCGCCTCGTCGGCCATCACCAGGTCCAGCCGCTGCACCGCCAGCTGGGCCAGCAGGTCCTGGAACTTGCCTTCGTGGCAGATCAGCCGCACCTGCTGCGGCACGGCGTCCAGCGCGGGTGCCAACAGCCGGTAGGCGATGGACTTGGGAACAGAGTCGGCAATGCCCACGCGGCAGTCCAGCGCCTGCCCGCCCGCGCGCGCCTGGCCGATGGCGGTTTCCATCTCGGCGCTGAGGCTGAAGATCTGCTCTGCGTAGCCCAGCATCACGCGGCCTTCTTCCGTCAGTTCCAGCTTGCGCCCGTGCTTGCGGAACAGCGGGTAGCCCAGCCGCGCCTCCAGCAGCTTGATCTGGCCCGAGAGCGTTTGCGGCGTGATGTGCAGCTGCTCGCCGGCCCGCATCACGCCACCGGCCTTGGCTGTGGCCCAGAAGTAGTGAAGGTGCTTGAAGTTCATCGGTGCTCCAGGGCGAGCTGTGGGATTTCTCGAAGCATTGGATCAAGAAATACGAATTTACGCGAAGTGTCTTCGCGCGTAAGGTGTGGGCAACGCTCAAACGATGCGTTGTTGCTCCAGAAAGGACTCTCATGAGCCAACATCTCCAAACCCTCTCGCCGGCCTTTGGTGCCGGCGCTTCCGGCTCGGTGGCCCAGCGCAACCGGGTGTTGCGCAACACTTACTGGCTGCTGGCGCTGTCCATGGTGCCGACGGTGGCTGGCGCCTGGCTGGGCGTGGCCACCGGCCTCGCCAGCGCGATGAGCCCCATCGTCAGCATGGTCGTGTTCCTGGCCGGCGCGTTCGGCTTCATGTTCGCGATCGAGAAGACCAAGAACTCGGCCGCAGGCGTGCCGGTGCTGCTGGGCTTCACCTTCTTCATGGGCTTGATGCTGTCGCGCATGATTGGCGCGGTGCTGGGCCTGGCCAACGGCGCCGGCCTGATCATGACCGCCTTCACCGGCACCGGCCTGATCTTCCTGGGCATGGCGACCATGTCCACCGTGATCAAGCGCGACCTGTCCAGCATGGGCAAGTGGCTGTTCATTGGCATGATCATGCTGCTGGTCGCCGGCATCGCGAACGTGTTCATCCAGTCCAGCGCGCTGATGATCACGCTGTCGGTGGTCGCCATCGGCATCTTCTCGGCCTTCATCCTGCATGACTTGAAGCGTGTGCAGGACGGCTACGAGACCAACTACATCAGCGCCACGCTGGGCGTGTACCTGAGCCTGTACAACGTCTTCCAGTCGCTGCTGGCCCTGCTGGGCATCTTCGGCGGCCGGGACGAGTGACTGGCCTAACTGGTGCGGCCAGAAAGCCGTGGCCACGTGCGCAATGAAGTGCGCAATGAAGTGTGTGCGAAGCGGTAATTAGCGTTTCGCATCAACATGATGGGTGAGTCACAATGTTCGCAAATGAGCTTGTACGACTCACCCCAGCAATTTGAGCCCTTGTTGCCTTCGGAGCGCCAGCAAGAGCCTTTGCTGGCGCGCGCGCATGACTTGGCGCGCGCCGCAGTTTCGCTGAGCAGCCAGCCGATCACGCCGGCATTGCGCCAGTTGCTGCGCGGCATGAATTCGTACTACACGAATCGCATCGAGGGGCAGCACACGAGACCGCGCGAGATCGAGCAGGCCCTGCGTCGCGATTTTTCCTCCGACCGGGATCTCGCCGCCCGGCAGCGCTTGGCGGTGGCGCACATTGAGGCCGAGGCTGCAATCGAGCAGAGATTTGCCGGCGATGCTGGTGCGGAGCAGCTCTACAGCGCAGCGGCCGTGGCCGACCTGCACCGCGAATTGTTCGCCCGTTTGCCCGCCGACGATTTGCGCACGGCCGAGGGTGTGACCCTGGTGCCCGGGCAGTGGCGGGGCAGGGACGTGCAGGTGGGCGCGCATGTTGCGCCAGTGCACAGCAGCCTACCTGCATTCCTGCAACGCTGGGCATCGTTCTATGGTGGGGTGCGTCGGGGCGAGGCGTCCTTGCTGGCACTGGCGGCTGCCCACCAGCGCTTGGGATGGATTCATCCTTTCGTGGATGGCAATGGCCGCGTGATGCGGTTGCACACCCACGCCATGCTGCATGCGTTGGGCTATACCGGCGGCTTGTGGTCTCCGCTGCGCGGCTTTGCCCGCAGCACCGACCGCTACTACGCATTGCTTGCGGATGCCGATTCGGCGCGCCGAGGCGATCTGGACGGGCGTGGCAACCTGAGCGAACAGGCCTTGGTGGCCTGGATCGAATATGTGCTCGAGGTCTGCCAGGATCAGGTGAACTTCATGGCCCGCCTGCTGGACTTGTCGAGCATGGAGCGCCGGTTGGCAGCCTGCCTGACCCACGAGGAACAAATCCTGAAGTCGGGCGTGCGGCGCGAAGTGCTGCGGCCCTTGCACTACCTCTTTCTCACAGGCGGCGAACTTGAGCGCGGCGAGTTCAAGACCATGACCGGCCTGGGCGACCGCACCGCGGTGTCGGCCTTGTCGGCGCTGCTCAGGCGCGGACTGCTGTCCTCTGACAGCCCGCAGGGCAAGGTGCGCTTCGCGATGCCCTTGCACGCCTTGCGCTTCTATTTCCCTGCCCTCTGGCCGGAGGCGGAAGCGGACGCCGACGAGTTCGCCTGATGGCTTGACCCAGGCGGCTGCTGCGCCCCAGGGCGTTCAGCCGGCAAAGCGGTTGGGCTGCAGCCCGGTCACGTTCGTCTCGACCGTGAACAGCGCGCCAGCCAGCGGTTGTGCCGCCAGCTGGGCTTCGCTGAGACCGAAACGGGCGCTGGTGATGTGCAGCGTCGTCAGGTCCGGGCCGCCGAAAGCGACATTGGTGATGTGGTCGGTGGGCAAAGGCACGCGCAGCAGTTCGGCGGCTGTCACCGGGTCGTGGCAGGTCACGCAGGCGGCGCCCCAGTGGCAGATCCACAGGCGGCCTGCTGCGTCGCTGGTCATGCCGTCGGGGTGGCCGTCGTGTTCGGCGAATTTCAGCCAGACGCGGCCGGCGCCGACTTCGCCGGTGACCGGGTCGAACGCGTAGGCCATGACCTTGCGGTGCACCGTGTCGTTGAAGAACATCGTGCGCTGGTCGCGCGACCAGGTCGGGCCGTTGGTCACCGGGAAGTTGGCCTGCAGCGCCAGCGTGGCCTGGCCAGCGGCGTCGAAGCGGTACAGCGAGCCGGTGGGCGCTTCGCAGGCGAAGTCCATCGTGCCGCCCCAGAAGCGGCCTTGCGCGTCGCACTTGCCGTCGTTGAAGCGGTTGCCGGGCAGTTCGGGTTCGGGCGCATCCAGCATCTGCAGCGCGCGGCCCTTGGGGTTGAACAGCGCCAGGCCGCGGCGCAGCGTGATGGCCAGGCCGGGCTGCGTGGCCCGCTCGGCCACCGCGCTGATGGTGTCGTCCATGTCCCAGCTCTGCTTGCCGCCAGTGGCCGGCTCCCAGCGGTGCAGCTGCTGGCCCAGGATGTCGACCCAGTACAGCGCCTGCTCGGAGGGCGACCAGCAGGTGCCTTCCCCAAGCGTGGCACCAGCGGCCCAGACGCAGCGGGGTTCGGACAGGAGGCGAGGGGCTTCAGCTTGGCTCATGGTCGGTCTCGGCGGAAATGGCTGGAAGGTGTGGACGGACCGGACGGGCTCGATCGGGTCGTCGGAACGGGCTCAATCTAGGCGCAAAGCGGAACCGTGGTTCGTGCCACGGCGAGCATTTGCAACGACGAGTGGGCTCGTTCTGGCGGCACGAGCGGGCTTGGCCGGTTCGTACGCACCTTCCTAGTGTGAATCACGCGGGATCGGCGCGCCACTGCCGCCAACCAGGAAGTCCAGGTCGGCGCCCAGGTGGGCCTGCTGCACGTGTTCCACGTAAAGCTTGTACCAGCCGCGTTCGGGCGACGGCGGCTTCTGCCACTCGGCCAAGCGGGCGGCCAGCTCCTCGTCGCTGATGTCCAGGTGCAGGCGGCGGGCCGGCACGTTGAGGTCGATCATGTCGCCATCGCGCACGACGGCCAGCGGGCCGCCGGCCGCGGCTTCGGGCGAGGTGTGCAGCACCACGGTGCCGTAGGCGGTGCCGCTCATGCGCGCATCCGAGATCCGGACCATGTCGGTGATGCCCTTCTTCAGCACCTTGGGCGGCAACGGCATGTTGCCGACCTCGGCCATGCCGGGGTAGCCGCGCGGGCCGCAGTTCTTCAGCACCATCACGCAGTGTTCGTCGATGTCCAGCGCGTCATCGTCAATGCGCGCATGGAAGTCCTCGATGTTCTCGAAGACCACCGCACGGCCACGGTGCTGGAGCAGGTGCGGCGAGGAGGCCGAAGGCTTGATGACGGCGCCATTGGGCGCCAGGTTGCCCTTGAGCACCGCAATGCCGGCGGCCGGTTTGAAGGGCTCGACCATGGTCTTGATGACCTCGGGGTTCCAGCACTGGGCCTCGGCGATGTTCTCGCCAATGGTCTTGCCGTTCGCCGTGGGTTGGTCCAGGTGCAGCAGCGAGCTGATTTCCTTCATCACCACCGGCAGGCCGCCGGCGTAGCAGAAGTCTTCCATCAGGTAGTGGCCGGAAGGCTGCAGGTTGACCAGGCAGGGAATCTCGGCGCCCAGGCGGTCCCAGTCTTCCAGCTTCAGCTCCACGCCCATGCGGCCGGCAATGGCCAGCAGGTGGATCACCGCGTTGGTGGAGCCGCCAATGGCCGCATTGGTGCGGATCGCGTTCTCGAAGGCCTCCCGGGTCAGGATCTGCGACATGCGGATGTCCTGCTTGACCATCTCGACGATGCGCCTGCCGGTCAGCTGCGCCAGCCGGTTGCGCCGCGTGTCGGCCGCGGGAATGGCGGCGTTCTCGGGCAGGGACATGCCCAGTGCCTCGACCATGGAGGCCATCGTCGAGGCCGTGCCCATGGTCATGCAGCTGCCCTTGGAGCGGTGCATGCAGCTCTCGGACGCGGTGAATTCTTCCTGCGACAGCTCGCCCGCGCGCACCATCTCGCTCATGCGCCAGACGCCGGTGCCCGAGCCCAGGTCCTGGCCGCGGAACTTGCCGTTCAGCATCGGGCCGCCGGACAGGCCAATGGTCGGCAGGTCGCAGCTGGCCGCGCCCATCATCAGCGACGGTGTCGTCTTGTCGCAGCCCATCAGCAGCACCACGCCGTCGATCGGGTTGCCGCGGATCGACTCTTCCACGTCCATGCTGGCCAGGTTGCGGAACAGCATCGCGGTGGGGCGCAGCTGGGTCTCGCCCAGCGACATGACCGGGAACTCCAGCGGGAAGCCGCCGGCCTCGTACACGCCGCGCTTGACGAACTCCGCGAGCTCGCGGAAGTGGCCGTTGCAGGGCGTGAGTTCGCTCCAGGTGTTGCAGATGCCGATGATGGGCCGGCCGTCGAACAGGTCGTCCGGGTAGCCCTGATTCTTCATCCAGCTGCGATGCACATAACCGTCCCGGTCCTGCCGTCCGAACCAACCCTGGCTGCGGCGAACGGGCTTCTTTTTGCTGTCCATTGATCTTGTCTCCTGAGCTTGACGCGGCGCATCCTATCCCCGCACACTGATATAGGAAAAATAAAGAATGAAGCCTCTTTCATATCCGTTTTGACATAGCTTTGGACGCTCAGTGCATGAGCCCCGCCGCCTGGCCCTTCCGAACAAGCCACCGCCACCCGCTACGCCAGCCTGCCGTGTGACGCGTGGATGTCGGCCGAGGACGAGGCCATGCTGGCCCAGAATCAGTGCATGCCCGACGGGCTGCAGCCGGAAGATGTCGCGACGATGGTGCTGTTCCGGGCGTCGGACGACGGCAAGATGTGCACCGCGCAGGAGTAGGAGTTCGTCGCGGACGGCGGATTGACAACGCAGGCCCCGCGCTGGGTGCGCTGTCAGATCAGCGCCGCGCTCTCGCGAAGCCGCTCGGCAGTTTTGCCCAGACCGGCGCGGGCGAAGGCGGTGGCAAATTCCTGGGGCGTCAGGGGTGGATTGGCGAGCCGTGTGCGCTGGATTTTGAAAGCCGCCAGCGCTTGCGCTGCATGGGTCGCCAGCAGTTGAACGAGGAAGTCGTCGGGATGGACTGCGCGAATCCCGTGCACGTTCAAAAGCTGCTGCGGGAAATCTTTCAGATTTGCCGTGACGATGCAACTGGCAGCGGCAGCAATGGCTGCAGCGAGCACGTGGCGGTCGCCGGGATCGGGCAGACGGAGCCCGTCAAGGTGCGGAGTCCATTGCGCTGCGGGCACTTCCCAATCGGGTACTGCTCTGCGGGCGGCGTCGCGGCGCCGATCATAGAAGCCCGCGGGTTTTCCATTGTCGCGTGCCAGATTGCGGGTCCACTCCGCATCGATCTGAGCAGTCCACTTCGGCACGAGCAAGCCTGCAGTGGCCAGGGTCAGCAGCGCATCCGAGATCACGATGGGGTACATGACGCAAGCGTCGAGTATCACCGGTGCCAGCCGCGTGGGCGCGATCACCATCAGTACTCAAGTCCCAGTTCGCGCGAACTTGCTGCCAGGTCGTCGAGTGCCTTGTCGCGGTCCGTCCGCATCTTGGCGGCGTACTTCATCAGTTCGGAGAACTCAATGCGGCGGTGCGTGCCAACCTTCCGGCAAGGCAGGCGGCCGGCCTCGATTTCCTTCACGATGAAGGGCCGGGAGACATTCAGATAGTTGGCAGCGTCTTGGGTGGACAGCTCTTGAGGTGCCTGAATCACGGCCACTTCCAGCCCCTGGCTCATCGCGCGCAGCACGTCCTCGATCGCTGCCAGTGCCTCGGGTGGCAGCTGAATGCTCGGAGACAGGCCAGCTTCGGACGCCATCACGATGTACACCGGTTGGTCGCGGTGCTCTGCGGCCGCGAGGGCACGGTAGGCCAAACCCGCAGCCTCTGCAGCTGTGCCGGGCGAAGAGCGAACCTTGTCTGTGGAATCTGCGGTGTTCATGTTGATGGCTCCGGTGGCTTGCAACAGCCGCAGTTTATCTAAACGAATTTAACGAAACCAACGAATCTAACGAAACACGCAAGGACATGGCGGAAGCCGGTGTTTCGCTTACTCAAGCCCGGTCAGGTCGAACTGGGTGCCGTAGATCGCCAGCGCGGTGCTCTTCAGCGCGCGCAGCATCACCTTGGCTGCCGGCGACAGCAGCCGGTCGGTGCGGGTGATGAGGCCAAACGCGTCCATCTTGCAGGGCAGCTGGATGGGCAGTACCTCGCACAGGCCGTGTTCGGCGTAGTAGCGAGCCACGTCGGTCGCCACCACGGCCAACAGGTCGCTCTGCTGCATCATCTTGGTCATGAACAGCAGCGCGCTGGTCTCCACCAGGTTGACCGGCGCGTCCAGCCCTTCTTCCTGGAACATCAGCTCGAAGCGGTGGCGCAGCACGCTGCCGGCGGCCGGCACGATCCAGCCTGCGCCCACCAGGTCGCGCAGTGTCAGCCGCTGCACGTTGAGCAGCGGATGGCCGGGCCGGCCCACGGCCGAGACCGGTTCCTCGACCAGCGCCTCGTAGCGCAGGTCCGACTTGTCGTGCCGCTCGAACAAGCGGCCGATCACCATCTCCAGCTTGCCTTGCTGCAAGCGCTCCATCAGCACGTCGCTGGTCTCAATCTGCAAGGAGATGCGCAGGCTGGGGTGCTCTTCCTTGACCAGCGCCACGGCCGGCGGCAGCAGGCTCATGCCGGGCGAGGTGATGGCGCCCACGCTGACCTGGCCATAGCGGCCTGCCTTCAGCGCCTCGATCTCGTCGTGTGCCTGCGACAGATTGGCCAGCGCCATGCGCGCGTGGCGAATCATGGTTTCCCCGTACCAGGTCGGCCGCATGCCGCGCGGCAACCTGTCGAACAGCTGTACTTCCAGCATGTCCTCCAGTTCCTTGAGCAGCTTGGACGCGGCCGGCTGCGTCATGTTCAGCACCTGTGCTGCACGGTTGATGTTGCCTTCTTCCTCCATCGCCACCAGCAGCAGCAGCTGGCGCGTCTTCAGGCGCGCGCGGATGAACCAGTGGGTGTAGTTGGTCGACGAGGACATATGCCAGATCGTATATGGATGCTGCTTGTAAATCTATTAGAAAGATATCGCTCAGCTTCGTACCATGCGCGCCAAACAAGACCACTGCGACCAGGGCGATTTGCCCGGCCGCCAGATGCAGGAGACCTCGTCGATGTGCCGATTCCCGGACCTCGTTGCCACGCCCGGCAGCGCCCGCCGCTTCTTCCAAGCGAGCTGAGCGCGCCGCTGCCATGCAAGCAACGCTGAAGCTGTTCATCAATGGCCGCTGGGAGACCGGCGTGACCTTGGGCATCAGCGAAAACCCGATGTCGCAAGGCGACGTGGTTGCCGAGTTCGCACGCGCCGACGCGATCCAGACCGAGACCGCCGCGCGTGCCGCCGACCAGGCGCGCCGCAGCTGGGCTGGCAGCGAACCTCAGCGCCGTGCCGACGTGCTCTCCACCATCGCCGCAGAGCTGCTGGCGCGGCAGGACGAGCTGGCTCGCTTGATCGCACGCGAAGCGGGCCGCCCGGTGGAAGAAGCGCAAGCCGAAGCGGTCCGGGCCGGCCAGCTGTTCCGCTTCTTTGCAGACGAAGTCCTGCGCCAGGCAGGCGGCGAACGCGCAACCGGCAAGCCCTCGGCGCGCGCCGCGGCACCGCGCACGCCAGTTGGTGCCGTCGCGCTGATCGCAGCATCGCAGTTCCCGCTGGCCATTCCGGCCGAGCAGATCGCCCCGGCGCTGGCTTTTGGCAACACCGTGGTCTTCAAACCGGCCGAACGGGCCTCGGCTTGCGGCTGGGCGCTGGCCGAAATCGTCAGTCGCGCGGGTTTACCCGCAGGGGTATTCAATCTGGTGATGGGCAGCGGCCGTCTGGTGGGGCAAACCCTGGTCGACAGCCCCCTCATTGCTGCGGTTTGCTTCGCAGGTTCCGCGGCGATTGGGGAGGGCGTGCGCCAACGCATCGCCACGCGGCGGGCCAAGGTCCAGCTCCTGCCTTTGCCGGTGCGCCAGGCCACCGGTTTGCAGGCGTCGATTGCCGGTGGGCGGGCGCTGGGTCGCCGGGCCGCCGAGTTCTTCACCCTTCCCGCCGCCACCCGGCTGGCGGCCACCGTGTCCCGGGCATGAGCACCGCCCGGCCGCCCGCAGGGGCTGAAAACCCAAGCCCGCCAGGGTGAAGGTGCTCATTGATCCCGATCCCGGATTTCCGTCAAAGCAACCACAAGGAGACAGACATGATGAACCGCATGAACCGCCGCAGCGTGCTCACTGCCATGGGCGCTGCCACGCTCTCGGCAGGCCTGCCACTGGGCGCGCTCGCCGCCGACAAGAAGCTGGTCCTGGGCTTCTCGCAGATCGGCGCCGAAAGCGAATGGCGCACCGCCAACACCGAGTCGATCAAGGCCGCCGCAGCTGCCGCTGGCATCGAGCTGAAGTTCTCGGACGCGCAGCAGAAGCAGGAAAACCAGATCAAGGCGCTGCGCTCCTTCATCGCCCAGAAGGTCGATGTGATCGCCTTCTCGCCGGTGGTGGAATCTGGCTGGGAAACCGTGCTGCGCGAAGCCAAAGCCGCGAAGATCCCGGTCATCCTGACCGACCGCGCCGTCAACGTGAAGGACGATTCGCTGTACGTCACCTTCATGGGCTCGGACTTCCTGGAAGAAGGCCGCAAGGCCGGCCGCTGGCTGGTCGAGAAGACCAAGGGCTCGACCGGTGATGTGAACATCGTCGAGCTGCAAGGCACCGTGGGCTCGGCCCCGGCCATCGACCGCAAGAAGGGCTTCGAGGAAATCATCAAGGCCGACCCGAAGTTCAAGGTGATCCGCTCGCAGACCGGCGACTTCACGCGCGCCAAGGGCAAGGAAGTCATGGAAGCCTTCCTGAAGGCCGAGGGCAAGAAGATCAATGTGCTGTACGCGCACAACGACGACATGGCCATCGGTGCGATCCAGGCGATCGAGGAGGCCGGCCTGAAGCCAGCAAAGGACATCACCATCATCTCGATCGACGGCGTCAAGGGCGCCTTCGAAGCGATGATTGCCGGCAAGCTGAACGTCAGCGTCGAGTGCAGCCCGCTGCTGGGCCCGCAGCTGATGCAGGCCGCCCAGGACCTGAAGGCCGGCAAGACCTTGCCCAAGCGCATCGTCACCCAGGAATCCATCTTCCCGATGGAAGTCGCGGCCAAGGAATTCCCCAGCCGCAAGTATTGAGCTTTGATCGGATGATCGCGGGCCTGGCCCGCGGCCATCCGGACCCTCTCGGGGGACCTGGCGCAATTGCGCCGGGTCAGGGGGCGCTCTGAAATGAAACTGGAGACACGAACATGAAGTTGATGAACAAACGCACGCTGCTGCTGGCCACCAGCCTGATGGCGACCCTGGGCTGGCTGCAGCCCGCTGCCGCGCAGGACAAGGGCCCCATCGGCATCTCGATGCCGACCAAGTCCTCGGCCCGCTGGATCGCCGACGGCGACAACATGGTCAAGTACTTCAAGGACAAGGGCTACAAGACCGACCTGCAGTACGCCGACGACGACATCCCGAACCAGCTCGCGCAGATCGAGAACATGGTCACCAAGGGCGCCAAGGTGCTGGTGATCGCCGCGATCGACGGCACCACGCTGTCCAACGCGCTGCAGAAGGCGGCCGACAAGGGCGTCAAGGTCATCGCCTACGACCGCCTGATCAAGGGCTCGAAGAACGTCGACTACTACGCCACGTTCGACAACTTCCAGGTCGGCGTGCTGCAGGCCGGTGCCATCGTCGACAAGCTGGGCCTGAAGGCCGGCAAGGGCCCGTTCAACATCGAGCTGTTCGGCGGCTCGCCGGACGACAACAACGCCTTCTTCTTCTACGACGGCGCGATGTCGGTCCTGAAGCCCTACATCGACAGCGGCAAGCTGGTCGTGCGCAGCAAGCAGATGGGCATGGACAAGGTCGGCACGCTGCGCTGGGACGGCGCAGTGGCCCAGGCCCGCATGGACAACCTGCTGTCGGCCTACTACGGCAAGGACAAGGTCAACGCCGTGCTGTCGCCGTATGACGGCCTGTCGATCGGCATCCTGTCGTCGCTGAAGGGCGTGGGCTATTGCACCGCTTCGCAGCCGTGCCCCATCGTGTCCGGCCAGGACGCCGAGATCCCCTCGGTCAAGTCCATGCTGCGCGGTGAGCAGAGCGCCACCGTCTTCAAGGACACGCGGGAACTGGCCAAGGTGGTGGTCGGCATGACCGACGCGCTGCTGTCGGGCAAGCAGCCCCCGATCAACGACACCAAGACCTACAACAACGGCGTCAAGGTCGTGCCTTCGTTCCTGCTCAAGCCGATCTCGGTCGACATGAGCAACTGGAAGCAGGCCCTGGTCGACAGCGGCTACTACAAGGAAAGCCAGCTGCACTGACGGGCTGACACCTCACCTGCGCACACGCCAAATTCGTATGAGTACTTCGTTGTTAGAAATGCGCGGCATCCGGAAGACGTTTTTCGGTGTCGTTGCGCTGGACCATGTGAACCTGAGCGTGCGCGCTGGTGAGATCCATGCCGTCGTCGGAGAAAACGGCGCCGGCAAGTCGACCCTGATGAAGGTGCTCAGCGGGGTCTACCCGCATGGCTCGTACGAAGGCGACATCGTCTTCGACGGCGAGGCCCGGGAGTTCTCGGGCATTGCCGACAGCGAGCGGCTGGGCATCATCATCATCCACCAGGAGCTGGCCCTGGTGCCGCTGCTGTCGATTGCCGAGAACATCTTCCTCGGCAACGAGCCCGCCAGGCGCGGCGTGATCGACTGGGGCCTGGTGCACCAGAAGGCGCGCGCCTTGCTGACCAAGGTCGGCCTGAACGAGTCGACCGCCACGCGGGTCACCGACATCGGAATCGGCAAGCAGCAGCTGGTCGAGATTGCCAAGGCGCTGGCCAAGGAGGTGCGGCTGTTGATCCTCGACGAGCCGACCGCCAGCCTGAACGAGACCGACAGCGATGCGCTGCTCGAATTGCTGCTTGCGCTCAAGCGCCAGGGCATCGCCTGCATCCTGATCTCGCACAAGTTGAACGAGATTGCCAAGGTGGCCGACTCGATCACCGTGCTGCGCGACGGTTCCACCGTCTCGACGCTGGACTGCCGCGACAACCCGCCGTCGCAGGACCTGGTGATCCGCCACATGGTCGGCCGTGAAATGGCCGACCGTTATCCGCGCCGCACGCCAAAGATCGGCAACACCGTGTTCGAGCTGCGCGACTGGCGTGTCTACCAACCGCAGCACTCCGACCGGCTGGTCGTCAAGGGCGTGGACCTGAACGTGCGCCGTGGCGAGATTGTCGGCATTGCCGGGCTGATGGGGGCCGGCCGCACTGAACTGGCGATGAGCGTCTTCGGCCGCTCCTGGGGCCGGCGCATCAGCGGCAGCGTGAAGATGGACGGCCAGGAAGTCGACGTCAGCACGGTGCAGAAGGCGGTCGGCCACGGCATTGCCTACGTCACCGAGGACCGCAAGTCGCTCGGCCTGGTGATGGGCGACAGCATCGCCCGCAACACCTCGCTGGCCAACCTGCCTGGCGTGGCCAAGGCGGGGGTGATCGACGAAGCCAAGGAATTCAATGTCGCCAGCGAATACCGCCGCAAGCTGGCCACGCGCTGCTCGGGCGTGCAGCAGCAGGTGCTGAACCTCTCGGGTGGCAACCAGCAGAAGGTCGTGCTGGCCAAGTGGCTGTTTGCCAATCCCACGCTGTTGATCCTGGACGAACCCACGCGCGGCATCGATGTCGGCGCCAAGTTCGAGATCTACAGCCTGATCGCCCAACTCGCCGAAGAAGGCCGAGCCATCCTGATGATCTCTTCCGAAATGCCCGAATTGCTGGGCATGTGCGACCGCGTCTACGTGATGAACGAGGGCGAGTTCGTCGCCGAGTTCCCCGCGGCAGAAGCCTCGCAGGAAAAGATCATGCATGCCATCGTCAATGCCACGCGCCTCGAACGCCATGACTGCAGTGTCTGATACCAATACCCCCCAGCGCCCCGCCGCCTTGCCAGTGGCTTCCTCCGCAGCGCGTTTCCTGAAGCAGCATCTGCGCGAGTACGGCATGCTCATGTCACTCATCGTGATCATGGGCTTCTTCCAGTACGTGACAGACGGCACGCTGCTGCAGCCGCTGAACCTCACGAACCTGGTGCTGCAGAACAGCTACATCGTCATCATGGCGCTGGGCATGTTGCTGGTCATCGTCTCGGGCCACATCGACCTGTCGGTCGGTTCGGTCTGCGGCTTCATCGGCGCGCTGGCCGCGGTGCTGATGGTCGACTACAACTGGAATTTCGTCGCGGCTTCGCTGGTCTGCCTGATCGTTGGCGCGGTGATCGGTGGTGCCCAGGGCTGGTTCGTCGCCTACTTCCGCATCCCGTCCTTCATCGTCACGCTGGCCGGCATGCTGGTCTTCAAGGGCCTGGCGCTGGCGCTGCTGAAGGGCCAGTCCGTCGGCCCGTTCCCGGACGAGTTCCAGAAGCTCAGCTCCGGCTTCATCCCGGACGTGTTCGGCGGCGCCGAAATGCGGGTCACCTCGCTGCTGCTGGGCGTGATCGTCTCGGTGGTGATGGTGGTGGCGGGTTGGCGCGAGCGCTGGCACCACCACCGCCACGGCATGGAGACCGAGCCGTTGGTGCTGTTCGTGCTGCGCAACCTGATCTTCGCCGGCCTGCTGATCGCGCTGGCTTGGCTGATGGCCTCGTACAAGGGCTTGCCGAACGTGCTGATCATCATGTTCGTGCTGATGGTGCTCTATGAGTTCGTCACCAGCCGCACCACGCTGGGCCGGCGCATCTACGCGCTGGGCGGCAACGAGAAGGCCGCGCGCCTGTCGGGCATCAAGACCGAACGCCTGGCCTTCCTGACCTTCGTCAACATGGGCGCGCTGGCGGCGCTGGCCGGCCTGGTTTTCGCCGCGCGGCTGAACACCGCCACGCCCAAGGCCGGCCTCGGCTTCGAGCTGGACGTGATCGCCGCCTGCTTCATCGGCGGCGCTTCGGCCTCGGGCGGCGTGGGCCGCGTGATGGGCGCGGTGATCGGCGCCTTCGTGATGGGCGTGATGAACAACGGCATGTCCATCCTCGGCATCGGCATCGACTACCAGCAGGTCATCAAGGGCCTGGTGCTGCTGGCTGCCGTGTGTGTCGACGTCTACAACAAGAACAAGGGCTGAGCCGCATGACCGCCGCGTCGTCCGCCAATCCCGTCGTGCTGCAGCTCACCGGCATCGGCAAGCGCTTTGGCCCGGTGCAGGCGCTGCGCAATGTCAACCTGACCCTGCGGGCCGGCGAGGTGCATGCGCTGATGGGCCAGAACGGCGCGGGCAAGTCCACGCTGATCAAGGTGCTCACGGGCGTCTACCCGGTGGACGCGGGCGAGATGCTGCTGGGCGACACGCCGGTCGCCGCGGCCACGCCGCGGGACGCGCAGACGCTGGGCATCAACACCGTCTATCAGGAGGTCAACCTCTGCCCGAACCTGTCGGTGGCCGAGAACATCTTCGCCGGCCACTACCCCCGCCATGGCGCCAAGGGCGCGTGGCGCATAGCCTGGCGGCGCATGCAGGACGACGCGCGCGCCTTGCTGGCCCGGCTGAACCTGGACATTGACGTGAGCCGCGTGCTGGGCAGCTTCCCGGTCGCGGTGCAGCAGATGGTGGCCATCGCGCGCTCGCTGCACGGCGAGTCCAAGGTGCTGATCCTCGATGAGCCCACCTCCAGCCTGGACCGCGATGAAGTCGCGCGGCTGTTCGGCGTGCTGCGCCAGCTGCGGGCGCAAGGCCTGGCGATCCTGTTCGTCAGCCACTTCCTGGATGAAGTCTACGAGCTGGCCGACCGCATCACCGTGCTGCGCAATGGCGAGTACGTTGGCGAATACCTGCCGGCCGATCTGGACGCACCAGCGCTGATCAGCGCGATGATCGGCCGCGCCTTCACCGCCAGCACCGGCGCCGTGCGGGCCGGTGCCGCGCCCAACACGGTGGAGCCCTTGCTCAGCGCACGCGGCCTGGGTCGCAAGGGCGCGGTGCAGCCGCTGGACCTGGACCTGCGGCCTGGCGAAGTGCTGGGCCTGGCCGGCCTGCTGGGCTCTGGCCGCACCGAACTCGCGCGGCTGTTGTTCGGCCTGGACAAGGCCGACAGCGGCACGCTGAAGCTGCGCGGCGAAACGCTGGCGCTCAGCTCGCCCACGCAGGCCGTGCGCCACGGCCTGGCGATGTGCCCGGAGGACCGCAAGGCCGAAGGCATCGTGGCCGACCTGTCGATCCGCGAAAACATCGCGTTGGCGCTGCAGGCCCGGCTGGGCATCTGGCGCTGCCTGGGCACGCGCCGGCAGCAGGTGCTGGCCGACAAGTTCATCCAGCAGCTGGGCATCAAGGCGGCAGACGCGGAGATGCCGATCGGCCAGCTCTCTGGCGGCAACCAGCAGAAGGCGCTGCTCGCGCGCTGGCTGGCCACCGAGCCGGCGCTGCTGATCCTCGACGAACCCACGCGCGGCATTGATGTGGCCGCCAAGCAGGACATCATGGACAAGATCCGCATGCTGGCCGCCGAGGGCCTGGCCGTGCTGTTCATCTCGGCCGAGCTGGACGAGATCTCGCGCCTGTCGGATCGCATTGCCGTGATGCGCGACCGGCGCAAGGCCGGCGAGCTGCCCGGCGGCAGCAGCGAAGTCGCCATCGCCGACATGATCGCCGGGGTGCCGGCATGAAGCGGCTCACTTCTCATCGCCTGTTCTGGCCGCTGGTCACGCTGGTGCTGCTGCTGGCCATCAATGCCAGCTTCAACCCCGGCTTCTGGCAGCTGCGCTGGCGCGACGGCCACCTCTACGGCAGCATCATCGACATCCTGAACCGCGCCGCCCCGCTGGCCATTGTCTCGCTGGGCATGACGCTTGTCATTGCCACCCGCGGCATCGACATTTCGGTCGGTGCCGTGGTCGCGATCAGTGCCGCGGTGGCGGCCTGGATGATTGGCGGCCAGCTGGTGATGCAGGACGGCGCGCCGGTCTACCTGAGCCGCTTCCCGATGGGGCTGGCCCTGGCCTGCGCCATGGGTGTGGCGCTGCTGTGCGGGCTGTGGAACGGCGTGCTGGTGGCAGGTGCGGGCATCCAGCCCATCATCGCCACGCTGATCCTGATGGTCGCCGGCCGCGGTGTGGCGCAGCTGGTCACCGGCGGGCAGATCATCACCGTCTACTACCCGCCGTTTTTCTTCCTCGGCGGCGGCTTCCTGTTCGGCCTGCCGTTTGCGCTGTTCGTGGTCGCGGCCATCTGGCTGGTGCTGCAGCTGGCGCTCACGCGCACTGCGCTCGGGCTGTTCATCCAGGCCATTGGCGTGAACCCGGCGGCCGCGCGGCTGGCGGGGGTGCGCCAGCGCCTGATAACAGTCTGCGTCTACGGTTTCTGCGGCCTGGCCGCGGGTGTGGCCGGGCTGCTGCTGAGCAGCAATGTGAAGAGCGCCGACGGCAACAACGCCGGCCAGCTGATGGAGCTGGACGCGATCCTCGCCGTCACGCTGGGCGGCACGCTGCTGACCGGTGGACGCTTCACGCTGGCCGGCAGCGTCATCGGCGCGCTGATCATCCAGACGCTGACCTCCACCATCTACTCCATCGGCGTGCCGCCCGAGGTCAACCTGGTCGTCAAGGCCGCGGTGGTCTTCGTCGTGATGCTGCTGCAGTCGCCCGACTTCCGCACCTGGCTGCGCAGCATCGCGGTGCGGCCGGCGGCGAGGAGTGCGGCATGAGTGCCTTGCCCCAAATGACGACGCCTTCCATCGAACGAGCTGAGCCACCCAAGCTGCAAGTCGTGCCGCCGGCACCGGCCTCGCAGCGCCGCGGCCCGCGCCTGCGCGCAGAGCAGCTGCCGCTGGCGCTGACCATCCTGCTGTTTGGCGTGATGGCCGCCTACGGCTCGGTCGCCTACACCGGCTTCTTCTCGGCCCAGGTCTTCCTGAACCTGCTGATCGACAACGCCTTCCTGCTGATCGTCGCGGTCGGCATGACCTTCGTGATCCTGGCCGGCGGCATCGACCTGTCGGTCGGCTCGGTGATTGCGCTCACCACCATGGTCGAGGCCACGCTGGTCGAGCGCCATGGCTGGAGCGCGACGGCGGTCATCCCGCTGGTGCTGGCCATGGGCCTGGTCTTCGGCACGGTGCAGGGCTTTTTGATCCAGCGCTTCCGGCTGCAGCCCTTCATCGTCACGCTGGCCGGCATGTTCCTGGCGCGCGGCCTGTGCTACCTGATCAGCATCGACTCGATCAGCATGGCCGACGAGACCTTTGGCGAAATCTCGCAGGCGCGCTTCTCGCTGTGGGAAGGCGCTTCGCTGTCGGTCGGCGCCATCATTGCGCTGGTGGTCGTCGCGGTCGGCTTGTTCGTCGCGCACGGCACGGCGTTTGGCCGCACCGTCTATGCGATCGGCGGCAGCGAACACTCGGCCTTGCTGATGGGGCTGCCGGTGGCACGCACCACGGTGCAGGTCTATGCGCTCAGCGGCTTCTGCTCGGCACTGGCCGGCGTGGTCTTCAGCTTCTACATGCTCTCGGGCTATGGCCTGCATGCGACCGGGCTGGAGCTAGACACGATTGCCGCGGTGGTGATCGGTGGCACGCTGTTGTCTGGAGGCGTCGGTCACGTTGCAGGCACCTTGTTTGGCGTGCTGACGCTGGGCATCATCCAGACCCTGATCAGCTTCGACGGCACCCTCAGTTCCTGGTGGACGCGCATCGTCATCGGTGCCTTGCTGTTTGTCTTCTGCCTGCTGCAGCGCCTGTTTGAAGGCCGCCGTGGCCATGCTGTTTCCTGACTGAATCCATGGCCACAGCGCCTGTGCGCCGTGTGCCTTGTTCGCGCAACCGTACGCCCGAGTTTTTTCCCTCGCGCAGGCTGTCCATTGCCTGCGACTTCCTGTCCGGTCCTTTCGATCGGTCGATAACATCCTGGAGACTCACGATGAATCGTTTTGAAACTGCCCGCCGCGGCGCGGTGCCGCGTGCACTGCTGTCGGCCACGGCCTTTGCCGCGACCACGCTGCTGGCACTGCCATCGGCGCAGGCGCTGGACTGGGGTGGCTACTTCCGTGCAGGCCCCGGCCTGACCTCGAAGAACACCTCGCGCGCCTGCTACGCGCTGAACGGCGGCAGCGCCGGCATGAAGTACCGACTGGGCAATGAATGCGACTTCTATGGTG